>WNFF01000153.1_pt1 | contig 46646 bp, 46 predicted proteins | sample 5400441 | NCBI WGS metagenome assembly WNFF01 (sample SAMN13153345, study PRJNA577476) | soil metagenome | isolation source: 120 cm saprolite under Douglas fir tree site 2 hole 3 replicate 1 | place: USA:California | collected 2015-04-18 | reverse complement strand
CATCATGATCGCGTTCTTCTTCACGATGCCGATCAGCAGGATGATGCCGATGATGCCGATGATCCCGAGGTCCTCGTGGCAGGCCATCAGGGCCAGCAGCGCGCCGACCCCCGCGGAGGGCAGGGTGGAGAGGATCGTGATCGGGTGGATGTAGCTCTCGTAGAGCACGCCCAGGATGATGTAGACCGCGGCGAGGGCGGCCAGGATGAGGAACAGCTCGTTCGAGAGCGACGCCTGGAAGGCGAGCGCGGCGCCCTGGAAGCTGCTCGCCATGCTCGCGGGCAGCCCGACGTCGCGGCCGGCCGCCGCGATCGCGTCCACCGCCGCGCCGAGGGAGGCGCCCGGCGCCAGGTTGAAGGAGACGGTGGCGGCCGGGAACTGGCCCAGGTGGTTGACCGCGAGGGGCGCCGACTCCTCGCGCACGGACGCGATGGCCGAGAGCGGGACCTGCCCGCTCGCCGCCACCGACGAGGGCAGGTAGATCGAGCCGAGGGACTGGAGCGACTGCTGGAGCGCGGGGTCCGCCTCCAGGATGACGCGGTACTGGTTCGACTGGGTGAAGACGGTCGAGACGATGCGCTGGCCGAACGAGTCGTAGAGCGCGTTGTCCACCGTGGCGGGGGTGATGCCGAAGCGGCCCGCGGTGGCCCGGTCCACCTCCACGTACACCGAGAGCCCCTGGGTCTGGAGGTCGCTCGCCACGTCCTCCACGTGCGGCAGCGTGTTCATGCGCTCGATGAGCCGCGGGATCCAGACCGGGAACTCGTCGGGGTTGGCGTCCACGAGCACGAACTGGTACTGGGTGCGGCTCACCGTGGTGTCGATGCTGAGGTCCTGGACCGGCTGCATGAACAGCGAGACCCCGCCCACCGCGGCCACGTCGCGGCGCAGGCGCCGGATGACGTCGCTCGCGGTGGCCGCGCGGTCCTCGCGGGGCCTCAGGTTGATCAGGAAGCGCCCGGTGTTGAGCGTGGGGTTGGTGCCGTCGACCCCGATGAACGACGAGAGGCTCACCACGTCGGGGTCTTTCAGGATCCGCGCCGCGAGGGCCTGCTGCAGCTCGGCCATGCGCGCGAACGACACCGACTGCGAGGCCTCCGAGATGCCCTGGATCAGCCCGGTGTCCTGCACCGGGAAGAAGCCCTTGGGGATGACGACGTAGAGGAAGACGGTGAGCACGAGGGTCGCCACCGCCACCAGGAGGGTGGCCGGCTGGTGCTCGAGGATCCACCCGAGCGCCCGGTCGTAGTGGTGGACGAGGCGGTCGAAGGCCCGGGTGGTGAAGCGGGCGATCCGGCCCTGGTCCTCCGCGCGCTCGGGCCGGAGGATCTTGGCGCACATCATGGGGGCGAGCGACAGCGACACCCCGGCCGAGATCAGGATGGTCACCGCGAGGGTGATCGCGAACTCGTGGAAGAGCCGCCCCACCACGTCGCCCATGAAGAGGAGCGGGATCAGCACCGCGATCAGGGAGATGGTCAGCGAGACGATGGTGAAGCCGATCTGGGCCGAGCCCCGGAGCGCGGCGGCGAGCGGGCGCTCGCCCTGCTCGATGTAGCGGGTGATGTTCTCGATCATCACGATCGCGTCGTCGACCACGAAGCCGGTGGCGATGGTGAGCGCCATCAGCGAGAGGTTGTTCAGGCTGAAGCCGGCCAGGTACATCACCCCGAAGGTGCCGACGAGGGAGAGCGGCACCGCGAGGCTCGGGATGACGGTGGCCCGCAGGCTGCCCAGGAAGAGGAAGATCACCAGCACCACCAGCACCACCGCGAGCACCAGCTCGAAGTTCACGTCCCGCACCGACGCCCGGATGGTGTTGGTCCGGTCGGTCAGCACCGTGACCTCGACCGCGGCGGGGAGCGCGCTCTCGAGCTGGGGCAGGAGCGCCTTCACCCGGTCCACCACCTCGATGACGTTGGCGCCCGGCTGGCGCTGGATGTTGACCACCACCGCGGGGGTCGTGTTCATCCAGGCCGCCAGCTTGGGGTTCTCGGCTCCGTCCAGCACGTCGGCCACGTCGGAGAGGCGCACCGGCGCCCCGTTGCGATACGCGACCACGATGGAGCGGTAGGCGTCCGCGCTCTGGAGCTGGTCGTTGGCGTTGACCGCGTAGGCGCGGGACGGCCCGTCGAAGTTGCCCTTGGGCAGGTTCACGTTGGCGTTGTTGATGGTGGTGCGCAGGTCGTCGATGTTGAGCCCGTAGGCGGCGAGCGCGCGCAGATGGGCCTGCACGCGCACCGCGGGCCGCTGCCCGCCCACCACCCGCACCAGGCCCACCCCGGGGAGCTGGGAGACCTTCTGGGCCAGGCGGCTCTCCGCGAGATCCTCGATCTGGGGCAGCGAGAGCGACTTGGAGGTCAGGGCCAGCGTCAGCACCGGCACGTCGGCGGGGTTGATCTTGGCGTAGATCGGCGGCGCGGGCAGGTCCGAGGGGAGCAGGTTGCCCGCCGCGTTGATCGCGGCCTGCACCTCCTGCTCGGCCACGTCGAGGCTCAGGTTGAGCGCGAACTGCAGCGTGATGACCGAGGCCCCCGCCGAGCTGGTGGACGACATCTGCTTCAAGCTCGGCATCTGCCCGAACTGGCGCTCGAGCGGGGCGGTCACCGCGGAGGTCATGACCTCGGGGCTCGCGCCCGGGTAGAGGGTCTGGACCTGGATGGTCGGGTAGTCCACCTCGGGCAGCGCGGCCAGGGGCAGGAACTGGTAGGCCACGATCCCCACCAGCATCACCGCGACCATCAGCAGCGAGGTGGCCACCGGGCGCTCGATGAAGATCCGCGACGGGTTCACTGCTTGTCGCCCTTCCGGCGACCCCGGCGCGCGGCGTCGGGTGGGGCGCGGTCGGGCGCCGCGCCCGCGCGGCCCGGCTCGCCGGCGAGGTTGACCTTGGCCCCGTCGCGCAGCTTGTCGGCGCCGTCCACGACCACCTGCGCGCCCACGCTCGCGCCGGAGAGGATCGCGACCCGCTCGCCATCGGTGGGCCCGAGCTTCACCGGCTGCAGGTGGACGACGCGCTCGCCGTCGACCACGTAGACGAACGTGCCGGGTGCGCCGCGCTGCACCGCCGCGCTCGGCACCAGGGTGGCGCCCTTCATGGTCTCGACCAGCAGCAGCGCGGTCACGAACTGATTCGGAAAGAGGCGGTTGTCGCGGTTGTCGAACTCGGCGCGCAGGCGCACCATGCCGGTGGTGGTGTCGATCTGGTTGTCGACGGTGCGGAGCTTGCCCTCCGCGAGCTTGGTCGTGAGCGCGCGGTCGTACGCGGTCACCGCCAGCGTCGCGGCTGCGCCGAGCCGGCTCATCACGGTGGGCACGTTGTCCTCGGGCAGCGTGAAGATCACCGAGATCGGCTGGAGCTGGGTGATCACCACGATGCCGCCCGGATCGCTGGTCTGGACGTAGTTGCCCTGATCGACCTGACGCAGACCCACGCGGCCGGACACCGGCGCGACGATGTGGCAGTACTCGAGGTTGAGGCGCGCGTTGTCGACCATCGCCTGGTCGGACTTCACGGTGCCCTCGTACTGGTGGACGAGGTAGGCCTGGGTGTCGGCCTGCTGCTGCGGGATCGAGTCCTGCTCGGCGAGGGTGCGGTAGCGGGTGAGGTCGATCTGGGCGTTGTGCAGCAGGGCGGTGTCGCGGACGAGCTGGCCCTGGGCTTGGTCGAGGGCGATCTGGTAGGGGCGGGGATCGACCTGGGCGAGGAAGTCGCCCGCCCGCACGATCTGACCTTCCTGGAATCCGATCGCCACGAGGCGTCCGGCGATCTGCGTCTTCACGGTCACGGTGGCGAGCGGGCTGACCGTGCCGAGCGCGTTGAGGGTGACCGGGAGATCGCCCTGGACCACCGCCGCGGTGACCACCGACACCGAGGTCGGATTGCCGCGGCCGGCCCGCGGATCCGGCGCGCGGGAGTGGACGAACCACGCGATGCCGGCGAGGAGCAGCACGACCGCGCCGCCCCAGATCAGGGAGGCGAGCCTCGAGCCGCGGGTGCGGGGGGGAGCGGGTGCGGCGGGCTGCTGGCCTCCGTCGGATCCCTGGGGCGCTTCAGTCATCGACCATCGGATCGCACGCGGCTCCTCTCTGCGCTCAGCGCATTCCGAGCGGTGGTGGAGGTGGCGGGGGACCCGGTGGCGGCGGCGTGGCCAGCGCGGCCGGCGGCGCAGGCGGTGATGGCGGAGCGGGTGTCGCCGCGGCGGGTGGCGGTGGTGGGGGCGGCGGGGCGGCCGGGCTCACGGTGGGAGCGACGACCGCCGCCCGCCCTGGGACCTGGTCGCCCTTGGCGTACATGCATTGTGTGTACGCGTTGTCGTAGCGGCGCTGCACGGTCTGGCCCGAGGCCTGGCCGGCGCCCGCGCCGACCGCGGTGCCACCGACCAGGCCGACGCCCGCGCCCATCGCTGCCCCGGCGGCGGGCCGGTGCGTGACCGCGCCGAGTGCGGCGCCGAGTCCCGCGCCGATCAGCGTACCGATAGCAGCGCCGCCGACGGTGGACTGAACCGCGGAAGCGCCGGGAGTCGTGCCTGCCTCCTGGCGAGCCCACTGACGGCACGCGAGGTCGTCATCCTGGAATTGCTCGAAGCTCTTGCCGCGTCCCGGGAGCACCGACACGCTGGGCCCCGCCGGCACGGTGGCGCAGCCGGCGACGAGCGCGACGACGAGCACGAGCGCGAGCCCTCTCATGTCACTGGCCGGGCCTCGGGGTCGGGCTCACCGGCTGCCAGCCCCGCGGACACTGCTGCACGTATGGGTAGTAGCCGGCCGGATCCTGGCAGTAGTACCAGGACTGCTGCGCGGTCTGAGGCTGCTGCTGGTAGACCGGGGCGGAGGGCTCGACGACCACCGGGGCCGGGTAGGACGGCACGTAGACCGGCGGCGCGACCACCACCGAGGGCCCCACGACGACACCGGGGCCCACGAACACTCCACCTCGCCACCACGCCAGGGCCGGCGTGGTGCTCGAGGCAAGCAACAGAGCGACCAGGCCACCGACCAGCACCATCGGGCCAAGCGCGCGCATTCGCATGATCACGTTCCTCCTCAAGGGGGCCAGCTTCGAGGGCCACCGTCTCTGACGGCAGTCGCGGCCCGTTCATTTATGGGGACGAGTGGATTCGCCCTCCGGTTGACCATGACCCGGTGCGCCAAATCTTCGTGCCGGTCAACCGAACCGACCCTTCGTTCGTTCATCTCAAGGCCCCGTGCTATCGTGGAATTCGACCATGACCGATCCCGCGAAGCAGCCCCCGGGGGGCGCGGTGGGGGAGGGCGAGCGCCTCTACCGGATCCTGGCCGAGCACTCCTCCGACGTCATCGCGGTCTTCGACCTGCAATCGCGACCGCTCTACGTGAGCCCGTCCGTCTTCCAGCTCCGCGGCTACACCCCGGCGGAATGCCTCGCCCAGACCACCGAGGAGCGTCTCACCCCCCGCTCGCAGGAGGTGGTGCGGCAGGCCCTCGCCGAGGTGCTCGCGGTGGAGCAGGCCGGTGAGACGCCGCCCAACTCGTATCGGCGGCTCGAGCTCGAGCAGCCGTGCAAGGACGGCTCGACGGTGTGGGTGGAGTCCACATTGACCTGGATCCGCGACGAGGCCGGGAAGCCCACCGGGGTGCTCAGCATGACCCGCGACATCACCGCGCGCCGGCGGGCCGAGGCCGCGCTGGCCGAGAGCCAGGCCCAGCTTCGCGAGTCGCAGAAGCTCGAGGCGGTGGGGCGGCTGGCGGGCGGAGTGGCCCACGAGTTCAACAACCTGATGACGGTGGTGCTCGGGCGCTCACAGTGGCTGCTCACCCAGCACGGCGACGACGCGACTCTGCGGCCCCAGCTCGAGATGATCGAGCGGGCCGGGCAGCGCGCCGCCCACCTCACCGCCCAGCTCATGGCCTTCTGCCGGCGCCAGTCCCACGCGCCGCTGGTGATGGACCTGAACGAGGTGGTGCGGGCGGTCACCCCTGCGCTCCGCCGCCTGCTCCCCCCGCCGATCGAGGTGGCGACCCGGCTGCGCGAGGGGCTGCCCCCGGTGGAGGCGGACCGCCTGCAGCTCGAGCACGTCCTCCACCAGCTGGTGATGAACGCGCGCGACGCGATGCCGGACGGCGGCCGCGTCATCCTCGAGACGAGCGCGTCGGGCCGGGAGGGCGGTGCGCGCGGGGTCGTGCTCTCGGTGGCCGACACCGGCCTCGGGATGAGCGAGGAGGTGCGCAGCCACGCGTTCGAGCCCTTCTTCACCACCAAGGACATCGGGGCGGGCAGCGGGCTCGGCCTGGCGATGGTGTACGGAGCCGTGCGGCAGCACGGCGGGCGCGTCGAGATGGACAGCGCTCCGGGGGTCGGCACCACCGTGCGGATCCACCTGCCCGCGGCGGCGCCGGCGCCGCCGCCGCCCCCACGGGCCACCGTGCTGGTGGTCGAGCGCGATCCCGCGACCGCGGAGCGCCTGGCCGAGGTGCTGGAGAGCGGCGGCTACCGCGTGCTGGCCGCGCGAGGCGGAGAGGAGGCGCTCGAGGTCGCGACGCGCCACGCGGGGCCGGTCGACCTGCTGATCACCGGGGTGATGCTGGGCGCCCTCAACGGCGCCGAGCTATCCGCGCGCCTCCGGCGGGCCCGGCCCGGACTGCGCACCCTGTTCGTGATCGAGGACGCGGGCGAGCCCGACCCGCGGCTCCGCGGGCAGGCGTCCGAGGGCTGGCTCGTCCCCCGGCGATGCTCGGCCGCGAGCCTCCTCGAGAAGGTCGCCCACGCGCTGCCGACCGCGGCCGGCTAGCCCGCGTACGTCTCCGAGGGACGCTTCATCTGGAAGATGTCGTGCACGTGCGTGTAGGCGTGCCCGGCGAGACGGCCCACCGGCTTGAGGCGCGCCATGTCGATGCGCCCGGTCGCGGTCTCGTAGAGATCGTCGCGCACGTGGAAGTAGAGGATCTCGCCCAGGACGAGGCTGTGGGGGCCGTTCCCGACCGGGATGATCTGGGTCAGCCGGCACTCGAGGCTGATGGGTGCCTCCACCACCCGCGGCGAGCGCACGCGCACCCCGGGGGCGGCGGTGAGCCCGGTGAGCGTGAACTCGTCGACCTCGGCCGGGTACTCCCCGGAGCTCTGGTTCATCTGCTCGGCGCGGTCGTCGTCCACCACGTTCACCACGAAGTCGCCGGTGTGCTCCGCGTTGCGCACGGTGTCCTTGCGGTCCTTCGCGCGCGGCCCCGAGGAGAAGGCGATGGTGGGCGGGTCCCCGCAGACGCCCATGAAGAAGCTGAAGGGGGCGAGGTTGTTCACCCCGTCGGGGCCGACGGTGGAGACCCACGCGATCGGCCGCGGCACCACGCAGCCGATGAGCAGCTTGTAGGTGGACTCCTGCTTCATCGTCCGGGGATCGAGCTGCATGCGGGACTCCTCTCGTTCGAGATCGGTTACTTGCCGCCGCTGATCTGCTCGGCGGGACGGCGCACGCCGATACGCTCGCCGATCCGCGCCCACGCCCCCGCCATCCGCATCCGCCAGCGCTCGAGGAAGAGGTACACGACCGGGGTCGTGTAGAGCGTGAGGAGCTGGCTCAGCATGAGTCCGCCGATGATGCTCACCCCGAGCGGTCGCCGCAGCTCGGAGCCGGTGCCGGTGCCGAGCGCGAGCGGCAGGGCCCCCAGCATCGCGGCCATGGTGGTCATGAGGATCGGCCGCAGCCGCTGCAGGCACGCGGTGTAGATGGCGTCGCGCGGCGACCGGCCCTCGCGCCGCTCGAGATCGAGCGCAACGTCGATGACCATGATCGCGTTCTTCTTGACGATGCCGATCAGCAGGATGATCCCGATGATCGCGATGATCGACAGGTCCATCCGGCAGGCCATCAGGGCGAGCAGCGCGCCCACTCCCGCCGAGGGCAGGGTGGAGAGGATGGTCAGCGGATGCACGTAGCTCTCGTAGAGCATGCCGAGCACGATGTAGACCGCGACCAGGGCGGCCAGGATCAGCAGGGGCTGGGTGGAGAGCGAATCCTGGAAGGCCTGGGCCGCCCCCGCGAACTTGCCGCGCACGCTCGAGGGCAGACCGATGCGGCGCCCCGCGTCCCCCACCGCGGTCACCGCGTGGCCGAGCGAGACGTCGGGAGCGAGGTTGAACGAGACGGTCACCGAGGGGAAGAGGCCCTGGTGGTTCACCTGGAGCGGGGCCGCGCTCGGCTGGAAGCGGGTCAGCGCGGTGAGCGGCACCGTCGCGCCGGTCTGGGCGCGCACGTAGATGGCGGAGAGCGCGTCCGGGCTCTGCCAGAACTCGGGCGCCACCTCCATCACCACGTGGTACTGGTTGAGCGAAGTGTAGATGGTCGAGACCTGGCGCTGGCCGAACGCGCTGTAGAGGGTGTCGTCGATGAGCCGGGTGCTGACCCCGAGCCGGGCCGCGGTATCGCGATCGATGGTGAGGGGGACCTGTAGCCCCGCGTCCTGCTGGTCGCTCGAGACGTCGCGCAGCTCGGGGAGCGCGCGGAGCGCCTCGAGCATGCGCGGGGCCCACTCGCTCAGGTCCGCGAGGCTGTCCGCCTGGAGCGTGTACTGATACTGGGCGTTGCCGATGCGGCCGCCGACCCGGATGTCCTGCACCGCCTGCAGGTAGAGGGTGGCCCCGACCACGCGGGCGAGCTTCGGACGAAGGCGCGCGATGATCTGGTCGGCGGTGGCGTCCCGCTCCTTGCTCGGCTTGAGGGCCACGAACATGCGCGCGGTGTTGACGGTGGTGCCCCGGCCCCCGCCGCCGCCGGTGTAGGCGGTGACGGTGGCGACCCCGGGATCGGCCTGCACGATCGCGGCGAGCTGGGTCACCTTCTCGCGCATGGCCTGGAAGGAGATGTCCTGGGAGGCCACCACCCCGCCGCTGAGCCGGCCGTTGTCCTGCTGGGGGAAGAAGCCCTTGGGGATCACCACGAAGAGGTAGACGGTGAGCCCGCAGGTCAGGGCGGCGATGGCGAGGACGGTGCGCGGGTAGCGGAGGGCCCAGCCGAGGGTGCGCTCGTAGCCGTGGACCACCCAGCCGAAGACCCGCTCGCCCCCGCGGTAGAAGCGGCCGCGCTCCCGGCCGTGATACGAGCGGAGGAGGAGCGCGCACATCATCGGGGTGGTGGTGAGCGAGACCACGAGGGAGACGATGACCGCGATGGAGAGCACCATCGCGAACTCCCGGAAGAGCCGGCCGATGAGCCCGCCCATCAGGAGGATCGGGATGAACACCGCCACCAGCGAGATGCTGATCGAGAGCACCGTGAAGCCGATCTCGCGGGCTCCGGTGACCGCGGCCTCGAGCGGACCCATGCCCTGCTCGAGGTGGCGCATCACGTTCTCCACCACCACGATGGCGTCGTCGACCACGAAGCCGGTGGCCACCGTGAGGGCCATGAGCGAGAGGTTGTCGATGCTGTAGCCGATCAGGTACATGAAGGCGAACGTGCCGATGAGGGACACCGGAACCGCGACGCCGGGGATGGCGGTGGCGCGCCCGTCCCGCAGGAACAGGAACACCACCAGCACCACCAGGGCTACCGAGATCATCAGGGCGTGCTCGACGTCCGATACCGAGGCCCGGATGGTCACGGTCTGGTCGAGCACCGGGGTGAGGGTGACGTCGGCGGGGATGAGCGCGTGCAGCTCCGGCATCGCCTCGCGGATGTGATCCACCGCCTCGATGATGTTGGCCCCGGGCTGGCGGAAGATGATGATCAGCGCGGCGGGCCGGCCGTTGGCGATGCCGACCGAGCGCAGGTCCTCGACCGCGTCGCGCACCTCGGCCACGTCGGAGAGGCGCACCACCGCGCCGTTGCGCCACGCCACCACCAGGGGCCGGTACTCGTCCGCGAACCGGAGCTGGTCGCTGGTGCGGATCTCCCACGCCCGCTCGGGACCGTGGATCTGGCCCTTCGGCCGGTTCACGTTGGCGTTGGCCAGCATCGTGCGCACGTCCTCGAGGCCGATGCCGTAGCGGGCGAGCGCGTGGGGATTCAGCTCGACCCGCACCGAGGGCAGCGAGCTGCCGCCCACGAACACCTGGCCCACGCCCTCGAGCTGGGACAGCTTCTGCTGGAGGATCGTCGAGGCCATGTCGTAGAGCTGGCCGGTGCTCGCGGTGGCCGAGGTGAGCGCCAGGATCATGATCGGCGCGTCGGCCGGGTTGACCTTGCGGTAGGTCGGATTGCTGGGCAGGTTCGAGGGGAGCTGCCCGCTCGCCGCGTTGATGGCGGACTGCACGTCGCGGGCCGCCCCGTTGATGTCGCGGGAGAGATCGAACTGCAGCGCCACGCTCGTCGAGCCGAGGAAGCTCGTCGAGGTCATCTCGGTCACCGCGGCGATCCGCGTGAACTGGCGCTCGAGCGGGGTGGCCACCGCGGAGGCCATGGTCTCCGGGCTCGCCCCCGGCAGGCCGGCCGACACGTTGATGGTGGGGAAATCGACCTGGGGCAGCGGGGCCACCGGCAGCAGCCGGAAGCCGATGATCCCGGCGAGCACGAGCGCGAGAGTCAGCAGGGTCGTGCCGACCGGCCGGCGGATGAACGGGCCGGAGAGGTTCACGGCCGGAACGGCTCCGGGGGCAGGCCGGCGGGGGCGGTCCGCCGGCGGCGGACCGCGCGCGACGCGAGACGATCGAAGGCCAGGTAGATGACCGGGGTGGTGTAGAGGGTCAGCATCTGGCTCATGATGAGACCGCCCACGATGGCGATCCCGAGCGGCTGGCGCAGCTCCGCGCCCACCCCCTGCCCGAGGGCGAGCGGCACGCCGCCGAGCAGCGCGGCCATCGTGGTCATCAAGATTGGACGGAAGCGGAGCAGGCAGGCCTGGTAGATCGCCTCGGGCGCCGGCTTGCCCTCGGTGCGCTGGGCGTCGAGCGCGAAGTCGATCATCATGATCGCGTTCTTCATCACGATGCCGATGAGCAGGATGATGCCGATCAGGGCGATCACGCTCAGGTCGAGCCGGGCCGCGAGCAGGGCAAGCAGCGCGCCCACCCCGGCGGAGGGCAGGGTCGAGAGGATCGTCACCGGGTGGATCCAGCTCTCGTAGAGCACGCCGAGCACGATGTACACGCAGACCACCGCGGCCAGGATCAGGAGCGGCTCGTTGGCGAGCGAGGCCTGGAAGGCGCGCGCGGCGCCCTGGAAGCGCGCCTCGATGGAGACGGGCATCCGCAGATCGCGCCGCACGCCCTCGATGGCGTTCACCGCTTCCCCGAGGGAGACGCCGGGGGCCAGGTTGAACGAGACGGTGACCACCGGGAACTGGCCCTGGTGGCTCACCACCAGCGGGGTGGCCCGCTCCTCCAGGCTCGTGAAGGTGGAGAGCGGGACCTGACCGCCGGTGCTCGAGCGCAGGTAGATCTGCTGGAGCGCGGTGGGATCCTGGCGGAACTCCGGCCGCACCTCGAGCACCACGCGGTACTGGTTGAGCTGGGTGAAGATGGTGGAGATCTGCCGCTGGCCGAAGGCGTTGTAGAGCGTGTCGTCGATCATCTGGGGCGTGATGCCGAGCCGGGCCGCGGTGTCGCGGTCGATGCGCACCGACGTCTCCAGGCCCTGGTCCTGCTGGTCGCTCGCCACGTCGCGCAGCCCGGACTGGGCGCGGAGACGCTCGACGAAGCGCGGCGCCCAGGTATTGAGCTCGGCCACGCTCGGATTCTCCAGGCTGTACTGGTACTGGGTGCGGCTCACCCGGTCCTCCACCGTGAGATCCTGCACCGGCTGGAGGTAGAGGGTGATGCCGGCGACCTCGGCGAGCCGGGGGCGCAGCCGCTCGATGACGTCGCGCACCCCGACCCGGCGCTCGTCGAGGGGCTTGAGGGTAATGAGCATGCGGCCGCTGTTGAGCGTGACGTTGGTGCCGTCGATGCCGATGAACGACGAGATGTTCTCCACCGCCGGGTCGGCCAGGATCGCGCGGGCGAGCGCCTGCTGGCGCTGGCCCATCGCGGGGAACGACACGCTCTGGGGCGCCTCCGAGATGCCGAGGATCACCCCGGTGTCCTGGATCGGGAAGAGACCCTTCGGCACCACCGTGTAGAGCAGGAGGGTGAGCCCGAGCGTGCCCACCGCCACCACCAGGGTCAGTCCCTGATGGGCGAGGACCACACGCAGGGTGCGCGCGTAGACGTCGAGCACCCGGTTGAACACCGCCTGCGAGGCGCGGGCCACCCGGCCGATCTCGTGGGGCTCGTGGTGGCGCAGCAGCTTGGCGCAGAGCATGGGGGTGAGCGTGAGGGAGATCGCGGCCGAGACCAGGATCGCCGCGCTGAGCGTGATCGCGAACTCGCGGAAGAGCCGGCCCACGATGTCGCCCATGAACAGCAGCGGAATCAGCACCGCGATGAGGGAGACGGTCAGCGACAGGATGGTGAAGCCGATCTGCTCGGAGCCCTTGAGGGCGGCCTCGAGCGGGGAGTCGCCCGCCTCGATGTAGCGTGCGATGTTCTCGATCATCACCACCGCGTCGTCGACCACGAAGCCGGTGGCGATGGTGAGCGCCATCAGGGAGAGGTTGTTCAGGCTGAAGCTGAGCCCGTACATCACCGCGAAGGTGCCGATGATCGAGACCGGCACCGCGATCGACGGGATGAAGGTGGCGGCCGGGCTGCCCAGGAACAGGAAGATCACCGCCACCACCAGGATCACCGCGAGCATCAGCTCGAGCTGGACGTCGTGAACCGAGGCCCGGATGGTAGTGGTGCGGTCGCTCAGGATCGCCACCTTCACCGAGCTGGGCAGGGTGGCCTGCAGCGTGGGCAGGAGCTGCTTGACCCGGTCGACCACCTGGATCAGGTTGGCGCCGGGCTGGCGCTGGATGTTCACGATCACCGCGGGCTCCGTGCCCATCCAGGCGGCCTGGCGCAGGTTCTCCGCGTCGTCGACGGTCTCGGCCACGTCCGAGAGGTGCACCGGCGCGCCGCCGCGGTAGGCGATGACCAGGTTGCGGTACTGATCGCTCGTGACGAGCTGGTCGTTGGCCCCGATGGTGAAGGCCTGGCGCGGGCCGTCGAGGCTGCCCTTGGCCTGGTTCACACTCGCGTTGGCGATCGCGGTCCGCACGTCCTCGAGGGTGAGCGCGTTGGCGGCCAGCCGCGCCGGGTTGACCTGGATCCGGATCGCGGGCTTCTGGCCGCCGCTCAGGGTGACCAGGCCCACGCCCGGGAGCTGGGAGATCTTCGGCACGAGGCGCGTGTCCGCGAGGTCCTGGACGCTGGTCAAGGGCAGGGCGGTCGAGGTGAGGCCCAGGGTCAGGATCGGCGCGTCGGCGGGGTTCACCTTGCTGTAGATCGGAGGGTTGGGGAGATCGGTGGGCAGGAACGAGGTGGCCGCGTTGATCGCGGCCTGCACCTGCTGCTCCGCGATGTCCAGCGGCAGGTTCAGGTCGAACTGCAGGGTGATCACGCTGCTGGTGGACGAGCTGGTCGACGTCATCTGCTTGAGCCCGGGCATCTGGCCGAACTGGCGCTCGAGCGGGGCGGTGACCGCGGAGGCCATCACGTCCGGGCTCGCCCCCGGGTAGAACGTCTGCACCTGCATGGTCGGATAGTCGACCTGGGGCAGGGCGGAGACCGCGAGCAGCCGGTAGGCGACGAGGCCGGCCAGGACGATCGCGGCGGTGAGGAGCGAGGTGGCGACCGGCCGCAGGATGAACGGCCGAGATGGATTCATGAGCCCGTGCGGCCGGGCGGGCGCTCGCCGCGGGCGGGCGGCCGCTCGCCGCGGGTGGTGGGCTCCACGCGCGAGCGCTCCTGCACCTTGTCGGCCCCGTCCACGATGAGCGCGTCACCGGCGGCGACGCCCTCGCGCACCGCGGTGACGCCGCTCTCGGCGGGCCCGAGCGCGACCTTCCGCAGCTCCACCGTCTTGTCGGTCTTCACCACGTAGACGAACGGGCCCTGGGCGCCGCGCTGGATCGCCTCGTTGGGCACCAGCACCACGCCCTTGAGGGTGTCGACGAGCACCCGCGCGTTGACGAACTGGTTCGGGTAGAGCATGCCGTCGGCATTCTCGAAGGCGGCCTTGATCTTGACGGTGCCGGTGCCCTGGTCGATCTGGTTGTCGACCGCCACCAGCGTGCCGCTGCCGATCCGGTTGCGCCCCTCGCGATCGAAGGCCTCCACCGCGATGGCGCCCGTCGCGCGCTGGCGCGCGAGCACCGACTGGAGGTTGTCCTGGGGGATGGTGAACAGCACCGCGATCGGCTCGACCTGGGTCAGCACCACCAGGCCGCCCGCATCGTTGGCGTGCACCATGTTGCCCGCGTCGACGAGCCGCAGCCCGGTCCGGCCGGTGATCGGGGCGAGGATGCGGCAGTAGGTGAGCTGCAGGCGGATGGCGTCGATGTTGCCCTGGTCGGCCTTGATGGCCGCCGCGAGCTGCGACACGGTGGAGGCCTGGGTGTCGAGCTGCTGCTGCGGGATGAAGCCGCCCTTGACCAGGGTCCGGTAGCGCTCGAGATCGAGGCGCGCGTTGCTGAGCGCGGCCTCGTCCTTGGCGAGCTGGCCCTCGACCTGCATGAGCTGGGCCTCGAAAGGCCGCGGATCGATCTCGGCCAGCACGTCGCCGGCCTTGACGATCTGGCCTTCCTGGAAGGAGGTCCGCATGAGCTGGCCGTCGACGCGGCTCCGGACGGTCACCGTGTTGAGCGCGGTGACCGAGCCGAGGCCGGTCAGGTAGACGGGGAGGTCGCCGGTGCGGGCGGGGACCGTCACGACCGGGACCGCGCGGGGGCCGGGGGAGGTGGCCGGCTGGGCGCGCCCGGGACGATTCAGGGCGAAGTAGCCGCCACCGGCCAGGAGGGCCGCCAGGACGATCCCGATGACCCAGACCCGACCCGACGACCGGCGGGGCGCGTCCGTGGGCATCGGACGGAACTCCCCGGACTCATGCGCTTCTCCAGCCATACCGGTCCCCCTCTCGTGGCTCCGCTTGTAGCATATTTCGACGCGCCACTCCGCGGGATCATTCGGCCGGACCGGCTCGGCGCGGCCTCCGGGCGGGGGCGACCGGGGGCGGGACCAGCGGCAGGGGGTCACGAGCGCGAGCCCAGCAGGCCGAGCCAGGCCGGGGGCGGAGCCCCCAGGGCCCGGAGGGTCCAGGCGACCCGCTCCGGGGTGCCGAGATCGCACCAGGTATGGGTCGGCACCTCGGCCACCGCGAGGGCCAGGGACGGCGACTCGAGGACCGTCCGGGAGAAGTCGGCGACCGGCGCGAAGAGATAGGCCTGCCGGAGCGCCCAGGCCTCGTACTGCGTGCCCGAAAAGAGCCCCATCCGCACGAGGCGGTCGTGGAGCAACGGCACGCACTCGCGACCCGCTTCGATGAGCGTGGTCACGCTTGCCGCGAAGACGAACGTATTCCACAGCCCGCCGAGGGCATAGAGGCGTCGCGCCGACTCCTCGGTCGGCTTCTCCCGGAAGCCGCGGATGCGGTGGACGGGGTCCGGGCCGGCCCAGCCCACCCGGACCCCGGGCTCGATCCAGCCGTAGTCCGGATCGGCGTCACTGGGTGGCACCCCGAGCAGGACGAGCCCTTCCGGGTGCGCGCGCACGTACCCGGCCACCTCGCCCACGTGACGCATGAAGGTCTCCTCCTCGAGGATGAAGTGGTCGGCGGGGAACACCGCGACCACCGCCCGCGGATCGCGCGCGCGGATCCAGTGGGCGGGCATCAGCACGCCGGCCGCGGTGCCGCGGTCGGAGGGCTGGGCGAGGACGTGGACCTGCGGGAAGCCGGCCAGCTCCGCCCCCAGGTAGCGGTCGTGGCTGGCCTGGGCCACGACCACGATGCGCGAGGGCGGGACCAGCCGCGCGACGCGCTCCAGGGTCTGCCGCAGGAGCGACTTGGAGCCGGTCAGGACCGCATACTGCTTGGGCCGCTCGTCACCATAGAGATAGCGGGTGAGCGCCCGGAGCCGGCTGCCCTCCCCGCCGGCCAGCACGACGGCCCACAGATCGCCGTCGCGCTCTCGTTCCCGGATCGTGGCGAGCGGCTCGCTGCACGTGAGTGCCTGCTCGAGCATGGGTCGTCCTCCTATCCGCCGCCGCTGGTCTCGACGAATTCGAACGACGCCACCTGCACCCGGTAGGCCTGGCTCGCGGGCACCCGCACGTCGAAGTAGGCGCGCCCCAGGCCGAGCACCGCGCCGCGGACCTCGCGCATCGTGGACTCGACGGGCTGGCCGGCGGCGTCGAGCTCGGTGATGCAGAGCTCCACGTTCACCGCGGCCTCGCCGTCGTCGTTGTACACGTAGCCGGTGAGCTCGGCCTGTCCCGCCGGGCCGGGCGTGGCGGCCCACTCGACGTGAAAGAACTGATCGCCGAGCGGGGTGTCCTCGTGTCCCAGCGGCTTGTTCACCGGGGCCGTCTCGTCCCAGTCGGCGCCGGCCGCCCGGCCGTCGAGCGCCACCGCCCCCACCATCGCCACCGCGAAGCATGCGATCGTCATCGTGATCATGCGGAGCATGGATCTCCTCCTCGTTGTCACCTCCGTTCGAGTTTCGACGCGTCGCCGGGGCGTGGAGGCCCCGCGGACGAACCCTCAGGGAGGGCCCGCGAGCCGGCCGGCGACGAAGGGAATGACGGCGCTACGAGGCGGGAGGGGCGCGACCGTGCCCCGCGTTGGTCGCGCGCGAGTCGGGCGCGGCCTCGACCGCGTGACCGAGGCGCTCCGCACGGCGCGGGATGAATCCGAGCGCGTCGAGGGCGCCGGGCGTGACGCTCCCGGTCCCCGATACCACGCGCGTCACGACATCGTCGAAGTCCGCGTCGTCGTATACGCCCGGGATCCACGAGGGGTCGGGCGGGCTCGCGTGAGCGAGCACCGGCAGGGCCAGCCCCACGGCCAGGACCAGCAGGGCGAGGGCGTCGCGCATCGGGGGCTAGGGCCGGGCCGGCTGCATCAGCTGGCGAATCTCCTCGCGCAGCTGCTTGAGGCGGTCCTTCGTCAGCACGACCCGGGCGAGCTGCTCGGGGGTGAGCACGGCCCGGACCTCGAGGGCCGCCGACGCGCTGTCCTGAGCGAGCTGATCGCGAAGCTGGCTGATCCGCTGGAGCTGGGGCTGGAGGTCGGCGGCCTGGACCTGGCCGGGCGCGAGCAGCTTGGTCCCGAGCTCCTGCTGGGCCTGCCGGAGCTGCTCGATGAGCGGGCGCGCGCTCGTCCGGTGCGCCGCCAGGATGGCGCGCACGCGGGTCTGCTGCTCGGGGGTGAGATTGGCGGCGCGGATCATCAGCCAGAGCTCGCCGTCCCCGCGGCCTCCGCCCCGCATCGAGGATTCGCGGCCCGGGCCCTGCGCGAGCGCAGGCGCCGCGGCGGCGATCAGCAGCAGCACGCCCACGAGCACGCCCGCGAGGTCGCGCATGCGGATCACGGCTCGTCTCCGGTCAGCGTGCTGTCGACCTCGCGGGCCATGCCCTCGAGGCTCAGCGGCCCTTCCTCGCCGGCGGCCGGCACCGGGTCGCCGTTCACCGAGAAGAGCGACGCGGAGACGTCCGAGAGGATGGCGGCCACCTCCTGCGGCTGCATCGTCGGGGGCACCGGGGTCACCGCGCGCCAGACCGCGACCTCCACCCAGACCAGGAGGGCGAGCGCGGCGGTCGAGAGCCCGATCGCGGCGGGCATCCAGCGCCGACGCGCGGGGGCGACGCGGGTCAGGGGCTCGCGCGTGTCGCGCAGCACCGCGGTGATGAGGTCGAGGTCGCGGCGCAGCCGTCGCGACCGTCCCGTGCACGCCGCGCAGCCGGCCAGGTGCGCCCGCTCCGCGATCGAGCCGAGGTCGGCGTGCACGCGCTCGAGGGTGTCGTCGGAGAGACAGGAGCTCATCGCGTGTCCCCGAGCGCGCGCCGGAGGTGGCGCACGGCGCGATAGAGATGGCGCTTGACGCTGCCCGGGCTCAGCCCGAGCGCGAGCGCGACGTCGGCGGTGGGCTGCTCCTCGACGTAGCGCAGCGCGAACACCTCCTGCTGGCGGCGCGGCAGGGCGCGGAAGGCCTTCCAGATCCGCCGCCGCGTCTCCTCGCCGACCGCCGCCTCGCTTGGGGCCTGGGTGTCGGCCACCAGGGGGAGATCGTCGATGTGGGTGCTCCGGAGGCGCAATCGCATCCAGCCCCCGGCCCGCCGCCGGTCGCGGCAGGCATTGACCGCGACCCGGGTGAGCCAAGCGCCCCAGTCCATCGGGGCGCGGCCGAGTCGCTCCGCCTCGTGCGCCTTCAAGAACACCTCCTGCACCACGTCCTCGGCCTCCTGGGGGTCGCCCAGCATCAGGCGGCAGAGCCGCCGCAGCCGCCCGTAGTGGGCGGTCACGATCGTATCCTGACTGGGCGAGGGCTCCACGGATCTCTGACGGTTGACCCGTGCCCTCTCATCGGTCCTGACGAACGAAACCTTCGGCCCGTTGACACGCACGAAAGGTCAACGCGAGGGAGGGCTCGCTCGTCAGAGAGGTGGGACGCGTCTGGGTCGGGGCCCCACGGGCTCCCGCCCGTCAGCAGATGATGAGCGGATCCGCAGGCGGGCGGAGGAGGACGGCATGGGCGTCTGGACCAGCGCGTGGGCCAGCGCCCGGATCGCGGTCCGGGCGCTCCGGGTGAACAAGCTCCGCAGCGCGCTCACCATGCTGGGCATCGTGATCGGGGTCGGCGCGGTCATCACCATGGTGGCGGTGGGCGCGGGGGCTCAGGCGCGCGTCGCCGAGCAGATCCAGAGCCTCGGCTCGAACATGATCATCGTCCTGTCGGGCTCGATCCTGTCGGGCGGCGCGCGCATGGGCTCGGGCAGCCAGCTCACGATCACCGAGGACGACGCCTGGGCCATCCAGCGAGAGATCCCGGCGGTGGCCGCGGCGGCGCCCACCTCCCGCGGCGGCGCCCAGGTCGTGTACGGCAACCTGAACTGGGCCACCGGCATCCAGGGCGTCACGCTCGAGTTCTTCACCGCGCGGGAGTGGGACGTGGCCGACGGGCGCCTGTTCAGCCAGGAGGAGGTCGAGGGGGCCGGCAAGGTGGCGCTCGTCGGCCTCACCGTGGCGGGCAACCTGTTCGGCGACAGCGACCCGCTCGGCCAGGTGATCCGGATCAAGAACGTGCCCTTCACGGTCATCGGCACCCTCGAGCGCAAGGGGCAGACCACGTTCGGCCAGGACCAGGACGACACGGTCCTGATCCCGCTCAGCACCGCCAAGAAGAAGGTGCTGGGGGCGAGCCAGGCCAATGCGCGCTCGGTGGGCTCCATCGCGGTCAAGGTGCGCGAGGCGCGCGCCATGTCGGAGGCCGAGCAGGAGATCCGGGGATTGCTGCGCCAGCGACACCGGCTGCAGGCCTTCCAGGACGACGACTTCAACATCCGCAACCTGACCGAGGTGCTGCAGTCGCAGGAGGCCTCGTCGCGGGTGCTGACCCTGCTGCTCGCGGCCATCGCCTCCGTCTCGCTGCTGGTGGGCGGCATCGGCATCATGAACATCATGCTGGTCTCGGTCACCGAGCGCACCCGGGAGATCGGGCTCCGCATGGCGGTCGGCGCGCGCGGCCGGGACATCCTGCTCCAGTTCCTCGTGGAGGCGGTGACCCTCTCCCTGATCGGCGGGGTCATCGGCATCGCGATGGGGCTCGCCGGCTCCTACGCCATCGCCTACTTCGCCCAGTGGCGCACCCTGGTGAGCACCGAGGCCGTCTTCGTGGCCTTCGTCTTCGCGGCCGCGGTCGGGGTCTTCTTCGGCTTCTACCCGGCCCGGAAGGCCGCGGCCCTCAACCCGATCGACGCCCTACGGTACGAGTGAGGAAGAGGCTTCCAAAACCGCGCCAATTCTGCTAAATTGGCCTCCTGGGTCGGGGATCTCGGGCCCGGAAAAGTCGAGGTCAGGGCGTGGCGGGCAAGGGGATCCAGGACCTGGTCGGACAGGTGATGATCGACAAGGAGTTCCTTGCCGATCTGGTGAGCGACCCCGCGCGGGTGCTGGCGGGGTTCGAGCTCACCGCCGACGAGCGCGCCGCGATCATGCTCGCGCTGGGCAGCACATCGACCGTCTCCGACCGGGAGCGGGCGAGGGCCCTGCAGAACGTCATGCTCAAGCGCTGGGCCACCTGAGTGGCCACGCTCCCCGAGATCGGCTTCCTGCGCCGGGTCCTGCTGTTCAAGGACGTGGACGAGCGTGTCCTCCTCGCCCTGTGTCCGAGCTTCCGCGAGCGTCGGCTCAAGAAGGGTGACGTGCTCTTCCGCGCCGCCGATCCGGGCGAGGAGCTGTTCCTGATCAAGGAGGGCAGCATCGTGGTCTCGAAGCCGGTGACCGGGCGGGTCGAGCAGGTGCTGTCGCGGCTCGGCGCGGGGGAGGCCTTCGGCGAGATGAGCCTCTTCGGGGACGAGCGCCGGCGGTCGGCCACCTGCCAGGCCGAGCTCGACAGCGTGCTCTACAGCCTGGACCGCGACAGCCTCAATCGCTTCGTCGCCGGCAGCCCGGCCGCGGCCGCCAAGTTCTTCCAGCAGATGGCGCAGGTCGCGTTCAAGCGGCTGCGCGACTCCTCCGACCTGGTCGCCGAGGTGACTCGCTGGGGGCTGGAGGCCACCGGCCTCGACATCGAGCACAAGTAGCGCTCCGGATCTCCGAGCGTGAGCGAGGGCGGCGACAAGGCCGTGGAAGCGAGACCGAAGCGCACGCGAATCGAGCTGCTGGTCCGGGAGGCCGACGGCCAGGGCTTCGAGACGCGCGAGATCCCGAGCGCGGTCGCCTATCTCCACAGCCGCCCGCAGCGCATCCCCGACGCGGACTGGGAGATGGCGCGCCTGCCCTACGCCCCGCAGGGCGTGGTCACCTACGCGCTCAAGAACCGCCGCACCGAGGTGATCATCCAGATCACCGAGACCGAGAAGTTCCTCTGGGGCCTGATGGACGGGCGCGCCTCGCTCCAGGAGATCGGGACGTCCTACCTGCTGCACTATGGCTCCTTCGACTTCGAGATCATCCCGACCCTGATCGTCAAGCTGCTGCGCGCCGACCTGCTGACCATGCGCCCGGTGTCGCGCCTGCGCGCGGTGCTGGCGCGGAACCGGCGCAACCCGGCCGCCCGCGCGATGGAGGGCACGCTCCACGCGCTGGAGCGCCTGACCGTCACGAGCCGGCGCTCGCACCAGTTCTTCGAGCGGGTGTACCGGTACGGGGGGTTCCTGCTCTTCACCCCGTGGGCCCTGGCGGTGCTCGCGGTCATGGTGGTGGTCGGGGGCCGCAGCGCCGTCACGATCTGGCGCGATCTCGGCGAGGTGACCCACGGGCTCGCGAGTCATCCCCTGGTGGCGATCCTCCTGGTGAAGATCGTGTTCTGGCTCACCGTGGTCAACCACCAGATCATCCACGCGCTGGCCTGCATCCACTACCGGCGCCGGGTGCGGGAGTTCGGCTTCACCATCCTGCACGGCTTCATCCCGACCTTCTACGCCGACGTCACCGACATCTTCATGGCCACCCGCCGCGCCCGCATCGTCAACGCGGTGGCCGGCCCGCTCTTCCACCTCTTCCTGGGCTTCTTCTGCTTCTGGATCGCGGCGCGGCTCGAGCCCGGACTCATCCAGGGCTTCCTCGCCGCCTCGGCGCTGCTGCAGCTGCAGTCCTTCCTGATCAGCCTGTACCCGTTCTGGTTCCTCGAGATGGACGGCTACCACATCCTGGTGGAGATGGTGGGCGTGCCGACGCTCAACCACGACTCGGTGCGGTTCGTGCGCGAGTCGCTCTGGCGGCGCGTCCGGACCGCGACCTGGCTCACCCGCCAGGAGGCGATCTGCCTCGCCTACTTCACCCTGTCGGTCGCCTCGCTCGCGGGCTTCGTGCTGCTGAACGTGTGGCTGTTCACGCGGGCGGGGAAGTCGTAGCGACCGTTTACTTCTTCAGGCTCTTCATCTGCGGGGGCCCAGAAATGGCCCCCGCACTCCCCCCGTCGGCGGACGACCGGTGCATCTCGCGCGTGTCCCGTCGCTGCGTTAGCCGCCGCCCCGGATCACGAGCGCGAGCAGGCGGCCGACGGACTCGCCCAGGGCTTCGGGTAGTTCGGCGGGGGCCTCGTCGAGGATGCGGCGCTGCTCGGCCTCGTCGAGGGTTTCGAGGCGGGCCTGGGCGCGGAGACGTACCTCGGGCGCCAGGAGCCGGGCCACCTCCAGCACGAAGCGCAGCGCCTGCTCGGCGCGCTCCGGGGGTGAGGCGGCGCCGGTCAGCGCGGCCATCCCGGCCTCGCGCAGGCGGCGGCTCAGGCGCACGCGCTGGCCGTGCAGGCTCAGCAGGTCGCCGGGGACCGGGCCCCATTCGAGCGCGAGGCCGGCGGTGATCCGCGCGATGTCGGGAGCCAGCGCGGGCGCGCTCTCGCGGGCGATCAGCTCGCCGAGGGCGACGGCCCACACCGGCGGGAGCGGCGCCGGCGCGCTCGTGTCGATCGCGGGCGCGGGTGTCTCGCGCACCTCGCCGAGGCGGTCCAGCACGAGCCGGTCCTCGATCGGGCCGTTCAGGGCCCAGAGCGAGCAGACCACCCGGTCGCTGTCGGTGCGGACCACGCGGGGCTCGCGGCGTCGGATGTCCTGCCACTCCGCGCGGTAGAACGGGACCCCGTCGAGGATCACCTTGTCCACCTCGTGGCGGAGCTGCACCACCACGCCGGGCGTCACATGGTGCGTCTCGAACGGCGCGGGATGCCAGTCGAGCGCGCCGTCGGCGAGGAAGCGCTCGAGCGGCAGGGCCTCGGCCGCGTCGTAGCGGAAGCACTCGAGCAGCGCGGTGAAGAGCAGCTCGGTCGGGTAGGGCCCGCGGTAGCGGACGGTGGCGACGCCGTGGTCCTTCATGAGGCCCGCGATCAGGTTCAGCAGCGTGGTCCCGCCGCCGGCGGGCAGGCGGCGCGGCTCGGCGAGTGGAGGGATGAAGTCGGGGCGCGCGTAGTCGAGGGCCTGGAAGCAGGTCAGCGCCTCGCGGGGCGCCCACGGCGCGTCGGGCGCGAGCTGCCACACGCGGTCGGAGAGGCCCCACGCGGGGTGGGTCAGCGCGGCGGGCTCGATGCCGAGCCAGCGCCCGTCGGGCAGGAGGCCCTTCGCCCACTCGAGTCCTCCGTCGGGTCGCCACCGCCAGGCGGCCACCAGGTGCCCGCGCCGGTCGAGCTGGAGCAGGCGGCGGCGGCCGGGTCCCGGGGCGTACGCGGTCAACGTGCCGCCGCGCCCGGCGGTCACCGGCGGGTCGGGCTCGTCGAGCGCGAGCCGGAGGCGCGCCACGCGCTCGGGGTCGATGGCGACGAGGTCGGCGCGCGCGAGCCAGCCGCGCAGCCGCGCGAGCGCGGTGCGGTCCATGCCCGCGATGATACAGTCAGCGTGACATGAGCGTGACCACCCGGGTTGCCGGCCCCGAGGACGCGGAGGCCATCGCCCGCATCTACAACCAGGGGATCGAGGACCGCGTCGCCACCTTCGAGACCGAGCCGCGGAGCCCGGAGGACATCCGCGCCCAGCTCGCAAGCAAGGGCGACCGGTACCCGACGGTGGTGGTCGAGCGCGACGGGGTGGTGGTGGCGTGGGCGTCCGCGGGCGCCTACCGCGGCCGGCCCGCCTACGCGGGCGTGGCCGAGCACTCGGTCTACGTGGACCGGAGCGCGCGGGGCCACGGTGCGGGCCGCGCCGCCCTCGACGCCCTCTGCCGCTGCTACGACGCGCGCGGCTTCTGGAAGCTGGTCTCCCGCATCTTCCCGGAGAACGTGGCGAGCCTCGTCCTGCACGAGCGGGCCGGCTTCCGCACCGTCGGGGTGTACGCGCGCCACGGCAAGCTCGCCGGGGAGTGGCGCGACTGCGTCATCGTCGAGAAGCTGCTCGGGGAGGCCGCAGGAGCCAGCGGAAGTACGCCGTCGCCGCCGCCGCGCCCACCAGCTGCGCCGCGATGAAGCCGGGCGCGTCGGCCGGCCGGATGCCCGCGAAGGTGTCGCTTGCCGCGCGCGCGAGCGTCACCGCCGGGTTCGCGAACGAGGTCGACGAGGTGAACCAGTACGCGGCGGTGATGTAGGCCGCGACCGCGTACGGCACCGCAGCCGCCCGGTGTCGGGCGCAGCCCTGGATCACCGCGAGCAGGCCGAAGGTCGCCACCAGCTCGCCGAGCAGCTGGGCCGGGCCGGCGCGGATGTGGCGGGAGGCGAAGAAGACCGGCTCGCCGAACATGAGATGCGCGACCGCCACGCCCGCGAAGGCGCCCGCGATCTGGGCGAGGACGTAGACCGGGACGTCCCGCCACGCGAGCCCGCCGCCCGCCGCCTCCGCCAGGGTCACCGCCGGGTTGAAGTGCGCGCCGGAGATCTCGCCGAAGGTCAGGATGAGCGCGACGAGGGCCGCGCCGGTGGCCAGGGTGTTGGCGAGCAGGGCCACCGCCACGTTGCCGCCGGCCAGGCGCTCGCCCATGATGCCGGAGCCGATCACCGCGGCGAGCAGGAAGGCGGTGCCCACCGCCTCCGCGGTCACCCGGCGGCCGCGGTCCGGGCGCGTGCCGTCGGCCGTCACGACTCGACCCGCGCGCGCTGGAGCACGTGGGCGTCGGGAGCCCGGGAGAGCATGAGCACGGAGACCACCGCGACCAGCCCCGCCACGCCGAGGCTCACGAAGGCCCAGCCCCACGCCTCCGCACTGTGTCCCCCGTACCAGTCGAGGATGGCTCCGAAGAGGAGCGGGGCGATCGCGCCCGCCCCGTAGCCCGCGAGCGACCGCAGAGCGAGGGCGGCGCCGCGGAAGGCCGGGGTCACCACCTCGGTGATCGCGGTGGAGTAGATCGGCGAGTCGCCGAGCGCGGCGAAGCCGTAGACGAGGCCCAGCGCGACCACCACCGCCACCGGGGTGCCGAGCAGCCAGCCGAACACGAGCGAGCAGACCGTGCTGAGCGACGCCATCATGAGCATGACCGGGATGCGCCCGAGGCGATCGGCGAGGACGCCCGCGAGCATGGACGCGAGCATGCCGGTGACGTGGAACAGCGAGGCCATGTAGGCGCCGAGGCCGGCGCCGCGATCGAGCGCGGAGCCGGTCGCCACAAAGCACGCGGCCAGGAACGCGGGCGTCCAGGCCCACATGCCGAGCAGCTCCCACGAGTGAAACGTGTAGCCGGCGATCACCAGCATGGCCGGGCGATTGCGCAGCACCGCGCCCGCGAAGCGCTCGCCTCCGGCCCGGGAGGTGACCACGTTCGGGGTGTCGCGCACCACCCACCACGCGAGCGCGCCACCCACGATGGGTCCCGACGCGACCAGGGCGAACGCGAGCGGGTAGCCGCCACGCGACACCGCCACCCCGGTGAGGGCCAGGGCGAAGGCCAGGCCGAGGGAGTGCCCGGCCAGGAAAAAGCCCATCGCCCGGCCCCGGCGGGCGACCGGGACGTTCTCGGCCACGAGGAGCACCCCGGTGGTGTAGGTGCCGCCGAGCGCCAGCGCCAGCAGCGTGTAGAGGACGAGGCCCGACCAGTAGTCGCGGGCGAAGGCGGCGAAGAGCGCGGCCATGATCGCCGAGGCCAGGGTCCCGATGAGGAAGACGCGCTGGGCGCCCACGCGGTCGGCGATCTCGGAGCAGCCCATCAGCGAGATCGCGTACGCGAGCTGGAAGCACGACGCGATCCCGCCCGCCGCGGTGGCGGACATGTGCCACTCCCGCTGCAGCACGGGCAGGGCCGCGGCGTAGGCGATGTAGATCATGTAGGCGCCGACGCGCGAGAGGCAGATCGCGAGCAGCCAGGCTCCGCTTCCCGGCGTCATGCCGCAGGGCCGGGGGAGTTCTCGGCGAGCCAGGCCCGGAGCCGATCGCGTATCGCGTCGCGGACACGGCGGAAGGTCGCGAGGCGGTCGACCTCGCGGCCGGTCGCGGCCGAGGGATCCTCGAAGCTCCAGTGGATCCGGCGGGCCGGTCCGGGGAAGAGAGGACAGCGCTCGCCCGCCTGGTCACAGACGGTGATCACGTAGTCCCACCGCTCGCCGAGGTAGCGGTCGAGCGTCTTCGACGAGTGCCCCCGGAGGTCGAGCCCGAGCTCCTCCATCACCCGCGCCGCGAGCGGATGGACCGCGGTGGCGACGGTGCCCGCGCTGGCCACCTCGAATCGGTCGCCGCCCAGCTCCCGCAGGAAGCGCTCGGCCATCTGGCTGCGGGCCGAGTTGTGCGTGCAGAGGACGAGGACGCGATCGCGCACGCGCGAGGGGTCAGTCACACCGGCGCAGCACCCGGAGGCTGCGGTCGGAGGGACGCAGCTCGTCGAGCGCGCGGCGGAGCGCTTCGAGGCCGTCCGGGTTGATCGCGTAGTAGACCCAGCGCCCGTCCCGCCGGTCGGTGACGAGGCCCGCGTCCTTCAGGGTGCGCAGGTGAAACGACAGGAGCGACTGGCGCGAGTCCAGCTCCTCGGTGAGGTCGCAGACGCACTGCTCGCCGGCGCGGAGCCGCCGCAGCAGCCGGAGGCGGGTCTCGTCGCCGAGGGCCCGGAACATGCGGAGCACCTCGTCCGAGACCTTCGTGCCCGGCGCCATGCCCGGCACTATTGATCAACTCCGATTGATCCGTCAAGGGGGACGGAAGCCTGACGGGAGCGCCGCCTCGGGCATAATTCCGGGGCGAACGACGCCCGCCCGCGGTCTAACCCACCGGTTTTCTGTCCCCGGCGCGCGTGGTATGACGTTTGCTGCGCAGCGCGGGGCCGAGGGAGGGATGCGGCTTCACTCTGGGGTTAACGGTCGACACAACACAGGAGGGGCGCCATGAGCCACTATCACGATTCGGATGACCTGAAGGTTCTCGCGGAGTTCAAGAAGCTGGCCCCGGCGGAGTTCAAGGGTTTCGTGGAGCTGGACAGCATCGTGGGGCGCGACGACGGCAAGATCCCGCGCAAGTATCGTGAGCTGATCGCCCTGGCGGTGGCCTGCACCACTCAGTGCCCCTACTGTCTCGACGTGCATACGGGCAACGCGAAGAAGGCGGGCGCCACTCGCGAGGAGGTCGCGGAAGCGGCGCTCCTGGCCGCGGCCCTGCGGGCGGGCGCGGCGGTGACCCACGGGGCGCTCGCGGTCAAGCTGTTTGACCGGCCGTAAAAACACTACCGGGACCTTCCTTCCGGTGGCGGTGGCCCGATTGCCCGTCACTCACGAATACGCAAAGGAGGTCAGAGACATGAAACGGATTGCTGGGTTGGCGGCCGGTGTCATGGCGACCTTCTTGATGGTGGGGCCGGGCTTCGCGGCGGAGAGCGTGCGGGACTCGACCTCGGCCGAAAAGTCGGGCAAGCTCGCAATGCCTCACCGTGTCACGGGTAACGTGGTCAGCGTGGACGAGAGCGCGCGCACCTTCACGGTCCAGGACTCGAAGGGGAAGGACTACGTGCTCACCGCCGATCCGTCGCTCGGCTCGCAGTTGAGCGAGGTGAAGGCGGGCGGGCACGTCAAGGTCAGTTACAAGAAGAATTCCAGCGGACAGATGATCGCGACGAAGATTGCGCCGGCCGACTCGATGAAGAGCGGGTCACGGTAGCGTGATTCAGCGGTAGCGTGATTCGGACCATGGCCCGAAGGGGAGGGCCCTCCACGGGCCGCCCCTTCGGGCTCCTGCCGTGAGCCGTTGCCGGGGAATGCGCCAGACGATACAATCGCGCGCGTGAATCCTCGGGCCACCGCGATCGGGATTGCCCTGTGCCTCGGGGCGTGCGCGCCCGTCGCGGTGCCGATGCCGATCCAGCCGTTCCCCGACGTGCCGGTGCCGGCCGAGTGGACCCCGTACTCGGACGACTGGGTGATGATCCGCTCCCCGAAGATCACCGCGGCGCGGCTCGTCTACTTCACTCCGGAGAGCGTCGACGGGACGCTCGCGCACGCGCGAAGGCTCCTGGCCCGCGCGGGGTGGATCGAGACCCGCAGCGAGCGCTTCGTGAACGCGGAGAAGTTTCCCGGCGTGTGGGTCGAGTTCGGCAAGGGCGACGACATCTGCCGCCTGACCGTGATCGAGGGCACCGCGGCCACCCACGTCGACTACACCCTCGCGCGCGTGAATCCCGGCTCCTGATGGCGGTCGCCGACCTGGTCTGGCGCTCCGCGCTCGAGCTGGCCGCCCTCATCCGATCCAAGCAGGTGTCGCCGGTGGAGGTGGTCGACGCGGTGCTGGCCCGCATCGAGCGCCTGAACCCGGCGCTCAACTGCTACGCGACCGTGACCGCCGAGGAGGCGCGCGACGCGGCGGTGGCCGCCGAGGTCGCGGTGGAGACCGGCGAGGAGCTCGGGCCGCTCCACGGCGTGCCGGTGTCGATCAAGGACCTGGTGTTCACCCGGCGGGTGCTCACCACCGGCGGATCCCGGCTCTTCGCCGACCACGTGCCGGAGGAGGACTCGGTCTGTGTCGAGCGGCTCAAGGGCGCGGGCGCGATCATCGTCGGCAAGACCACGACGCCCGAGTTCGGCCACAAGGCGGTGACCGACAGCCCGCTCTTCGGCATCACCCGCAATCCGTGGGACCCCGCCCTCACGCCCGGCGGCTCGAGCGGCGGCGCGGGCGCCGCGGTGGCCGCCGGCCTGGGTCCACTCGCGGTGGGCACCGACGGGGGCGGCTCCATCCGCATCCCCGCTTCCTTCTGCGGTATCTACGGGCTCAAGCCGTCCTTCGGGCGCGTGCCCCAGTTCCCGGGCTTCCCGGGCTGGGAGACGCTCTCCCACAGCGGGCCGCTCGCGCGCACCGTGCGCGACGCGGCGTTGATGCTCGACGCCATCGCGGGACCCGACGATCGGGACCGGCACTCGCTGCCCGCGGCCGGCCGGTCCTATCTCGAAGCGTGCGAGGGCGGCATCGCGGGGCTGAGCGTGGCGTGGTCGCCGGACCTCGGCTACGCGCGGCTCGATCCGGAGGTCGCCGATCTGTGCGCGACGGCGGCCGAGCGCTTCGAGAGCTTCGGCGGCCACGTGGAGGTGGTGTCGCCCTCCTGGGACGACCCGGAGGAGATCTTCCGACTCATGGTGGGCGCCGAGATGTGGGGCGCGTGGGCGGAGCGCCTGGAGGCCGACGGCGAGAAGATGGACCGCTCGCTGCGCGCGCTGATGAAGTTCGGGTCGGGCGTCACCGCCGAGCAATACCTGCGGGCGATGCGCCGCCGCCAGGACTTCTGGACGGAGGTGCAGCGCTTCCTGGCCCGCTTCGATCTCCTGATCACGCCCACGGTGGCGGTGCCCCCGTTCGAGGTCGGCCGGCCCGGGCTCAACGAGGTCAACGGCCTGCCCTCGTCGCCGCTCGGCTGGACCCCGTTCTGCTTCCCGTTCAACCTGACCGGCCAGCCCGCCGCGACGGTGCCGGTCGGCTTCACGAGCGCGGGCCTGCCGGTGGGCCTGCAGATCGTCGGTCGCCGCCACGCCGACCACACCGTGCTCGCCGCGTCCGCCGCCTTCGAGGCGGCCCAGCCCTGGGCGGAGCGCCGCCCGCCGGTCGACTAGGCGGCGCCTCGGCTCGCCGGCACCGACGTGACGCGATTCGCGCTGATCTGCCTCGGCGGAGCGGTCGGGACCGGCGCCAGATACCTGCTGGGTGGCGTGGTGGCGCGCTGGGCCGGGCCCGATTTCCCGTACGGCACGCTGCTGATCAACGTGCTCGGCTCCTTTCTCATCGGAGTCGTCCAGCAGGTGGGGCTCACCTCGCTGCTGATCCCGGACACTCTGCGCCTGGTCCTCGCGGTCGGGGTGATGGGGGGATTCACCACCTACTCGTCCTTCTCCTACGAGACCATCCGGCTGCTGGAGGCGGGCTCGTGGCTCGCCGCGAGCGTGTACGTCGCCCTCACCACCGCGCTCTGCCTCGCGTGCTGCGTGGCGGGCCTGTCGCTCGGCCGCGTCCTGATCGAGGGAAAGGGAGGCTGGTAGCCATGCGCAAGCTGGATGGGGAGCAGGTCCTGATGCGGATCTTCGTCGGCGAGAGCGATCGCTGGGAGCATCGTCCGCTCCACGCGGCTCTCGTCGAGCTCTTCCGCCGAGAGGGGCTGGCCGGGGCCACCGTGCTGCGCGCGGTGGCGGGCTTCGGGGCCGACTCGGTCGTCCACACCGCGAACATCCTCCGCCTCTCGACGGACCTGCCCCTCGTGATCGAGGTGGTGGACTCGCAGGAGCACCTGGACCGGGTGCTGCCGCAGGTGGATCGCATGATGCGCGGCGGGCTCATCACCATGGAGAAGGTGCGCGTGCTGAAGTACGAGCACACCGCTTCCGGCTAGCGTCGGGGCGCGCCGCCCTCCTGCCGCTTCTCCGACTCCATGATGAGTGACCGGTGCTCCTGCAGGGCCCGGTCGTAGCGGCGGAGCATGTCGTCGCGCTGGGCGTGGGACTGCAGGCGCTCCACGAGCATGCCGGCGAAGAACGCGACCAGCACGATCACCACGAGGGCCAGGCCCTGGAGGACCCGCCGCGGACCGGACGACCGCGTCATGGCTCGTATGATAGCAAGGCCGGGCCCCGCGCTTGCCGGCGGGGGGAGAATGGCCGGAGAGCGCGAGGAGATCGGACGATGGAGGGAGCAGGGGCCACCCGGAGCATCGAGCCGGCGGTTCGTCGCGCGGTCGCGCTCGTCACGGTGCTGATCTGCTCGACCGCCGGGGTCGCGGGGGCCCAGGTGTCGGGCCGCTCCGTGGACCAGGACCTGCGGCTCGAGTGGACCGCCGCGGAAGACCGCCGCGGGCGGCCGATCGTGAGCGGCTACGTCTATAACGCGCGCGCGGGGACCTACGCGACCGCGATGCGGCTCCGGGTGGAGGCCCTCGACGCCTCCGGTCAGGCCGTGGGCGCGACGACCGGCTTCGTCTTCGGCGACGTGCCGCCGTCCGGCCGCTCCTACTTCGAGATCAAGGCGCCCGCGAAGGCGGGGAGCTACCGGGTCACGATCCAGGGGTTCTCCTGGCGTGCCTACGGGGCGGGGGGAGGGTAGCGCATGCGGCTCCGATCGATGTCCCGGCTCATCGTGCTGCTTCTCGTCGCACCATCGCTCGCCGGCCTCGGGTGGCCCGGTGGCGCGACCGCCGCCCCGGCGCCCGACGACCCCTACGTGGCCGGCTACGCGGGGGCCGTGCTCGAGCGCGAGTTCAAGGTGAGCCGTCGCGCGGTGACCGTCGAGAACGGGGTGCTGACGCTCGACGCCGCGCAGCTGGCGGGGGCCGACCGCGCCCGCATCCTGACCGTGCTCGCCGCGCTGCCCGGGGTGAGTCGCGTGGAGGTGCGGGAGCCCGCCGTGCCGGTCCCGCCGGGCCGCGACCCGATCGCGACCGACGTCTCTGCGCTGCCCACCGGCCTGCTCCCGGTCGGCCATCTCTTCCAGCCGCTGCTCGCGGATCCCCGCTGGCCTCATTTCTCGGCCGCCTACCGCTACTACTTCGGGGACCGGGATCTCAAGCACGTGGGCGCGGTGAGCTTCGGCGAGACCATCCCCATCTTCCGGGGCGGCGGATTCGCGGCGAGCCAGTGGGAGGCGGGCATCCAGGCCGGCGTGTTCGCGGTGTTCCAGATGGATCAGCCGTCCAAGGACCTGTTCAACGCGGACTACTTCGCCGCGCTCTACGGCGCCTGGCGGAGCGGGCCGGTCTCGACGCTGGGCCGGGTGTTCCACCAGAGCTCGCACCTGGGCGACGAGTTCCTGCTGCGCACGCGGACCGAGCGCGTCAACCTGACCTACGAGAGCGTGGACCTCAAGCTCTCGTACGACCTGCCGTGGGGGTTCCGCGCCTACGGCGGCGGCGGCTACCTGTTCGATCAGGAGCCGGCGGATCTGCTGCCGTGGTCGGTACAGGGCGGCGTCGAGTTCCGCAGCCCGTGGACGGTGGCCTCCGGCCACATCCGCCCGGTGGCCGCGCTCGATCTGCAGAGCCGCGAGCAGAACGGGTGGAACGTGGACGTCTCGCTGCGCGGCGGCATCCAGTTCGAGAATGTTCGCGTGCTCGACCGCAACCTGCAGCTCCTGGTCGAGTACTTCCACGGCAACTCCCCGGACGGGCAGTTCTTCAAGCGCCGCGTCGAGTACCTGGGCCTCGGGGCGCACTTCCACTTCTAGCCGTCCGGCATGGGGTAAGATACCGGCATGCGACAGGTTCGTCGGATCCTCCACGCGACCGATTTCTCCCCCGCCTCCACCCCCGCGCTGAAGTGGGCGATCGCGATGGCCAAGGCCAACCGCGCGCGCCTCACGGTGGTGCACGTGATGGCGCCGCCGGCGCTGGCCCTGCCCGGCGAGGGCTACGTGTCGCCCACGCTCTACGAGAGCCTCGAGAGCTCGGCCCGCGCCGCGGCCCAGAAGCGGCTCAACGCGGTGGTGGCCCGGGCGAAGGCGGCGGGCGTGCGCGCGAGCGTGCTCCTGCTCGAGGGCGTCCCGCACGAGCTGATCACCCGGGCCGCGAGGAAGGCGGACCTGCTCGTGATCGGCACCCACGGCCGTAGCGGGCTCGCCAAGCTGTTCCTCGGCAGCGTGGCGAGCCGCCTGGTGGCGGTGGCGCCCTGCCCGGTGCTGACGGTGCGGGGCCGGTAGGGGATGGACGTCGCCGCGCCGTCCCGGATCACCGCCGAGACCAAGGTCAACGACGTGCTCGCCCGGTACCCCGCCACCGCCCCCGTGTTCACCCAGGGCCGGCGCCTGTACGTGGATCAGCTGCACGATCTCTACGCGCGCTTCCCCGGCCTCACCGTTGGCGACTTCGCGAGCCAGAACGGCCTGGACCTGGCCGCGGTGCTGCTCCAGGTCAACGCGCTCGCGGAGTCCGAGGACGCGGCGCGACAGCCCGCGACGCGCGCGCACGCCTCCGACGAGGTCCGCCCCGGGCAGTTCTCGCTGACCCTCGGCTACACCGCCAGCCATCGTTCCCGGGAGGACTCGGCTCCGGACAGCGTCTCGGTGGTCGCGGTCCAGTCGTCCCGCGGTCCCGAGTAACGCCTGACGAGCCCGGATCGTCCGGAGCCGGCGCCGAGACCGGCCGCGCCGCCGGCGTCCGACCGCTCCCAGTGGGGCAAGGAAGGAGCCGCCCCCGAGGAGATCCGTTTCCTCGAAGGGCCGCAGACCCGCTCCTTCGAGCTTGGCCGGGCGGTGCGCATCTTCTTCGAGTTCATGCGGGGCTTCCGCGCGCTGCACTTCGTGGGACCGTGCGTGACCGTGTTCGGCTCGGCCCGCTTCAAGGCCGACCACCCGTACTACGCGCTCGGCCGCGACCTGGGGGCGCGGCTGGCCCGCGTCGGCTTCACGGTCATGACCGGCGGTGGCCCCGGCCTCATGGAGGCGGTCAACCGCGGGGCGAAGGAGGCGGGAGGCCGCTCGCTGGGGTGCAACATCGAGCTGCCGAAGGAGCAGCACCCGAATCCGTACCTCGACCACTGGGTCACCTTCCGCCACTTCTACGTGCGCAAGGTGATGCTCGTGAAGTACTCCTACGCCTTCATCGCCCTCCCGGGCGGGTTCGGGACCCTCGACGAGACCTTCGAGATCGCCACCCTCGTGCAGACCGGCAAGGTCAAGGAGTTCCCCATCGTGCTGATGGGGCGCGACTACTGGCGCCCGCTCACCGACTTCGTGCGCAACCGCCTGCTGGTGGAGGGCACGATCGATCCGGGCGACGAGCAGCTCCTGATGACCACCGACTCGGCCGAGGAGGCGGTCGCGTGGATCGCCGCGGTGGGCATGCGCCGCTTCGGCCTGGGCTACGGTCCGCGGCCCCGCCGCCGCTGGTACCTGGGCGAGCAACCTTGACCCCTCGCCGGCCGCTTGCTAGCGTAGCCGCGCGACCACCGACCTCGAACGGGAGACCATCCATGCAGATGCCCGCGTTGCTCCGCCGCTCCGTCGTCCTCGCCCTGGCCCTCGCCGCGGTGAGCGGGCCGACCGCCGCCTTCGCGCAGGCCCCGATCAAGATCGGCCTGGTGCAGGGCTTCACCGGACCGTTCGAGGTCTATGCCAAGCAGGTCAAGCGCGGCTTCGAGCTGGGCCTCGAGTACGCGACGGCGGGCAAGAAGGAGCTGCTGGGGCGCAAGATCGAGATCCTGGAGGAGGACGATCAGCTCAAGCCGGACGTGGCCAAGCAGAAGGTCACCAAGCTCTACGCCGACGACAAGGTCGACCTCGTGGTGGGCACGACCTCGAGCGCGGCCGCGCTCGCGGTGCTGCCGGCGGCGGCCGAGTTCAAGAAGGTCCTGATCGTGGAGCCGGCGGTGGCGGACAGCATCACCGGCGAGAACTGGAATCGCTACATCTTCCGCACCGGCCGCAACTCGACCCAGGACGCCATCGCCAACGCGCTCGCGGTGGCCCGGCCCGGCGTCTCCATCGCCACCATCGCCCAGGACTACGCGTTCGGGCGCGACGGGGTGGCCGCCTACAAGGCCGCGGTGGAGAAGGCGGGGGCGCAGGTCGTCCACGAGGAGTACGCGCCCGCCACCGCCACCGACTTCACCGCGCCCATCCAGAAGGTCATCGGCGCGCTCAAGGACCGGTCCGGCCCCAAGTACGTGTTCGTGATCTGGGCCGGCAAGGGCGGGCCGTTCCCGCAGCTCGTCGACAACCGGCTCGACAAGTACGGCATCACGATCACCAGCGGCAGCAACGTGCTCGACGTGCTGAAGGCGATGAAGAGCATGAAGCTCGAGGGCATGGTGGGCGGGGCCTACTACTACTACGAGATCCCCAAGAACCCGGTCAACGACTGGCTGGTCCGCGAGCACACCAAGCGCTTCAACGAGCCCCCCGACTTCTTCACCTGCGGCGGCTTCGCGGCCGCGATGGCGGTGGTGGCCGGCATCCAGAAGGCGGGCGGGACCGACACCGAGAAGCTGATCGCGGCCATGGAAGGGCTCGAGTTCCAGACCCCGAAGGGCAAGATGGTCTTCCGCAAGGAGGACCACCAGGCGCTCCAGGCGATGTACGCGTTCAAGATGACGTCCAAGCCCGACGTGGCCTGGCTGGTGCCGACCCTGACCCGCGAGCTCTCGCTCCAGGAGACGGCGCCCGCGATCACCAACAAGCGCTGACCGCCATGGCCCGCGTGTCGGTCGGCTCCGTCTCGCTCGCGGTCGCGGAGTGGCCGGGGCCCGCGAAGGGGCCGGCCATCGTGTGCATCCACGGCCTCACCGCCAACCATACCTGCTGGGCGAGCGTGGCCGACGTGCTGTCACCCGCCCATCGCCTGATCGCCTACGACCTGCGCGGGCGGGGCGAGAGCGACAAGCCCGACAAGGGCTACAGCCTGGCGGTCCACGGAGACGACCTGGAGGGGCTGCTCGACCACTTCGGCCTCAAGAAGGCGGTGCTGATCGGCCACTCGCTGGGGGCCCACATCGCGGTGCGCTTCGCGGCGACGCGGCCCCAGCGGGTGGCCAAGCTCGTGCTGGTCGACGGCGGCCTCGACGTGCGCCACGAGGTGATCGAGTCGCTGCGGCCCGCGATCAATCGCCTGGGGGTCGAGTTCCCCTCGCTCGAGCTGTTCATGGGCTTCGTGCGGGCCCTGCCGATGTTCGAGGGGCGCTGGAACGACTACCTCGAGCGCTACTTCCGCTACGACGTCGAGGAGCTGCCCGCGGGGACGGTGCGGGCGAAGGCGGCGCGCCTCGCCATCGAGGAGGAGATCGCCAACCTCGAGCGGGAGCGGCTCTGGGTCTACCACCACCAGGTCAAGGCGCCCACCCTCATCTTCCGGGCGCCCGACGGGCTGCTCACCCCGACCGACTGCCTGATGACGCAGGAGGAGGCGGAAGCCATGGCCCACGCCATCCCGCGCTCGAAGCTGGTGGTGGTGCCGGGGACCAACCACTACACGGTGCTGCTCGGGCAGCACCCGAAGGTCAAGACCGCGCTGCGCGCCTTCCTCAAGGGGGCCTAGCGACGGCCTCGGCGGAGGTCATCTCCACCCGCGACCTCACCATCCGCTTCGGCGGTCACGTCGCGGTCGACCACGTCAGCCTCGACGTGGCCCCATTCACGCTCAAGTCCATCATCGGGCCCAACGGCGCGGGCAAGACCACCTTCTTCAACCTGCTGAGCGGGCAGTACCGGCCGACCGCGGGCCGCATCCTCTTCAAGGGGCGCGACATCACCCGGCGGGGGGCGGCGGCCCGCACCCGGCTCGGGATCGGCCGCTCCTTCCAGCTCACCAACATCTTCCCGACCCTGAGCGTGCTCGAGAACGTGCGTCTGGCGGTGCAGGCGCGCCGCGGGCTCGGTTTCACCGCGTGGTGGGACTACCGCCGCTTCCCCGACCTCGAGGACACCGCGTACGGCCTGCTCGAGACCGTGCTGCTCGAGGGCAAGTGGCGCGCGGTGGCCGGGGCGCTGGCCCACGGGGAGAAGCGCAAGCTCGAGCTGGGCATCCTGCTCGCGCTCGAGCCGGAGGTGCTGCTGCTCGACGAGCCGACCGCGGGGATGTCGCTCGAGGAGGTGCCCGCGATCATCGGGCTCATCGAGCGCATCCGGGCGCGCCGGGACCGCACCATCCTCCTCGTCGAGCACAAGATCGACATGGTGATGGCCCTCTCCGACTCCATCGCGGTGCTGCAGAACGGCCGGCTGATCGCCGACGGCCCGCCCGCTCTCGTGAGCGCGAGCGCGGAGGTGCAGGCCGCGTACTTCGGGACCGCCCCTCACCCTGCTCTCTCCCCGGAGGGGAGAGGGTGACCATGGACGTGCTCGAGCTGGAGGGGGTGCACACCGACATCGGGCAGCACCATATCCTCCAGGGGGTCTCGCTGCGGGTGCGGCCGGACGCGGTCACGGTGCTCCTCGGGCGGAACGGGGCCGGCAAGACCACCACCATGCGCACCGTGATGGGCGTGCTGCCGCCCCACCGGGGCGCGGTGCGCTTCGAGGGACGGGCCATCCACGGCCTGTCGCCCCACGCGATCGCGCGGCTCGGCATCGGCTACGTGCCGGAAGGGCAGGGGATCTTCGCGACCCTCACCGTCGAGGAGAATCTGCGGGTGGCCATGCGGGCCGAGACCGCGGAGTGCCGGGAGCGGATGCGCCGCGTGCTCACCCTCTTCCCCGACCTCGAGCGCTTCCGGCCCGCGCGGGCCGGCACCCTCTCGGGCGGCCAGAAGCAGATGCTCGCCATCGGGCGGGCTCTCGTCAACCCCACGCGGCTGCTCCTGATCGACGAGCCGTCCAAGGGCCTCGCGCCCATCGTGGTCGAGCACCTCATCGCGGCGCTCGAGGCCATGAAGCGGGAGACCACCGTGGTGCTGGTGGAGCAGAACTTCGCCATGGCGAGCCGGCTCGGCGACGACTGCTACGTGATGGACGACGGCCGCACCGTCTACGCGGGATCGATGGCCGCGCTGGCCGCCGATCGCGACCTCAAGCAGAAGTACCTCGGGGTATGAGGCGCGCCGCCCCGCTCGCCGCCGGCGCGGCGCTGCTCCTGCTGCTGCCGCTGCTGGCCATCGAGCCACGCGCCTGGCTCACCCTCACGCTGGCCGGGCTCGCGATGGGCATGCTGATCTTCCTGGTGGCCTCGGGGCTCACCCTCATCTTCGGCCTCATGGACGTGCTCAACTTCGCCCACGGGGCCCTCTTCTCCTGGGGCGCCTACGCCGGCTTCACGGTGGCGGTGGCGATCAACGGGCGCTGGGGCTGGGCCGCCTCCCCGTCGATCTGGCTCAACGCGGGCCTGCTCCTGCTCGCGGTGGCCGCCGCGGTGGCGGTGGCCTTCGTCCTCGGCGTCGTGCTGGAGCGGGTGATCGTGCGGCCGGTCTACGGGCAGCATCTCTTCCAGATCCTGATCACCCTCGGGGCCACCATCGTGCTCGAGGAGCTGATCCGCGTCGCGTGGGGGCCGAACGACCAGGTGATGCCGGTGCCGGCCACCTTCCAGGGCTCGTGGGACGTGGCCGATGTGGTGGTGCTCCGCTTCCCCGCGATCGCGATCGGGCTCGGTCTGCTCGTCTACGGCGGCATGCAGTGGGTGCTCACCCGCACGCGGGTGGGGCTGATCGTGCGCGCCGGCGTCGAGAACCGGGAGATGGTGCAGGTGATGGGCCACGACATCCACCGCTACTTCACCGCGGTGTTCGCGGCCGGCTCCGGGCTCGCCGGGCTGGGCGGGCTCATGTGGGGCATGTTCAGCCAGTCGATCCGGCCCTCGATGGGCGGTGAGCAGCTCATCTTCGCGTTCATCGTGGTGATCATCGGCGGCCTCGGCAGCGTCACCGGCTCGCTGGTCGGCGCGCTGCTGGTCGGCCTCGCCTACAACTACGTGGCGTACCTCGTGCCCAAGGCCGCGATCGGGGTGACCATGGGCATCATGGTGCTGGTGCTGCTCGTGCGCCCCACCGGACTCTACGGAGCCGGCCGGTGAGCGCGGGCGCGCTGACCCCGGTGCAGGCCGCGCGCGCGGCGGAGCGCCGCGGTCGCTGGCGGTCGCCCACCCTCTACCTGCGCGTGGGCGTCGTCCTGGCGTGGGCGCTGCTCCCGGTCGCGGGGCCCTCCTTCCAGCTGCTCGACCTGGCGGTGAAGATCGCGCTCTTCGCGACGCTCGCGGCGAGCTACGACGTGGTGATCGGCTATACCGGCATCGTCTCCTTCGGCCACGCGATGTTCTTCGGCTTCGGAGCCTACGCGGTGGCGCTCGCGGTGGGCCGCCTGGGCGCGGCGACCTATGGCCATCTCCTGCTCGGGTTCCTGGCCGGCGTCGCGGTGTCCGGGGTGGTGGCGGTGGTGGTCGGAGCCTTCTCGCTGCGGGTCAAGGCGCTCTTCTTCGCCATGATCACCCTGGCCTTCGCCGAGTTCGCGCTCATCCTCGCGGTGCAGTGGGGGGCTCTCACCGGCGGGGAGGACGGGCTCTCCCCGAAGCTTCCCGGCGTCTTCGCGGCGGGCGCGCCGGGCGCGCTCGGACTGTCCGGCCGCCTCGTCACCTACTACACCCTGCTCGCGATGTGTCTCGCTCTCTTCCTGCTGATGAGCCGCTTCGTGCATTCCCCACTCGGCCGGACGCTCCAGGCCATCCGCGACAACGAGCTGCGCGCCGAGGCCCTGGGCTACCGCACCTTCGTGTTCCAGCTCGTGGCCACCTCGTTCGGCAGCGTGGTCGCGACCGTGCTCGGGGGCGGCTACGTGATGTGGGTGCGCTACGTGAATCCGGAGTCGGCGCTCGGCATCCCGATCATGCTCGACGTCCTCCTGATGGTGATCATCGGCGGCATCGGGACGCTCCACGGCGGCATCGTGGGCGCCGCGATCCTCTTGACCGCCCGCACCCTGCTGCCGAACCTGCGCGGCGTGGGCGGCTCGCTGTTCGCGGGCTCGGAGATCCTGCAGCGCCTGTCCGAGCGCTGGCTCCTCTACTTCGGGATCCTGTTCGTGCTGGTGGTGTTCTTCTTCCCGCGCGGGGTGCTGGGCACCCTGCGCGAAGCGGCGGCCCGGCGGCGCGGGCCGGCGGCCCCGGGGACCTGAGCCGTTCTTTTGTCCCGCCTTTCGGGTATGCTGTGCCTGAGAATGCCCGCCCGGGATTACGACGCCATCGTGGTGGGGGCCAGCTTCGGGGGCCTCGCCGTCGCCCGCCAGCTCCGGGGTGAAGTGCTCCTCCTGGATCGGAACGAGGTCGGCACGGTGCAGACGTCCGCCTGCGGGACGCCGCTCTGGGTGCCGGAGACTCTCGGCGTCTCCGACAGCGTCCTGCAGGTCCACGACCGGCTCGTGATCCGGACCCCGACCCGCACCGTCCGCTACGATCTCTCCTCGGTGCCCTTCTGCACCTTCGACTACCGCGCCTTCTGTCAGGGACTGCTCGCCCAGTGCCGCGCGCGATTTTTGCGCACCTCGGTATCGGGGATCCAGGACGGGGCGGTCGTGACTGGGGAAGGCCGCTTCACCGCGCCGGTGATCGTGGACTGCTCGGGCTGGCGCCGCGCGATCACCGGCGGCGTGGAGACGGAGCCCCGCTCGCGTCACCACTCCTTCGGGCTCGAGACCCACACCCCCTTCCGGGACGAGGGGCTGACGTTCCTGCTGGACCGCCGCCTCATCCCCCAGGGGCTCGGCTGGATCTTCCCGGTGGGCAGCGGCAGCCTGATCGGTCTGGGGTCGTACGTGGGCCGCTCCAAGCTCAAACCCGCGCTCGAGCGCTTACTGCGTGACCACGGCATGTCGGCGGGCTCGTACCACGGCACCTACTTTCCCAACCGCCTGCTCCGCCCCACCGTCGACCGGGTCTTCGCGGTCGGCGACGCGGCCGGTCAGTGCCTGCCGCTGACCGCGGAGGGCATTCGGCCCGCGCTCTACTTCGGCGGCGAGTGCGGGCGCATCGTGCAGCAGATCCTCGACGGCGCGCTGCCGCTCGAGGCCGGGCTCGAGCGCTACCGGCGCCTGGTGGCCCGCTACCGCCGGCCGTACCGCGTGCTCCGGTTCGCGCAGGCGATGGCCGCCCACACCCCGACTCGCTGGTTCGCGATGGTCACCCAGATCGCGGCGACGTGGCCCTTCCTGGGCGGCTGGTGGCCCCGCTACGGATGGTTCGGGCGACCCGATCCCTCCGGGGTGGCCGCGGCCACCTGAGGGCCCGCGCGGTGATGAGCGGGGCCTCAATGACGATGCCGCGTCACGAGGGCCGGGTGGGATGAGCGCCCGCACCCGGTGGGCGATCGTGGCCGGCGTGACCGGCCTCATCGTGGCCTACTGCGCCTGGCTGGTCTGGACGAACGCGCCCTCCTACCAGTTCCTCACCCGGCTCTACGTCGACAAGCACTTTCTCAAGCGCACCCTACGAGAGTGGGGCGTCCTCGCCCCCGTCATCTTCATCCTGCTCCAGGCGCTGCAGGTCATCATCTCGCCCATCCCCGGCGAGGCCACCGGCATCCTCGGCGGCTACCTGTTCGGGCAGTGGATGGGGCTGTTCTACTCGACCATCGGCCTCACCCTCGGCTCGGTGGTCGCGTTCTGGATCGGACGGTGGCTCGGCGCGCACTACGTGAAGAACCTGGTCAGCGCCGAGACGTGGAACCGGCTCGGCTTCATCGTGGAGGCCGAGGGGGCGGTGCTCTGCTTCATCATCTATCTGATCCCCGGCCTGCCGAAGGACATCGTCTGCTACATCTTCGGGATCAGCCCGATGCCCCTCTGGGTCTTCGCCCTGGTCTCGGGTCTCGGCCGTATCCCGGGCACCTGGGTGCTCTCCGCCCAGGGGGCCCACACCGCGGCCGGCGACTACATGCAGGCGATCCTGGTCTCGGCCTTCGCGGTGGCGGCGGCCCTGCCGCTCTACTACTACCGTCACCGCATCGTCACCTGGTTCCATGGGCGGAGGGCGGGCCGGGGGAACGGCGCTGACGAAGGGCTTGACAGGGAGAAGCCGGGCCCGTAGACTCGCCCCACTTTGAGCCGGGAGGGTATCGAGCCAGTGAGCACGATGGGAACGACGGCCAGCAGCCACGGAGCGTGGCGGTCGTATTTTTACTTTCCCACCGTTCGCCGCCTGGCTCCCATGAGCTGATCGCAAGGAGCCACGGGCGACGAACCAGCCCGTGGCCAAGAACGATAGACGCCGCGGGCAACCAACCCGCGGCGTTTTTATTTTTACATAGCACCGGATCTTTGAACGGTAGTCCGCGGCCGGGGGGAGTGCGGGGGCCATTTCGGGGCCAGTAAACGGCAGCGACAGGCACCACAAACGGACGACGAGACGGAAAAGGGAGCGGACACATGATCATCGTGCTGAAGCCGGGATCGAGCGAGGCCGACATCGAGGACGTCTCACGACGGGTGCGGGAGCTCGGGTTCAAGACCCACCTCTCCCGCGGGGAGGTGCGCACCATCATCGGGATCGTCGGCGACGACCGGGCCAAGGAGCAGCTGCTCGCGCTGCAGTCGCTCGACTCGGTCGAGAACGTGGTGCGCATCCTCCAGCCCTTCAAGCTCGCGAGCCGGGAGGCCCATCCCGACAGCACCCAGTTCAAGGTGCACGGAGTGCCGGTGGGCGGCGCCCAGATCGTGGTGATGGCCGGGCCGTGCTCCGTCGAGTCGCAGCCTCAGCTCACCGCGGTGGCGGAGAGTGTCAAGGCCGCCGGCGCGCACGTGCTCCGCGGCGGCGCCTTCAAGCCGCGCACCTCCCCCTACGCTTTCCAGGGGCTCGAGGAGAACGGCCTCACCATGTTACGGGAGGCGAGCAAGAGCACCGGCCTGCCGGTGGTGACCGAGGTCATGGAGCCGGACAAGGTCGAGGTGGTGGCCGAGCACGCGGACATCCTCCAGATCGGCGCCCGCAACGTGCAGAACTTCTCCCTGCTCAAGCGGGTGGCCGAGTGTGGCAAGCCGGTGCTGCTCAAGCGCGGTATGTCGACCTCGATCCAGGAGTGGCTGCTCTCCGCCGAGTACGTGCTGGCGGGCGGCAACCCGAACGTGATCCTCTGCGAGCGGGGCATCCGCACCTTCGAGACCTCCACCCGCTACACCCTCGATCTCAACGCGATCCCGGTGGTGAAGAAGCTCTCGCACCTGCCGATCTTCGTCGACCCGAGCCACGGCACCGGGCACTGGGAGTACGTGTCGGCCATGGCCAAGGCCGGCCTCGCCGCCGGGGCCGACGGCCTCATCATCGAGGTGCACAACAACCCGGCCGAGGCTCTGTCCGACGGCCCGCAGTCGCTCAAGCCGAACAAGTTCGCGCAGCTGATGGCCGAGCTCCGGCCGCTGGCCCAAGTGCTGGGGAGGACCCTATGATCATCGTGCTCAAGTCCGGGATCAACGACGCCGACGTGGACGAGGTGTGTCGCCGCATCACCGAGATGGGCTACGGCCCCCACGTGATCCGCGGCGAGTTCAAGACCATCGTCGCCGCGGTGGGCGAGGAGCGGGGCCGGCCCGACCTGCGTCTGCTCGAGGCGATGGAGACGGTCGAGTCGGTCATGCCGGTGCAGCAGCCGTTCAAGCTGGCCAGCCGCGAGGTGCGCCGTGAGTCGACCGAGGTACGGATCAACGGGGTCACGGTGGGCGGCCACGACGTGGTGGTGATGGCGGGGCCCTGCTCGGTGGAGTCGCAGGCGCAGGTGCTCGAGGTGGCCGACGCGGTCAAGGGATCGGGGGCCAAGATCCTGCGGGGCGGCGCCTACAAGCCGCGCACCTCGCCCTACGCCTTCCAGGGCCTGAAGGAGGAGGGACTGCGTTACCTGGCGGAGGCGCGCAAGCGCACCGGGCTGCCGGTGGTCACCGAGGTGCTCGAGACGGAGAGCGTGGACGTGGTGGCGGAGTACAGCGACATCCTCCAGATCGGGGCGCGGAACATCCAGAACTTCACGCTGCTGCGGCGGGTGGGGGAGATCGGCAAGCCGGTCCTGCTCAAGCGCGGCATGGCCACCAGCATCCAGGAGTTCCTGCTCTCGGCCGAGTACATCCTCTCCGCGGGCAATCCGAACGTGATCCTCTGCGAGCGGGGCATCCGCACCTTCGAGACCGCCACCCGCTTCACGCTCGACCTCAACGCGGTGCCGGTGCTGAAGAAGCTCTGCCACCTCCCGGTCGTGGTGGATCCCTCGCACGGCACCGGGCACTGGGACCTGGTCGCCCCGATGGCCAAGGGGGCGGTGGCCTGCGGGGCCGACGGTTTGATCATCGAGGTGCATCCGCGGCCGGAGGAGGCGCTGTCGGATGGGCCCCAGTCGCTCAAGCCCTCGAAGTTCGCCCAGCTCATGCGCGAGCTGCGGCCGGTGGCGGAGGCGGTGGGGCGCGGGCTCTAGGCGGTCAGGCGACGGGAGCCGGCTCGCGCCGGGCCAGGTCGAGCGTCTCGCGGACGCGCTGGACCAGGGCCGCGGGCGTGAACGGCTTTTGTAGAAATGCGGTGTCGGCGCCGAGGACGCCGTGGCGGATGACCGCGTCGTCGGTGTAGCCCGACATGTACAGCACGCTCAGGTCGGGGCGGAGCGGTCCCAGGCGCTCGGCGAGCTCGCGCCCGCTCATGCGCGGCATCACCACGTCGGTGAGCAGGAGATCGAGCGGGCCCTGGTGGCGCTCGCAGAGCAGCAGGGCCTCCGCGCCGTTGCGCGCCTCGATCACGGTGTAGCCGCTCGATCGCAGGATGTCGCGGGCGAGCTCCCGCACGCCCTCCTCGTCCTCCACCAGCAGGATGGTCTCGGTGCCGCCGGCCGGCGCGGCGGATCGGACCGCCCGATCCGTCGCGGGCACCGCCGCGTCGACGCGCGGCAGGTAGATGCGGAAGGTGGTGCCGCGGCCGGGCTCGCTGTCGACCTCGATGTAGCCGCCGCTCTGCTTGACGATGCCGTAGACGGTGGCCAGTCCGAGCCCGGTCCCCTTGCCCTGCTCCTTGGTGGTGAAGAACGGCTCGAAGATGTGACGCTGGTGCTCGCGGGAGATGCCGACGCCGCTGTCTGACACCGCGAGCATCACGTGCGGGCCGGGGCGCGCGCCCATGTTGCGGCGGACGTACTCCGCGTCGAGGTCCACGTTCTCGGTCTCCACGATGAGGTGGCCGCCCTTGGGCATGGCGTCGCGCGCGTTGATCGCCAGGTTCATCACGACCTGCTCGATCTGCCCGCGGTCGGCCTTCACGTGGCCGAGCCCGGGGGAGTTGTTGGTCACGAGCGCGATGTCCTCGCCGATGAGGCGCGCGAGCATCTCCTTCATGTCGACGGTCACCGCGCCGAGGTCGAGGACGACCGCCTCGAGCACCTGCTTGCGGCTGAACGCGAGGAGCTGCTTGGTCAGCTCGGCGGCCCGGCCGCCGGTGCGCTGGATCAGCTCGATGCCGCGCCGGAGCGGATCCTCCGCCTTCAGCTGGTGGAGCAGGATGTCGGTGCGCCCGAGGATGACGGTCAGGAGGTTGTTGAAGTCGTGCGCGACCCCGCCCGCGAGCCGGCCGATGGCGTCCATCTTCTGGGCCTGCTCGAGCTGGCCCTGGGTGTGCTCCAGCTCGTCGTAGGCGCGGCGGGCCTCGTGGAGCAGGCGGCTGTTCTCGAGCGCGATCGCCGCGTGCGACGCGAAGGCGCTGGCGATGGCGAGGTCCTCGGTGGAGAAGCCCTCCTCGCGCCGGGTCAGGAAGCTGAGCACGCCGACGACCCGGTCGCCGATCCGGGCCGGGACGGTCAGGAGGCCCCGGTAGCCGAGCCGCCGCATCGCCGCGGAGTGCTCGGGCAGCATGCTCGGGTGGGCGGCCGGATCGCGCAGGAGCAGCGGGCGGCCGGTGGCCGCGACCTGTCCGGCCAGGCTCTCGCCGATCCTCAGCCGGGGCCGCACCGGCATGTCCGAGTCGACGTCGAGCGTGCCCGCCACCACCAGCTCGTCGCCGTCCACCAGCCGGAAGCCCACCCAGTCGGTCTTCACGATGCGCCCGCACGCCTCCGCGATGCGCCCCAGGAGCGAGTCGAGCGGCTGCATCCGCGACAGGTCGCCGCTGATCTCGACGAGGCTCTCCAGCCGGGTCTGCCGGGTGCGGGCCTCGTGCAGCGCCTGCTCGAGGCTGGCCGCCATCGAGTTGAAGGCGCGGACGGTGGGCCGCATCTCGCTCAGCTTGGTCTCGGGCATCCGCGCGGTCAGGTCGCCGTGCCCGAGGCGGGTCGCGCTCTCCGCCAGGGCCCGCACCGGACGCAGGCCCACCAGCAGGATCACGTGGGTGAGTCCGAGGAGGGTCACCAGGAGCACCCCGGTCACCGCGATCATGGTGCGGACCTCGGTCCACAGCTCGTTCTCGAGGCTCTCCACCGACGGAGTCACCGCCAGCACCCCGTACGTCACCGGCGTCGCCGCGATGACGACCCGGTGCTCCGCGAGCGTCACCGGCACGAGCTGCTTCAGCCAGCGCGGGGCGTCGGACCGGCGGACCTTCCTGGGGGACGCGTCGAAGATGATCCGGCGCCCGTCGCTCTCGTAGAGGCGAATCTGGCTCCACACCGACTCGGTGTTGAGATTGCGCACGGTCTGTTCGGCGCGCGCGAGGTCGCCCACCACCAGCGAATCGAGCAGCAGCGGTGCCGCGGCGGCGGCGAGCCGCTCGGTCTGCTCGGCGAGGCGTACCTGAGCCGCGGTGCTGCGGTCACGCAGGTTGACCGCGAGGCCGCCCAGGGTGACGCTGACGATGGCGACCGAGCTGAGTCCGAGGAGCAGGGTCCGAAGGCTGGATCTCACTGGCCGATCAAGCGGTAGATGCGCCGCACGCCCTCGTAGTCGCGGTCGCTCGCCGGCTCGAAGCCCTTGGACTTGGTCTGGGTCAGGATCGTGGCCGCGGCCGGATCGGCGGCCATGCCGAGCAGCGCGCGCCGCACCCGCTCGACGGTGGCGGCGGGCACGCGGGGGTGGGCGATGACCGCGAGGTCGGGGAATCCCTCCGAGACGTAGATCTCGCGGAACTGCACGTGCTCGCGCTCGGCGTACTGCGCGAGGAATCGCGAGTTGACCGCGCCCGCCTCGACGCGCCTCGCCTTGAGCTGTGCGAGCGTGCCTTCCTGGTTGCCGCCGAAGACCTCCTCGACCTGGACCCCCGCGCGCTTGAGCGCGACGAGCGGCACCGCATAGGCCGCGAAGGCGTCGGAGGAGGGGAAGGACACGCGCTTGCCGCCGAGCTCGTGCAGGTGTTGGATGGGACTGTCGGCGGGCACCGCGATGACCGCGCGGATGGGCTCGCCCGCCCAGCGGGCCAGGACCTTGAACGGCACCGCGTCGAAATCGGACTGGAAGTTGTGGTTGGTGAATACGAAGTCGAAATCGCCCCGTGCCATCATCG
>WNFF01000288.1_pt1 | contig 46833 bp, 43 predicted proteins | sample 5400441 | NCBI WGS metagenome assembly WNFF01 (sample SAMN13153345, study PRJNA577476) | soil metagenome | isolation source: 120 cm saprolite under Douglas fir tree site 2 hole 3 replicate 1 | place: USA:California | collected 2015-04-18 | reverse complement strand
CAGAACGCCGATACCGATGAATACCAGTACGGGGGCCAGTTCGGTCGCCAGGTAGGTGACCCCTTGGGACGCCGACCAGCCAGCGGGCCGGAAGCTGCTGCCAAACCAGGAGATCCCCGCGCCCGGGGCCATCAGCTGGACGACGGTGATGGCCAAGAGGACCATCAGCACGATCGTCAGGATCCGGAACGCCGGCATAGTGAAGCGGGGCCGGCTCCGGTGTGCTAGGCCCGGGCGGTGGCGCCGCGGCCGTTTCCTGACAGCGAGGCGGACTCCTTGGCTTGGTCTTACGCCGGGCGCTGTGGCTGTTGGGCCTCGACGTGTCGCTTCAGGGCTTCGACGTTGATGGTCAGCCGGGAACTGGTTTCGGTCAGGGGTTCCACGGTGACGTCGACGGTGGCGCGGATGGGTCCGTCGATGCCCTGCACGCCCCATGTCCTGGGTGCGTCGATGTGGGTTAGCTCGGAGGTGACGGCCCGGCTGGCTCCGCCGATGCGCCGGGTGGTCAGGCACTTCGTGCCCACCTGCGCGGGGCCGGGCTGGTCCAGGTGACCGTCGATGACGCCCTGCTGCCATTCGTGGAAGCGCGTGGGGTCGGTGGCGTAGGCGAACACCTCTGCTGCGGGCCGGTCCACCACAGTGCTGGCGATGGTCGGTGCCATGTCAGCGGCCCTCGAGCAGGGCGGCGTACCGGGCCAGGTAGAGCGGCCATCCCTGGTCGCCGTCGACGCCGTCGCTGACCGACTGCCAACCGGGACCGTGCCGGTCGAGGTGGCGGTGCTCCAGTTCGACCCGGGTGCGGTCCGGTCCCTCGGCCACGAACCGGACCTCGACCTCGCTGGTCAGCTCCGGGTCGGTCTCGACCTGCCATTGCGGGCTGATGTCCCAGCTGAATACCACGCGGGCTGGTGGCTCGTAGGCCAGGATCCGCGCCCACCGGCACTCGCTGCCGTCGACGGCGCGGTCGTAGATGTGTCCGGCGACGTGGGGCTCGAAGACGGTCTCGGCGATCGCGGCCGCGAGCAGGTTGTGCTCCGGCGGCTTGAAGTCGCCGAACCTCTCGGTGAACGCTGTGAAGGCCTGCTCGACCGGCGCGTTGACCACCACCTGCTTGCGGACAACGGGGACCTCGGTTCGGGTCATGGACTCTCCTCCGTCGCTTGTTCGGCAACATCCACGTAGCTGGCCAGAGCCCTCTGCCAGAAGGTGTCGAGCTGATCGCGCAACGCGGCCACTGCCGTCGGATTGAGCCGGTAGACACGTCTGGTGCCGACCGCGCGTTCACTGACCAGGCCGGCGTCCTTGAGGACCTTGAGGTGCTGGGAGACCGCCGGCCGGCTGACCGGCAGCCCCGCGGCCAGTTGTCCCACCGCCTGCGGCCCCTCGGCCAGACGGCTGACGATGGCGCGCCGGGTGCCGTCCGCCAGCACGCTCCAGCCGTCACTTGCTCGGTCAGGATCCACTAACGGTTAGTTTTGCCTAACGGAGCGGCGGACGTCAAGGCCCTGCACGAGGCGGGCGTGGGAAGGGCCCTGGGCCGGAGCGCTCGGGCCTGCCGGAGGTCCATCCGGTCCACGCTCGCTGGCCCGCCCCCATTTTCGGGTCAGAAGGGAGGATCAGGCCGGTGCCGTACCCAACTGTACGGTGGGCAGCGGGTCACTATCCTGAGCCTGATGCACCACCCCGAGGAGGTGCAAGGCATGGATGAGATCACCACTGGCGCCCGGCTCCGCACCCTGCGCCGCTGGCGGGGGATGATCCAGGTAGAGCTAGCTGGGCTGGCTGACCTATCGCCGTCGTTCGTGTCCATGGTCGAACACGGCTCACGGATGCTCGACCGCCGGTCGCACATCGCCGCCCTGGCGAGCGCGCTACGAGTCTCGGAGACTGACCTGGTAGGTGGGCCGCATCTCAGCCAGGACCGGGTGCAATCCGACCCGCACATGGCGATCCCGCCGCTTCGGGTGGCACTCCAGACCAATACCCTGACCAACCCGGCAGTGGACAGAGCCAGGCCGCTTGATGAGCTGCATAAGACCGTCTTCGGCCAGATCGAACCGTTCAGGCGGGTCTGCGACTACGTAGGCGTCGGGCGGCTGCTGCCTGACGTGCTCGATGAGCTGCACTGGCACGCCGCTCAGCCCGAGGACGAAGCAGCTCACCGGCTGACCTTGGAGTCGCTAGTTGAAGCCTGGGCGGCAAGTGCTCGGGATGCTCACCCTCACTGCCTCGCTGTCAGCAGCGGCTATCCAGCGCGGAGATAGGGCGGCCCACTGGCTGGACGAGGCCGCCCATGTCGGTTCCCGAGTGCCTGACGAGCCGATGCAACCTTTCTGACCTGGACCGCTACCCTCGGCGTCCGGCCAGGCGCCCTCACCCAGGCCCACATCGACGCCTACTACACCAGCCACGGCCCCCACCAGCGCGAAGCCGGCCGCGCCTTCCTCATCTGGGCCATCGAGCACGGCCACATCCCCCACCACCACCCGCCAGCACGCGAACGCAGGCGGCCCCTGGAGCCGGTACGCCGCCGGCGACTGCCCGCAGGAGCAGGAAAGCGACTGACGCCTGCATCGTGAAAGCGCGGCCAGCGCGGGCCTGGTCATCGCCACCTCCCTCTGCTGGATGTCCAGCCAGCAACCAGTCAGTGCGGTGAAGAGCCGAGGTTCCGGGCACCGACGTTCGTTGCCCGGAACCTCGGGGCTCGCGGGCGGCGCTTGCCTGATGTAAGACATCTTGATACCGTGCACGGCTGGCCGGCTCCCATGCGAGCATTGCTGCCGCCGGGGTCCCGGGCCAGGCGGATAAGGAATCTGGTACGGGTCCCTACAAGCTTCCTGGTCAGGGACCGCGGCCCTGGCAGCCGTGCTTGAGGGCATCGGGGCGCGGGCGAGTACAGGCGAGCGGGCATTTGGGCGAGCGGCGTCGGCGGTGTGGCTGGTCAGGACTCCAGGTAGCGGAGGACGGCCAGCACCCGGCGGTGGTCGGCGTCCGACGGGGCCAGGCCGAGTTTGCTGAAGATGTTGCTGACATGTTTCTCCACGGACCGCTCCGAGACCACGAGAATCCCGGCGATCGCGCCGTTGGACCGGCCCTCCGCCATCAGGCCGAGCACGTCGCGCTCCCTCGCGGTGAGCACGCCGAGCCCGTCGGTGCGGCGACTAGCGCCCAGCAGTTGCGTCACGACCTCCGGATCGAGGGCGGTCCCCCCGGCCGCCACCCGGCTCAGCGCCTCGACGAACTCGCCCACGTCGGCGACCCGGTCCTTGAGCAGGTACCCGACGCCTGCGGCACCGGCGCCGGACGCCGCGCCGAGCAGGTCGGCCGCGTACCGGGTCTCGATGTACTGGGAGAACACCAGCACCCCGGTCTTGGGGTGGTCACGGCGGATGGCGATCGCGGCACGCAGGCCCTCATCGGTGTAACCGGGCGGCATCCGCACATCCACTACGGTGACGTCCGGCTGGTGCTCGTCCACCGCAGCCCGCAGGTCCTCGGCGTTGCCGACGGCGGCGACCACCTGGTGGCCGCGGTCGGCCAGGATCTCGGCCAGGCCCGCCCGGACTACTGCTGAGTCCTCGGCGATCACAATCCGCATCGGGCGCTCCCAGTTCGGTCAGGCGTGGGACGGCAACTCGACGGTGACCACGGTGGGACCTCCGGACGGGCTGCTAACCTGCAGCCTGCCATCCACGGTCTTGCTGCGCTCGGCGAGCCCGGCCAGGCCGCCGCGGGCCTCGATGCGGGCGCCGCCGGAGCCGTCGTCGCTGACCCGCACCTGCAGCAGCCCAGGCACGTGCACCACCTCCAGCGTGGCATGCCGGGCGCCGCTGTGCTTGGCCACGTTGGACAGCAGTTCCGCCGCGCAGAAGTAGGCGATGGTCTCGATCGCGGCCGACGGACGCTCAGGCAGGTCCACCACAAGCTCAACCGGTACGCCGCTGCGCGCGGCGAGAGTGGTAAGCGCGATGCCGAGGCCATGGTCGAGCACCGACGGGTGGATGCCGCGGGCCAGGTCACGCAGCTCGGCGATGGCCTCCTTGGCCCCGCGGTGGGCGGCGTCGACCAGCTCCAGAACCCGCTCCAGGACCCGCTCCAGGTCGGGCGGCACGGTCCCGTTGAGCGCGCCGCCGAGCTTCTCCCTGGCCAGGCCCAGCTTCATCGCGACGGCGACCATCTGCGCCTGCGCTCCGTCGTGCAGGTCCCGCTCGATCCGGCGCAGCCGCGCCGCCGAGTCGTCCACCACGTGGGACCGGGACTGCTCTGCAGGCGGTAGACGGTCCAGAAGATCAGCGCCGCCCCTGCCCACGGCAGCAATCCCAGCAAGGCTAGCGGCCCCGACCAGGGGGCGGAAGCGAGCAGAACGACGCCGAGGACGACGTTGAAGATGCCAGAGGCAATGCGCACACCCACCGCGAGCCGGGGGCGGCGGTATTCCCATGACCTGACCAGAAGCCTCATGAGGACGGGCTGCGAGGAAGGGACGTTGTCAGCTGGTGCGCGCATCGGGATGCCTCCTGTGACCTGCGGTGCCGGCCACTCCGGTCACCTACATCTCAATGCTCGCGGCGCGTGAGCAGGAGATCCACCGTGCGGCCACCCGAACCTGAGGTACGGCTAGCACGGTCTCCCGGCTCAGCCTGCGGCGGGAAGCGTTCCTGTCGTCCGGCAGCGCCGTGGCGGCCCGGATCGCCGGGCAGGCACAGAAACTGCCAACCACAGGACATCAGCTGGCATCCTCGGTCCACCGTCAGCGGACACACAGTTGCGCTGGGCAGCCGCCTCGGTGGGCGCAAAGGCGGCGGGGCCTGGATATCGGTGGCGTTCTCGAGCAAGGCGGTCGCCCTTGGAGCTCTGGCCCGCCGACCGGACCTCCCAGCGCCGGTCATCGTCCAGCAGCCGCCGGACCGCCTGGGTGCAGGTCACGATCACATCACGCGCCAGAGTCAGCCGGAACGAGGACGGCACGCGCGGTCGGTCACGTCGGCTACCTGCACGCCGAGGGAGGCAAGCGTCCGGCCATGGCGACGATCGCCACGTCGTGTTGCCCCGCGCCCAGGGTGATCTCGTGTCCGGCCAGCCTTTCGCCGGCGATGACGGGCCACGCGGTGATAGAGCCGAAACGGGCCCGTGCCGGATCACCCGGTGCTCGATTCCGGTGGCCTGGACCGCCTGAAGTGCTCGAGTGGCCATGCCGGTGATGCTCGCGCGCCTTTTGCCTAGAGTGATGTCACCGATCTTGCCGGAGGCATGCCATGTGCGTCGACCTGAGTCCGCCAGCGCCGCCGTCCGCAGTGCTGCATGACGTGGAGATCGCGGATCCGATCATGCTCGACCCGGTCGACTCGGTTGAGATCGTCTCGCTGATGGACAACGTCACCGACGTCTTCATGCCCGACCAGGGCCCGGCCCGCCGGGCCGACTTCGTCCTCGCGGCCAGGTGTGACTGCGGCGTGATGGCGGGCGGCACGGTGCCGGATGCCCTGGTCGCCGAGCACGGGTTCTCGATGCTGATCACGGTCCGCAAGGGTGACCGGACCCACCGGATCCTCTTCGACACCGGAATCAGCCCGGACGGCGTCGTCGCGAACATGCGGCGGCTGGACATCGATCCTGGCTCGATCGAGGCGATCATCTGCAGTCACGGGCACTTCGACCACACCACAGGCCTCGACGGACTGGCCCGCGCCCTCGGCCGCCGGAACATGCCGGTCCTGATCCACCCGCATTTCTGGCGGCAGCGCCGGGTCGCGCTCCCCGGCCGGGAGCCGGTCGAGATCCCCACGGTCAGCCGCCGCGGCCTGGAGGAGATCGGCTTTCAGATCATCGAGAACCGCCAGCCGAGCTTCCTGCTCGACGGGTCGGTCCTGGTCACCGGCGAGGTACCCAGGGTCAGCGGATACGAGCCCGGCTTCCCGCCGCAGCAGGCGTTCCTCAAGGGACTATGGGAACCTGACCCGCTGGTCCTGGATGACCAGGCGCTCATCATCAGCGTCCGCGACGCGGGCCTGGTCGTCCTCACCGGCTGCGGGCATGCCGGGATCGTGAACATCTGCCGCTACGCCGGGCGGCTGACCGGCGACCAGCCGCTCTATGCCGCGCTCGGCGGATTCCACCTCAACGGCCCGCTTTTCGAGCCGCTGATCCCCCGGGTCGTCGGCGACCTGGCGGCGCTCGGGCCGAAAGTCCTCGTGCCCGCGCACTGCACCGGCTGGCGCGCGCAGCACGCGATGGCCCGCCGGTTCGGCGAGGCCTTCGTGCCGAACACCGTCGGCACAAGATTCACGTTCTAACCGTCCTACGACAAAACCGGCTGACCGGCGGACTCCTCGGTTCGCTCCCTCCTGGCGGCAAATTCGCCGATTTCGTCTTGCGACGAGGTGTACGGCTCGTGCCCCCAGTTGCGGGATTACCTGCAAGAGCAGGGCCAGGCCGAAGTTCCCAAGGCCGCCGCGAAGATCACCGACGACGCGGAAGGTTGCTCGCGTTCTTTGACTATCCCGCCGCGCTTCGGAGCTCGATTCCCCGGGTCTGGACTCGATGCTGGGCCGTTCATAGCAGCGGTTCTTGCACGACGCCGGCGATGACCGTGGTCACGACCTTGCGGACGGCTTCAGCCTCTGGCGGGGTGCCTTCCCGGCCGACGAACAGCAGGTGCCCGGCCCCGATCAGCGTGGGCGCGAGCGTGTCAACATCGGCATCCGCCGCGATGCGGCCCAGTTCCCGCTCGTCGGTGAGGTAGGAGGCGATCATGGCGGTGGCTTCCGTCAGGATCGGTACGCCACCGTCCGGCCTGGCCTGGCGCAGCCGGGCGCGCAGGTCATCCCGGAAGGTGATGAGGGCGACGATCGCCACAGCGACCGACCCGAACAGGGCCATCAGCGCGCCGGTGAGGTTGCCGGCGACGGTGCCGGTCCCGGCGGACTCGCGCAGCCCGGCGGCCTGGGTGCCGATCCGGCCGATGCGGTCGAGCACGAGCTCGGCGAGGAAGGCGTCGAAGTCGGCGAAGTGCCGGTGCAGGACGCCCTTGGCGCAGCCTGCCTCCGTGGTGACCGCCCGGCTGGTCAGCGCGTTCGGCCCGTCCCGGAGCAGGACGCGCTCGGCGGCGTCGAACAGTTGCTGGCGCGCGTCGCGGATGGCTACCCCCGTCGGCACCGTGCCTCCCTCCTTGCCTCGCCGGGCCTGTTCGATTGACGAGTGGGCGCATGCCCATTTAAAGTGGGCGCGTGCCCACTATACCTCCCGAGCAATCACGTCTTTCCCGACCCGAGCCCCATCAAGCCCGAGAGGTGGCGGAGTCGTTCGGCTCGGACGCCGAACGCTACGACCGGACCCGGCCCCGCTACCCCGACGCCATGGTGGACCGGATCGTCGCCGCCAGCCCCGGACCCGACATGCTCGACGTCGGGTGCGGCACCGGCATAGAAGCCCGGCAGTTCCAGGCGGCCGGAGGTGCTGGCGGGCGTCGGGGCCGCTATCGACGCGATTGGGGGGAGCTTCACGATGCCCTACACCACGGTGGCGGTCACTGCGCGGCGCGAACCGGTGCCACCTGACCGGGCCGCCGGTTTCTCGCGGGGGTTCCAGAGGGATCCCCCCCCTGGGATAAATGACGCGATGACCCCGGTGCGCAAGCACAGGGGTCGCCGTTGTCGCGTGGAGGTGGCGGGAATCGAACCCGCGTCCTTCGGTACATCACCAGGGCTTCTCCGAGCGCAGCCTGCTTCGCTTTTCTCAGCCCCGGCAGTCCTGCAGGCAGGCCACCGACGGGCTCAGTCGCTGTTAGATGTCCCGCTTAGTCCCGCGACCGGGCTGAGCGGTGGATCCTCCTTGCTGATGCCAGACACCGGGCCGGAGGCTCTCCCGGGCTGACAACCCCTAACTCGCGGTTATTTAGGCCGCGAGGGCGAGGTGAGTGCGCTTAACATTGGCACTTGTAAATGTGCGGTCACAGTGTTAACGAGGTTATGTCCGCCGTCCTCGGCTCGCTTCCCCTGGATCAACTATCGAAGTCGAAGCCAGTCACCCCCTGTTGAGTTGTACGGCGCCAGCCGCAACGACGCGGCGTCCACCACGGCTGACGCTATCTTGTTGAACGCCCGCCGGCCAACTGGGATTCCCCAGCCAGACACACAGGATGCCCGACGGTAACCCGCGAAGCGGGCCCCCATCGGGCATCCCCGGTGGTGATGAGATGCCCCCGTGGACGCTGGCGGTGGCCGAAGTGCGCCCACGGGGGCTTGACCGGCAGGGTCGGGGCCGGCCTTTGAGACCGGGCCTCCCCCGAGATGAGGCCCGGTTCTCATCACGGCGACTGAGCCGCAACCCCCCAAGCGACACTCAGTCATCTGGTAAGACGTCGTCTGGTAGTTCCGTGGTTGCTTTACGTAATCAAAATTCAGGTCACTTCCAGGTTATGGAATCCCCAGGACTCGTTCCCGGTGTCACCGGGTCACCGTCAGCCAGGTTGAAACCGGCTAAAACCTGGCCAGGAACGCGGCGCCCAGGGGAACCGCCGAGGTGGACGGGGACTTGCTGAGTACCAGCACGGCGAACGCCACGTCGCCACGGTACCCCACGAACCAGCTCGCCCACAGCCGCGATCCGGGCGCTGCCGGGGCGGTCCCGACCTGCCCGTAGACCGGTTTCCCGGCGAGGTCGGCCAGATGGGCGGCACCGGAATGGACGGCGGACCGCATCAGCGCGCGCAGGCTGCCCATCGTCTGCGCTCTGGACAAGGCCTGGGGGGCCAGGCTGGGGTCCGCCGGGGCGGTGATCAGCGTGGGCGGGCGCTGGACGCCGGAGTCAACTCCCGCCGCGACGAGCGCCATGGCCAGCGGGCTCACCAGCACGCCCCCCTGGCCGATGGTGTCGGCCGCCAGCCCGGCGTCGCCACCGGAGACGCGGACGGACCCGGGGAAGGCGGTCAGCGGCAGCTTCCAGCTCGCGCCCAGACCGAAGGTGGCCGCCGCCGCGGCCAGCTGGCCCGCATCGATCCTGCGGGAGAGCCCGGTGAACGCCGTGCCGCAGGCCTGCGCGAAGTCCGTGCTGAACGGAGGCTGGGTGCCGAGGGCCGGCTCGGCGGGCACGTTGGTGAACGTCTGGCCGCCCACCTGGTTGCTGCTGGTACACGGGATCGGCGAGTTCACCTGCAGGCCGCTTGACAGCAGCGCGGCGGTGGAGACGATCGTGAAGGCCTGGCCCGGCTGATAGTGCCCCCCCAGCGGATCCACGCGCGGCACGCCAGGCACGCCGTGATCGGCAACCGCCAGGACGTGCCCGGTGGACCCCTGCACAGCGACGACCGCCGCGGCCGTGGTCTGCCCGGCGAGGGCCGCCGTGGCGGCGGCCTGGACCGATGGGTCGATGGTCGTCCGCACCGCGCTCCCCGCGCGGCCCAGCCACCGGGCGAGCACGGCCACCTGGCGGCCCGCCCCGTCCTCGGCGATCACCTCGGTGGCCGGGGAACCCGCGAGCTGCCGCTGGAAGACCTGCTGCAAGCCCGACACGCCCACCGTGCTGCCCGGACGGTAGGCCACGCCCTGCTCGCGCAGCGCCAGCGAAGCCTCCGTGCCGACCGATCCGGTGACATCAGGCGCGAGGCTGTCGAACAGCCGCTCGCTGACCGGGTGGAAGGCCAGGCCTGGCACATGGCCCAGCCCGGAGCTGAGCCTCGTGTAGGACGCGGGGTCAAGCGTCAGCAGCTTCAGCGCTGCCGACTGCGGCGCGGCCAGGATCACCCCGAGCACCTGGTTCGGGTCCAGTCCGGTCACCCGGCCGAAGGCCTGGGCGGTGGCCACCGGGCTGGCCAGCTTGCCCGGCGTCACCTCGGCGACGTAGGCCGCAGAGGGCACGGCGAGCGGCTGCCCGGCCGCGCTGAGCAGCGGCGCCCGCGCAGGCATGGTGGACACCACCGCCAGCCGCAGCCCGGGCCGCAGGCCTGGGTTTATGACGCTCGGGCTCCACACCACCTTCCAGCCCGCACCGGTCTTGCGCAGCCGGAAGAGTCCCTGGTAGTTCCACGGGGCACCGTCCTGCCCCAGATCGACCGATGCCCCGAAGCTGGCCACCGCGGTGCCGTGGCCCTGCCTGATCCGCCCCATGGTCAGGTAGAACGCGGCCGCGCCCAGCTGCTGATAGGCGGTCCGCAGCGCAGTGGTCACGGTGGCCGGATCACCCGTCGTCATCTCGGCCGCCGTGTGGTACCGGCCCTGCCCCCAGGCGAGCAGGAAGGCCTGAACGGTCGGCTCGGCGGACGCGTCGCCGGACAGGCCGCCGATGAATCCGGCGACCGCCACCACCGCGACGACGGCCGCTACGACCAGTTTCAGTCGCGGTGCATGAGCGCGAAGGCCGCTCACCCGTACCCGTGTCCCCCCGGTGCCCCGTTTCAGCGGTGCGCGCTCACCCACGTCCAGTGGCGGCATCCGCTTGACTGCGACGAAGGGCGCGACGTGCCCGCGGGCGGCCGCGTGCGCCCCTCGCCTACGGTAGGAGGCCATGGCCCGCCTCCCGCTACCCCCGCCGCCTGAAGGCACGTTCCACCTCCCGGGCGGCGTCCCGCTGCGCCAGATCATGGCGCTTGTCATAGGTCCGCTTGCCCCGGGCCAGGGCCATTTCGACCTTGACCTTGCCGTCCTTAAAGTACAGCGCCAACGGCACCAATGTCAGGCCACGCTCCGCTGTCTTGCTCGCCAGCCGGTCGATTTCCTTGCGGTGCAGCAGCAGCTTGCGCACGCGGCGGGGCTCATGGTTGGTCCATGTCCCCTGCGTGTACTCGGGAATGTGCACGCCGTGCAGCCAGATTTCGCCGCCTCGATGACGTCCTCGATGTGGTAATCGTGTCTGGCTCGCCGGTTACGGGCGATGATCGTGCGTTCCTGGCCTTTTGCCACGGTCGGTCGGTGCGCGGGCGTCACGCGCGCAGGTAACGCCTGAGGGTGAGGAACGACGTGGCGCCGCAGAGCAGCACTCCCATGACCATGGCCAGCACGATGACCTCGACCAGGTCGGCGAGACCGAGCTTGACGTTGTACGGGAAGTATTGCTGCAAGGTGTCGAGGCCGAGTGTCTTCACCGCGATGAGCAGGCCGGACGCGATCAGCCAGCCGAACATCCCGGCGATCACGCCCTCCACCAGGAAGGGCAGCTGGACGTAGAAGTTCGACGCGCCGACCAGGCGCATGATGCTCGTTTCCCGGCGCCGGTTGAACGCCGACAGCCGGATGGTGTTCGCGACCAGCAGGATCGCGGCGATGACGAGGATGATCGCGACGGCGATCACTGCGTTCCGCGCCCCGTCGAGCAGCTTGTAGAAGTTGGACAGGATCGACTGGACGTTCACGATGTTGTCGACCCCGGGCCTGCCCTCGACCGTGCCGGCCACCACGCCGAAGTCAGACTGGGCGTTGCGCAGCTTCACCTGGTAGGAGTCGGGAATCTCGCCCTGGGTGACCAGGCTCGCGAACGACTTGTCCTGCGAAAATTCCTGCCTGAAGTGCTGGTAGGCCTGCGACTGGGACTCGTAGAAGACCTGCTCGACGCCCTGCGATTTCAGTGTGTTCAGGTCGTTTTGGATCTGCTGTTTCTCCGCCGGAGTGGCCGGGCCGTTCGCCCGGCACTGCGGGCTCACGCTGGTCGCGGTGCACAGGTAGATGGACAGCTGCACCCGGCCCTGCCAGTAGGTCCTCGTCTGATCGACCTGCTTGACGAACAGCAGGCCGGTGCCGAGGAGGGAGAGGCTGATCGCCACGACCACGATGAGCGCAACCGTCATCGTCAGGTTGCGCCGCAGGCCGGTCCAGACCTCTGTGAAGACGAACTGTGCACGCATGGTCGCTGATCCCTCGGTAATCCTCGGTATCGGGTACCGTCCAAGCCCCCGCCAGCGGGCGGCGGCCGCCCGCTGGCCCGGTCAGTACGCCTGGCCGTACACTCCGCGCGTCTGGTCGCGCACGACTTTGCCGTGTTCGAGCTCGATGACGCGCTTGCGCATCGAGTCCACGATCGCCGCGTCATGGGTGGCCATGACGACCGTGGTCCCCGTCCTGTTGATGCGGTCGAGAACCTTCATGATCCCGATCGACGTGGCTGGGTCGATGTTCCCGGTGGGCTCGTCCGCGAGCAGGATCATCGGCCGGTTCACGAACGCCCGGGCCATCGCTACCCGCTGCTGCTCGCCACCGGACAGCTCGTCGGGCATCCTGTCGTGCTTGCCCTCCAGGCCGACAAGATCTACCACCTCGGGGACGACCTTGCGGATGAAGCGCCGCGGCTTCCCGATGACCTGGAGGGCGAAGGCGACGTTCTGGTACACGTTCTTGTTCGGAAGCAGCCGGAAGTCCTGGAACACGCAGCCGATCCTGCGGCGCATATACGGAACCTTCCAGCTGGTGAGCCTGGCCAGGTCCTTGCCGGCTACGTGGATCCGGCCGTCGGTCGGCCTCTCCTCCTTCAGCACAAGCCTGAGGAACGTCGACTTGCCCGAACCTGACGGCCCGACCAGGAAGACGAACTCACCCTTCTCGACGTCGATGTTGACGTTCTCCAGAGCCGGGCGACTCTGGTTCGGGTACATCTTGGTGACGTTATCGAAGTGGATCACAGGCCCATCACAACGCTCACAACCTCCGGCCGTGCGGCCACCGAACCGGCCGCCTTCCCGACCTTCCCGGCGCGCTCGGGCTGTCCGGTTTGGCCAGGGGACAGTCTAGGGGGGAAACTGGCCTGGAACGTCCAACACCGCCGAAGTGACCGGTCAGGCGCCGGCTGGAAGGGACCGACATGAGCTGCGAACACCTTATCTGCGCGCAGTGCGCTGGACCGGTGGTCGAGGGGCGCTGCACGGCCTGCCAGGCGTCGCGGGCGCATCTGCACCACCGCTCCCCCGGCCTGAGCCTGCCGATCGTGGCCGCGGCGATCCTCACCCTGCTCCTGGTGACCCTCGCGCTGCAGCTGGCCCACTGACCCCAGGCGGCCCCGGGGTCAGCGGGTCAGCGGGGCTAGCGGGTCAGCGGGTCAGCGGGTCAGCGGGTGATCATCTGCCATCGGGCTGCTTGCGCAGCCACCGGATCTCGGCCTCAATGAAATCGTCGATCTCGCCATCCATCACGGCCGCGGTGTTCCCGGTCTCGTGGCCGGTGCGCAGGTCCTTGACGTTCTGGTACGGGTGCAGGACGTAGTTGCGGATCTGCGTTCCCCAGCTGCCCGCCCCGTCCCCGCGCAGCTCCGCCATCTTGGCCGCCTGCTCCGCGCGCTTGCGCTCCAGCAGTTTGGCCTGGAGCACCGCCATGGCGCTGGCCTTGTTCTGGATCTGGCTGCGCTCGTTCTGGCAGGAGACGACGATCCCGGTCGGCAGGTGGGTGATCCGCACCGCCGAGTCGGTCGTGTTCACGCCCTGCCCGCCTGGGCCACTGGACCGGTAGACGTCCACCCGGATGTCGTCGTCGGGGATCTCTATGTGGTCGGCCCGCTCCACCACGGGGATGACGTCCACCCCGGCGAACGAGGTCTGCCTGCGGCCCTGGTTGTCGTACTTGGAGATGCGGACCATGCGGTGCGTGCCATGCTCGCCGCGCAGCGTGCCGTAGGCGTACGGGGCCTTGACCGCGAAGGTGGTGGACTTGATGCCCGCCTCCTCGGCGTAGGAGGTGTCGTAGATCTCGGTGCCGTATCCGTGCCGCTCGGCCCAGCGCAGGTAGATGCGCCGCAGGCCCTCGGCCCAGTCGGCCGCGTCGGCGCCCCCCGCCTGCGCATTGATGGTGATCAGCGCCTCACGGGCGTCGTACTCGCCGGACAGCAGGGTGCGGATCTCGAGCTGGTCGATCTCTCGGCGCAACTTGGCCAGGTCGCGGACGGCCTCCTCGCGGGTCGGCTCGTCGTTCTCGCTCGCGGCCAACTCGAACATGACCCGGGTGTCGTCGAGGCGCTGGCGCAGTCCTTCCAGGCGGGCCAGTTCCCCTTCTAGGTAGGACAGCCGGCGGGTCACCGCCTGTGCCTTCTCCGGGTCGTCCCAGAGCCCCGGATCGCCCGCCCGCTCCCGCAGATTATCCGCCTCGCGCCGCATGGCCTCCGGGTCGAGGACCGCTTCCACGCTCGCCAGAGTCGACGACAGTTCCGAGATTTCACCCGTAGGGTCGGTACCTGTCATGGCGGAAAGCCTACGCGAGGGGAGCCATTCACAATGACCATGGCGGGTTCGCCGCGCATCATGCGTGGTCCGGGAGCGTGATCGCGGCGACCAGGATGCGGATCGCCCGCACCGCCACCGACAGGGTGGCCACGGTGAACCTGTCGCTCTCCCAGATCTCGGTGAGGGTCTGGGCGGCGCGGCGGACGGCCGAGTCGTTGCGCTGCGCCCACACAGCGAGGCGTTCCTCCGGGCTGCCCGGGCCGGTCACCTGGAGCACGTCACGGGTGATCGCGGCGTGCGCCCCGTACACGTCGTCGCGGAGCGCGGCGCGGGCCATGGTGTTCCACCGGTCTTCGCGTGACAGCGCGGTGATCCGGTCGCGCAGCCGCGTGATCTGCAGCCGGTCGGCCAGGTCGAAGTAGGCCTCCGCGGCCTCCTCCACGCTGCGGCCGGTGGCCGCGGCGATCTCCACTATGTCGAAGGCCGAGTAGGCCGGGACCATCGCCGCCACCTGCTCGGCGAGGTCGGGTGGCACCCCGCGCGCGGCGAACGACTGCAGCCGGTCCGTGAACCCGGCGGCGTCCCGGCCGGTGAGCATCTTGGGCAGGCCCGAGGTGACCGTGCGCACGCCGCCGGCGAAGAAATCAATCGTCGCCTGGATATCGAACGGCGGCCGGCGGCTGTCAAGCAACCACCTGGTGGCCCGTTCGGCGAGCTTGCGCGCCTCCAGCATCAGGGCGATCTGGGCGGCCACCTCTACCTGGCCGTCGAGCGCCTCCACCTGGGCCCAGAACGCCGGCAGGTCGAAGACCTCGCGGGCCACCAGCCAGGCCCGGCTGATGTCGGGGACAGACGCCCCGGTCTCCTCGTTCAGCCGGAACAGGAAGGTGATTCCCGACCGGTCCACCATGTCGTTGACCACCGTCGTGGTGATGATCTCGCGGTGCAACCGGTGGGAGTTCATCTGGCCGACGAACCGATCCCGCAGTGGCACGGGGAAGTAGCCGGACAGCTCCGCGCGCAGGTAGGGGTCGTCGGGCAGGACGGAGCCGAGCATCTCCTGCACGGCGGCGATCTTGGCCTGGGCGAGCAGCACGGCGAACTCGGGCGCGGTCAGGCCCATCCCCGCCGACCGGCGCTCGGCGATCTCCTTGTCCCCGGGCAGCACCTCCAGGCGCCGCCGCACCCGCCCGTCCCTTTCGAGTTTGCGCAGGTAACGGGCGTGCACGTGAAGCATCTCCGGCGCCTGGGCGCGGGTCGCGGCGATGGCCCGGTTCTGGTGGTAGTTGTGCCGCAGCACCAGGGTGCCCACCTCGCCGGTCATCTGGTGCAGCAGTCGGTTGCGGTCGGCGCGGGTCAGGTCGCCGCGGTTGACGCTGTCCGCCAGCAAGATCTTGATGTTCACCTCGTGGTCGGAGGTGTCCACGCCCGCCGAATTGTCGATGAAGTCGGTGTTGATCATGCCACCGGCCAGCGCGTACTCGATCCGGCCCGCCTGCGTGACGCCCAGGTTCCCGCCCTCGGCGATCACCCGGGCGCGCACCTGGGAGGCATCGACGCGGACTGCGTCGTTGGCCCGGTCCCCCACGTCCGCGTTCGACTGGGCGGCCGCCTTCACGTACGTGCCGACGCCGCCGTTCCAGAGCAGGTCCACCGGCGCCGCGAGGATCGCGGAGATCAGCTGGTCCGGCGACAGCGCAAGCACGTCGGCGTCCAGCCCCAGGGCCGCCTGGGCCTGCGGGGACACCCGGACGGACTTGGCGGTCCGTGGCCACACCCCGCCGCCCGCCGAGATCAGCGACGGGTTGTAGTCGGCCCAGGAGGAGCGGGCCAGGCCGAACATCCGCTCCCGCTCCGCGAAGCTCAGCCCGGGATCGGGGTCCGGGTCGATGAAGATGTGCCGGTGGTCGAAGGCGGCGACCAGCTTGATGTGCCGCGACAGGAGCATCCCGTTGCCGAACACGTCCCCGGACATGTCACCGATCCCGGCCACCGTGAAGTCGGCCTGCGCCACGTCCAGGCCCAGGGTGGCGAAATGGAACGTGACCGACTCCCAGGCGCCGCGGGCGGTGATCCCCATCTTCTTGTGGTCATAACCCTCGGACCCGCCGGAGGCGAACGCGTCGCCCAGCCAGAACCCGTAGTTCTCGGAGATCTCGTTGGCCGTGTCGGAGAAGGTCGCGGTGCCTTTGTCGGCCGCGACGACCAGGTAAGGGTCGTCGCCGTCGTGCCTGACCACGTCGGCCGGCGGGACGATCCGGCCCGCCTGCAGGTTGTCGGTCACGTCCAGCATGGCCCTGATGAAGGTGCGGTAGCAGGCCAGCACCTCGGCCTGGTGCGCCTCGCGGTCCGCCGGGTCCGGCAGGCACTTGCAGACGAAGCCGCCTTTGGCGCCGGACGGGACGATGACCGAGTTCTTCACCTCCTGCGCCTTGGCCAGGCCCAGGATCTCGGTGCGGAAATCCTCGCTCCGGTCCGACCAGCGCAGCCCGCCCCGCGCCACGGCCGCGAACCGCAGGTGCACCGCCTCCAACCGCGGCGAGTACACGAACAACTCGAACCGGGGCCGCGGGGCGGGCAGGTCGGGCACCTTGGCCGCGTCCAGCTTGACCACGAAGTACGGCACGTCACCGGGAGCCCCGCCGTCCGCGTCCTCCGGCGTCGCCCGGAAGTAGTTGGTCCGCAGCGTGGCCAGGATCAGGGCCAGGTAGGCGCGGAGCACGCGGTCGTGGTCCAGGATCGCGACGTCGTCGAGTTCGCCCTGGATCTCCTCGGCGATCGCCTCGCTGCGTTCCGCCTCCCCGCTCTGGTGGGCGGGGTCGAACCTGGACTCGAACAGGCGCACCAGGAGCCTGGTCACCGTCGTGTTGGAGCGCAGCACCCGCTCGATGTAGTCCTGGCTGAACCGGGTGCCCGCCTGGCGCAGGTACTTGGCGTAGGCGCGGACCACCACCACCTGGCGCCAGGTCAGCTGCGCGTCGAGCACCAGGGCGTTGAACCCGTCATCCTCGATCGCGCCCCGCCAGAGCGCGGTCAGCGCGTCCTGGAACGCCACCTTGACCGGTCCGGGATTGGCCACGCTGCCACCGGTTCTGCGCAAACCAAAGTCATAGATCCAGAACGGCTCCGGGAGGCACTCCCCGGAAAATTCGTACGGGTGCTCATCGACGACGTCAACCCCCATGTGCTGGAGGCGCGGCAGCACCTCCGTGAGCGTGATCGGCGAACCCGTCCGGTAGATGGTCAGCCTCCAGACCCCCGGGGTGCCGCCCCGCGGGGCGTCGGCCGGGTCCTCCGGCACGGGCCGGCCGCCGGTGTAGCCCTCCGCCTTCCACAGGTCGAAGGCGACGCTCCGGTCGGACTCCAGCAGGCTGAGCACCCGGGTCAGGTCAGTCAGCGCGTACTGCGCGGGCACGTCCGCTTTGTAGGTTTCCGGGATCGAGTCCCGGCAGATCTCCAGCAGCGCCCGGGCCTGCCGTTCGTCCAGCGTGCGCGCCGCCTCCTCGGCGAGGTCATCGTCCCACGAGCGGACCGTGGCGGCCAGCTTCCGCTCCAGCCGGGCTGCGTCCACCTCCGGCAGGCTGCGCCCGCGCTCGATGCGCACCACCACGTGCAACCTGGCCAGCGCCGATTCGGTGACCGTGGCCGCGTAGTCCACGGACACCCCGTCGAAGGCGGCGCGCAGGATCTCCTGAATGCGCAGCCGGATCGGCGTGGTGTACCGGTCCCTGGGCAGGTACACCATGCAGGACATATACCGGCCGTAGTAGTCCTTGCGCAGGAACAGCCGGGTCTGCCTGCGCTGGCGCAGGTCGAGCACCCCAACGGCGATCGGGGTGAGCTCCTCGGCGGAGATCTGGAACAGCTCCTCGCGCGGGTACCCCTCGAGGATCTCGGTCAGGTCCTGCCCGTCATGGCTGTCGGGGGTCAGCCCGGCCGCCTCAAGCACGCTGGCCAGCTTGCGCCGCAGCACCGGGACGCGGGTGATGCTCTCGTGGTAGGCGGCGTGCGTGTACAGGCCGAGGAACCGGTACTCGCCGCGGACCTCCCCGGTCTTGTCGACCCGCTTGACCGCGACATAGTCGAGGTAACTCGCCCGGTGGACGGTGGACCGCGAGTTCGCCTTGGTCAGGATCAGCCGCTGCGGCTCTAGGGCCCGGGCCCGCACCCCGGCTGGCAGCGCCGCGAAGGAGTTCGAGCTGTGCCGGTCGTCGCGCAGGATGCCCAGGCCTGTGCCGGGCACCGCGAGCAGCGACATTCCGTCGGGCCCGCCCACCAGGTCGTACTCCCGGTAGCCGAGGAACGTGAAGTGGTTGTCAGCCAGCCAGCGCAGCAGCGCCTGGGTCTCGGCCGGCACCCGCGGGCCCTCCTCCGCGGCCAGCCGGTCGGCCAGCCGGACCGCCATGGCCTGCATCCTTGAGTAGTCCTCCACGGCGACCCGGACATCGTGCAGCACGCTGCGCAGGTCCGCCTCAAGCTGCGCCGCGCGGAGGCCGCCCGGCCGGGTGGCGATCTCGATGTGCGTCCACGACTCGGTGATCTTGTCGTGGCTGTCCCGGCCGTCGCTGGTCGCCGGGTCACTGAGCGGGCCGGCCACCTCGCGGAGCGCCCCGGCCACATCCCTGCGGACCAGTAGCTGGGGGTGCACGACCAGGTCGCTGTCCAGGTCGTGGCGGGCCAGGGCCATGGTCACCGAGTCGACGAGGAACGGCATGTCGTCGGTGACGATGTCCACCACCGCCCGGCCCGCGGCGAAGGCGGCGCCCTCGGCGGCCGGGCGCACCTGCACCAGGGCGCGGCCCTGCGGGCGGTCCGCCGCGAGCCGCGCATGCTCGATAGCCACCGCGCGGACCCGGGCCGGCCCGGCCGCGGCCAGGTCTTCGACGGGGACATGCCGGTAGTAGGCCTGCAGGTAGCCCAGCAGGTCGCCGACGCGCGCCTCCGCCTGCCCGGCTGTCTCGGCCTGCCCGGCCGTCTCGGCCCGCCCGGCCGCCTCAGCCAGCAGGGCTTCCTTCGCGTCTTCTGCCCTGTCCGACATCCGTCCCACTCCCCTACAAGTGATCCCGCAGCTCCCACAGCAGCGGGTAGTAGCGCAGCGGCACCCGCTTGCGCAGGTACGGTGCACCGCTCGACCCCCCGGTGCCCGACTTGGTGCCGATCTGCCGTTCGACCATCTGGACATGCCGGGCGCGCCACAGCCCGGCCAGCTCGTCGTGGGTGAGCAGGTCCTCGGTGAGCTGCCAGAGGTCGTCGTGGGCGGCCCGGTTCCTGGCCACCTCCTGGAGCGCCACCGCGACGTCGTCGTCATCGCCGGTCGGCAGTCCCCGGGCGTCGAGCAGGGCCAGGTACGCATCCCACAGCGACGGCTGGCTCAGGCGGTGCTGGAGACGGTTACGTTCGGTATCTGAAATTGATCGGAACCGGGGGACGAAGCTCTCATCCTTGGCCCCGGACAGGAACTCAAGCTCCCGGTACTGGACCGACTGGAACCCGCTGGCGGGCGCCAGCACCGACCGGAACTCCAGGAAATCCTGCGGAGTCATCGTCTCCAGGATGTCGACCTGCGTGACGAGCAGCCGCTCGATGGCGTGCACCCGGCGCAGCAGCTGCCCGGCCCGCCGCGGCTGGCCGCCGGTCATAGCGTCGCGCGCCGACTCGAGCTCATACAGCAACTGCTGGAACCAGAGCTCGTAGACCTGGTGCACGGTGATGAACAGCAACTCGTCGTGGGCCGGCGGATCGGCCTGCGGCACCTGCTGCGCGAGCAGCTGCGGCAGGCGGAGATAGCCGCCGTACGTCAGCCGGCCGCCCTCTTCGCCGAAGCTGCGCGACCGCGGCGCCGGGGACGTCCGGGGCGACATGGCCGCACCACGCCGTTGTGGTGTCAAAAAGTGCCCTCAATCAACGTTGATCGCCCTGCCTCGCTGCGTCCGACTCTACTTGCGCTGCGGCCGGGGCGAACAGGCCGAGTACCTCGGGATTGGCCAGCGCGTCCGGGTCGGCCGCGTCCGCCACCGGCGTGCCGAGCAGGATCTTCCTGACCGGCACCTCAAGCTTCTTGCCGGACAGCGTCCGCGGGATGGCCGGCACCTGATGGATCTCGTCCGGCACATGCCGGGGAGACAATTCGGCGCGCAGCACGGCCCGGATCCTGGCGATCAGCCCGTCGTCGAGTTCGGCGCCGTCGCTGAGCACCACGTACAGCAGCAGCCGCCCGTCCTGGCCGAGCTGGCCGGTGTCCACCACCAGGCTATCGCTGACCTCCGGCAGCCGCTCCACGACGCGGTAGAACTCGCTGGTCCCCATCCGCACGCCGCCCCGGTTCAAGGTGGCGTCCGAGCGCCCGTAGATGACGCAGGCCCCGTCCGGCAGCATCCTGATCCAGTCGCCGTGCCGCCACACACCGGGGTAGGCGTCGAAATAGCTGGCCCGGTACCTGGCCCCGGTGGCGTCGTTCCAGAACCCGACCGGCATGGATGGCATCGGCGCGGTGATCACCAGTTCGCCGACCTCCCCGGTCACCGGCCTGCCAGCGGAGTCGAAGGCCTCCACCTTCGCGCCCAGGCAGCGGCCCGCGATCAGGCCGGCCCGCACCGGCAGCAGCGGGCTGGGCCCCACGAAGCCCGTGCACAGGTCGGTGCCGCCGGAGAACGAGCCAAGCACCAGGTCTGTGCTGACCTGGTCATAGACCCAGTGGAAGCCCTCGGGGGGCAGCGGGGAGCCGGTCGAGCCGATGCCGCGCAGCCTGCTGAGGTCGGTGTCGCGGCCCGGCGACAGGCCTGCCTTGGCGCAGGCCAGCAGGTAGGGCGCCCCGGTGCCGGCGTAGGTCACGCCGGTCCGCGCGGCCAGCCGCCACAGCGCGTCGGTACCCGGGTAGGTGGCGCTGCCGTCGTAGAGCACCACAGTCGCGCCGGCCAGCAGCCCGCCGGCCAGGTAGTTCCACATCATCCAGCCGGTGGTGGTGTACCAGAAGAACACGCCGCCGGGCCCGATGTCCTGATGAAGGGAGAGCGCCTTGAGGTGCTCGAGCACGATCCCGCCGTGGCTGTGCACGATCGCTTTCGGCAGCCCCGTGGTGCCCGACGAATACAAAATCCACAACGGATGACCGAACGGAACCTCCTCGAACTCCCCATCTGCTTCGCGTGCGCGGTCTGCCCCGGCCGGGCCCGGCGGGAGGTCGTCCCAGCGCAGCACGCGCGCCGCGGAGTCGGTCCTTGGGCCGGTGCTGGTGCCGGTGTCGGTGCCGGTGTCGCCGACGCCGACGCCGGTGCCGGTGCCGCCGACCATGATCACGGCGGCCAGGCTGGGTAGCGCGGCCACGATGTCGGCGACCGCCTGTCGCCGGCTGAACTCCTTGCCGCCGTAGCGGTAGCGCTCGGTGGCCAGCAGCACCTTGGGGGTGATCTGCGCGAACCGGTCGATCACGCTCGGCGGGCCGAAGTCCGGGGAGCACGACGACCAGATGGCGCCGAGGCTCGCGGCGGCGAGCAAGCCGATGAGCGCCTCAGGCACGTTGGGCAGGAAGGCGGCGACCCGGTCGCCCTTGGCCACCCCGAGCACGCGCAGCGCGTCGCGGACCCGGGCGACCTCGGCGGCGAGTTCCCCGTAGGTCAGGGTCCGCTGCGCGCCGTCTTCCGCGCAGGCGATGACCGCCGCGGCGCCGGGGTCGCTGACCGCGGCCCGCAGTGCGTTGCGCGCGTAGTTGAGGGTCGCCCCGGGAAACCACTGCGTGTCCGGCATGGGGCCGCCGGCCAGCACCGGCCCGTCGCCGCGCCGCCCGAGCACCCCGAAGTAGTCCCACACGGACTCCCAGAACGCCCCCGGCTCGTCGACCGACCACTGCCACAGGTCGTGGTAAGCACGCTGCGCCGGTCCGGCCGCGTTGGCCTGCTCGGCCGCGTTGGCCTGCTCGGCCGCGTTGGCCGGTCCGGCCGGGTCAGCCAGGGGCAGCCCGCGCTCCCGGGCCAGCCAGCGGCAGAACTGCGTTATCCGCGCCCGCTCGATGACGTCGGGGCTCGGTTCCCACAGCGTCGCGCCGTAGTCCCGGCCAAGCACCGCTGGAGCAGCGCCGATGGCCGCTGCCACCACCTCGTCGTCAGTAGGCATCCCCCCAGCATCGGCGGTCGCCCCCGCCGCGGCAACGCTGGGGCCGGCGACGACATGATCAATTCCCGATCTGTGGACCCTCACTGCTGTTCCTCCAGCACGTAGTCGTCCAGGAACGGGACAGACGCGACCTCCCGGGGCCCTCCGTTTCAGGATTGCGGTTGATTGGTGGTCATCCGCGACCAGTGATCCACCGCGATCATGAAGGTGTGCCGGCCGGAGGCGGCGGCAGCTGGTGACACTCCGCTGCGGCTGGTTACCTAGTGGCCCGCGCGGGTCACTCCGGCTGCGGGCGCGCTACCCGCAGGTAGCGGCGGAGGGCGATGAGGGACCAGACCGCCTCGACCACGCCGAACGGCCAGGCTCCGGCAAGGAACCCGTAGCTGCTGGACAGCAGGCAGCCGGCGGCGAACCCGAGGATGTACCGCTGGTGCCTGCCTTCCAGCGCATACATGATCATCATGAATGTGACGGCCAGCACGCCGTAGATCGTGACCGCGGTGTGGCTCATGCGGTGCCTCCCGCTCGCCTGCGAGGCCCCGCCCGCCTCCCCATTCCCCCTTCACTGCGCCCCTCCGGCTCGCTCACGCCGCCACCGGACCGCCGGCCAGGAACGCGGCCACGCCGAGCACCGCGCCGCCGACGATCGCGCTGACCACGCCGCGGCGCAGGGCGAGCAGCCACCCCGCGGCCAGGGCGAGCACGGCGAACTGCCACAGGTGCGCCAGGGACTGCCCGAGCGGGACCGACGCCCCGGCGATGGCGCCGACCGATGCCGGGCCGGCCCCGGTGAGGAATGCCTGCACCCGCGCATTGCCCCGGAGGCGGTCAAAATACCGGCCGCCGCCGAGCACGAAGGCGAACGAGGGGGCGAAGGCGACCGCGGTGGCGAGCAGCCCGCCGCCCACCCCGGCGGCCGCGTAACCGACCACGGCCACTGTCAGCACCACCGGCCCGGGGGTGACCTGGCCGAGGGCTACCGCGCCGAGGAACTGGGTGGCGGTCATCCAATGGTAGGTGCTCACCGCGTCGTGCTGAATGAGCGGGATGATCACGAAGCCGCCGCCGTAGGAGAGCACGCCCACCTTGAAGGCCACCCAGGCCAGTGCGACCAGCCCGCCGGCGGCAGGCAGCGCCGCGGCGGGCGCCAGCGCTCCCGACGGCAGCGTTCCCCATGGCAGGGCTCCCCACGGCAGTGCCGCCAGCGCGCCCCCCGTGGGCGGCCTGAGACCCGCGGCGACTTCGATCAGCCCGCAGGCGGCCAGCACGAGCACGAGCCACGGCCCGACCGTGGCCGCGGCCAGGCCGCCGGCCAGGAGATATCCGCACCAGCGGATTCTAGCCGTGCGGTGCGGGCCGGATCGCCGCCAGCTACCAGGCAGCAGGGTGACCGCGGCCGCGACGGCGACCGCTGGGACCACGGCCCCGGCACCCGCCCCGGCGCCTTCGATCCAGCCCGGCGGCCGGGCGGCCAGGAACACCGCGGACAGGCTCAGGATCACGACGAGGCCGGGCACGATGAAGCACAGCCCACCGAGGACCGCGCCGCCCGGCCCGCGCAGCCGCCACGCGCACAAGATCGCCAGCTGGGTGGAGGCCGGACCGGGCAGCAGGTTGCAGGCGGCGATGCCGTCCTCGAATTCGCGCTCCGACAGCCAGCCCCGGTCGTCAACGCAGAGCCTGCGCAGCAGCGCGATATGCGCGGGCGGACCGCCGAAGCCGACGCAGCCGATGCGCCCCCACTCGCGGGCGATGGTGGCCAGTGCCACCCGCTGCGGCGCTGGCTCTGGCGGCTGCGGGTCCTCTTCGGACACGCCTGGGTCAGCCAGCGGCGCGGAGCATGGTCAGCCGGTCGATCGCCTGGATGACGGCCGCGGTATCGGCCAGGTCGGCGAAGACGACATCGGCTCCGGCGTTGCGCAGTTCGCTGACCGTGGACCGCCCGCTGGCCACCGCGATGCACCGCGCGCCGCCCATCCGGGCCGCCTCGACGTCGCGTGAGGAGTCCCCGATGTAGACCGTCGAGTTCTCATCGAAGGTCACGCCGTATTTTTCCGCCGCCCGGGCCCGGGTCATTAGCAGCTGCGCTCCCTTGGGATACACCTCGGAACCGTAGCCACCGACCTCGAAGTCGAAGAACTCCTCCAGGCCGAAGGCACGCAGCTTCTCCACGGCGTTCGGCCTGATCGTGCCCGTGAGCACGGACTGGACGACCCCGCGGCGGCGGGCCACCTCGGACACCGCGTCCCAGGCGCCCGGCAGCATACGGCCCTGCTCACGCAGCAGCGCCCGGCGGGAGCCGAAGGCGCTCGCCAATTCTCCCGTGAACCGGGCCAGCAGGTCGTCGCTGCCGCTCACCGTCCAGCCGGACGAGCGCGACGAGCCAGGCGAACCGTGCTGGCGCGCGGGCGGCGAACCCACCGCGGCCTCGTTCAGGGCCAGGGCGTCGAAGAAGATCTCCGACTCGATCCGCCCCGCCATCTGCGGAAGCTGGACCAGCGGGCGCCCCGTTACCCGCCGGAACGCCTCCGCGTACGCGACCCTGGTCACCCGCCCGACGTCGACGAGGGTCAGGTCTATGTTCCACAGGACCAGGCGGTAGATGGGGGCCTCCGGTCGTCGGTGTGGTGACGGAGCAAGACTATGCCAGCCCGGTGCGTTACCGCAGGCGCTCCGCCGTCGCCGCCCCGAGGCGAGTCCCCCGGCGTGGGAAACGTCTCCGCGGAAACGTTTCCGCGGAAACGCCCGACCCGGTCGGCTCAGCCCATGTGCGGGTACCGGTAGTCCACCGGAGGCGCGAACAGTTCCTTGATGGTGCGGGCGTTCACCCAGCGGATCAGGTTGAAGATCGAGCCCGCCTTGTCATTGGTGCCGCTGGCCCGCGCGCCGCCGAACGGCTGGTGGCCGACGACCGCGCCGGTCGGCTTGTCGTTGATGTAGAAGTTGCCGGCCGCGAACCGCAGCGCCGCGCTGGCCGCGGCGATGGCGTCACGGTCCTGGGCGATGATCGAGCCGGTCAGCGCGTACGGCGCGACGTCGGCGGCCTGGGCGACGACCTCGTCGTACCGCGCGTCGTCGAAGACGTGCACGGCCAGGATCGGCCCGAAGTACTCGGTGGTGAACACCTCGTCGGCGGGGTCGGCGCATTCCAGCACCGTTGGCTGGACGAAGAACCCCTCGCGGTCATCGACTCCCCCGCCGGTGAGCACCCGCACCGCGGGCCGGGCCCGCGCCCGCTCCAGGGCGCTGGCGTGCTTGGCGAACGCCCGGTCGTCGATGACCGCGCCCATGAACAGTGACAGGTCGGCCGCCACGTCGCCCATGCTCAGCGACTCCACCTGGGCCAGGAAATCGTCCCGCAGCCCGTTCCACACCGACCGCGGCACATACGCCCGCGACGCGGCGGAACATTTCTGCCCCTGGTATTCGAACGCGCCCCTGATCAACGCCACCGACAGCACACCCGGGTCGGCGGATGGATGCGCGATCACGAAATCCTTGCCACCGGTCTCGCCGACCAGCCGCGGGTAACCGCGATAGCCGGAAATGTTCTCCCCCACGGTCCGCCACAAATGCTGGAACGTCGCCGTGGATCCGGTGAAATGAATGCCCGCCAGATCCCGGTGAGTGACCGCCACCCGGGACACCGCCTGGCCGTCCCCGGTCACCATGTTGATCACGCCGGGCGGCAGCCCGGCCGCCTCAAGCAGGCGCATGATGTAATGCGCGGACAGCTGCTGGGTCGGCGACGGCTTCCATACCACCACATTGCCGAGAAGCGCTGGTGCCGTCGGCAGATTCGCCGCGATCGAGGTGAAATTAAAAGGCGAAATAGCCAGAACGAAACCTTCCAGCGGCCTGTACTCCAACCGGTTCCAGGCCCCCATACCGGACTCGGGCTGCTCCGCCAGCAGCCGGCGCGCGTTGTGGACGTTGTAGCGCCAGAAGTCGATCAACTCGCAGGTCGCGTCGATCTCGGCCTGATAGACCGACTTGGACTGGCCCAGCATCGATGACGCGTTCAGCACCGGCCGCCACGGCCCGGCGAGCAGGTCGGCGGCCTTCAGGAAGACGGCGGCACGGTCGTCGAAGGACAGCGCCCGCCAGCCCGGCGCAGCCGCCGCGGCCGCCTCGATCGCGCCCGCCACATCGTCGTCGGTCGCGTTGCCGAGATGGCCGAGCACATGCCGGTGGTTGTGCGGCTCGACCACGTCGATGCGCTCGCCGCCGCCCAGCCGCTGCCGGCCGCCCACCGTCATGGTCAAAACAGCATGCTCCCCGGCCAGGTCCTTGACCTTGGCCTCCAGCACAGCGCGGTCGTGGCTTCCCGGTGCGTACTGCCTGACCGGCTCGTTCACCGGGGAGGGGACGTTAGTGACGGCATCCATGTTCTCATCGTCGCACGGGTTCCGGGACCATGCCCGCCGGCGGGGTTGGCGGACACGGCCCCGGATCAGGGCGAGCGATGGTTAGGGGAGGTGCCAGATCTGGTTGGCGGTGGCTGCGCACGACCACAGAACGAGCTGGGTGCCGTTCACCGTGCTGTAGCCGGGGTCGGTCAGGCACTTGCCGGAGTGCGGGTTGACCAGTTCGCCGTTCGAGTGATGGACCCACACCTGGTTCCATCCGCCGTTGCACGGCCACAGTTGAATCTTGGCGCCGTTCAGGCTGCTGGCGCCCTGGATGTCCATGCACTTGCCGAAGACGGTGAGCGTGTTGTTCGTCCGGACGGTCCAGTTCTGCGCGGCGGTTCTGTTGCATGTCCACAGGTCGATCTTGTTCCCGTTGGTGGTGCGGGACGCCGCGTCGTCCACACACTTGCCCCGGTAGCCCGTTATCGGGCCGGATGGCGGCGGCGGCGGCGTGGCGGACATGACACAGCCGCTGGCCGCGTTGCTCCACGTGGACTGCATGGCGAACGACCCGGTGGACAGGGTCACGTTGCCCGCCGGATCGGGGGTGCCCCACAGCTCACCCGCCCAGGCGCACTTGTCGCCGTTCTCCCCGCCGGAGACGTTGTCGGCCGCATCGAACCAGCCGCTGACCGGCGCCGGGTCCGTGATGGTCTCCGCGTACTCGTGGCCGCCCACGATCGAGAACCCGTCGTAGGTCCCCGCGCTGCCCGAGTTGATGAAGTTCTGCCCGCAGCTCAGGCCGGCGTCAAGCAGGTACGGCAGGTTGGTGAACGTCTCACCGAGGGTGGAGTTGGTGTGCCAGGCGCAGTAGGTGGGAGGCGACGACGAGCAGCCGGACGGGTTGCCGACGAAGCCGTCATTGAAGCAGGTACCGGTCTGGCTGGCGATGACGATCTGCGCGTCACTCAGGTCGGTGATCCCCTGGGAGGTGACGAACGCATCGGCCTCGGCGTTGAGGTTGGTCTGGCTTACGTCTGCGGGCGGCGCGCTGATGTCAAGGAAGGCGCCCTGGAGGACGGATCCGCTGAACGTCGGGTGACCCGACCCGTCAGAGTACTGGCTGGTGATGGCGGACCAGGTGTCCTGCGGGCCCACCCCCAGGCCCGCGTAGAAGCTGGCCAGGTACCCGACGTCCGGGCCGCTCGGGTTCCATGCGGGGCCCCAGAGCAGCAGGTAGACGTGCGGGTGATGCTGCACCAAGCCGTCGTGGTAGGTGAGGTTGCAGTTCGGTTCTACGCAGGACGCCGGCCCCGTGGCCCCCTTGACATGCAGCCGCTTGCCACGCGGCTGGAGCTTTCCCATGACGCGGCCGTGGTGGGCCAGCGGAAGCGCCCGCTGGTAGGCCTTGTGCAAGTTGATGACCCTGATCACGGCGCCGCTGGGCCCATGACGCGCGGGCACCGACGCCGATGCGCTGGCCATTGTGCTGGCGCCGATTGCCGCCGCCACCGTGACAGCGGCAGCGGCTCTTTTCCATTGCATTTGGATTGTTCCCCCTTTTTGTAGGTCGAGCGCCTGCCCGACGACCCACAAAGTAGCGCAGGTTCTTTCCTGGGCCAAGGTTGCGACACCGCATTTCAATGCCCAGGCAGCCAGCGCCTTTTCGGCCCAAACGGGAATCGCTGGCATAAACAAAAGCTCTGCCCATATTTCGGCCGTTGCGTCATATCCCTAATACGTGCGCCTGCCCGCGTTGGCACACATTCCAAGGGCGCCGAGCGCCCCGGCGCCGGAGACCGCCGCGAGTACGAGCGCTGAGAACAAGCGGCTGGATGGTGAGCCCGAGCGGGCTCAGCCGATGACGTGCGGCAGTTCCTGGCTGGCGTACCAGAGCAGGTCGTGACCCTCCGCGCCGTCCACGACGAAGCGAGCGTCGTCGTCGCCCTTGTCGGCGAGGGGCAGCGCGGCGACCGCATCGGTGATGTCATTGACCGCGAGCAGATCGTCGATGTGCCCGGAGACCACCAGGCGCAGCGGGACGGGAGCGGAAATCACCACCACGGTCGGCTCGTCGAACCCCCCGTTGTGCCCGACCTGCTCGTCCGGCACGTCGACGGCGAGTACCACACGCCTGCGCGGCGCGTCAGAGTCAGCGAGCAGCAGCCGGAGCGACGCCCGGGCCGCGTGGGTCATCGCCACGTACTCGAGTTCTTCGAGATCCCCGCTGGCATACCACTCGCGTAGCGCGGGGGTGACCGCGAACCCGGTCAGCGGGACCGGGCCGATCTCCCCGGTGCGCAGCAGATCGGCGAGCGCCGGCAGCGTCGCGGGCAGGTAGACGCGCATGGAGTCCCCAGGGTGGGCAGAAAGCGCCGCGGGCGCACTGGACAGCGTGCCCCCTGATGATCAAAGTGTGCCACCCCGGGCGTCCGCAGGTCCGGGAATCGGGCAGTTGGCGCCGCCGAGCGCCGCGATCACGGCATCTACCGCCGCGGTCAGCGGCTCGTGCTCCCAGACGCGGACTACCCGCCAGCCCGCAGCCGCGAGGGCAGCGTCGGCGGCCCGGTCACGCTCGATGTTCCGGCGCAGCTTGGGTGCCCAGTACCACTCGTTGACCGTCGGGTCACGGCCGTGCTCGGGGCAGGCGTGCCAGAAGCAGCCGTCGACGAAAACGGCAACCTTCCGGGCCGTGAACGCTATGTCGGGACGGACCCGCGCACCGTCGTTCAGGTCAAGTCGGTGATCTTTGCGGAACCGGTACCCCTGGCGGTGCAGGGCGCTGCGCAAGGCTAGCTCGGGTTTGGTATCCGTGCGCCGGTTGGCCCGCATGTTGGCCGAGCGCCCGGGACTTGAGGGGCTCGGATAGTCAGTCCTCGGATGGTCGACCACGGGGGCCAACGCTAGCGCGGCCCCTTAGCCGAGGGGAATGCCCAGCAGGCCCGCGAGGCGCGCGGCGGTCGGACCCGGCTCGGTGTGCAGCACGCCGGTCATCCCGATCGCCTCGGCGGCGGCCACGTTGGCCTCGACATCGTCGATGAACACGCACTCCTCCGGAGGCAGCCCGATCAGGGCCGCCGTATGCCGGAAGATCCTCTCCTCGGGCTTGCGCATGCCCACCTCGGCCGAGATGACCACGGCGTCGAACAGCACGGGGAAAAGGTCGCGCGGGTAGTCGCCCGCGCCCCACGAATTGGAGAGCAGGCCGGTACGCAGGCCCGCCGCGCGCAACTGCCGCAGCAGGTCGTGCATGGCAGCCGACGGCAGCGCCGCCGCGAACATCCTGGCCAGCAGTCCCTCGGCGGGCACCCGGCCCCCGTCGAGCCGGACGATCTGGGAGGCGAGCAACCGCTCGAACTCCTCTGGAGTGCACTCGCCGCGCTCCAGGGCATGAACCGGATTACCCTCGCCGTCGCCGGTGTAGGCGGCGTGGAGCCAGGGCCGGATCACCGAGACGTAGCTGTCGTGGTCGATCCCGTCCGCGTCCAGCCAGTTCCGGACCGAGTCAGGGATGGGGCTGGTCAGCACGCCGCCCCAGTCCATGATCACCCCACGCAACTCCGGCACGCCATCGATGGTAGGCGACGAAGGCCCTACGGCCCGGGGCCGGCGGCTGGCCGCTGGCGGTCGGGACGGAGAATCGTTCAGTAGCCAAGGCCGGTTCCGAAGGGGTAGGCGGTAGCACCGGAGGCGGCGGGAACGGACACGGGCAGGCGGCCGGCCGGGTTGCGCTGGCCGGCCAGCACGTCCGCCGTGGCGGTCATCGAGGCGCCCGTGTCGGAGTAGGTGGCTATCGCTGCCGCCGATCTCGGAAACAGGCCCAGGTCGTAGGGCCCGCCCGTGGCGACCACGACGACCGGCTTCCCGGCCGCCTCCATAGTTGCGACCAGTTGCTGCTGCGCCGGGTCACCTATGGCGTCCAAGGTGGCCACCACGATCACATCGGCGGAGCCCGGGTCGGCCACGACCTGGCCGCCAGTACGGCGGAGCACCGTCGTCAGCGCTGCGGCCAGGCCGGGCCCGGCGGGCCCCGCGACGAAGACCTTCCGGCCTGCCGCCAGCGGCAGTACCGGCCTGGCCTGCCCTGCTCCGGACGCCACTGGGCGGTTCCGCACGAGAGTGACCGAAAGATCGGCGAGTTGCTGGGCCACGGCCTGCTCCGCCGGCGTCCTCACGCTGGGCCGGGCGCCCGGCGGGGCGGGCGGATCCGCGAACAGGCCCCTGGCTACCTTGAGGCTGATGATCCTGGTCACCGAGGCGTTGAGCTGCGCCATGCTGATCCGCCCGGCGCGGACGGCGCCGAGCAGCGCGTCATAGGCGACGGGCACGCTGTCCGGCATCAGCAACTGGTCGCAGCCGGCCTGGATGGCCAGCACCGCGACCTGCGCGTCGTTATGGCCGGCCAGCACCCCGCCCATCTGGAGTGAATCTGTGATCACCACCCCGTGGTAGCCGAGCTTGTCCCTGAGCAAGCCCGTCACGATCGTGTGCGACAGCGACGCGGGCAGCCCGGAGTTGTCCAGGGCCGGGACCTCGATGTGCCCGATCATGACCTCGTCCACGCCGGCCAGGATCGCGGCCTGGAAGGGTGGCGCGTCTATCTGCCGCCACTGCGCCAGGGTGTGGTGGATGACCGGCAGGCCGGTGTGGCTGTCCACGTCGGTGTCGCCGTGCCCGGGGAAGTGCTTGGCGGTAGCGGCCTCACCCGCCGCGTGGAAGCCGGCCACCGCGGCGACGGTCATGCTCGACACGAGACCGGGCTGCGACCCGAACGAGCGGATCCCGATCGCCGGGTTGGCCGGGGCCACGTTGACGTCGGCGACGGGCGCGTAGTCGAGGTTGATGCCGAGGGCCCGCAACTCGGTGCCGGTGAGCCGCTCCTGGGCGTAGATCTCGGCCGGGTCCCGGGTGGCCCCGGCCGCCATCTGGCCGGGAAACACGGTGGTGACACCTGCCATCCGGGAGACGATGCCGCCCTCCTGGTCGGCGCCGATCAGCAGCGGTATGCCGGGCCGCTGGCCGGCGGCGGCCCGCTGGAGTTGCGCGGACAGGGTGGCGACCTGGCGGGCGGTCCGGACGTTGGCGGCGAAGTAGATCACGCCGCCGACGTGATAGTCGCGCACCAGGGCCGCGCCGCCGTCCGCCCCGGTGTAGCCCGGCACGGTCGGCACCAGAAGCTGGCCGACCTTCTCCGGCAGGCTCATCGACGCCACGATGGCCGCGACGTTCGGGGCCGCGGCGCGTTTGGCCGCCGCGGCGCTGCTCGCGGCCGTCCGGGTCGGGGCGGTGTGGCTCTGCTTGCCCTGGCCGGTCAGGGGCCCCAGCCCGTGACCGCACCCGGCGAGGGCCATAACCAGAGCCGCCACCAGGGCGGCGACCCCGGCAGCCCCAGCACGGCGGAATCCCATCGCCCGCGACGCTACCGTACGGTGGCCAGATGTGCGTTTCCGCGGAAACGCGATCCCGGCCGGAACGTGCTTGGGATCGTGCAACTCGGACGCCGTCACTAGCCACAAGGAGGGCGGGCACATGGAGGCAGTCGCCGTCGTCACCGGCGCCAGCAGCGGGATCGGCGCGGCCACCGCGGCGCGGCTGGCCGAGGTCGGCTACCACGTGGTGCTGGCCGCCCGGCGCGCCGATCGCATTGACGACCTGGCCGCGCGGATCCGGGCGGACGGGGGCCAGGCCGAGGCCAGGACCCTGGACGTCACCGACCGCGCCGCGGTCGATGCGTTCGCCGGCTCGCTGGACCGCTGCGATATCCTGATCAACAACGCGGGCGGAGCCTTCGGCGGTGAGACCGTGGCCGAGTCGGACCCCGCGGACTGGCGGGCGATGTACGAGGTCAACGTGCTGGGCACGCTGAACGTCACCCAGGCGCTGCTGCCCAGGCTCATCGCGAGCGGCGACGGCACCATTGTCGTGCTCTCCTCCACCGCGGGCCTGGTGGCCTACGAGGGCGGCGGCGGATATGTGGCCGCCAAGCACGGCGAGCACGTGATCGCCGCGACGCTGCGCCTGGAGTTGTGCGGCGAGCCCGTCCGGGTCATCGAGATCGCGCCGGGCATGGTCCGCACCGACGAGTTCGCGGTCAAACGTTTCCGCGGAAACGCCGAGCAGGCCGCCGCTGTCTACCGCGGCGTCCCGGAACCGCTCACCGCGGACGACGTGGCCGACACCATCACCTGGGCTGTTACCCGGCCGCCCCATGTCAACGTGGACCTGCTGGTGCTCCGCCCGCGGGCCCAGGCCGCGCAGCACAAGGTGTGCCGCGAGTCCTGACCACCGGCCGCCCCCGGCGAATCACGGCGACAGCGGCCAGCTGACCGCGGCGAGGTCGGAGACGACCCGGCCGCATGGTTGCGCGGCTCGCTGTCCACCAGCGTGCCGTCGAGGTCGAACACGACCGCGCGAAAGGGCGCTGTGGCCATGATTCCGGGGCCTCAGGCGGTCTGCGTCACCTTGCTCAGCCCACGGGGGTTGTCCGGGTCGATGCCACGCCGCCGCGCCAGCGCCTCGGTGAGCAGCTGACCGGGCACGATCAGGCCGAGCGGGGCCAGCCATTCCGGCAGCCGCGGCCCGGCCAGCACGCGGCTGCTCACCGCCGCCAGGCCGGGGCCGCCGCCGATCGCGTACGCCCGCGCCCCGGCGGCCGTGACCCGCCGGGCCAGGTCGATGGTGCCGGCCAGGACCGGGCCGGAGTCCGCGGCCACGATGATCGCCGGGGTCTGGGCGTCCACCACCGCCATCGGCCCGTGCAGCAGGTCGGCGTAGGACAGCCCCATAGCGTGCAGGTAACACGCCTCCTTGAGCTTGAGCGCGAGCTCAAGCGCGGCCGAGTAGGCGAGGCCCCGGCCGGAGACGACCACGCCCGCTACATCCGCCAGTTCCGCCACGATCGGGTCCAGGTCACAATCCTCGGCCAGCATCCGGTCGATCTCGTCAGGAACCCCGCGCAACTCGCCGGCATCCAGGTCCGCGCCCAGGCCGATGGCCAGCACCGCGAGCGCGGCCAGTTGCGTGGTGAAGGTCTTCGTCGCCGGAACGGCCCGTTCCGGCCCGGCCTCGGTGACGAAGGCCACCTCGGCCGCGGAGGCCAGCGGCGACCCCGCACCGTTGGTGATGGCCAGCGTCCTGGCGCCGCACTCGCCCGCCCAGGCCAGCGTGTCCACGATCTCCTCGGTCTGCCCGGACTGTGACAGCGCCACCGCCAGCACGCCGGAGAGGTCGAGCCGGCTCCGGTAGCTGGTGGCGATCGACGGTGACGCCAGCGTGGCCAGCAGCCCCGCGTGCGCCTGCAGCAGGTAACTGCCGTACACGGCGGCGTTGTCCGATGTCCCGCGGGCGATGAGGAGCACCTGGCGGGTCCCGGCGGCGAGCCGCCCCGCCTCGCCGCTGCGCGGCAGCAGCGCGTCCAGCGTGGCCCGCAGCGCCGCGGGCTGCTCCGAGATCTCGGCCCGCATCGCGGTCATGTCAGGTGAGGCGTTCACGGGTACACCCTCTCACCATCGATCCAGGTCCCCCGCACGCGCAGGTCGTCGTCGAGCCACGCCAGGTCGGCGGCGGCCCCCGGGGCGAGACGGCCCAGGTCGGGCCGGCCGATCAGGTCAGCGGGGATGCGGGTCGCCGCGGTTACCGCCACCTCGAGGGCCACTCCCACGGAGACCATGTTCGCCACCGCCCGATCCAGCCGCAGCGCCGAACCCGCCAGTCCCCCATCAGGCCGGCGCGGCGGCACGCCGTCTCCCGGTGGCAGTTCGATGGGCTCGCCGCCGAGCAGATACTGGCCCGCGGGCATGCCCGCACAGGCCGAGGCGTCCGTGATGAGGCAGATCCGGCCGGGCGCGGCCGCAAAGGCAATCACGCAGGCCTCACGGCAGACGTGGTGCAAGTCCGCGATGAGCCCGCTGGTCAGGCGATGGTTGGTGAGAGCCTGCCCGGCCACGCCGGGCTCGTAGGGACCGAGCGGGCGCTGGGCATTGAACAGGTGGGTGACCATCCGCGCGCCAGCGGCGGCCGCCTCGGCCACCTGCGGGCCAGTGGCATCACTGTGCCCCACGCTGACCACGACCCCCGCTCCGGCCAGCCGGTCAATGGCGGCCAGGCCGCCCTCGGCCTCCGGGGCCAGGGTGACAAGCCGAAGCACGCCCGCCCCCGCGGAGATCAGCTCGCCGACCGCCGCAGGGGCCGGGGGGATGATCCAGCTGGGGTTGTGCGCGCCCCTACGGGCCGCCGAGATGAACGGCCCCTCTACGTGCACACCAAGCACCCTGGCCGCGCCGCGAGGCAGCGCGGGAACCAGCGACGCGGCGCGGCGGAGCCCCGCGGCCAGGTCAGCCACCGGGGCAGTGATGTACGTGGGCAGGAATGCCGTGGTTCCCAGCTCGGGCAGGCGGCCGGCCACCAGTGCCCAGCCGCCGGGGTCCGCCGCGCTCATCTCGACCCCGAAGTACCCATTGACCTGCAGGTCCACGAATCCGGGCAGGAGCACGCCGGCCGCCAATTCGACGTCGGCTCGGCCTGGCGGCGGCCCGGCCGCGACCGCGCTGATCCGGCCGCCGCTGACCGCCACGTACCCGGGTTCCAGGACACCGGTGCCGGGCGTCGCCGGGACCACCCGCGGCGCGCTGATGAGCAAGTCGGCCACGTCAGATGTTGATGTGGGCCATGAAGTCGGGTGGGTAGCGGTCGCCCGCCGCCGCGCCCCGCGGCGCCGCCTCGTCGATCTCCGCCAGGTCGGCGGCGGTCAGCTCGATCTCGCTAGCCGCGACGTTCTGCTCCAGGTAGGAGCGCCGCTTGGTGCCTGGGATCGCGACGATGTCGGTGCCCTGGGCGAGCACCCAGGCCAGCGCCAGCTGGGCCGGCGTGACCCCCTTGGCCGCGGCAAGTTCGGCGACCTTGGCCGCCAGGACGAGGTTGGTGTTCAGGTTGTCGCCCTGGAAGCGCGGGGCCCGCCGCCGGAAGTCAGTCTCGCCGAAGCCGCCGGCGGGCGTGAGCGGGCCGGTGAGCAGACCGCGGCCGAGTGGACTGTAGGCGACCAGGCCGATGCCTAGTTCCCGCAGCGCGCCGAGCAACTCGTCCTCGGGATCCCGGCTGAAGATGGAGTATTCGTACTGCCCGGCGACCATCGGATGCACCGCGTGCGCCCGCCGCACGGTGGCCGGCGCAGCCTCCGAGATGCCCAGGAAACGCACCTTGCCGGCCGCGACCAGCTCGGCCATCGCGCCCCAGGTCTCCTCGACGGGCACGTCGGCATCCACCCGGTGCTGGTAGTACAGGTCGATGTGCTCGACACCCAGCCGGTCCAGCGACGCGTCGCACGCTTCACGCACGTAGTCCGGGCGGCCGTTCACCCGGCGGCTCTCGGGAGTCCGCTGGTTGCCGAACTTGGTGGCGAGCACCACCTCGTCCCTGCGGCCCTTGATGGCGCCGCCGACCAGCCGCTCGTTGGTGAAGGGTCCATAGGCGTCGGCGGTGTCGAGGAGCGTCACGCCCAGGTCGAGCGCGCGGTGAATGGTGGCCACCGACTCCTCGTCGTCGGGAACGCCGTAGGACTGGCTCATGCCCATGCAGCCAAGACCCAGCTCGGGAACCGTCAGGCCGTGGCCCAGCACACGCTCTTTCATCAGCTGACCTCCTCGTAGTGACCTGGCGGGGCCAGAGTACTGGGGAGGATTCGTTCGGATAATTTCGGCACTTGCCTTGCGGTCACGCGCCGCTGCCTTGCCGTCGCGCGCCGCCGCCATGGGACGTCTTTACCCCGGATGGCGGAATGTGCCCCTAAGTGATGCACCCGTTGTGAACCGCGGCTGTCATGATGAACAAACCGTGTTCGCCCGGCGGGGCGGGGGGAGGATCAGCACATGCCGGAATTCGATGTTGTTGTGCTCGGTGGCGGGACCTCTGGCGAGCTCGTCGCCACTGAGGTCGCCCGGGCCGGCCGGTCCGCCGCCCTCGTGGAGGCTGGGCTCGTCGGTGGCGAGTCCCCCTACCTGGCCTGCATTCCGTCCAAGTCACTGCTGCAATCCGCCCACAGGGGTGAGACCTGGGAGCACGCGGTGGCCCGCAGGGACGAGGTGTCCGGATACCTCGACGACACCTTTGCGGCGGCACGGCTCGCCGAGGCTGGGGTGACGCTGATGCGCGGCACCGGCCGGATCACGAGACCGGGCACGGTCGAGATCGCGCCGATCGAGGCCCCCCGCGGCGCCAAGGCCAAGGGCACCGCCGCAGCCAACGGTGAAGGGCCGGCCACCATCAGCTACGGCGACCTGGTCATCGCGACCGGAAGCGAGCCGGTCGCCCCTCCGGTGGAGGGCCTCGCCGATGTGCCCGCCTGGACCAGCGCGGAGGCGCTCACCTGCCCCGACCTGCCCCGGCGGCTGATCGTCCTCGGCGCGGGCCCGGTCGGCTGCGAGCTCACCCAGATCTACGCGGCGTTCGGGTCCCAGGTCACCCTGGTAGAGGCGGAGGCCCAGGTCCTCCCCGACGAGGCGGCGTTCACCGGGGAGATCCTGGCCGACGCGCTGCGCAAGGCCGGGGCCGAGGTGTGCCTGGGTTCAGCGGTGGTGAAGGCGGAGACGATGGATTCGGGGCTGGCGCTGACCCTGGCCAGCGGAATCAGGATCGAGGCCGACCGCGTCCTGCTCGCCACCGGACGCAGGCCCCGGCTGACCGGGCTGGGCCTGGACAAGCTGGGCGTCGCTGGCTCTCCCGCGGAGGCGCTCCCCGTGGACGAGACCTGCCGGGTGGTTCCCGGCCAGGCCGGCGCGGCGCGCGAGGGCAAGAAATCCGGCGGGCGGATCTGGGCCGCGGGCGACGTGACCGGCATCGCCCGCTACACGCACACGGCCCGGTACCAGGCGCGCATTGTGGCGGCCAACATCCTGGGCGGGCATCGCCTCGCCGACTACCGCGCCATCCCGCGGGCCGTCTACACCTCGCCCTCGGTCTATTCGGTAGGAATTTCCCCTGAGCATGCGGCGGCCGCCGGGGTCGATCTGTTCACCGTGGGCTTCGATCTGGCCGGGACCGCGCGCGCCCTGGTGAATAACGACGACGGGGGCCGTGTCGAGTTGTACGCGGACGCGGGATGTGGCGACATCCTGGTCGGTGCCGCCGCCGTCGGCCCCTGCGCGGAAGAATGGATGGGCGAGATAACGCTGGCCATCCGGGCCGGCATCCCGCTGGCCGTGCTGGCCGACGTGGTGCACGCGTTCCCGACGTACGGTGAGGTGGTGGAGCCTCCGCTGCGGGAACTGGTGCAGCGGGCTCGGGCCGACCGGGCCGACCCGGCCGAACCGGCCGCAGCGGACCTGGCGCGGCTGGCGGATTTATCGCTGACACGAGGAAGGGCAGGCGGATGAGCGAGAGCGACCTGGAGGCGCCGACCGCCGATGCCGTGGAGCAGGCGCAGGTTGTGGACGATGATGACGAGGAGCCGTTCGGTGACGACGAGCCCCTGGAGATACCGCTCGACGTAAACGAGGCGGATGCCGCAGAACAGCACCGCACGGTCGAACTCGACGACGACGACTACCGCTGACCGGCCCGGCTGAGCGCCTGGCTGAGCAGCCCTCTGGGCGGCCTGCTGGGCGGCCCGCTGGGCGACCGCCCGGCAGGAAGGTCACCGTCTGTAATGCCGAGTGGGCCCAGGCCGGTCGTAGGATGGATTCGACATGGCGGAACCGCGCGACGGAACACATCGGAGAGTCTCGTGACCGCAACCCCGCAGGCCCGGCCGGCCAGCCCGCGGCTGCCGAGGCAAGCCAGGCGCCGGCAGTTGCTTGGGGCGGCCCAGGAGGTCTTCGTCGCGCAGGGGTACCACGCCGCGGCGATGGACGAGATCGCCGAGCGGGCTGGCGTCAGCAAGCCCGTGCTGTACCAGCATTTCCCGGGCAAGCTCGAGCTCTACCTCGCCCTGCTCGATGAGAGCGTGGAGGCGCTGACCGACACCGTCCGCGCCGCGCTCGCGTCCACGACGGACAACAAGCAACGGGTCAGCGCCACCTTCACCGCGTTCTTCGACTTCGTGGGTAGCACCGGCCAGGCGTTTCGCCTGGTCTTCGAGTCGGACCTGCGCAACGAGCGCGCGGTCCGGGAGCGGCTCGACTCCACCATGCGGGTGTGTGCGGAGATGGTCAGCGAGATCATCCGGGAGGACGCCGGGGTGGGCGACGACGAGGCGCATCTGCTCGGCATCGGCCTGGTCGGCATGGCCCACGTCAGTGCCACGTACTGGCTCGGCACCAAAGGCATGATCCCGAAAGACGCCGCGGAGGAGCTGATGGCCCGGCTGGCCTGGCGCGGCATCAGCGGCTGGCCGCGCACCGGCTGACGTTTCGCTCGCGGCGTACTGGCTGACGTTTCGCTCGCGGCGTACTGGCTGACGTTTCGCTCGCGGCGTACTGGCTGACGTTTCGCTCGCGGCGTACCGCCGCTGGCCCCGGATTGCTTCGTCCTGCCCTTGCCGCCGGTTAGCCTGCAAGAGCGTCTTCGGCCTGGCCAGATGGGACGCCGCAGCCGACTGGCAGGAGGAGCATCGTGGAAGTCAAGATCGGGATTCAGTCGATAACGCGGGAACTTGTCGTGGAGACCCATTTCTCCGCGGAGGACATCGAGAGCTCACTCGCCGCGGCGGTCACCGACGGCGGCATGTTCGTCCTGCCTGACGACAAGGGGGGCAAGGTTCTGGTGCCGGCCGACAAGATCGGATACGTCGAGTTCACCGGCTCCGAGCAGCGCCGGATCGGCTTCCGTAACACCTGATTTCCCTTAACGATCGCGCCGCCGTACTCTCAGCTGCCGCCCGGCGGTCTCAGCTGCCGCCTGGCGGTCTCAGCTGCCGCCCGGCGCGGCATCCCAGTCGGCCAGGCCGAGGGCTGACATTCGCTGCCCATGCGTATCGGTGATCCGCGCGAACATCCGGCCAATCTCGCCCAGCTCGCCGGCGGGCGGTCCGCCGGAGTCGCCTGGTCCGCCGGAGTCGCCCTGCCCGCCGGAGTCGCCTGGCCCGCCGGAGTCGCCCTGCCCGCCGGAGCCGCCCTGCACGCCGCTGGCCAGCAGGCGGGCCAGTGGCGCGCGCTCGGCGGCCACCCGGTACGCCTGGGCGAGCGCCTCGCCGACCAGCCGCCGGGCCCAGAGCGCGAGCCTCCCCGCGACATGCGGATCCGCGTCGATGGCCGCGCGGACCCGGGCGATCACGAATTCGGCGTGGCCCGTGTCGGCGAGCACGTCGAGTACCAGCGCCCGGGTTCTCGGGTCCACCAGTTCGGCCACCGCCCGGTAGAAATCGGCGGCAATGCCGTCGCCCACGTAGGCCTTGACCAGCCCCTCCAGCCAGTCGGCCGGGGCGGTGCGGGCGTGGAAGGCGTCCAGCGCGTCCACAAACGGCAGCATCGCCTGGTCGGGCTGGGCGCCCATCAGCGAGATCTGCCCGCACAACAGCCTGAAGTGGCCGAATTCCGCGACCGCCATCTCACCCAGGGCCGCCTTGTCGGCGAGAGAGGGGGCCAGCGCCGCGTCATCGGAAAGCCGGAAGAAAGCGATGAGTTCCGCGTAGGCCAGCAAGCCGAGCAGGTCCAGGACACCGTCGGGCGCGCTCTCGGTCACCGTCGCAGCCTAACAACCGGCGCGCCGCAGGGCTGCGCCGCCGCCGCGCCGGCGGCATTGGTAGACTGCCCGAAGAAACCGCGACGGGAATGCGGCCCATACCCTGCCGCGTTCCAACTGGCAGTAAGGCGAGGCGTTTACCCAATCCGCAGCGCGGCGATGGGTTTCACCCGCGAGCGAGGCAGTGTAATTACGCCGTCTTATTGCGCTGGCGTGCACGGTCATGCCAGTGAAGTCAAGAGCTAGGCCCGGGTGGTGATGGCATGCGCGAAGTGTGTGGCCAGGCCATGGGCCACTGATGGAAGCTGATTACCCTGACAACGCAACTTACGGGGCTGCCTGCGACGGAGCCCACAGCGGAGCCTTCGGCGGCCGGTTCCCCGGACACCCCGAAGACATTCCGCGAGCTCGGAGTCGACGAGCCGATCGCCGCCTCGCTCGAGGCCGTGGGAATCGTCACGGCCTTTCCCATCCAGACGCTGGCGCTGCCCATCGTGCTGGCCGGACAGGACATTATCGGCCAGGCCAGAACCGGGACCGGCAAGACGCTCGCGTTCGGAATACCGATACTCCAGCAGCTCAGCCAGTTTCCGGCGAGCCGCCCCTCCGCCCCCAGCGCCCTGGTCGTGGTACCCACCCGCGAACTGGCCAGCCAGGTCGCTGACGACCTGCGAACCGCCGGGTCCGGGCAGGGCGCCCGGGTGCTGACCGTCTACGGAGGCCGCGCCTACGAACCCCAGATCGAGGCCCTCCGCGCCACCGTCGACGTGGTCGTGGGCACCCCGGGGCGCCTGCTCGACCTCGTCGGGCAGCGCCACCTGGTCCTGTCCGGAGTGCGCATGCTCGTCCTCGACGAGGCCGACAAGATGCTCGACCTCGGGTTCCTGCCCGACGTGGAGCGCATCCTCCAGCTCACCCCGCCCGACCGGCAGACCATGCTGTTCTCCGCCACCATGCCGGGAGACGTGGTCACCCTCGCTCGTCGGCACCTGCGCCAGCCGATGCACGTCCGGGGCGAGCAGCACGACGAGACCCAGTACGTTGCCCTGACCCGGCAGCATGTGTTCCGCGCGCACCAGATGGACAAGATCGAGATGCTGGCCCGGCTGCTGCAAGCCAGCGGGCGGGGACTGACCATGGTGTTCTGCCGGACCAAGCGGACGGCGGACCAGGTGGCGGGGGCACTGGCCACCCGGGGCTTCGCGGCCGCCGCGGTCCATGGAGACCTGGGCCAGGGTCAGCGGGAGCGTGCCCTGCGGGCGTTCAGGAACGGGAAGATCGACGTGCTGGTCGCCACGGAGGTCGCCGCGCGCGGGCTGGACGTGGACGACGTCACCCACGTGGTGAACTACGAGTGCCCGGAAGACGATAAGGCATACCTGCACCGGATCGGCCGGACCGGGCGGGCGGGGCGCAGCGGCGTCGCGGTGACCTTCGTCGACTGGCGCGACATGCAGCGATGGAAGCTCATCAACGAGACCCTGGGCCTTGGCCTGGAGGCCGAGCCGCCCGAGACGTACTCGACATCCGAGCATTTCTACAGCGCGCTGGACATCCCGCAGGGCGCGACCGGGAACCTGCCCAGGGCGCAGCGGGGGCGGCAGGGCCTGGAGGCCGAAGAACTCGAAGACCTCGGGGAGACCGGACGCATCCGCTCGCCGGCCGCGCGCCGGGCCGGGGCCGGGGCCAGGGATGCGGCGCCGAGGAAGCCGCGGGTCCGCAAGCGGACCAGGGGCGGCCTGTCAGCCCGCGGCGAGCAGGCGGAGCCAGCAGCCGAGCACGGCGGCAAAGAGCGCACGCAGCCGGCCGCCGGGCGCAGGCGCCGGTCCCGCGGCGGCCGGAAGGGACCGGTCCCCGGGCAGGTCTGAACACGCCAATCGCCTGCCACAGCTATCCCCCAGGCTGGAGCGGGCTCGCTTCGAGAGATGCTGGGTAGGCTGGCCGCCTGTGAGCACACCACGAACCCTCACCTTGCCCGCCGGGATACGACGCGTGACACTCCAGACCAACCGGGGGGAGTTCGCCGCACTGGAGGCGCTGCCCGGCTCGGGAGTGCGTGAGCGCCAGCCCGCGCTGCTCATCCCCGGCTACACCGGAAGCAAGGAAGACTTCCTCTCGGTGCTCCAGCCGCTGGCGGCGGCGGGGCGGCAGGTGGTCGCCATCGACATGCGCGGCCAGCATGAGACCCCTGGCCCCGAGCACCCGGACGCCTACGACATCGCCGCGCTCGCCGCGGATGTCGCGTTGATCGCTGACCAACTCGATGACGGGGTACATCTGCTCGGCCACTCGTTCGGTGGCCTGGTGGCGCGGGAGATCCTGCTCGCCCAGGCGGCCCAGGTCAGCTCGCTCACCCTGATGAGCTCCGGGCCTGGCGGGCTCACCGGCCCGCGCGCGGCGGTGCTCAAGGCGATGCTCGCCGAACTCGCCACACCGGGCCACGGGAGCCTCCAGGACCAGGTGAAGCGCATCTGGTACGCCCACATGGAGCCGGAGGCCGTGGCGGAGGGGGTCCCTGGCCCGATCGTGGACTTCCTGCGCACCCGCATGCTGGCCAGCTCACCGACCGGCCTGCTGTCCATGGGAGAGAACGTGCTCGGCTGCCCCGACCGCACCCAGGCGCTGGCCAGCCTCGGCATCGCGCCGCTCCTGGTGGTCTACGGGGAGGACGACGACGCCTGGGACCCGGCGATCCAGGAGGACATGGCATTGCAGCTCGGCGCGGAGCGCGTCTGCATTCCCGGTGCCGCGCACTCGCCCGCCGTGGAGGCCCCGGAGACCACGGCGAGCACCCTGACCCAGTTCTGGAACGCGACCGAGTGCCGGAGGCGCTGAATGACGGAGTGCCGGAGGCGCTGAATGACGGAGTGCCGGAGGCGCTGAATGACGGAGTGCCGGAGGCGCTGAATGACGGAGTGCCGGAGGCGCTGAATACAGTGGAGTGCCGCCGCCACTAGGGCGTGTCCCTAGCTACGGCCCGTCATCTGTCGCGAGCCCGTCCCAGGGGCGCCGCGGCTCCGCCGCCGCGCTGCCCTCCGGGCAGATGCCGCGGAAATCGCACCAGCCGCAGGCGGGCCCGGGATTCGGCGGGAAGATCTCCTCGGTGCCCAACTGCCCGTCGGCGTCCGCGCATTCGGCGGCGATGTCCTCGGCCCGGCCCAGGTGCCTGGCCAGCGTCGCGTCCGTGTGCTCCCAGGCGTGCACCTCCCCGGTCGGCAGGTGGTGCAGTTCGACCCGGTGGCAGGGCCGCCGCAGCACCCGCGCCGCCGCGAGCGCGTACAGCGCGAGCGGCATGGACGTCCTGACGTCGTCGGTGGTGAGCGGCCGCCGGCCCGTCTTGTAGTCCACCACCACGAGTGCACTGCCGCCGTCTTCTGGCCGCTCATCCAGCCGGTCGATCCGGCCCGACACCGCGATCCTGTCCGTGCGGGTAGCCACCGTCCGCTCCACCCCGACCGGCTCCCGCGCGGGATCCAGGCCAGCCACGTAGCGCTCGACCATGCGCCGGGCCCGGCCGCGCACCGCCGTGGACTGGGCCTGGTCGGCGAAGCCCTCATCGATCCAGCCCGCTTCGAGCAGGTTGCCCGCGGCCGGGACGGTGCGCCCGGCCAGCGGCAGCCGCCACCATCCGGCCAGGGCGTTGTGCACGCTCGCGCCGAGGCTGTTGTGCGCCCACGGCGGGCCCTTGCGCGGGGGCGGGCGGTCCAGGTAGGTCATCCGGTACCGGCGCGGACAGTCCAGCCAGGCAGTCAGCCTCGTGGGGGTACACCGGTACAGCCGCCGCGGCATCCCGGCCAGGCTGAGTTGCTCCACCGCGGATCAGTCCGGGTCGCGGGAGGTCAGCGGCGACGGGCCCGCCGCCACCCAGGAGTCGAAGCGCTTCTCGGCGGCCGCCACGAGGATCTCCTCGCCGTGGCCGGGCAGCACCCGGGTCTGTCCCGGCAACGTCAGGATCTGCTCCCCGATGGCGCTGAGCTGGGCGGAGAAGTTGGGGAAGTCACCGGCGTGCGGGCCGGGACCGCTGGCCAGCAGGACATCGCCGGACATCACCGCCCCGAGGTCCTCGCAGTAGAGGATGACCGAGCCCGGGCTGTGCCCCGGGGCGTGGATCACCTCCAGCGCGACGTCGGACACCTCGAAGATCCCTCCATCCTCCATCTCGATCTCCGGGTCGCTGCGGCCGTGCGCCTCCCGCCAGAGCAGGAGATCCTTGGGATGCAGGGCCACCGGGGCCTCATCGCGAGCCGCGACGTCCAACGCCGCGCCGACGTGACTGGCGTGACCGTGCGTGCAGATCACCGCGAGGATCTCCCGGCCCGCGGTGGCGTCAAGCACCGGCGCCGCGTCGGTGCCGGGGTCGACCACGATGACCTCCTCGTCGTCGCCGACGATCCAGGCATTGCTGTCCCCGGACGCCACCCGCTTGATCCGCGCCTTCATGCCGACCCCGCCTTTCCGTGTTTCAAGGTGCACCCCCATTTAATCCCGGCGCCGCCCCCATTCAATCCCGGCCGGCTCAGCCTTGCTTGATGAAGGCGCGGATCGCGTCCGCGACCAACTGAACGGCGATGGCCGACAGCAGCAGGCCGGCGATCCGGGTCAGCAACTCCACCCCGCTGGCCCGCAGCACGCGGTGGATCACCCCGGAGAAGCGCATGGTCAGCCACAAGGCGGCGGTCACCGCCACGATCGCGACGCCGAAGGCCACCACGTCCGCCGTGCCGTGCACGCGCCGGACGAACAGCATGGTCGCGACGATCGCCCCCGGCCCGGCGAGCAGCGGCGTGCCGAGCGGCACGAAGGCCACATTGGCCTTCAGCCGCTCCGCCTCGGTCGGCTCGTTCATCGCACCGGTCAGCAGTTGCAGCGCGACCAGCAGGAGCAGCAGCCCTCCGGCCCCTTGCAGCGCCGGCAGTTCAACGCCGAGGTAGGCCAGAATGGACTGACCGAACAGAGCAAAAGCCACAATTACCCCGAACGCAACAACGGCCGCCTGCCACGCCAGCCGGTTACGTACCCGCGACGGCAAGCCCCGGGTGAGGCCCAGGAAGGGTGGCACGACACCAGGCGGATCGGTGATGACCAGCAGGGTGACGAAGACCTCCCAGAAGAACCTCACGTTGAAGACGCCGCTCATCGCTTGCCCGCCTGCGCCAGGAGCCGCTCGAACTCGGCGGGCTCGGTCGTCTCACTGCCGAGCCGGTGGCCGGACAGGCTCCCGTGGTCGTCGCTCCCGCCAGTCCGGATGAGGCCCAGGTCATGGGCGAGACCGGCCAGGCGGTTTCGTTCGGCTGGATTATGATCTGAATGCGCGACCTCGACGCCGGCCAGGCCAGCCTCGGCCAGCCCGGCGATGACCTCATCGGGGATCCACGCGTCGCGTGACTGCGTACCCGGATGGGCGAGCACGGCCACGCCCCCGGCCGCCCGAATGAGCGCGATGGCGCGGGCTGGGTCCGGCGCGTACCTGGTGACGTAGGCCCGGCCGCCCTCGCCGAGCCACTCCGCCGTGAAGGCCTGCTCAGGGCGCTCGATGATGCCCGTCGCGACCATCGCGCGCGCGATATGCGGCCGGCCAACGACCCCGCCCGCTGCGATCGCCGTCACCTGCTCCCAGCTGACCTCGGCGGCGAGGTCACGGAGCCGGTCCACCATGGCCCGGCCGCGCCGCAGCCGGTCGGTCGTGATCGCCTGGAGTTCCGCGGCCAGATCCTGGTCGGCCGGGTCGGTGAGGAAGGCCAGCATGTGCACGCTGCGGTCGCCGAGGCTGCAGGACATTTCCATGCCGCCGACCAGCGTCAGGCCGTCCGGAAGGGCCTCGCGCGCCTCGTCGTGCCCGGCCAGGGTGTCGTGATCGGTCAGCGCGATCACGTCGAGACCGGCGACCCGGGCACGGCGCATGACCTCAGCGGGCGGGTCGGTACCGTCGGAGGCGGTGCTGTGCGAGTGCAGATCGATGCGCACGAGCGATCATGCTACGTCCGCTGCCGCGCGAGAGAGCAGTCAGCCCGGCATCCGCGGCGATCTCGGGCCGAACGGCAGGTCCAGATCCTGGCCGGGGTCACGCAGGTCCCGCAGCGACAGCGCCTCGACCATCAGCATCCCGGCCGTGTCCGGCCACAGCACGATCCAGAGCCAGTTCCCGAGCACCTCCCCGGCGAAGGCCGCCAGATCCGGCGCGGCCACGTGCCAGAGCGGGATCTCGTGATGCCCGAAACTCACGAACGCGTGCGGGGTGCCCGTCGCGAAGCCCTCACCCGGGTCGGGGCCGGTTATTCCGGCGAACCGCGCGCCCAGGCCCACCCCCGGCTCTTCGGAGATGAGCAGCATGTCGCCGGGCCCGCCGACCGGGTTGGGGCCGGACAGCGCCACCACGCAGGCGTGGCAGCCGCTGTGGCCATCCCCGGCGCCCGCGAAGCCGGTCACGAGCCAGCCGATCGGCAGCGGCCACAGCAGCCAGACGGGCACCGCGGCATCCCGGACCAGGTCCCGCAGCCCATCGCCGTCCGGGCTGTACGCCGTGCGCAGCGGAAACACGGCGCCATGCAGATTGCAGTGCCACGCCGTGGACGATGGGCCAGGCGCGCTCACGGAGCCACCGCAGCGGGGGCAGCTCGGAGAAACGTTCAT
>WNFF01000151.1_pt1 | contig 47009 bp, 41 predicted proteins | sample 5400441 | NCBI WGS metagenome assembly WNFF01 (sample SAMN13153345, study PRJNA577476) | soil metagenome | isolation source: 120 cm saprolite under Douglas fir tree site 2 hole 3 replicate 1 | place: USA:California | collected 2015-04-18 | reverse complement strand
TTGCGCCATTTCGAGGACGCGGACTTCTACGACAAGATGCAGAACGCGCGGCGCGAGGCCTCGATGCGGCCGCTGAGCATGGCGCTGGAGACGGCCTCGCTCTTCCAGCAGCTGCTCATCCTCACCAGCTATGCGGTGCTGCTGGTGCGGCTCTCGCCCTGGTCGGTGCTGCTCATCGCCGCCGCGTCGGTGCCGGCCTTCCTCGCCGAGGCGAGGTTTTCCGGCGAGTCCTTCCGGCTCAACACCTGGCGCGCGCCGGAGGGGAGGCGGCAGAACTATCTGGAATGGATACTGACGCGTGATTCCCACGTCAAGGAGGTGAAGCTCTTCGGGCTCGGACCGCTGGTGCTGCAGAGGTATCGCACGCTGTTCGAGAAGTTCTACGCCGAGGACCGCGCGCTGGCCTTGCGCAAGGGCGCGGCGGGCCTGGCGCTGGGGTTCCTCTCGCTGGCGGCTTTCTATGGCGCGTATGCGTTCATGGCGGTGCGCGCGGCGATGGGAGCGATCACGCTGGGCGACTTGACCCTGTATTTGTCGGTATTCCGGCAAGGACAATCCGCCATTCAATCGGCGCTCGCTTCCATAGGAGGTCTCTATGAAGACGGCTTGTTCATGTCCAATCTCTTCGATTATCTCGACATCGGCACGGGCGGCGAGTCGCCGCGCCGCCTCCCGCCGCTTTCGGCCCCGCGGCAACGCGCGCAGGCGATCGAGTTCCGCAACGTCTCGTTCCGCTATCCCGGCAGCGACAAATGGGTGCTGCGCGGGATCGATTTGAAGCTCGTCCCCGGCGAGAAGATGGCCCTGGTCGGCGACAACGGCGCGGGCAAGTCGACGCTCATCAAGCTATTGATGCGTCTCTACGACCCGAGCGAGGGCGAGATCCTCTACGGCGGCGTCGACCTGCGCGACATGGACGCCCGCGACCTGCGCGACCGCATCGGCATCTTGTTCCAGGATTTCGTCAAGTATCAATTCAGCGCGGGCGAGAACATCGGCCTCGGGTGGGTGCCGGCGTTGAACGACCGCGCGCGCATCGACCAGGCTGTCGACGACGGCGGCGCGCGCCCCGTCATCGAGCAGCTCCCGCAAAAGCTCGACACCATGCTGGGCGGCTGGTTCGAGGATGGACACGAGCTCTCGGGCGGCCAGTGGCAGAGGATCGCGCTCGCGCGCGCCTTCATGCGCGATTCCGAGGTGCTCGTCCTCGACGAACCCACCGCCGCGCTCGACGCGGAGGCCGAGTACGAGCTGTTCGGCCGGCTCCAGCAACTCGCCCACGAGCGCACCGCCATCCTCATCTCGCACCGCTTCTCCACCGTGCGCCGCGCCGACCGCATCGCGGTGATCCGCGACGGCCGCATCGAAGAGCTGGGCACGCACGAGGAATTGATCGCCCGCAACGGCCGCTACGCCCACCTCTTCAAGCTGCAAGCCTCGGGATACGTGAGCTAACGCGATGCTCAGTTGCACTGAGCCTCGCGGGCGTCGGGCCTCGGGCTTCAGACCTCAGGCAACGCCTCGACAAGATCGCCGTTCCCGAGGCCTGAGGTCCGAGGTCTGAGGCCTAGCGCGAGCGGAGCGCGCGCGGCTCACGGGGCGCTCGCCGGCGGGCGGCGATTGTGCGAAGCCTGCTCGTACGAATAGGCCAGCTTGATCAGCGTCGCCTCGCTGAAAGGCTTGCCCAGGAGCTCGACGCCGATGGGCACGCCGGCCTCCGAGAACCCCGCCGGCACGTCAATGGCCGGGAAGCCGGTGATGGAGGCGAGAAAGCCGTTGCGTTCCACCTGCGACTCGCCGATGGGCACCACCAGGCGCTTCTGGTGCGGGTAGAGGATGGCGTCCAGCTTTCTCGCGGCCATCAAGTCGAGCACCTGCTTCTGCAGCGCCTCCCGGCGCGGGCCGATGCGCTGCTGGTACTCGGGATCGTTCTCGGGATGATCGAACGGCTGCGCCTCGCGCAGCCCCTTCTCCAGCGTCTTGTCGAACTTCCCCGAGGCGACCCAATCGTCGAAGGTGTGGATGGCCGGCGCGCCGGGCCCCAGCCCGCGCAGCCAGGCGTCGATCTGCGTCTTCGATTCCCACTTCTGCACGTCCATCGTCTTGATGAGCTGGTCGACGTCCAGCGGAATGTCCAGCTCGACCAGCTCCGCCCCCTGGCCGCGCATGGTCTCGATGGACGCGCCCACCACGCGGTTGACCACGGCGTGCTCGGGCTTCTGGCCGAAGAAGCTGCGCAAAACGCCGATGCGAGCGCCCTTGAGGCCGTCCTTGTCGAGCGACGAGGCGTAGCTCGACGGCATCTTGGCGGCGGCCCCGGCGGTGGTCGGATCGGCAGGATCGGAGCCCTGGATCGTCTCGAGCATGACGGCCGCGTCGGCGACCCAGCGGGTGATGGGGCCCGCCATGTCCTGCGTGAGCGCCGCGGGGATGATGCCGCTGCGGCTGACGAGACCGCGGCTGGGCCGCAGGCCGACCAGGTCGCAGGCGGATGCCGGGGAGCGGATGGAGTTGACCGTGTCGCTCCCGAGTCCCGCCGCGGCCATGTTGGTGGCCACCGCCACCGCCGTGCCTCCGCTCGAGCCGCCCGGCGTGCGCGAGAGGTCGTACGGGTTCAGCGTCTGGGCGCCCAGCGAGCTGACGGTGGTGCCGGCGCGCGCCAGCTCGTGCAGGTTGGTCTTGCCGAGGATGATCGCGCCCGCGTCGCGCAACTTCTCCACGATGAACGCGTCGGCCTGGGGCTGGGCGCCGGCGAAAGCGATCGATCCGCCGGTGGTGGGCAGGTCGGCGGTATTCATGTTGTCCTTGACCACCACCGGGATGCCGTGCAGCGGACCGCGCACGCGCTTTTCGGCGCGGTCGCGATCGAGGCGGTCCGCCTCGTCCAGAGCGCGGGGATTGACGAGGAGGAAGGCGTTGAGGGCGGGCCCCTGCTTGTCGTATCTGGCGATGCGATCGAGGTAGTGCTGCACGAGCGCGTGCGAGGTCAGCTCGCCGGAGGCCATCGCCGCCTGCAGTTGGGCGATGCTCGCCTCCTCGATCTGCACGGGAGCGTGCTCGCGCGCCGGCGCGTGGCTGCAGGCGCAGAGGACCGCGGCGGCGAGGCAAAGGCGTGACATGGGACCTCCGAGTGGGGAGTTCCCTCTCGCCGATGGAGCAGCGTCTGTCAAATGCTTTGACTGCCCGCCGTGGCTGCTAGCGTCCCAGCTCGCCGTGGGCGAGGTGGTGCTCGACCTCGAGCAAGCTCGCGCCCTCGTCCTGGATGGCCGCCTGATAATGCTCGGGGGCGCGCGGCGGGTCCTTGAGCGCGACCCAGAAATGGCCGAGGCGAGCCGGCGCGATTCCAAATCCGGGTCGGCGTAGCCGTCTTCGAGAAACCGCTGCTCCTCGAAGCGGCCCTCTTCCACAAGCTGGCGGTGGTCGTCCATCGGCCGAAGATGTGTCGCGGGGCGACGCGTGGCACGGGCGGGGCGGCGCGATGTCACCCGCCGAACAGCGGCCGCCGATGCGTTTCTTGCGCGGATCGCGTTATTCCTGCGGGCATGCCGTTGGCCCGACTCCGCGAAGTTCCCTGGGACGCGCTGCGGGCCGACCTGGCGGTGCCGGCGATCCGGCGCGTGCTGGCAGGAGAGGCGGCCGAGCGCGAGGTGGACCGCACGCTGCGGGCCGGGCGGGACCTGGCGCGCGAGGAGCGCGCGGCGCTGGTCGAGGCGATTTTTGGCGTCGCGTTGTGGCGGAGGCGGCTGGTATGGCACGCCGGCGACTCCGAAATCCCCGTGATCTTGCTCGCTTGCCTCCTGCGCCACCTGGCCGGCCTCGACGAATCCCGCGCCCTCGCCCTCACCGGGCTGCCGGCGGCAAAAAAAAATAATTATTTTTTTTTCGGCTCCCGATCAGGTGAGCCGGGGCGGCTGGCCGACCGGTGGTCGCTCCCCGACTGGCTGGAAACGACGCTCGAGCGCGAGCTGGGCGCCCAGGCCGAAGCGTTCTGCGCCGCCGTGGCCGTGCCGGGACCCGTCTGTGTGCGCGCCAACCGGCTCCGTTGCACCCGTGTCGAGCTGGCCGACCGGCTCGCGCGCGACGGCATCGAGACGCGGCCCGCGCGCCGGGCACCCGACGGCCTCGTGGTGACGACGCCGCGCCCGAACCTCCTCGGCAGCAACTGCTGGCGCGACGGCTGGTTCGAGCCGCAGGACGAGGGCAGCCAACTCGTGGGCCTGCTGGTCGCGCCGCGCCCCGGCGAGGCCGTGCTCGACCTCTGCGCCGGCGCGGGCGGCAAGTCGCTGCTCCTCGCGGCCGAGGGGCGGAAGGTCTACGCCTACGACCCCGACGCCGAGCGCCTCGACCGCCTCAAAGCGAGGGCCGCGCGGGCCGGGGCAGAGATCGAGATCGGGCCACCCCGCGACGCCGACTGCGTCCTGGTCGACGCGCCCTGCTCCGATCTGGGCACGCTTCGCCGCGGCCCCGACGCCCGCTGGCGCATCGACCCCGCCGGTTTCCCCCGCTTGGAGGCGCTCCAGCGGGAAATCCTCGAGACCGCCGCGCGCCACGCCCGCCGCCGCCTCGTCTACGCCACCTGCACGCTGCGCCGCGAGGAGAACGAGGAGGTGGCGGCCCCGTTCGAGGCGGCGCACCCCGAATTCACGCGCGCCGGCCCTCCGCTGAAACTCCTTCCCCACCTCGACGGAACCGACGGGTTTTTTGCCATCGCCTGGGAGCGCCGCGGACCATGATCGACGAGAAGAAGCCCTTTCACAACCCCTTCGGCGCGCTGCGCGACAAGCTGGGCGATCTTCCGCAAGGCCCGCGGCCCAGCAGCACGCCCGCCCCGCCGAGGGGACCCGCGCGCGCCGTCGTGCGCATGGAGCGCAAGGGCCGCGGCGGAAAAGAGGTGACCGTAGTCGAGCAACTCGGCCTCAAGGCCGCCGAGCTGGAAGGCTGGCTCAAGGCGCTCAAGGGGGCGCTCGGCTGCGGCGGCGAGGTGGAGGGCGAGACGCTGGTCCTCCAAGGGGACCAGCGCAAACGCGTGCCATCCATCCTCGAGGCGCGCGGGGTACGGAAAATCGTAGTAGGATAGTCTCCGATTCGCAGCAGGGGGCAACAATGTCGGACCCGTCCCGCGTCCTCGTCGTGCAGGCGGAGGACGCCGAACGTCTTTTCCAGCGCGCGCTTTTCTCAGATGCCGGGATGACCGTCGTCGAAGCGAGCACCGGAGCCGAGGCGCTCGACTACCTCGCCACGGATTGCCCCGACCTGGTGGTGCTGGGCCGTTCGCTGCCCGATATGGACGGGCTGGACCTGCTCCCCCGGCTCAAGTCGAGCGAGCTGGACTTCGTCCCCGTTCTCGTCGCCAGCCACAAGAGCGAAACGGCCGAACGCGTGCGCGGCCTGCAACTCGGCGCCGACGACTATCTACCGCGCCCCTGCGATCCGGCCGAGCTCCTGGCGCGGGCCAAGGCGCTTTTGCGCAACAAGACGGCGCACGACAAGATCCGCAAGCTGCAGCAGTCGCTCGAGCAGATGGTGGTCAGCGACCCGCTCACCGGCTTGCACAACCGAAGGTATCTGATGGACCGCATCGCGCAGGAGATCCAGCGCGCCGACCGCCACGGCGAGCCGATGGCCTTCGCCATGCTCGACCTCGACGCCTTCAAGCCCATCAACGATCAGTTCGGCCACGTGGTCGGCGACAAGGTGCTGCGCGCCGTCGGCAACGCCATCGCGCGCTGCGTGCGCGTCTCGGACATCGCGGCCCGCTACGGCGGCGACGAGTTCGCCATCATCCTCCCCCAGACCCCTCCCGAAGGGGCGATGCGCGTGTGCGAGCGCGTCCTGCACGCCATCTCGGAGCTCAGGCTGCAGGACGAGAATGGCGTCGCGGCCACTGTGACGGCGAGCCTCGGCCTCGCCTACTACCCCGCCGAGGACATCGAGACGCCCGAGGACCTGGTGCAGTCCGCCGACGGCGCGCTGTACGGGGCGAAGCGCTCGGGCAAGAACCGCTTCAGCGCGGTTCGTCCCGTCCAGCCTCTGGCGAGTGCGTGAGCAGCGGCTGCACGTCGCCGGTGATCAAGCGCGCGCCGCGCTCGTGGCGCAGGTAGGCCGCGGCCCACTCCCCCAGCACGACGAAGCGGTTGCGGAAGCCGATCAGCGTGAGGATGTGGACCACCAGCCACAGCACCCAGGCGATGAATCCGTTGATGTGCAGCCGGCCGATCTGCGCGACGGCGGCGGCGCGGCCGATGGTCGCGAGCGACCCCTTGTCGCGGTAGCGGAACGGCTTGCGCGCGCCGCCCGCGATGATGCGCGCGACGTGGCGGCCGCCCTGGATGGCGGCGGGCGCCAGGCCGGGCACGCCGGGCACGGTGGCCAGATCGCCGATGACGAACGCCTCGGGCGCGCCGGGGATGCTCAAGTCCGGCTCGACCGACACGCGGCCCGCCTTGTCGAGCGGCACGCCCAGACTGCGCGCGAGCGGCGAGGCTTTGACGCCCGCGGCCCAGACGACGCAGCGCGAGGCGATGCGCTCGCTCCCGAGCGAGACGCCCCCCGCGTCGATGCTCGTCACGGCCGTCCCCAGCCGCACCTGCACGCCCATCCGCTCGAGCCGATGGGTGGCCGCTGCCGCCAGATCGGGCGGGAACGCCGGCAACAGGCGCGGCCCGGCCTCGACCAGCACGACGCGCGCCGACGCCGGGTCGATGTTGCGAAAGTCGCCCTTCAGCACGTGGCGCGCGATCTCCGCCAGCGCGCCGGCCATCTCCACGCCGGTCGGCCCGCCGCCCACCACGACGAAAGTCAACAACAGCTCGCAATGCGCCGGATCGCGCTCGGCCGCCTCGTACGCGAGCAGCATGCGCCGGCGGATCTCGACGGCGTCCTCGAGCGACTTGAGCCCCGGCGCCCAGGCAGCCCATTCGTCGTGCCCGAAGTACGAGTGGGTCGCGCCGGTCGCGACGATCAAGAAATCATAATCGAGGGCCCCATCGCGCAGCTCGACGCGCTTGTGCCGCGTGTCGATGGCCGTCGCCTCGGCCAGCATCACCGCAACATTCTTCTGCCGCCGCAGGACGCGCCGCAGCGCCACGCCGATCTGCGCGGGGCTCAGCGCCGCGGTGGCCACCTGGTAGAGCAGCGGCTGGAACAAGTGGTGGTTGCGCCGATCGACCAGCGTGATGCGCACCGGCGCGCACCGCAGCGCCCGCGCTGCGTAGAGCCCGCCAAATCCGCCCCCGAGGATTACGACATGCGGCAACGCCATGCATCGGCACTCTAACGGGGCTTGTGTGCGTAGGGCTTGTGTTTTCCCAACTGCGCGCTGAGGGGCAGCTCCTCGGGAGCGGGAAGGGCCTCGCGCCGCAGCTTGACCAGCGCCGCGGCGAGAAGCTCGGCGTCCTTCTCGCGCAAGAGCAGCCGGGCCAGCGCGAGGTCTTCCTCGGCGGGGTCGCGCGCGAGTTGGTCGATCTCGCGCACCAGCCGATCGCGATCGCGCACGCGGATCACGTCGGCGTCGGGCGGCGGGGTGAAGCTCGCGCGCGCGCCCGCCTTGCGCAGCATGTTCTCCACGGCCCGGCGCGCCCCCGGCGGGACCAGCAGCACCGAGATGCCCTTGCGGCCCGCCCGACCCGTCCTGCCGCTGCGGTGCTGCAGCACGTTGGAATTCTGCGGCGGGTCGGCCTGGATCACCAGGGAGACGTCGGGCAGGTCGAGCCCGCGCGCCGCCACGTCGGTGGCCACCAGCACGCGCGCGCGGCCGTCGCGCAAGGCGTGCAGGGCACGGGTGCGCTGCGCCTGCGTCAATTCGCCCGAGAGCGCCACCGCCGCGAATCCGCGCTCGAGCAGGTTCTGCGAGAGGTGCGTTACCCCTTCGCGCGTGGCGCAGAAGACGATGGCCGCAGGCGCGTCGTAGAAGCGCAGCGTGTTGGCCACCGCGTGCTCGCGCTCGCGCGGCGCGACGAGGTGCGCCTTCAGCTCGATGTCGGCGTGGGCCTGCGCGGGCGGATTCGCCGCCACGCGGGCCGCCCCGCGCGTGTACTTGCGCGCCAGCCGCTCGATCTCCGCCGGGATGGTCGCCGAGAACATGAGCGTGCGGCGGTCTTTCGGGGCGTCGCGCAGGATGCGCTCCAACTCGTCGCGGAAACCCAGGTCGAGCATCTCGTCGGCCTCGTCCAGCACCAACGCGCGCACCGCGCGCAAGTCGAGCGAGCCGCGCTCGAGGTGGTCGACGAGCCGTCCCGGCGTGCCGACGACGATGTGCGCGCCGCTCTTGAGCGCGCGCAGCTCGGCCCCCACGTCGGCCCCGCCCACGCAGGTTGCGATGCGCGCCCCGGCCTTGGCGTAGAGCCACTGCAGCTCGCGGGCCACCTGATGCGCCAGCTCGCGCGTGGGCGCCACCACCAGCGCCAGCGGCTTGCCCGCACTTTTGAAGGGAAGGATCTCCTCGCCCAGCGCGAGCCCGAAAGCGACCGTCTTTCCCGACCCGGTGCGCGCTGACCAGCAGATCGCGCCCGCGCACCGCTTCGGAGAGGACCGCTTCCTGCACCGGCGTGGGCGTGTGGTAGCCGCGCGCCTCCAGCGCCGAGACGAGATGCCCGAGCGATCCCGGCGCGGCGAAGGCGTTGGTCATGCCTCTTCTATAGATCGTAGCTCTGCGGAAGGCGCGGCCCGAGAGTGGCGCGACGTTGGCCCGACCTTCGCAATGCCCTGGAGCATGGAAAGCCGCGACCTGAGCACCGCGCGCCTGCGCAGCGAGAACGAGATCGACAACGCCATCTACGCCCTCCTCTGCGCCGCCTTCTGCGAGGACGAGGAGGAGCCGCTGCGCCGCGCGGTCCGCCTGCGGCTCACGCTTCAGCCCCTGGCGTTGGAGATCGTCGACGCGATCTGCGCCGAGCTGCGCTGGCGCGGGCGGCTCCGCTTCGAGGAGCAGCGGAGGCTGGCGGCGGCGCACGTCCTGGCGGCGTTCCTCGACCTGCCGCTGGCCGAGCGCGACGACCTGTCGCTCATGGCGGCGTGCTAGCGCGGTCGGCAAGCGTGCGCAGGACCACCGCCGTGATCACGATGGCGCCTCCTGCCAACGCCCATGGCCCCGGCGTCTCCTGGTAACCGATGAAGACCCAGAGCGGGTTGAGGATCGGCTCGAGCGTCGAGATGAGCGACGCCTCGGCCGCCGGAACGCGCCGCACCCCGTACGCGAAGAGCAGATACGCAACGCCGAGCTGCACGATGCCGAGGTAGAGCAAGACGCCCATTCCGGCCGGCGTGATGGAAGCCTTGAGCAGGAAGGGCATCGTCAGCGCCGCGGCGATCAGGTTCCCCAGCGTGGTCGAGGGCACCGCGTCGTTGCGGCCGCCGCGCGCGTCGCGGCGGAGCAGCACGATGGTGAGCGCGAAGAACACGCCCGACGCGGCGGCCACGGCGTTGCCCAGCATCTGTCCCGACTCGACCTTGCCGATGAAGAACAGCGACATTCCCCCGAGCGAGAGCGCGACGCAGGCGAGATCGATCCGGCGCAGCGGCTCTTTGAGGATGAGCGGCGAGAGCAGAAGGACGTAGGCCGGTCCGGTGTACTGGAGAAAGATCGCGTTGGCGGCGGTGGTCAGCTTTGTCGCCGTCACGAACGTCACGATGCACGCCGCGTACGAGATGGCGGTGGTCCAGCGCGCCGCGCGCAGATCGGGGCGCAGCACTAGCAGGTAAAACGCGCCGGCGACGATCGATCGTCCACCCGCGACGGCCAGCGCGGGCATGGGCGCGAGCTTGATGAACAGCCCGCCGCTCGACCAGAGCACCGCCGCGCCCGCGACGGCGAGCACCGCCCTCGATCCCTCGCGCATGAGCGCGCGAGACTACGGCACCTGACGGAACACCGCGAGCCCGCCCTCGGTGGGAACCAGCAGCAGCGGCGGGTCGTGCATCAGGTCCTGCTGCATGCGACGGATGTTTTCGCCGGGCAGGCCGTCGCTCACCGTCAGCCGATGGCCGCGGGAATCGCCGGGCTTCCACACCAGCAGACCGCTGGTGGGGAACCCGAGCACGAGCCGGCCGTCCGGCAAAGCTTGGAGCCAGGAGCCGCCCCTGCAAACCATCGGGTGCACGTGATCGGCGAACCATTCGCGCTCCACGCGGGCTGTTGTGCAGGTCGTAGAAACGCACTTCCAGTGTGCCGTCGGGCCGCAGCAGCACCTGGTCCATCTTGCCGCGGTGCGCGTACGGGTCGTTGGCGGTGTGGTTGTCCTTGTCGTGGCTCACTGGGGCGCCGCCGTCCTGGGCCGGCGGAACGATCAGACCCTCGCCGAGCGCGCCCCCCTTCGCACAGGCCGCCAAGGCGAGCAATCCACCCACGACCAGGGCGCGCCGCATGCAGAAAAGGGTTTGCACGCCCCGCCCGACGGGCAAGCCTCTACTTTTGTAGCGTTGCCTTGACGCTCATGGCGATCTTGAGCGCGCCCGAGATGGGGCAGCCGTCCTTGGCCGCCTCTGCCGCCTTCTGGAACGCGGCCTGATCGATGCCCGGCACCCAGCCCTTCACCTCCAGCGCGCTCGACTTGACCTCGAAGCCGCCGCCCTGCTTGGGCCCGAACTCGACGGTGCAGTTGGTCTCGACCTTCTTCGGTGGATTGCCGCCCTTGGCCAGGCCGTTGGAGAGCGCCATGCTGAAACAGCTCGCATGCGCCGCGGCGAGCAGCTCCTCCGGCGTGGTGTGGTTCGGGGCGCCTTCGGTGCGGGCCCTCCAACTCAGATTCGCGTCCTTGAACGTGCCGCTCTGCGCGCTGGTCCGGCCCTTGCCGGACATGAGGTCGCCTTCCCAGGACGCTGTCGCACGGCTCTGCATTTGCGTTCCTCCTGCTTTGGGGGACGCCGTTCTACACCGCGGGCGGCGGTTGGCAAGAGGGCCTTGACTGAACATCGGTTCAGCAACATGCTTCGGCCCGTGCGCCCGGTGAGCAACCCGCCTAACCCCTGGCTCTCGACGGAGGTCGAGTACCTCGACGAGATCCCCGACGCGAAGCTCGAGGTCTACGAAGATCACACGCGGGAGATCCTCGCCAGCAACGACAGTCCCGACGTCGGCTTCAGCTGGAGCGTCAATCCCTACCGAGGATGTTTCCATAGTTGCTCCTATTGCTACGCGAGGCCGACGCACGAGTATCTGGGGCTGGGCGCGGGGACGGACTTCGATCGGAAGATCACCGTCAAGCCTGAGGCGCCGCGGCTGCTCAAGGAGGCGTTCGAGCGGCCGTCGTGGAAAGGGGAGCTGATCGTCTTCTCGGGCGTGACCGACTGCTACCAGCCGCTCGAGGCCAGCTACCGCCTGACGCGCGGCTGCCTCGAGGTGTGCGCCGAATATCGCAACCCCGTCGGCATCATCACCAAGGCGGCGCTCATCGAGCGCGACCTCGACGTGCTCGAGAGGCTGCGGCTCGAAGCGCGGGTGGGCGTGACGGTGAGCATCCCCATCTGGAACCCCGAGCACGCGCGCGCGCTCGAGCCATTCGTCGCCACACCCGCCCGGCGCATGAAGACCATCGAGCGCCTCGCCGCGGCGGGGCTGGACGTGGGCGTGAACATCGCGCCGGTCATCCCGGGACTCTCCGACGCGGACATCCCCGAGATCCTCGAGCGCGCCCACGCCGCCGGAGCGCGCCGTGCCGGGTTCGTCTTCTTGCGGCTGCCCGGCTCGGTCGCCAAGGTCTTCGAGGAGCGGCTGCGCCGCGATCTGCCGCTGCGCGCCGAGCGCGTGCTGAATCGCGTCCGCGAGGCGCGCGGCGGCAAGCTCTACGACTCGCGCTGGGGCGTCCGCGGCCGGGGCGAAGGCACGTACGCCGAGGCGGCGCGCGCCCTCTTCGAGAGCACGGCGCGCCGGCTGGGGATGAACCAGGACTGCCACGGCTCGCCCGGCGACGACACTTTCCTGCGCCCTGGCCGCGGCTGGCAGCTTCCACTGCTATAAGATCGGTGAAATGGCGGTGGCGCTCTTCTACGATCCCACCTTCGTCGAGCACGACCCGGGCGAAGGGCATCCCGAATCGCCCGATCGGTTGAAGGCGATCTGGACCGCGCTCTCGGCCAATCCCGTCGGCGGCACCGAGATCGTCGCCCCGCCGCGAGCCACGCGCGAGGAACTGGCGCGCGTCCACCGCGGCGACTACGTCGACGCCATCCTCTCGATGAGCGGGCGCCGTGGCGCGCTCGACGCCGATACGCGCATCTCCGAGGCGTCGATCGACGCGGCACAGCTCGCCGCCGGCGCCGCCGCCGAGAGCGTGCGCAGCGTCCTCTCCGGCGCGGCGCAGTCGGCCTTCGCCCTGGTGCGCCCGCCGGGCCATCACGCCGAGTCCACGCGCGCGATGGGCTTCTGCCTCTTCAACAACGTCGCCGTCGCTGCCGCCGAGGCGCACGCGCAGGGGCTGACGCGCGTGCTCTGCGTCGACTGGGACGTGCACCACGGCAACGGCACGCAGAACAGCTTTTACGGCCGCGGCGACCTGCTCTTCATGAGCACGCACCAGTGGCCCTTCTATCCCGGCACGGGCCACGAGAGCGAAACCGGCGCGGCGCAGGGCGCGGGCTTCACAGTCAACGCGCCGCTCCCCGCGGGCTGCGGCGACGGCGACTATGCGGCGGTCTTCGCCGAGGCGCTCCTGCCCATCGCCAGCGCGTACCAGCCGGAACTGGTTCTCGTATCGGCGGGGTTCGACGCGCACCGCGCCGATCCGCTCGGCGGCATGTCGGTCACCGACGAAGGATTCGCCGCGCTGTGCGGGGCGGTGAAGGCAATCGCCGACGAGCATTGCCGGGGCCGCATGGTCCTCACGCTCGAGGGCGGGTACGATCTCGACGCGCTCGCCCGCAGCGTGCGCGCTTGCATCGAGGTGCTGGCGGGCGCGTCGGCCCCGCCCCTCAAGCCCTCGGCCAGGCTCGCTTCCGACGCGCTCGGCCGCATCCGCGAGGCGCAAAAACCGCGCTGGCGGCAGGCGCTCTAAATTTGCGCCCACACCAGCCGGGAACGTACCATCTCCGGTGATGCTGCTCCGGCGGGCAGCGCGCGCCGCACTGCGCGCCCTTCTTCTGACCTGCCTTGCGGCGGGCGCATGCAAGCGCGCCTCCACCGAGCCGCCCATCGCTTCGGTCACGCCCGCGCCGGGGACCACGCCGCTGCCCGGCTCCCAGGCGGTGGTGACTGCCAGCCGCGGCCAGGTCGAGCTGCTACGCGGCGACTCGGGGCAGGTCACCCCCGCAAAGGTGGGCGATCGCCTCGGCGCCAAGGACGCGCTGCGAACCGACCAGGGCGAGGCGGAGATGTCCGTCGAGGGCGTCAAGGTCCGGATCCACGAATCCAGCCGCCTCGAGCTGAAGCAGGTCGACAAGCGGGCGGTGCGCGCGCGCGTTCGCGGCAGCGTCGAATCCGAAGTGGACCCGACCGGCAAGCTGGACGTCGAGATGGAGGGCAGCGACGCCACGGCGCACAGCGAGGGCGGCCACTTCTTCGTCACCGCCGACGGCCGCGGCGTGGTAGCCGTCGCCAGCGTCACCGGCACCGTCCACCTCAGCTCGGGCGGCAAGACGGTGGCCGTCAACAAGGGCGAAATGAGCAAGATCGTCAAGACGGACGCGCCCAGCCAGCCCGCCGCCGCTCTCCGGCGCGTGCTGCTCTCGGTGGAATGGCCGCGGCAGAAGGAAACCAACCAGCCAAAGCTGCCCATCGCCGGGCGCGTCGAGCCGGGCAGCCGCGTCTTCGTGCAGGGGCTGCCGGTGGTGGTCGAGGCGGGCGGCCTGTTCCGCGCCGAGGTGCCGCTGCGGCAGGGCCGGCAGAAGATCGCCGTGGTGACGGTCGACGCGCTGGGCCGGCGCAAGCAGGTGGAGGGCGTCGTGCTGCGCGACGATTCCTTGCCTACGGTGAAGGTCAAGAAGAAGCTCTGGCAATGGCGCTGATCGCCGCGACTCTGGCACTCCTCTTCTCGGCGACACCTTCCCGCCTGGTCCTCGGCCGCGATGAGGGCGCGGACCTGGAAGTGCAAGCGCCCAAGGGCGCCAAGGTTTCGCTCAGCGCCAGCGTGGGCACCATCGGCGAAGTGAAGCGCGACGGCGGGGTGGTGCGCGCGCGCTACACGCCGCCGCCCCTCAAGGCGCCCTCGGTGGCGCTGGTGCTGGCGCAGATCGACGAAGGCGAGGACCGCGAGCTGGCGTGGCTGTCGATTCCCCTCTCCGGCTCGGACACCATGGAGATCGAGACGCGCCCCGGCGCCAGGGTGGAAGCGATCATCTCGGGCGAGACCTTCGGGCCGGTGACGGCCGACGCTAAGGGAACGGCCAAGCTGCCGCTGGTGGTCCCGCCAGGGGTGGCCAGCGCCATGCTGCGCATCATCGACAAGCTGGGCAACTTGACCCAGAAGCCGCTCGACCTCGATCCGCCGCCCTTCTCGCGCCTGCGGGTCGCGGCTCGCGCGGAGGTCGCCACGGCGGCCTCGCCGTTGGAGCTGGAGATCTTCGTGGTGCGGCCCGACGGCACTCCAGACAAGTTGGCCAAGGTGGATCTGCTCGCCGACCAGGGCGACGCCGAGGTGGTGAAACGGCTCGCGCCCGGCGTGTACCTCGCCAGCTACCTTCCTCCGCCGGGCCTGAGCGGAACAGTCCGCCTGGAGGGAAAAGCCAACGGCCAGCTCGCCGCCGTCGACGTTCAGGTGCGCCCGACCTCGGGGAGGCTTGCCCAGCCGTTCTGGCAGAGCTCGCTGGCGGCGCAGAAGCCGTGGAGCGTCGCGGTGGGAGTGATCGGCGGCGGCGGTGCGACCTTCGACGGGTCTGCAGCCGGGTCGGTGATGGGGGAATTGTCGCTGCGGTTGCAAGTGCTGCCGCTCGAGGCCTTCTTCGATGCCGGCGGCTCGTTCTTCTCCGAGGCGACGCAGCCCGGGACGCCGGTGAACACCACCGAACGCGCCCGGCCGCGGACGGTGCTCTTCCAGCTGGGAGTGCGCGCCGGGCGGCAGCTGGTGCGCGGCATCGACGGCCATGTCGCGCTGGCGTTCGGGGTCCAGCACCAGACGGTCACCACCACGCTGCCCTCCGGCCAGCCCGCCTTCGACGCCGCGTGGACGCCGCGCGTCGCCATCGCGCTCGGCGCCAACATGCGCCTCGGGCCGGGTCGCGCCCTGCTGCAGATGCAGTTCGATCCGTCGGCGGCGGGCATCGCGCGGCTGCAGGGGAGCGTGGGCGGCGTGCAGCTCCTCGCCGGCTATCTGCTCGCTTTGCGCTGAGACGCGCGCCGCGCGACAATCGCCGCATGATCCGACTCCTGTCTGTTCTGTTGCTTCTCGCCCCTGCCCTGCGCGCCGAGGAGATCGACTACAAGAAGCTCTACAGCTCGGTCTCGCCCGCGGTGGTGCTCATCTACGGCGAGCAGGGCCCGATGGGGTCGATCGGCACCGGCTCGATCATCCACCGGTCGGGCCTGGTGGTGACCAACGCCCACGTCATCCTCAACCACGAGACGAAGCAGCCGTTCGAGAAGCTCTTCATCTTCCTCAAGCCCGATCGCATCACCGGCCAGAACGAGACGGATCTGAAGAAGGGGTTCCACGCGCGGCTGCTCTCGTATCAGCCCGCGCTCGACCTGGCCTTGCTGCAGATGGACGGCGCGCCGGAGGGGCTGCCGGTCGTCTCCCTGGCGACGAGCGACGTGGGGGTGGGCGAGGCGACCGCTGCCATCGGCCATCCCGAGCACGGCGCCAAGTGGTCGCTCACCACCGGCCGCATCGGCGGCGAGTGGTCGGACTTCGAGGGCGTGAAGGGCAAGGACGTCTACCAGATGGAGACGAGCGTCAACCGCGGCAACTCGGGCGGCCCGCTCCTCGACGGCAACGGCTACATGGTCGGCATCAACTCCGCCATCGCGCGCAGGTCGGAGGACGGGCTGGCCATCACCGGCATCAACTTCGCCATCAAGAGCTCGGTGGTGCGCGGCTGGCTGGGGAAGATGCTCCCCCAGGTGGAGACGAAGAAGACCAGGCATCCTGAGTCGCCGCCGCCCCCGGTCGCGGTGGCCGCCGCCGAGCCGCCGCCGCTCGAGCCGGAGCGCGAGGAACCGCCGCCGTCCGACGAGCTGGCCGACCACATCCCCTCGCGGGCGAAGCGCGGGTCGGCCAAGCAGTCGCTGCCGGCCGCTCCGCCCGAGGGCAAACGCGGCTTCGACTCGAGCGAGCCGCCGGGCAAGACGCTCTCGCCGCAGGAGGCCGTGCGCTGGCACGCGAAGAAGGCCTTCGACGATCTCGAGCGCGAAGAAGAGAAGCACGGCCATTGATGCGCGCGGCCGCGGCGCTGCTGGTGCTCGCTTGCGCGCCCCCGCGCCACTGGCCGGCGCGGCCCGCCGACAAGCCGGCCACGCGCGCCGAGCTGGCCTCGTACGAGCTGACGGCGCCCGACGCTTCGCTGGCGCGCGCAATGGCCGGCGAGGGATTCAAGGTGGTGGACCACGCGCCCTACAAGGGCCAGCTCGAGGTCTCGCTTTCACACGAGGGCGATCTCGCCGTCGCCACCCTGCGCAGCGACGGGTTCTTCGTCGACGAGGCGCTCGGAACGGACGTGGCGGGGCTCGCTCACACGCTGGCTGTCTCGGCGCGGGTGGCCGAGTTCATCCGCAACAGCGGCCTGCCCCAGCAGCACTGGAACCCGGGGATGTGGCGTATAGACTGACGGCATGAACCGTCCAATCCGCGCTGCGGCCCCCAACGAAGCCGCCGCACTGCTCCACTCGTTCACCAACCACCTGATCTACTCGTTGGCCAAGGACCAGTACACCGCCACTCCGCGCGACCGCTTCATGTCGCTCGCGCTCACGGTGCGCGACCGGCTCATCGAGCGCTGGATCAGCACGCAGCAGCGCTACTACAAGAAGGACGCCAAGCGCGTCTATTACCTGAGCGCCGAGTTCCTCATCGGCCGCGCGCTCGCCAACAACCTCATCAACCTCGGCCTCTACGACGTCGCGCGCGACGCGATGAAGATGCTCAACGTCGACATCGGCGACGTGCTCGAGCAGGAGGTCGACGCGGGGCTCGGCAACGGCGGCCTGGGGCGGCTGGCGGCGTGCTTCCTCGACTCCATGGCCACGCTCGACATCCCCGGCTACGGCTACGGCATCCGCTACGAGTTCGGCATGTTCGACCAGGAGATCAAGGACGGCTGGCAGATCGAGAAGCCCGACGAGTGGCTGCGCCTGGGCAACCCCTGGGAATTGCCGCGGCCCGAGTACGGCGTGCCCGTCCGGTTCGGCGGCCAGACAGAAGAGCATAACGACGACCACGGCCACTTGCGGGTGCGCTGGACGGGCGGCGAACAGGTGGTGGGCATGGCCTACGACACGCCCATCGCCGGGTTCGGCTGCAACACCGTCAACACGCTGCGGCTGTGGCGGGCGCGGGCCTCGACCGACTTCGACCTGCGCTACTTCAACGAGGGCGACTACGAGAAGGCGGTGCTGGACAAGAACCGCTCGGAGACCATTTCCAAGGTCCTCTACCCGAGCGACGTGAAAATGTTCGGCAAGGAATTGCGCTTGAAGCAGCAGTACTTCTTCGTCGCCTGCTCCTTGCACGACATCGTCCGCCGCCACCTCGTCGCCTATCCGTCGCTGGAGAACTTCGCCGAGAAGGTGGCCCTCCAGCTCAACGACACGCACCCGGCCGTCGCCATCCCCGAGCTCTTGCGCATCTTCGTCGACGAGCATGGCGTCAACTGGGACAAGGCCTGGGAACTGACCCAGGCCACCTTCGGGTACACCAACCACACCCTCCTCTCCGAGGCGCTCGAGACCTGGCCGGTCGAGCTGTTCGGGCGGCTCCTGCCGCGGCACCTGACCATCATCTACGAGATCAACCGGCGCTTCTTGCGGCAGGTGATGAACCGCTTCCCCTACGACGAGCAGCGCATCGGTCGCATGTCGCTCATCGACGAGGCCGGCGGCGATGCGCACTCGCGCCGCATCCGCATGGCGTACCTCGCGGTGGTGGGGTCGCATTCGGTGAACGGCGTGGCGGGGCTGCATACCGAGCTGCTCAAGGCGGACCTGCTGCGCGACTTCAACGAGATGTGGCCCGAGCGCTTCAACAACAAGACCAACGGCGTGACGCCGCGCCGCTGGCTGCTCGCGGCCAACCCGCAGCTCTCCGCCGCGATCACGGCGCGAATCGGCGAGGGCTGGATGACCAACCTCGACGAGCTGGCGAAACTCCTGCCGCACGCCGAGGACGCGGCCTTCCGCAGCGAGGTGCGCGCCATCAAGGCGCGCAACAAGGAGCAGCTCGCCCGGCTCATCGAGAGCGAGCACCGGCTCGACGTCGACCGCAACTCGATCTTCGACGTGCAGGTGAAGCGGATCCACGAGTACAAGCGGCAGCTCCTCAACGTGCTGCACGTGGTGGCGCTCTACCTGCGAATCAAGAACGACCCTGCGCAGCAGGTCGTGCCCCGCACGATCATCTTCGGGGGCAAGGCGGCGCCGGCGTACACCACCGCCAAGTTGATCATCAAGCTGATCAATTCGGTGGCCGACGTCGTCAACGCCGACACGCAGGTCAACCACCGCCTCAAGGTGGTCTTCCTGCACAACTACCGGGTCTCGCTGGCGGAGCGCATCTTCCCCGCCTCCGACTTGTCGGAGCAGATCTCCACCGCCGGCAAGGAGGCGAGCGGCACCGGCAACATGAAGTTCGCTCTCAACGGCGCGCTCACCATCGGCACGCTCGACGGGGCGAACATCGAGATCCGCGAGGAGGTTGGGCCGGAGAACTTCTTCCTCTTCGGGCTGACGGCGGCGCAGGTGCAGGAGATGCAGCGGCGCGGGTACCGGCCGCGCGATTTCTACGAGCAGAACGCCGAGCTCAAGCGCGTCCTCGACCTCATCTGGTCGGGGTTCTTCGAGCCGGACCACCCCGACCTGTTCCGCCCGCTGGTGCAGTCGCTGCTCGACCAGGACACGTACATGCTGCTGGCGGACTTCCAGTCGTACGTCGAGTGCCAGCAGAAAGTCGGCGAGGCCTTCCTCGACCAGGAGCGCTGGACGACGATGGCCATCCGCAACGTGGCCAAGATGGGCAGGTTCTCCTCCGACCGGACCATCCGCGAATACGCCGCGGAGATCTGGCGCGCGCAGCCGGTGCCGACGTGATCGCGTTCCTGCGCAAGCTGTTCGCGCCGCGGCCAAGGGCGCCGGCGCGGCCCGCCGATCCGCGGCTCGCGGCCGACCCGTGGCTGGGCGGGCTCTTCGCCCATCTCAACCAGCGCTACCAGCTCGCGCCCGACGGGCGGCAGGTCCTGCGCCGCACCGGGCGCACCCGCTTCAACCCCATGCCGGTGTGGCTCGATTCCACGGAGCACGCTGTCCAAGGCAGTTACGAGGTGCGCGGCGACGCGGCGCAGGCCCGCGCGCTGCTCGACGCGCGCGTCACGGCGCGGCTGGCGGCGCTGGGGCTGTCGGAGGCGGCCGATTCGACCGAAGAGTGGGCCGGCACGGTGCTCACCCGCCGCTACCAGGGCCGCTGCGAAGCGCCCGAGCAGGCCGCCGCCGCGGTGCGCTTCATGTGCGAAGAGTCGGAACTGCAGATCAACCTGGCGGCCGAGAGCTAGGAGCGCAGCTTGACCGGCTGGGCGAGCTTTTCGCTCACCAGCTTTCCCAACTCGGTGAACAGCTCGGCCCCGCCCCTGGTATCGCGCCACGACTGCGTGGGCGTGTGCCAGGCGAAATGCCAGGCGGTCATGTTGGCCGAGAGCCAGATCTGCTGCGCGGTCGAATGGCTGTTGACGACGAACTTGGCGCCGTCGTCGAACTCGAGCGTGAGGATGCCGCCCTCCAGATCCACTTCCAGTTCGTCGGCCGCCGAGCGCAGCGCCTCCTCCAGCTTGCGCAGGGCCTCCGAGGCGCGCTGGTCGAACTCCTTCTCATCCATGACCGCCCCCAAGCTTCAAGAGCGCCTCGCCATCGAACCGCATGATGTCCCACTCCCGCAGCGCCTTCGCGCCCAGCTTCTGGTAGAACTGGATGGCCGGCTCGTTCCATTTCAGCACGTGCCAGTTCATCCGCCCGCAGCCTTCCCGCACCGCGATGCGCGCCAGCTCGACGAGCAGCGCCTTGCCGATGCCCCTGCCGCGGTGCTGCGGGCGCACGAACAGGTCTTCGAGGAACAGCCCCCAGCGCCCCAGCCAGGTCGAGTAGGTATGGAAGTAGAGGGCGAAGCCGGCCGTCGCGCCGTCCCACTCGGCCATCAGGCAGGAGTAGCGCGGCTCGGGCCCGAAGCCGTCGGCGAGGAGATTCGCCTCGGTGGCCACCACCGCCTCCGGCTCGCGCTCGTACTCGGCCAGCTCGAGAACGAGCTGACGAATATCGGGCACGTCGCGCGGCTCCGCCTTCCGGATGACGAGCATCGCGGCTGAAAATACACTGCTTCCCGTGCCTCTGCGCATCGTCAGCTACAACGTGCGGTATTTCGGCCATGCGCTGCGCGGCCTGGCCAGCACCCGAGGCAACAAGCAGGGCGTGGCCGAGGCGCTCGCTTCGCTCGACCCCACCCCCGACATCGTCTGCCTGCAGGAGGTGGAGACCATCTCGCTGCGCAGCAGCCTCGTCTTCCGCCGCGCGCACCAGCGCGAAACGCAGCTCGAGTCGTTCATGTCCGAGCTGGAGGAGGCCTGGGAGAAGCGACAGCCGCCCTTCCCCTACGACGCCTTCTACTTCCGCGCCCACGTCAACCGCATCGCCGGCCGGCCGCTGCAGACCACGGGGCTGGCCATCCTCGTGCATCGCTTCCGCATCAAGATCGATGCCCACAACTGCGAGAGCCCGCACAACATCACCTACCATCACGTGCTGCGCTGGAAGGACCGCAAGCAGACCCGCATCTGCGCGCATATGCGGCTGACCGGGCCAGGGGGGCGCGCCTTCCACGTCTTCAACACGCACCTCTCTCTTCCCACGCCGTTCGCGCGCGAGTTCTGGACCAGCAAGGCCAAGATGGGCTTCGGCATCAACCAACTCCACGAAGCCAAGACGCTGGTAGCCTTCATCAACCGCCACGCCGGCGGCGACCCGTTCATCGTCTGCGGAGACTTCAACTCTCCGCCGGGATCGCCGGTCTACCGCTTCATCACCGAGGACGGGGGCCTGCTCGGCGTGCAGAGGCTGCTCGGCCAGACCGACGGCTCGCCCCGCGGCTTCCCCACCGCCGGCTTCATGAACCTGCGCATGCACCTCGACCATCTCTTCTCCAGCCCGGCGGTGCGCTGGATCGATCTGGACGGCACCTGCCGGTTCGGCGACAAGACGAGTCCGTTCTTCGGAAAGTCCGACCACATGCCGCTCATCGGGCGTTTCGAGGTTTGAACCGGCGCCTCCGGCCCCGGCATCGAAAGGACCTGTGAAAGTCGAAAGTCGTGAACGCGCCGTGGTGCTGCTCGTCGCCGCGGTGCAGTTCGTCAACATTCTCGACTTCGTCATGGTCATGCCCTTGGGGCCCGACTTCGCGGCGTCCTTGGGCATCCCCACCTCGAAGCTCGGCCTCATCGGCGGCAGCTACACGGCGGCGGCTGCCGTGTCGGGGCTCGCGGCCTCGTTCTTCCTCGGCCGATTCGATCGCCGCCCCGCTCTCGGCGTCGCCATGCTGGGTCTGGTGGTCGGCACGGCGTTGGGCGGGCTTGCCACCGGGCTGCACTCGCTCATGGCCGCGCGCGTGCTGGCGGGCGCGTTCGGCGGGCCGGCCACTTCGCTCTCGTTCTCCATCATCGCCGACGTAGTGCCGGCGCAGCGCCGGGGCACCGCCATGGGCGTGGTGATGGGCGCCTTCTCGGTCGCCTCGGTGCTGGGCGTGCCGGCGGGCCTGGAACTGGCGCGGCACCTCGGCTGGCGCGCGCCTTTCTTCGGCGTGGCCGCGCTGGGAGCGCTGGTCGCGCTCTCGGCGGTCTTCCTTCTCCCCTCGCTGCGCGGCCACCTGAGCGCGCACAAGGAAGAGGTCTCGCTCGCGCACCTCTTGCGGCAACGCAACGTGCTCCTCTCCTGGGTGATGACGTTTCTGGTGATGGCGGCGGGGTTCGTCGTCATCCCCAACATCTCCGCGTACGTGCAGGTGAACCTCGGCTACCCGCGCGCGCGGCTCGGCTTGCTCTACCTCTATGGCGGCGCGGTGAGTTTTTTCTCGACGCAGATCGCGGGGCGGCTCGTCGATCGCCTCGGCTCGTTCCGCGTCGGCACGGCGGGGACCGCGCTGCTCTGCTTCGCTCTCCTGGGCGGGTTCGTGCTCACGCCGCCTCTCTTCCCCGTGCCGCTCATCTTCGTCCTCTTCATGCTCGCCATGTCGTTCCGCAACGTGGCGTACAACACGCTCACCACGCGCGTGCCCGCCTCGTCGGAGCGGGCGCGGTTCATGTCCATCCAGTCGGCGGTGCAGCACTCCGCCTCGGCGGTGGGAGCGTTCGCCTCCTCGCAGATGCTCTCCGAGCTGCCTTCGGGAGCGCTGGTGGGAATGGACCGGGTGGGCCTCGTCTCGATCGCGCTGACGCTCACGCTCCCCTTCCTGCTCCGGGCGGTGGAGACGCACGTGCGCCGCCGCGAGGCCCTCCCGGTGCCCTCGCTCGCGCCCGAGCTGCAATGACCATTCCAGCGACGCATCTGATGGAGCTGCGCCAGCTCTGGCGGCTGGCCCTGCCCATCGCCATCTCCCAGGCCGGCTATGCGCTGATGGGCCTCGTCGACACCGCCGTGGTGGGGCGGCTCGGCGCCGAGCCGCTGGGCGCCATCGGCCTCGCCAACGGGCTCTTCTTCGGCATGGCGGTCATCGGGCTGGGCACCATGTTCGGGCTCGATCCGCTTTTCGCCCAGGCGCTGGGCGCGGGCGACACCCGCAGGGCGCGCGAGCTGGTCTGGCAGGGGCTCTGGCAGTCGGCGGCGGTGACGCTGGCGCTGGCGCTGCCCATCACCGCGCTGCCTTTGCTGCTCGAGCCGGCGGGGATCGCGCCGCGCATCGCGCACGACGCGAGCTGGTTCCTCTGGCTGCGCCTGCCGGGGCTGTGGCCCATGCTGGCGTTCGCGGCGCTGCGCTCGTATCTACAGGCTGCGCACGTCGTGCGGCCCGTGGTGATCGCGACGGTGGCGGCGAACATCGCCAACCTGCTCCTCGACATCTGGTTCGTTTTCGGCGGCCTCGGCGTGCCCGCGCTGGGCGCGCCGGGAGCGGGCCTGGCCACCAGCATTTGCGCGCTCCTGCAATTCGTCATCCTCGCGCTGGCGGTCCGGACGGGGCCCGACGTCAGCCGGCGCCTCTCGGCGGGCGATCTGCGCAAAGCGGTGCTGCTCGGTCTTCCCATCGGGCTGCAGCTGGGCGCCGAAGTGGGCGTGTTCGCTCTGGTGGGCTTGCTCGCCGGCCGCCTGGGTGCGCTCAGCCTTGCGGCGCACCAGGTGGCCATCTCGCTGGCCAGCTTCACTTTCTGCGCGGCGGTGGGCGTCGGCATGGCCGGCTCGGTGCGCGTCGGCCGGGCCATCGGCGCGCGCGACACGCCGGCGGCGCGGCGCTCGGGGATGCTCGCCTTCGCATTGGGCGCGGCGATCATGTCGGTGTTCGCGCTGGCGTTCTGGCTCGCCCCGGAGGCGCTGGCGCGCATGCTGAGCGATCAGCCCGACGTCATCTCCGCCTCGGTGCCGCTCCTGGCGGTGTGCGCCGTCTTCCAGCTCTCCGACGGCATCCAGGGCGTGGGCGCCGGCGTCCTGCGCGGCGCGGGCGACACGCGCTACCCGTTCTTCGCCAACCTGATCGGCCATTACGCCATCGGCCTGCCGGTGGCGATCATCCTCGGCATCTTCCTCGGCCAGGGCGTGATCGGGCTCTGGTGGGGGCTGTGCGCCGGGCTGACGGCGGTGGCGGTGGCGCTGCTGACGCGCTTTTTGCGACTCTCCGCGCGGGAGATCATGCCGCTCGAGCACCACCCGCAGGTACCATTCCAGCCGTGAAGCGCTTCGCCTACGACGAACAGATCCTCTCGCAGCCCGCCGCGGTGCAGGCCGTGCTCGACCGGCCTGCGCCTCCGCGGCTCGACCCCGCGCAGCCGGCGCTGTTCGCCGGCCTGGGCACCTCCCTGCACGCGTGCCGCGTGGCGGCGGCGTGGATGCCCGGCGGACGCGCCGTCGATGCGCACGAGCTGGCGCTGCGGCTGCCGCTGGGCCCGGCCGACCAGGTCGTCGTCGTCACGCACGAAGGCACAGGTCCCTTCGCCGCGGCCGTGCTGGCCAAGGCGCGCGCGGCCGGCGCCCGCAGCTTCGCCGTCGTGGGCGAGACCGCGCCGGAGCCGCGGGCCGACGTGGTGGTGCGCACCTGTCCGGCAGAGCGCGCCCGCGCGCATACCGTCTCGTATCTCACGGCGCTGGCGGCGCTGGGCCGGCTCGCCGGACTCGATGAGCGCCTCGCCGAGGCGCCGCGCCTGTTGCGCGAGGCGCTGGCCTTGCCCGCGCCCGTCGAGTCGGCGGGCCGGCTGGCCGGCCGCGAGCCGGTGCTGGTCGTGGGCTTCGGTCTCGATGCCATCACCGCCTCCGAGGCGGCGCTGAAACTGAAGGAAGCCACCTTCGTCTGGGCCGAGGGCATGCCGGTCGAGCTGGCCCTGCACGGCCCCCAGGCGGCGCTGCGCAAGGGGATGGGCGCGCTCGTCTTCACGCCGGCGGCGGACGACGGCGGCCGCACGCAGAAGCTGCGCGATCTCTGTCGATCGATCGGCGTCGAGACCGTCGCTTGCGGATCGGGCGCCGAGGAGCTGCGCTTTCCGCCCTGCGACGAGCTGTTGCGGCCGCTCGTCTCCATCGTGCCGGCGCAGCGGCTCGCCGCGGAGATCGCGCGCCTCGCCGGCGGCGACCCCGACCATATCCGCGGCTTCTAGAACCAGAACGACGAACGAGAACGAGCAACGAGAACGGTTTTCGTTTTCGTTTGAGGTTTTCGTTTGAGGTTTTCGTTCTCGTTTGTCGTTCTCGTTCTCGCGGTCCGCGCGCCGGGCAGCTAAGCGAACCTCTCCATGGCGTCGGTGAGGATCTCCACCGCCTTGGACAGCTCGTCGAGAGGGACGAACTCGCCGGTGCGGTGCGCGACGCGGATGTCGCCAGGCCCGAAGACGCACGCCTCGACGCCCATCGCCGCAAGATACGGAAGCTCGGTTCCGAAGGGGATGGTCTCCGGCTGGCGCGCCGACTTCCCCTCGAGGAAGCGGACGATCTCCGCGTCGCGCGGCACGGCCACTCCCGCGTCCAGCCGCTGGGTCTCGACGGAGATGCGGATGGGCCCCGATGCGACCCGCGCGCAGGCCTCCTCCAGCGCGCGCAGCACCAGCCGCGAGTCCTGCCTCGGCAGCGGCCGCCATTCGACGGTCATGGTGCACGAGCCGGGGATGACGTTCTTCGCCTTGCCGCCCTCGATGAGCCCCACGTTCAACGTGGTGAAGGGGGGCGCGAAGAGCGGGTCGTTGTCTTGCTGCTGCTCGCCGGCAATGCGCTCGACCTCGCGCAGCACCCGGCCCGCCGCGAGGATGGCCGACGCGCCCGTCTCGGGATAGGCGCTATGGCCTTCGGCGCCGAGCACGGTGATCTGGGCGAGGCAGTACCCCTTGTGGCCCAAGACCGGGATGAGCCGGGTCGGCTCGCCGATGATGGCCCGGCCCGGCCGGAACGCGCCGTCCTGCGCGAGGCGGCGCGCGCCCAGGCAGCCCACCTCTTCATCGGCGGTGAAGACGAGGTGAAGCGGGCCGGCGTGCTTCGCTCGGGCGCTCGCGGCCAGCGCCGCCGCGAGAAAGGCCTTGGTGTCGGCGGCGCCGCGGCCGAACAGCTTGCCGTCCTTCTCCTCGGGCCGCAGCGCGCCGGACCACGCGGCGTCGAAGGGAACGCAGTCGGAGTGACCGACCAGCGCGAGCCCACCCGCCCGCTCCGGCCCGCGGCGCGCGATGAGGTTCGCCTTCGGCACGCCGGCGTCGTCGGTCCACTCCTGCCGGCGCGTCGCGAAGCCGAGCGCGCGCGCGTGCCGCTCCAGCGCGTCGAGTATCGGGGCATTGGAGCGCGCCGAGGTCGAGTCGATCGCCACCAGCTCGCGGAGGACGTGAACCGGGTCCATCAGCCCCACAGCCTCCGCATCGCCTTCCGGAACGCCGGCAGCGCCGAGTGAAAGTCGAGGCGAAGCGGCTCTCCGCCGACCCGCACTTCCTTCACGGCGGTCCGCTCCATGGAGAAGATCACGTTGGCCATCAGATCGTCGGCGTTGGCGCCCGCGATCGACGGGTCGTCCAGATCGCCGACGATGAAGTCGGCCGGCTCGCCGGGGCGCAACTCGCCGCCTTCCAGGCCCAGCGAGCGCATGCCGCCCTGCGAGGCGACTTTGTACAATTTTGCCCCCAGCCCACCCACGCCGGCGTGCTCCACGTCGAGAATGGCCCGCTGCAGCTCGACGAGGCGCAGGTGGTACTCGAGCTGGCGCGCGTCCGCGAGCGGCGAGAGCTGCACTTCCGAATCGCTCCCCAGACAGAGGCGCGCGCCGGCGGCCAGCAGCTTGTCGGCGCGCAGCACGCCGTCGCCCAGGTTCCGCTCTGTCGTCGGGCAGGCGCAGACCGTGGCCCGCGCCCCGCCCAGCGCGGCGATGTCTTCGGGCGTGAGGTGCACCGCGTGCACGGCCGTAGTTCGCTCGGTGAGCGCGCCGAGGCGCTGCAGGAGCAGCGGGGGCGTCGTGCCGTGCTCGGCCCGGCATTGTCCCACTTCGGCGGGCTGCTCCGAAACGTGCAGGTGGAGCGGCCAGCGCCGGCGCGCCGCCTCGGCCGCGATGTCGCGGATCCACTCCGCCGGGCAGGCCCGCACGCTGTGCGGCGCGGCGCCGACGCTGCCCGGGCCCAGCGTCTTGGCGAGCGCGTCCAGGTTGCGCAGGTACTCGTCGGCGGACGTCTCGATGAACCGCCGCTGGCGCGGGTTCTCGGCCACGCCGAATCCGCTCCGCGCATAGGCGACCCGCAGCAGCACGACGCGAAGGCCGACCTCGCGCGCAGCGCGCGCGACCACCAGATCCAGCTCGTTGGGGTCCGCGTACGCCGAGCCGTCGGGAGCGCGGTGCAGATAGTGGAACTCACCGACGGCGGTGATGCCCGCGCTCGCCATCTCGAGGAAGCAGAACTTCGAGACGGCGTAGAGGTCGTCGGGATCGAGCCGCTCCGCCGCCGCGTACATCGCTTCCCTCCAACTCCAAAAATCATCCACCGGATGATTTCGATGCTCGGTGCGGCCGCGGATGGCGCGCTGGAAGGCGTGGCTGTGCGCGGTAACGAGGCCAGGCAGGATGGCGCGGCCGCGCAGGTCGACGCGCTCAGCGCTCGCGGGAATCGCGCCCACCGACTCGACGACGCCGTCGCCGACCACGAGCGCCGCCCCGGACAGGACCCGGCCGCCGCTGAAGAGGTAGTCGGGAACGAAGGCTCGGAGCATCGCGGACCGCCGTGTAGCCGCATATGCGGAAAAAAGCCACATTGGAGGCGCGACGCTACCCCCACCGTGGCTGTAGCATGCGGTCGCCTGCTTGGGGGAATGCCCGAAATGAGATGCGGAATCGTCGCGATCGCTGTCGCGCTGGCCCTCCCCGCTCTGGCGGAGGAGGAAACGAAGCAACCTGCCGAGCCGTCGCTCGAGCTGGTCCCGCTGGTGCCGCCCAAGGCGCCGTGGCTGAAGAAACCGCCGGCCAAAGAGCAGGCCAAGAAGAGGAAGAAGAAGCCCGAGACAAAACCGCCGGCGGAGACCGCCGCTCCGAAGCCCGCCGAAGTTCCGCTCCCGCCTCTCGTGCCGCTCGAAGAAGCTCCTGCGCTCCTCAAGCTGACCAACGACCTGGGGGTCCTCTTCCAGAACGACGGCCTCGAGCCCGCTGTGGCCGCTCGCGTCCAGGACGGTCTGCTCGGCGTCGCCAGGGCGGCCCCGCTGACGAAGAGCGCGGTCGGGGTGCAGAACCCGCCCACGCCGTGCGCGGACGACGCGTGTCTTGCCGCGCTGGCCAGATCGCAGAAGGTCGATCAGCTCCTCTTTGCCTCGTACGCGCGGCAGGGAGCGACCGTGCGCGCGGCGCTCATCGACGCGCTCAGCAAGAAACGAATCGCGGCCGCCGAGCAGGCCGGGGTCGCCAGCGAGGAAGCCGTGGCCTGGGCCGAGGCGCTGGGCTGCAAGCTGCTGGTCCCTGCCGGATGCATGGGCGAGGTGAGCGTCGATGCGCTGGACGGCGTGCAGGTCGAACTGGACGGCGCGCCGCTCGCGCGCGGCGAGAAGCGGAAGGTCGCGGTGGGCCTGCACCTAATGACGGCGCGCCTGGCAGGCAAGACCGCGCAGCGCGCCCTGCCGGTGACGCGCGAGGGCGCGCCCGCGCTGGTCGCGCAGCAGGTCGACGGCGAGCCGCGCATTCTCGTCAAGGGCGAGCCGCCCCGCCCCGCCGCTCCACTCGTGGCCGTGGTCACGTCGCCTCCGGCGCCGGGCCCGTCAGAGGCGCGCTGGACGAAGCCGGCAGGCATCGCGGCGCTGGCGTTGGGCGCGGCGGCCGCGGCGACCGGTGTGTACTTCGGAGCGAAGAGCAGGTCCGATCTCAACCAGGCCGAAGCCGGCTATCGCAGCACGCAGGGCAGCCAGACCCAGGGCGCGTACTCTCCCTCCGACCTCGCTGCGCTGCAGTCCGGCAACACCGCTGCCCATCGCGCCAACGCGTCATTCGTCGCGGCCGGCGTGCTGGCCGCGGCGGGACTTCTTCTCACGGTGGCCTTCTGACCATGCGCACCGCGACGCTCATCTTCGTCCTGCTCTCGACCGCGGCGTGCCGCACCTCCAAGCTGGGCGCTTGCTCCAGCGCCGCCGACTGCTTGCCGGGCAGCACGTGCGACACGACCCTGAGCACGCCGGTATGCGTGCTCCAGCAGGGCGCGTGCTTCCCCTCGTGCGACACGGGGAAGGTCTGCCGGAGCGGCCAGTGCGTCAACTCCGGGTGCAATCCCGCCTGCGACAGCGCGCACGTCTGCAATGACGCCACCGGCGCGTGCGCGGCGGCCACGACCGCCGACGTGACGGTCACCATGCCGGCGGCCAACGCCGCCGTGGAAGGCGCTGTGCAAGTGACCGCGACCGCGCACGCCCCCGGCGGCGTGAGCGCGCTGCGCTTCGATCTGATGCGCGGCGGGTCGTCGATCGCCAGCGCGGGCGGCGCTGCGGCCACCAGCGATCCGTCGCACTTCGCCGCGACGCTGGCGCTGGGCAGCAGCATCGCCGACGGACCGGCCACGCTCATCGCCACCATCACGTACGGCGCGAACACCCTGGCCAGCGCTTCGGTCTCGCTCATGGTCGACCAGAACCCGCCCGCCATCACGATGGTCACCGACGGCCAGACCGGACCGGCCCTCACCGCCGGACTGTCCGCCACGGTGACCGCGACGGTGACCGACTCGGGCACGGGCGTCGATCCCGCCACGGTGCAACTGCTCATCAACGGCGCCTCAGCCATCGCGGGGACGGCCGTCACGAACAACACGTACAGCTTCACCGTGCCGATCGACAACAGCACCACGGCCGCGGGCACGTCGGGGTTGCAGCGCTTCTCCATCACGGCCAAGGACCGAGCCGGCCACGTCACCACGCTCTCGACCGATCCGAGGGCGGTGGTGAAGTTCGACCGCGATGCGCCGCTGATCACCAACATCACGGTCCCCGACTATTTCGACCCATCCACCGGCCGCGCGTACTACCGCACCACCCCGGGGCCGCTCGCTGTGATGGCGAGGATCACCGATTTCTCGGGCGTGGCCGGCTCGACCGTGTGCTTGCGCTTGACGGGAGAGACTGGCGCCACGTGCCCGCACGCTGGGACGGCAGGACCGAGCAATGTCTGGTCGTTCTCGATACCGCGTCCATCGGGGACGCAGGACGGGACCGTGTCAACCGAATTCACCATCTTCGCCGACGACATGCTGGCCGGATCGCTGAGCGGAGCGAGCAAGGCTGAGCACCAGGGCGCGAGCGTGCAGCACATCTATTTCGACAACCAGCCGCCCGCCGTGACCGTCACCTCCGACACGAAGTGGTACGCGCGCACGCAGACCGGCGGCGCGCCGGACATGGTCACCGTCACGGCGCAGATCACCGATCCCACCGGCGTGTTCAACGCGGCGCTCCTGTCGGGAACGAATGTCGTGGCGGGAACGACGTTCGACGGCGGCTTTTTCACTTTCATACTCAATGCGCTGGACGCGCCCGCGGGCGTCGAGGGGCCGTACGCGTTCGCTATCTCAGCCAACGACAATTTCGGCAACGTCGCCGACGCAGGCGCCACGCGCAACATCGACGAGGCCGCGCCCAACGCATCCCTGCAGATCTTCAAGGATGCTCCCGACGGAAGCGTGGTCGCCTATCCCCAACTGGTCCCCAACACTGGCTGGACCGGCAACAGCTTCATCTATTCCGACAGGGTCCACGTCAAAGGGACGATCACCGACGTCAGCGGGATCGCCAGCGCCACGCTGCACGTGGACGGCATGGACTTCAACGGCGCCGTAACGGCCGGCTCGCAGCGACCGCTCGGCTGCACCGCCGGCAGCACGAGCTGCACCTTCGACGTGCAGGTCACGCTCAACGACTTGCAGGGCGGCAACGGCGTCTTCCACACCGGCCTGTTCGACGCGGGAGTGAGCAATGCAGCAGTGCCCAGCGGACCCATGCTGCTGACCATCGATGCTCGCGACCAGTCCACGCTCTTCGATGGCGGGCCGGCGCCCCACTCCGCATCGACGCCGACCGCCGCGAACGTCACTCGCTTCCTCTGGCTGGCCGACGCAGGGCCCGTCACGGGGCTCGCCATCCATCCCAACGGCGACTTGATCGTCGTGAACAACGCCGCTTCGGGCAACACTGTGTTCGATCTCAACACCGACGACGGCGGCATCCGCTGGGGCTTCGGATCCAGCGTCGGGCTGGGCCCTATCAATGATCAGCCGGCCATCGGCGCGGGCGATGGCACCAGCGCCGCCATCTATGTCGCTAGCAACGCCGGTTTCATATACGCGCTGTCGCCGGGCGGCGCGGCGCTCTGGTCCGCCGACGCCGGCACGACCACCGTGTTCTCGGTGGGCCCCGCCGTGGACAACGCGGCGTGGACGGACGGCGGCACGGTGGAGCAGGCAGTGGTCCCCGCCAGTTCGGTGGCGAAGCTCTGGGCCGCCTCCTCGACCACTGCCAACGCACCATTCTCCGTCACGAGCGACAATGTCGATAGCTTCTCCTCGCCGATGGTCTTCAAGGGGTTCGTCTGGTTCGGCACGGGCGTGCAGGGCACTTCGGGGAACATATCGCGCCACCCGATGGTCGGTAACGGGACCCTTGGCGCGGCGGCCATCGCTACCGGGGCAACCGCTGCGAGGCCCTACTGGGGCCTGATCACCGATGGCTCGAGCGTCTTCGCTGCTACCGTCCGTCCAACGCAGAATACGCGCTGGGATATGTACTCGATCAGCCAGTCGCTGGCCGTCACCTGGGACAACGTCAACGCGCACCTCTCGGGCGAACCGACCATCGACATCAACGGCAAGCTGATCGCTTCGGACTATGCGAACAACGTTTCCAAGGTCGAGCCGGCCGACGGAGGCTTCACCACGCTGACCACCGAGGGCAACGCCGGCCACACGCCGCTGCAGGGCTCCGACGGCCACTGGTATCTGCCCCGCAACGGCGGGTACCTGACCGCGCGCGTCGGCAGCCAGCTCTCGTGGTTCCTCGATCCGCCCAACACCACGACAATGAAGAATGCCGTCATGGACTGCCAGGGACGGCTCTTCGTCGCCAGCGGAAATACGGTCTACGCCTTCATCACCGACGACCACGGCCTCGCCGACACTCCCTGGCCCGCGCTGCGCCGCGACTCGCGCAACACTGGAAACGCCGCCGCGCCCAAGTACGGCATCCGCACCATCGCGGGCTGCACGCAGTAAAGTTGTCCCACGCGGCGGGCGTGGGATGCTCGGGGCATGCGCGCCATCGAGGCGGAACTCTTGTCGGGGAGCGACCTCTACCGCGAGGTGGTGCTCGACAAGCTCGCCGGCGCGCGCGAGTCGGTGTGCATCGCCACCGCCAACGTGAAGGACATGCGCATCGAGCGCGCCGGCCGCTTCCGCTCGGTGGTCGACCTCTTCGGCGAGCTGGCCGCGCGCGGCGTGCGGCTGCGCGTGCTGCACGCCGAATTGCCGTCGCGGCCTTTTCGCGCCTCGTTCGATCGGCGGCGGCGGCTGCTGCAGGGTGGGCTGGAGATGAAAATCTGCCCGCGCGTGCACTTCAAAGCGGTGCTCGTCGATGGCGCGTGGGCCTACCTCGGCAGCGCCAACCTGACCGGCGCGGGGCTGGGCGCGAAGGCCGAGGGCCGCCGCAACTTCGAGTTGGGGTTCTGCACCGAGGACTTCGACACCGTCGATCGCGTCTCGGCCCTCTTCGAGGCGGTCTGGAGCGGCGCCGAATGCGCCGCCTGCAAGCTGCGGCGTGTCTGCCCCGACCCGATCGGCGAGGCGGCCCCGCGACCTTCGCTTGTGCGGCTCGGACATGCGCGCCGCCTCGGACGCGGCTAGCGCATTTTCTACATTTTGTACAAAATGCGCACCCCGCGATGACCGACCGCCTCTACCTCCGCGACCCGTACCTCCGCTCCTTCCGCGCCCGCGTCGTCGAGATGCGCGACCTGGACGGCAAGCCGGCCGCTGTCCTCGACCAGAGCGCCTTCTATCCCGAGGGGGGCGGCCAGCCCGGCGACCGCGGCACCCTGGGCGGCGTGCGCGTGCTCGACACGCAGGAGCGCGGCGGCGCCGTGCTGCACGTGCTGGAACGGCCTGTGCAGGGCGAGGTCGAGGCGCACATCGACTGGGAGCGCCGCTTCGATCACATGCAGCAGCACCACGGCCAGCACTTGCTCTCCGCGGCGTTCGACAAGGCCGGCGCGCCCACCGTGTCGTTCCACCTCGGCGAGCGCACCTGCACCATCGACCTCGACGCGAGCCTCTCGCGCATCGACCTGGCGGCCGCCGAGACAGCGGCCAACGAGAGCATCTGGCGCGACCTGCCCGTGGTGGCGCGCGACTTCACCGGCGAGGAGCGCGCGCGCCTCCCGCTGCGCAAGGAGCCCGTCAAGGGCGACCGCGTGGTGGTGGTCGAAGGGGTCGACGCCTCGCCGTGCGGCGGCACGCACCCGGCTCGCACCGGCGAGGTGGGCTGCATCGCCGTCCTCAAGGCGCAGCGCTGGGGCGAGGGCAAGGCGCGCGTCGAATTCGTCTGCGGCGCTCGCGCCGTGAAGCTCTTGCACGAGGCGTCCGACGCGGCGGCGGCCGCGGCCGAGGCGCTCAAGTGCGCGCCGGCCGATCTGCCGCAGGCCGCGGCGCGCGTCGTGACCGAGTCGCAAGCGCGCCGCAAGAGCGCCGATGCGCTCCTCGCCGACCTGGCGAAGCTGGAAGCGGCCCAACTCCGCGGCAAGGGCAATCCGGTGGTCGCCAAGGTGGAGCGCGGCGCCGCCTTCGCCCGCGCCGTCGCCCAGGCCATCACCGCCGAGGGTGGGACGGCGCTCATCGCCTCGATCGAGGACGGCCGCGCGCACCTCGTCTTCGGCCGCCCCAAGGGGCCCGGACCCGCCATGGGGGCCGTCCTGAAAGAAGCGCTCGCCCTCCTCGGCGGCAAGGGAGGCGGAGGTCCCGAATTCGCGCAGGGCAGCGGCGATCCGGCCCGCCTCGACGAAGCGCTGAAGCTCGCGGCAGGGAAGCTGACGTAACCCGGGGACGTTTGCTACTCTCGTCGTCGGCCCTCGGAGGCCGCGAGGGCTGATGCGCCTGCCGGTCAAGCTGTCGCTGCTGCTCGCCGGCGCGACCTGCTTCCCTCTCTTGCTCGTCACCGCGTTCACGCTCCCACAGGGGCGTGAAGCGCTGCGCAGCCAGCTCGATCAGATCTACGCCCAGGACGCGCGCGCCCTGGCCGCCGAGGTGCACCGCACGCTGGTGGACAAGCTCGACTCGCTCACGCTGGCCGCCTCCACGCTGCGGCTCGGCGCTCTCGATCCCGAAGCGCGCCAGCAGGCGCTCTTGCTCATCTACAAGGAGACGCGCGGCGCCGACGTGGTGGGCCTCTTCGACTCGCGGGGCGATGCCGTGGGTCAGGAGATCTACTTCGCCCACCTCCAAGGCGAGCTGGCCTCGGAGCACGAGCCCATCGACGCGGCCGGCCTTTCCGCCTATGCCGGCAAAGTGCCGCTGCAAGGGGCGCTGCAGGCGGGCCTCGCGGTCGGCCCGGTCTACGTGCTGCCCGACGCGCAGGGGAGACCGATCCCGCGGCTCGTGCTGGCGGTGTCAGTGCCGGGAGCGCGCAACCGGCGCTGGGTGCTGGCGGTGGAAATCTCGCTGCGCCGGTCGGCGGAGAGCTTCGAGCGCTTCCGTCCGGGCGAGACGGGCGCGGCGTTCCTGCTCGACGGCGAGGGCCGCGTCATCCTCCACTCGGAAAAGGCCCTCGTCTTCAAGCAGGCCAACCTGCGCGAGCACCCGCTGGTGCGCGGCGTGCAGAGCAAGGAGTGGGTGGGCGCCAACGCCACCGTGCCGCTCCTGGGGTGGAAGGTCGTCGTGCAGGAGCCCGCCGACGAAGCCCTCAAGCCCTTGCGCCACCTCCAGCGCCAGTCGACGCTCTGGCTCGCGATCGGCCTCCTGGTGGCGGTGGTGCTGGGCGTCACCTCGGTGCGCACCGTGACGCGGCCCATCCACAAGCTGCGCGAGGCGGCCCTGGCCGTGATGGGCGGCGCGCTGGAGACGGGCGTCGACATCAAGGGCAAGGACGAGCTGGCGCAGCTGGGCGAGGCGTTCAACACCATGACGCGCGGCCTGCGCGAGCGCGAAGGACTGAAGCTCACGCTCGCCCTCTCCGAGACGCTCAAGCTCGAGGAGGTGCTGGAGCGGCTCCTCGACTCGCTGGGGCGCGCCGTGCGCTTCGACGATGCGGCCGTCTTCATCAAGACCCGCGACGGCAAGGACCTCACCGTCAGCCGTGGCCCGCGCCACAAGGAGGAGGCGCGTCACATCATCCTCAGCTCGGCCCACGTCAATAAGGCCATCGCCACCAGGCAGCCCGCGCTCGACGAGGGCCAGAAGATGCTGGCGCTGCCGCTCATCCAGCGCGGGGTGGTCATCGGCGTGGTGTGCCTCGAGAGCCACCAGCCCTACGACCAGGCCATCACCCGTCTCGCCTTCTCGCTCACCCAGCCCGCCGCCATGGCGGTGGAGAACGCGCGCTTATTCGACGAGGTGGAGCGGCTGGCCAGGCTCGACGGCCTGACCGGCACGTACAACCGCCGCTACTTCATGGATCAGGCGCAGAAGCAGTTCGACATCTCGCGCCGATTCTCGCAGCCGCTCTCGGCGCTGATGCTGGACTTCGACGACTTCAAGAGCGTCAACGACCGCCACGGCCATGCGGTGGGCGACCAGGTGCTGCGCGGACTGGCCGACCGCTGCCGCTCGGCGCTGCGGTCGATCGACCTCCTGGGGCGCTACGGCGGCGAGGAATTCGCCATCCTTCTGCCGAACACCGAGCGGCACAGCGGCGCCGCGGTCCTGGCCGAGCGCATCCGCCAGCGCATCGACGAAGCGCCGGTCAACACCGACGCGGGACCCATCCACGTCACCGTCAGCGTGGGCGTCGCCTCGGCCGACGATTCCACCGAAGACCTGGGCGCGCTCTTGAAGCGCGCCGACCTCGCGCTCTACGAGGCGAAGCAGGCGGGCCGCAACCGCGTGGTCGAGGACGCGCAGATCGCCGAGAAGCCGGTGGCGTAGCTGAGGCCAGTCGCGGCCGCCGCAGCCGGCTTAGCGACTGCGTTTTTTGCGTGTACAAGCGTCCCGCGATGCGCTCTATCTGAAGCCCGTGACGACCATCCGCCACGACTGGACGCTGCCGGAAACCCGCGCGCTTCACCAACTGCCGCTGCTCGACCTGGTCCATCGCGCGCAGACCGTCCATCGCGAGCACTTCGGCGACAACAAGGTGCAGCTCTGCTCGCTTCTCTCGGTCAAGACCGGCGGCTGCCCCGAGGACTGCGCCTACTGCCCGCAGGCGGCGCGCTACCAGACGGGCGTCGCAGCCGAGCCGCTCATGGCCGTCGACGACGTGGTCGCGGCGGCGCGAAAAGCGCGCCAGGCCGGCGCGACGCGCTTCTGCATGGGTGCGGCGTGGCGCGAGGTGAAGGACGGGCCGCAGTTCGATCAGGTCCTGGAAATGGTGCGCGGGGTGCGCTCGCTCGGGCTCGAGGCGTGCTGCACGCTGGGCATGCTCACGGCGGACCAGGCGCGCCGGCTCAAGGAGGCCGGCCTCTCGGCCTACAACCACAACCTCGACACCAGCCGCGAGAAGTACGGCGAGATCATCACCACCCGCACGTATGACGATCGCCTGCGCACGCTGCGGCACGTGCGCGAGGCGGGCATCACTGTCTGCTCGGGGGGAATCATCGGCATGGGCGAGTCGATCGACGACCGCTGCGCCATGCTGGTCACGCTGGCGGCGCAGGACCCGCACCCCGAGTCGGTGCCCATCAACATGCTGGTTCGGGTGCGCGGCACGCCTTTGGCGGAGGTAGCTCCAGTCGGCACCGTCGAGGTGGTGCGCATCATCGCCACGGCCCGGCTCTTGATGCCGCGCGCGATGGTGCGACTTTCGGCGGGACGGCTGCAGATGAGCGAAGAGGCGCAGCTCCTCTGCATGATGGCGGGCGCGAACTCCGTCTTCTTCGGGGAGAAGCTGCTCACCACCGGCAACCCCGAGTACGAGCGCGACATGGCCCTCTTCCACGAGGCGGGCGTCGCGCCGCTGGAGCCACGCACATGAAAGTATCGACGTTCAGCTCGCGGTGTTGGGCGTTCGCCTCGGAAAAGTTGCACAAGGTGAACCTCTTCGAGACGGAGCGCATGTTCTTCGACGTCTATTGCCTCGAGCCGGGCCAGGCCCAGAAGCCGCACGCCCACGCCGGCAGTGACAAGATCTACGCGGTGGTCGACGGCGCCATCGTCGCGCAGGTGGGCGGCGAGGAACAGGAGCTGCGCGCGGGTGAGGCGGTCCTCGCGCCGGCGGGCAAAGAGCACGGCATCGTCAACCGCAGCTCCGCGCGCGCCGCCGTGCTGGTCTTCATGGCACCGAAGCCGTAGTGCGGCTCCGGCGCTTGACATTCCGGCCGGCGCTGGCTAATGACGCTCCTGCCGGGACAGACTCGGCGGCGCGGAATTTCGCCCACCTTGGGTGACGCGCCTTACAAATATCACCCTAAGCGGCTGGGACCCGATCCGAGAACCGGATCCCCCTGTTGTTTCGTGGTGGGCGGAAAGGCTGGCCCACCGTGGCGCAATCCTCCGACATCCGCTGGGGCACGTTGGCCGTCCGCGGCGGCGAGCCGCGCGCCAAAGCGTCCGACGCGGTCACTACGCCCATCATCCAGAGCGCGACCTACGCGTTCAAGGACACCGCCGAGCTGACCCGCTACTTCACCGGCGAGATCGACCGCGAGGAGTACGGCCGCTACGGCAACCCCACCGTGCGCGCCGCCGAGCAGAAGCTCGCCGCGCTCGAAGGGGCCGAGGACGCTGCGCTCTTTTCCAGCGGCATGGCGGCCGTCACCACCGCGCTCTTCGAACTGCTCAAGGCGGGTGACCACGTCATCCTCACCAGCGATTGCTACCGCCGCACGCGCCAGTTCGTCACGCGCTTCCTCGCCAAGTTGGGCGTGGAGTCGACGCTGGTCGAGCCGGGCGACGCGCAGAAGCTGCACGCGGCCCTCAAACCCGGCCGGACGCGCGCCATCATCGCCGAGTCGCCGACCAACCCGTACCTGCGCGTCGCGGACCTGTCGCTCTTCACCCGCGCCCGCGACGCATGTCCCGGCGCCAACCTGATCATCGACGCGACCTTCGCCACGCCCATCAACCAGCGCCCGATCGCGCAGGGCGCGGACCTGGTCCTCCACTCGTGCACCAAGTACCTCGGCGGCCACAACGACCTGCTCGCGGGCGTCATCTGCGGCCGCGCGGGCCTGGTGTCGGCCATCCGGGACCTGCGCGGCGTGCTGGGCAGCGTGCTCGATCCGCAGAGCGCGTTCCTCCTCATCCGCGGGCTCAAGACGTTGCCGCTGCGGGTGCAGCGCCAGAACCGGAGCGCGCTGGAGATCGCGCGCTGGCTGGAGACCCAGGCGAAAATCCGCCGCGTCTTCTATCCTGGCCTCGAGAGCCACCCCGACCACGCGCAGGCCGTGAAGCAGATGAGCGGTTTTGGCGGCGTGGTCAGCTTCCGCATCAAGGGCGACGCTTCCAAGCTGGTCGACGCGTGCAAGCTCGCGACCATCGCGCCGTCCCTCGGCGCGGTCGAGACCCTCATCGAGCAGCCGGCCCTCATGTCGTACTTCGAGCTGACCACCGAGGAGCGCGAGGCCATCGGCATCTACGACGATCTGGTCCGCCTCTCGGTCGGCCTCGAGGACGTCGAGGACCTCATCGCGGATCTCTCGCAGGCGCTGGAGACAGCATGATCTCCGTACTCAAGTTCGGCAGCTCCATCCTGCGCCGCGACGACGATCTGCCGCGGGCCGTGCACGAGATCTACCGGGCGGTGCGCCTCGGGCGCCGCGTCGTCGCCGTGGTGTCGGCGCTGGGCGACGCTACCGATGCGCTGCTCCAGCGGGCCCGCCGCCTCTCCGGCGAGACGACTGCGACCGCCGCGCTGGTCTCCACGGGTGAGGCGCAAGCCGCAGCGCTCCTCGCGCTCGCGCTCGATCAGGCCGGCTTGCGCTGCTCGATTCTCGACGCGCGCCAGGCGGGCCTGCGCGCGCGCGGCCCCACGCTGGACGCGGAGCTGGTCGGGGTCGACGCGCCGCGCATCCGGCGCGAACTGAACGCGAGCGGCATCGCCGTCGTGCCTGGATTCGTGGCCCAGGCCGCGTCGGGCGCGACGCGCCTGCTCGGCCGCGGCGGCTCGGATCTAACGGCGCTCTTCCTCGCCGGGGCGCTCGAGGCGGACTGCGTCCTCTACAAGGACGTCGACGGGCTCTACGACGCGGACCCGAACCGCGACGCGCGCGCGCAGCGATTCACCCAGGTCCGCTGGGAGACCGCGCTGTCGATCGGCGGCGGCGTCGTGCAGGAGAAGGCGCTGCGATTTGCGCAGTCACGCGGGCTCGGCTTCTCCGTCACGGCGCCCGGCGCGGCGGCCGCCACCCGCGTCGGGCCGGGTCCCGATCTGCGCCACGCGTCTCGCCCCGGCGAGCCGCTGCGCGTCGCCCTGCTCGGCCATGGCACGGTGGGAAGTGGCCTCTATCGCCACCTCGCGCAGCTCACCGATCACTTCCGCGTGGTGGGCATCGCCGTGCGCGACCCGCGCAAAGCCGAAGCCGCCGGCGCGCCGGCCGAACTCCTCGCCGACAAATGCTGGCGCGTCCTGCAGCGCCCCGCCGACGTGGTGGTCGAGCTGATGGGCGGGAGCGGCCTGGCCGCGCGCGCCATCGCCGCCTCGCTCAAGCTGGGGCGCCACGTGGTCACGGCCAACAAGACCGTCATCGCCTGGGACGGCCCGCGCCTCGAGGAGATCGCTCGAGCGCATCGCGCGCACCTCTACTACTCGGCCAGCGTCGGCGGGGCGCTGCCGGCGCTGGAGACGCTGCGGCGCAGCGCGGGCGAGGTGCAGGCGTTCAGCGGCGTGCTCAACTCCACCAGCAACTTCGTGCTCGACTCCATCGCCCAGGGGTGCGCGCAGCGCGAGGCGATCGAGGCGGCGCAGCGCGCCGGGTACGCCGAGGCCGACCCGCGCCTCGACCTGAACGGCACCGACGCGGCGCAGAAGCTGGTCATCCTCGCGCGGGCGGCCTTCGGGCGCGCGCCGGACCGCATTCACTGCGCGGGCATCGCGGGCCTCGATCTCGACGATGTGCGCTGCGCGCGCCGCAACGGCCACGCCATCCGCCTCGTCGCGACTTGCCGATCGACCGCGCGCGGCCTCACCGCGGCAGTGGCGCCGCAGGTCCTCCCGCTCGACCATCCGCTGGGCGCGACCGCAGGCGTGGAGAACCGGCTCTTCATCGAGCGCCGCGCTGCGCCGCCGATCCTGCTCTCGGCCGCCGGCGCGGGGCGCTGGCCGACGGCGGAGGCGGTGCTGGCCGACCTCTACGACCTGAGAAATCCCGCTCCGCAAGGAGCTTCGACCGGGTTCGTCGGGTGTCTGGCGTCCAACGGTTAGCGTCTCTCTCCCGCGACTCGTCGTCCAGCAAACAATCCGGCCCGCCGAATTGCCGACCACTCAACAGGTAGTCATTGTCACGCATTTGACGGGACCTCCTTGTCGCGGATTTTTCCCGCCCGTTTCCTCCCACAAGGAGCGCAGATGGCGAATGTCTCGAGGTTAGGAAAGGTCGTCCCCTTCTTTCTGCTCGCCGGGCTGCTGGTCGTGCTGCTGACGAGCGAACGCAGCCCCGCGGCCACGCCCGCCAGCGGCACCATCAGCGCGGGCTCAACGGCCTCCTGGGACTTCGCCCCGGTAGGCGGTGGGACGGTCATCAATACCGGGGTGCAGGACATCTGCCCGCCAGGGATCTGCGACAACTTCGACCTGACCGTGGCGCTGCCGGCGCCGGCGATAACGTTCTACCTGACCAATACGGCCAAGCTGACCATCAAGTACACCTGGAATAGCGGAATGGTGCCGACTGACCTGGACGTCTTCGCCATCAGCCCGAAGGGCGCGGACTCTGGACCCGGATCGCCAGATGACACCTCGACCGGTCCGGGCGAAGAAGACCTGACGCTCACCGATCCCATCGACGGAGTCTGGCACATCCGCTCGGTCGCGTCGCTCGCGCCGATCCCCACGGCCGCCCACGCGGTCGTGACGCTGACCACCGCCCCGCGGCCCACCGTGCCGCCGCCTCCGCCACCACCGCCCGGGGCGCCGGCATTCGTGAACTATCCGGCGCCGGAGGACTGCTCGACGTCGCATCCTCCTCCGAACTGCATCCAGCCGTCGGTCGGCTCGACGACTTCCGGACAGCATGGGGCGGGCGAGCCGTCCATCGGCGTCAACTGGAGCACAGGCAAAGTCTTCATCGAGGCCGGGAACCACACGCTGCGCGTGACCTTCAACGACCTCTTCAAGCCCGCCACGGCGAGTTGGGAGGACAAGCGGTCCCCCGTCTCGCGGGTGAGCTTGGACCCGATCCTCTTCACCGACGACAGCCACTTCGGCGGCCCGAACCGCACTTTCTCCTCGCAGCTCATCGCGGCATGCAGTTTGATGTCGTTCACCGACGATGATGCCAACACCTGGATAGCCTCGCAGGGCTGCGGACTTCCCGCCGGCGTCGACCACCAAACCGTGGGCGGAGGCAACTACGCCTCGCCTGCGCCCTTGACCCGCACCTCGTATCCGCACGCGATCTATTACTGCTCCCAGGACATCGCGACCGCCATTTGCGCGCGCAGCGACGACGGCGGGCTCACGTTCGGGCCGGGCATCCCCATCTACAAGTTCGCCACTGTCAACGGCGTCGACATTCCCGTCGCGCCCGGTACATGTGGAGGCCTGCATGGCCACGTGCGCGTCTCGCCCGACGGCACGGTCTACGTTCCCAACGAGCACTGCTTCGACGCGAACGGCGTCACCCGGCCGGGCTTCGCCGTCTCCACCGACAACGGCCTCACCTGGGTGGTCCGCACGGTCCCCGACGCCAAAGGCATCAGCCCCGGCAGCGATCCGTCCGTGGCAGCCGGCGCGAACAACACCGTCTACTTCGGTTACGTGAATTCGGACGGGCACGCGAAGATCGCCGTCACCCACGACCGCGGCCTGCACTGGAGCAAGTCCATCGACGTGGGCACGCCGTTCGGGATCCAGAACGCCGAATTCGCCGAAGTGATCGCCGGCGACGACAACCGGGCTGCTTTCGCCTTCCTCGGCACCCAGACCGCCGGCAACACGCAGGGGGCGGACTTCCCCGGCGTCTGGCACCTCTATGCCGCCTTCACCTACGACGGCGGCCGCACCTTCACCACCGTCGACGCTACTCCCAGCGACCCGGTCCAACGCGGCTGCATCTGGAACCAGGGTGGCTCGAACCCGTGCCGCAACCTGCTCGACTTCAACGACATCACCGTCGACAAGGTCGGGCGCGTGCTGATCGGATACGCCGACGGCTGCACCGGCACCTGCGTGAAAGATCCCACGCAGAACGCCACTGGCGGTCCTGCCAGCGCGCAGGACGCGCTCGCCACCATCGCCCGTCAGGTGGGCGGCCGCGGGCTGTTCGCCGCCTTCGACGGCACCCAGTTCGGCCGCAACGACGGCGACAACGAGGGCGGCGGCAAGCTGTGTCAGGGCAACGCCGCCATCGGAGTCAGCGGCGACCCGGACTGCAACGACCACGACGACGACGACTGAGCTCACCCGGCCGAACAGCACTATGCTGCGCCCGATGGACGATCGGCTGCGCGGCCCGCTGTTCGGCCTCGGCTCGGCGCTGCTCTTCGGCATGGGCGCGCCGATAGCGAAGCTGCTGCTGCCCGGGTCGGGGCCCTTGGCGCTCGCGGGGCTGCTCTATCTCGGCGCGGGCGCGGCGTTCCTGCTCGTGCCGCGCTCGCGCAGCGAAGCGCCGCTGCGGCGCGCTGACCTGCCGGCGCTGGCCGGCGCGGTGGTCGCGGGCGCGGGACTTGCGCCGCCGCTGATGCTCTGGGGCCTCATGCGCGTGGGCGGCCTGCAGGGATCGCTGCTGCTCAACCTCGAGGCGCCCTTCACCATGCTGCTGGCGGTGATCTTTTTCGGCGAGCACCTCTCCACGCGCGAGACGCTGGCGGCCGCGCTGGCGATCGCCGGCGGCGCGCTGGTGGGCGTGCGCGACGAGGCGGGCCCGAGCGGTTCGATGGCCGGTGCCGCGGCCATCGCACTCGCCTGCGCGTGCTGGGCGGTGGACAACAATCTCACCGCCCGGATCTCGCTCAAGGATCCACTTCAAGTATTGCGCATCAAGTCGATCTGCGCGGGCGCCGCGAACTTGTCATTGGGGCTCGCGCTGGGCGAGCGAACGCCCTTCGCGCCCTGGGCGCTTCTGCTCGGGTCGGTGAGCTATGGCGCGAGCCTGTTGCTCTACCTGCGTGCGCTGCGCGTGCTGGGCGCGGCGCGACAAGCGGCGTTCTTCGCCGTCGCGCCGTTCGCGGGGGCGGTGCTGGCCGTCCCGCTGCTGCACGAGGCGCCACGGCCGCTCGACGCCATCGGCGCTCTCTTGATGGCCACCGGGGTCGCGCTGCTGATCCGCGCGCGTCACTCGCATTGCCACACGCACGAGCCGATCGAGCATGAGCACGAGCACGTGCACGACGAACACCACCGCCACGCGCACGACGGAGCGGTGGCCGAGCCGCACTCGCACCCGCATCAGCACGAAGCGATCGCGCACGAGCACACCCACGCCTCCGACGCGCACCACAAGCACCGGCACTGATCCTCAGGCGGGTTTGCCGTAGCGGAGGAATAGATGCGACTCGTGTCGGCGGGCGCCCAGCAGATCGAAGCGGGCGCCGCGGAGATCGATCCCATGCGTGAGCGCCTTGCGGCCATCGCCGGAGTAGCGGCCGAAGAGGAGCGGCGAGACCGTCACGAAAAGCTGGTCGAGGAGTGCGGCCGAGATGAGCCGGGCGATGAGCGTCGGCCCTCCCTCGGCGAGCACGCGCGCGTGTCCCAACTCGCGCAGCAGCGTGTCGGGTGTGATGGGATCTTCGTCGATGATGAGCGTGCGCGCGCCGCCCAGCCGGCCTGCGCCGCGCCGAGTGGTCACGACGATGCCGCCGTCCTGCAAGGCGGGATGCGATTCGTCGACCGAGCCCGCTCCGGAGAGGACGAAGAGTTGGGGCCGCTGCAGCAGTCCCAGGCGCTGCCGGAGCTGGGCGTAGAGCGGCGCCGCGTCGGGATAGACGTGATCGGGGTACCAGAGATCCTCGGGCGCCGCCCGCAGCGTGCCGGCGCCGATCAGCACCGCGCCGGCGCACGCGCGCAACAGGCCCATGATGAAGCGGTCCGCCTCGGAGTGTCCGCTGATGACTGCGCCCGACTCGCCGGCGCCGCGCACCGCGACCACCCCGTCGATCGACTCGACCAGATTGGCAAAGACGCACCGCGCCGGGAAACCCAGGTCTCCGCCGTACGACGCGGCCAGCGCGGGCGGAATGCCGAATGCGGGCAGGCCCGGGCTCTCGAAGAGCTTCTCGATCTTCATGCGGGTGAAACTACCCGATTGCGATTGCGATTTGGATTGGGAGCAAGCGCAATCGCAAACAGGTACTCTTTCAGAGAGCCTGGTTTTGCTTTTAGAACCTTCCCGCAAGGAGCGCCAGGTTGGTGCCCTGCGACGCAGCGGGGTTGGGGTCCGCTGCCGCGCGGTGCACCACGGCAGTGTCGCTCTGGGTAGCGGCCTCGTAGACGCCGAAGGCCGCGCCGGCCAGGATGCCCACGCCCGCGCCGATCATCAGATTGCGCTGCCAGTTCGACCCCTGGTTGACGAGCGTGATGCCGCCGCCCACGAGGAGGCCGGCGATCCCGCCGTAGAGCGCGTCGGTGGCGACGATGACGGCGGTGGTGCGGCCGCGTGGCGTGGTCTCGACGCCCGTGGCCTCGTCGCTGACGCGCGTGCGCGACGTCGTGGTCGTGGTCGAATTTGCATCGTTCGGGTTCACCACCACCTGCGTCGACGACGTTGGTTGCGGCTGCGTCTGCACTGTCGTGGTGGTGGTGGTCGGCGGAGGCGGCGCGGCTTGCGTCTGCCCCTGCGTCTCCACGGTCGTCGTCGTCTGTGCCCGGGCAGGCAGCGCAATCAGCGCCGCGGCGAGCATCGCGATCTTCGGCATGGCTTCCTCCGGCGTAGGTGTCGCCACGAAACGTTTTGGCCGCTCGCTTCCGGAGGCAATCCTCGCCTGCTCGCGGGGGAGCCGGCCGTCCTCTTGGTCTTTTGGCTTTGGGTTCTTCAGGGAAGCGCGCTCAGCTTGAACTCGTCGAAGAAGATCCCCGACATGCTCGCGGCCATGCCCGCGCTGCCCGACCCGGTGAGCGCCGAGGACGACGAGTCGGCGACGCTCAGCTTCTGAATGCCGTTCACGAATGCGGTGAGCGCGACCGGGCCCGTCCCCTTCACCGCGAAGGCGAATCGGTTCCACTCGTTGTTGGGGCCAATGCCGCCAGGCGCGCTGCCCAGCACGGTCACTGTTCCCCCGCTGTAGCGGCGGATCTCCACCCACAAGTCGGAGCGCAGGGCGAGCGCATAGCGGGTTCCCGTTCCGCCGCGCAGCTCGAGCAGCGCATCGCCGCGCCCGAAGTTGACCATCTTCGCGTCGATGCGGCAGTCGGCGCAGGAGGTGCCCGCCGCCTTGGCGCGATCGAGGGCGTCCAGGTCGGAGTTGGCCTTGTCGTTGTCGCGCCACAGGCCTTGGAGAATGTTCCACCGAGGGCCAAGGTCGGACGGGTTGGTGCGCTTGAAATCATCGAAGAAGAGGACACCGGTGGGAGGACCGGCATCCGGCGTGCCCGCGTCGGGCGTCCCCGCGTCGGGCGTCCCCGCATCGGGCGTCCCCGCATCGGGTGTGCCCGCATCGGGCATGCCGCCCGAGCTGCTCGAGCCGGTCACGGTGAAGTCCAGGTACTTCGTGCCGGAGCGGTCGGTGGTCATTCCAGCGGTTCCCGCCGCGACGATCGCGGACGACGAGTTGTCGCTCACGCTGAGCCTCACGACGCCGTTCACGCTGGCGACGAGCTGCACGGGCCCCGCGCTGGCCACCGAAAGCGAGAGGGTGGCCCAGTCGGTCAGGTCGGCGATCCCGCTCGCCGCCTCGCCGAGCACGGTGGTGGCAATGCCGTTGTGCCGCCGGATCTGGATGCGCCCGTTGGCGAGCAGCACCACGTCATAGCGATCGTTGCCGGAACTTTCGCGCAGGTCGAGCGCCGCGGTGGCCATTCCGAAGGCGATGACGCGCGACCGCACGGTGCAATCCGCGCACTTCAGGCCCAGCACGGCCGCCTGGTCCACTCCGGGGAGATCGGCGTTGGCGCGGCCATCGTCTATCCACGCCCCGCGGTTGACGCTCCACGCGGGTCCAAGATCGGTGGCGTAGCGGTTGAAGTCATCGAAGCCAGGTCGCCCGCCTCGCCACAGAGGATCAGACCGGTTCACGCCGCTATCGGAATCAGCGATCAGGATGTGTCTCGCTCGGCCGGGCGGTCCTTCCTGAACTTCGCCATCAAGGTCCTGCCGAGGTGCTGTTCGGCCTTCATCAGATTATGGCTCTTGCAGAGTAGCCGGATGTTTCCGATGGTGGGTTTGCCTCCGAGAGCGACCTCGAGATCGTGGTCGAACTCGAGCCGATGCGTCGAGCCGCACATCTCTCCGTCTCCCATCGGCCAGGTGCAGCGCCCTTGGTCGCGCTCCCAGACCGCGCGCTTGACCGCGGCGGGGACGTAGCGGTCGTTTTCGCCTTGAGGTTCCGACTGCGCGCGCGGCCGGTCGGTCAGCGCCTTGCGCTTTCGATCTCGCTCGAGGACCAGCTTGAAGGCCTCGCGCACGACCTGTTCAAAGTTTCCGTCGGGGCACTTGTGAGAGAGCGCGGCACGCACTTGCTCCAGCTCGTCGATGAAGTCCGCCGAGACCGTGACGTTGAGGCGGCGCAGATCAGGCGTGAGCGGCTTGACGACCTCGAGCGGCGGAGGAGGCGTTTTAGGTCGGGTCGGAATCCGTACGAGCATTCGAGAAATTCCTGCTCATAGATGGCCTCCAGCACCATCGTGACGGCTCTCTGCAACACCTTGTCCTCGAAGGTCGGTACCCCGATCGGCCTCGTCTTGCTACCATCGCCTTTCGGGATATGGACCCTGCGCACGGGCGGGGCTCTGTAGTCACCGGACTTGAAGCGACCGAGTAGCGCAGCGAGGT
>WNFF01000229.1_pt1 | contig 47094 bp, 42 predicted proteins | sample 5400441 | NCBI WGS metagenome assembly WNFF01 (sample SAMN13153345, study PRJNA577476) | soil metagenome | isolation source: 120 cm saprolite under Douglas fir tree site 2 hole 3 replicate 1 | place: USA:California | collected 2015-04-18 | reverse complement strand
AGGGCTGGCTGTTCCCCGGCCAAAACCCCGTCAACCCGATGACGACGCGCCAGCTCACGCGCGCCTGCCAAGCTGCCGCTCACATGGCCGAGCTTACCAAGCGGGTGACGCCACACACCTTGCGCCATAGCTTCGCGACGCACCTGCTCGAACACAACATTGATGTTCGGGTGATTCAGGTCCTGTTGGGTCACGCCAAGCTCGATACCACGGCGCTCTACACGCGCGTCGCCACCAATACGATTCGCGAGGTCATGAGCCCGCTCGATCGTCTCACGCCGCTGCGACCCAAGAAGGACGAGACCAAAGACGCGACCAAGCCGGAGACTAAGAACGAGACCAAGGCCGAGCCGCCCGCCTAAAGCGCGGCGCTCTTGGTACGTCCAAAGCTGGAGGTTGCGGATATCTTGCGCCGCCATGGACCGGCGTGGCGCCAGGCCAACGCCGGCCATGTCAGCCTCGGCCAACTCAAGGTGATGTCGGCGATCGAGAACTGCCGCACGGCAGCGCTCGGCGGCCATGTCGCGCGCTGCGAGAACGCGAACTGCGGCCATACCCAGATCGCCTACAACTCCTGTCGTAACCGGCATTGCCCCAAATGCCAGGGAGCCGCTGCGAGGGAATGGCTCGCCGCGCGTGAGGCCGAGCTACTGCCGGTACCGTACTTTCACGTCGTGTTCTCGCTGCCGGCCCAAATCGCCGACATCGCCTACCACAACAAGGCCGTGATCTACGACATCCTGTTCAAGGCTTCGGCCGAGACCCTGATCACCATCGCGGCCGATCCCAAGCACCTCGGCGCCCGCATCGGCGTCCTCTCCGTCCTCCACACCTGGGGCTCGGCACTCACCCACCATCCGCACGTCCACATGATTGTGCCGGGCGGCGGCATCTCGCTCGATGGTAAGCGCTGGATCGCCTGCCGGCCCGGCTTCTTCCTCCCCGTGCGCGTGCTCTCGCGCCTGTTCCGAAGGCTGGTGCTGGAGAAGCTTGCCGCCGCGCACGGGGCCGGCGCCTTACAGTTCTTCGGCAAGCACGCCACGCTCACCCATGCGCAAACCTTCGCGGCCTATTTGGCGCCGCTGCGTAACAGCGAGTGGGTGGTCTACAGCAAACGCCCATTCGGGGGACCCGCAGAAGTCTTGCGCTATCTCGCGCGCTACACCCATCGCGTCGCCATCTCCAACCGCCGCCTGGTCGCGCTCAATGACAAGGGCGTCACCTTCAAGTGGAAGGATTACCGCCTCGAAGGTCGGGAGCGATACGGGGTGATGACGCTCGATACCCACGAGTTCATCCGCCGCTTCCTGATGCATGTGTTGCCAGCGGGCTTTCACCGCATCCGTTACTACGGCCTGCTGACCAGCCCAACCCGTGCCAAGAATATTGCACGCATCCGTGAGCTGCTCGCAGTTCCACTCATCCCGATCGACGCTATCAAGGCCGCCAACACAAAGGCTTCGACAAGCGCTCAGCTTGAAGAGCCGAAAGCGCCACAGCATGCCTGCCCTTGCTGCGGCAGCCGCATGCGCATCATCGAGACCTTCTGGCCAGGGCAACAGCCCAAGCACCACTCCAGCCCGCTTCCGCGACCGATCAGGATCGACACCTCATGACAACCTCAAAGCTACCACTCCGAAAAGCCGTTCGCCCGTCTGCCCGCTCCCCAGCCGGCCACGGCTCAGTTCGCTCCAACGCTGCGTTCACGATGCTACAGCCACACCGATCCGCGACCGATCTGAGCGCCAGCGTCAGCGCCACCACTCACCCGACCGCGCCCCTCAACTCCACTGTGGCCCGCCCACGGCCAAATCCCCATAGCTGAGCGCGCGGCACCGCCCCAATCCGTGCCCCTTCCCGCGGTTTCGTCCCTTGGAGGTTTTCGGACGCCGGCCGCCGTGCGTGGGGAAACGTTCGTGACGGCCGGCGTCCGAAAACCTGCACATTCGCGCCGTTTCGGGCGCGCCGTCATCGGCGCCGCTTGACCCCAATGACCGGACTTCGCTGACGAGGCCCAGCGCTTCTCGGCTGGACCAGCGCAGACTCGACACCGCACTCCTCTACCTACTGATCGCGAGCAGCGAGCGGATCTGCTTGAGTGAGAGATCGACTTTCATATCGTTATAGATGTTGCCCAGCTCCGGCGTTGCGAACTGCGGATGTCCCTGCACGCCCGTTTTTGCGTCGGCGAGGGAAAGCTTGCCCTTGCGAACCCACTGCCCCGGTGTCGTCTCGATCGCGAGCAGCGCCGAGGTGTCGTGGATACCCGCGTGGTCTTCGTCGGTTGGCAGCCCGCGCTTGGCGAGAAGTTCGCGCATTTGGACGCGCGACTTTGCGTAGAGGTCGCCAATGAACAGGACGCGCGCGTCGCTCGCGCGGGCCTCACTATCGAGCTCCCTTGTTACAGCAGTCCGATATACCCTACTGGCCCTGGCGCCGCTCACGTCATCGAAGATAGGTTATCTCCGCCCAGTGCTTTGATGTTCGCGTGGCGTTTCCGCGCGGTGACCTGAGTGCAGAGTATAACCTCTGCTGGTCCGATAGAAAGGAGATCGACATGAGCTCGATTTTCAAGCTTTTCCTCGTGAGCGTGGCGGCTGCGGTGACAATCACGACCGGTGCGCTGGCGCAATGGTCGATCGGCCAACCAGGCACGCGCGAGCCGCCCCAGGGTCACAACCGCTATGTCTATCTGGTGATGTCCGATCCCCTGCCAGGCAGGGAATTCGATTTCAATGACGGCTACCAGAACATGCACATGGGTGATCTGGTGCAGCTCCCCGGTTGGACCGGAGCGCAGCGTTTCCGACTGGTGCCTGACGTCATGCCGCACAACATCCAGCCGCTTTACCGGCGCGGCAATCTGATCATCTGGGATCAAGAAGGCACCGATCTCGAGAAGCTGCGAAGCGACGCCAATGCCGCTATCGCGGGAGGCAAGAGCCGGCTCATTCCTGGATTCGACTACGGGCCTGACGGCGGGGTCCGCGCGACCTATCAGGTCATCGGGGCGCGCATGACTCGCCCCGACGGCAGGAAGCCGTTCATTCCCGACTACGTCGACAACAAGACGCCGCGGCCCAACCGCTACATCATGCTGGATTTCATCGAGCCGGTTGCCGGTGTCAGCGACAGCGTTTTCGAGGCGGCGCTTGGGAAGCGCGTCAACGAAGTGCTGGCATTGTCGGGCTGGATGGCGGCACAGCCATTCCGTTTCGCGACGCCCCCTCCGAGCGCCCGCCCGACGAGTCTCGCCTTCACCAAATATCTGGTGATCTGGGAAACCGAGGGCAGCCATGCGCAGGAGCTGCAAAACACGCTTATCGCCGCCACAAAGGTGGGCGAGGTCAAGGCGCTGGCCACCGATCCTGCGACCGCGCAGTCAAGCTGGTGGGTGACGACTTCGCCCTTCATCACCAAGGACGACTTCCAACGATGAGGATCGTGACGCATTGACGAATACTCCGGCCTCGGGGACAATCGCTCCGGGTCGCTAGCTGCCCTCGCGATGGCGTGAGCATCACGACCGGTTCTACCTCGTAGAGCTGCCGACCTACCGCATCGCCCGAGTCGGCAGGGTTAGGCCAGCAAGAGACCGTCCGCCTACCCGAGATTACTCCTGACCTTTTGACCATGCGGCTAAAAGTGTAATGTTTGTGAGTGAGCTTACCGGCAGGCCATGCGCATGCAAGCCGGGGCAACAGACACGCGCGACGCAATGAAGATAGGCAAATTGAGGTCAGTCATGAATCGTTTGATGCTTGGTTCGCTGTCGATCTTCTGGATCCACATTGCTCAGATCGCCCACGCTGCGTCCCCCACACTCGCCGATGACCGGTATGTCGCCGAAGCCATTGCGCGGAACGCCATCATTTGGGACGTTCGCCCGGCCGATGCTTATGCGGCAGGACACATCGCCGGCGCGGTCAATATCGGCGATGCGCCGCGCGTATTGCGCGACGAGAATACCGAGGATTTCATTGCGACCGATCGCATCGAGAAAGTCCTCGGCGCGGCAGGTCTCGATCCGAAGCGCGAAATCATCGTCTATGGCAGCCGTGGCAGTTGGATGCCCTATTTCGGCCTGTACACGATACGGTATTTTGGCGGCGACAATGTCCGCGTCTATCACGAAGGCATCGAGGGATGGACTGCTGCCGGGCGTGCGGCCAGCCGCGAGACACCGACGACGGCGCCCGTCGCCCTCAAACTCGAAATCGATCCGAGCGTTGCGGTCACGACGAAGGAGGTCGTGGCGCGGCTGAACGACCCGTATGTGCAGATCATCGACGCGCGCACGCCCCAGGAATTCGCCGGCGAAGACATCCGTGCCATTCGCGGCGGCCATATCCCGGGGGCGATCAACATTCCCTATGAGCAGAACTGGATCGATCCCGAAACACCGGCCAAGCTTTCGCGCAAGCAGGTGACCAGCAATGCCGGCATGTCGCTCAAGTCGGTCGGGGACCTCAAACGTTTGTATGCGGGGTTCGATCCCAGCAAGGAAACCATCGTCTACTGCCAGAGTGGCGCGCGGGCATCGGAAACCGCGGGCGTGCTCCAGGAACTCGGCTTTACTAACGTCAAAGTCTATGATTCCTCTTGGCTCGGCTACGGCAATACGCTTGATGCGCCCGCCAACAATGTCACGTTTTTCAATGTGGGCTTGCTCACGTCACGATTGTCGACCCTGCAGGAACGCGTCAACCAGCTTGAAAAAGAACTCGCGGAAACAAAGGCGCGGAGGTGATCCGAGCTCTGCACGTGCCCGCGTTCTCTTTGCGGCAGCTACGCGTGTGAACGATTCTTTCCTGCAAGTCGCCAGGGAGCGCTAGGCATAGTGGTGCCATCGACGCTGCTGGCGCGGGCCGACGAAGAACATCAAATAATCAGAGTTGCAGCTTTGACGCTTGCAACTCTGTGCCGGTCGAAGGACGGCTTCGGGTTAAGGGCGGCGGTGCCGCCGATGTGACCGGCGTGTCCGGAGTCACCCCAACTCCGGATGTGCCGGGACGAGGCCCGCACTGGCACCGGGGGCCATGACCCGGCCGGCATCATTATTTGAAGCCCGATCATGGTGTTGGCCCTCTCCGCACCAGTGGCACCCTCCGATGTAGGCCCGTTCCCATGGTGCCCCCGCCGGGATAGGCTGCCCATGACATGAATTCATAATCGGGAGGACATCATGACGAGACCCAAGGGTTCGATCCGCAACGACTTGCTCACATGCAGCATGCTGGTCGTGGCATGGCCAGCATTGGCAGCCGACGTGACGCCGGAGCGCCTCCTCAATCCCGACAAGGAGCCGCAGAACTGGCTGATGAACCACCGCACCTATGACGGCCAGCGCTACTCGCCGCTGGCCCGCATCAGCCGGGGCAATGTCAAGAACCTCAAGCTCGCCTATGCGGTGCCGCTTGGCGGCGGGGCCGGCAACGAGTTCACCAATGCGACGCCGCTCGCCGAAGACGGCTTCCTCTACGTCACGGATTCCTGGAACGTCCTCTACAAGATCGACGTTCGCTCGGGCGATGTCGGGCGCATCGTATGGCGCATGGATCCGAAGCAGGATCGCCAAATGCGTAGCCGCGGCGCAGCGTTGTGGGGCAACCTCGTCATTACTGGCGCCGGCGGTTTTGGCAATTCGCCGCGCATCATCGCGACCGACAAGGAAAGCGGCAAGGTGGTGTGGGAGACCTCGTTCTCGGACACACCGGACGTGACCTTCACGGCTGCGCCGCTCGCCATCAAGGACAAGCTCATCGTCGGCGCCGCCAATGGCGACCAGGGCGTGCGCGACTGGATTGCTGGTCTCGATGCCGCCACCGGCAAGCTGGTGTGGCGCAAATTCACCATTCCGGCGCCCGGCGAGCCCGGCAGCGAGACCTGGAAGGGCAACACCAATGCATGGCAGACCGGCGGCGGCGCCGTCTGGGTGACCGGCACCTACGATCCCGCCACCAACCAGACGATCTGGGGCACCGGCAATCCGGTGCCGATGTTCGACCCGACCTATCGGCCGGGCGACAATCTCTACACCAACAGCGCCATCTCCTACGATCCCGACACCGGCAACATGAACTGGTATTTCCAGTTCACACCCGGCGACATGTGGGACTACGACGAGGTCGGCACCCACATCCTGATCGACGGCAACGTCGCCGGGCAGGCGCGCAAGCTCATCACCCACTCGGCCCGCAACGGCTTCCTCTACACCTTCGACCGCTTCAACGGTCAGTCGGTCCTGGCGAAGCCCTATACGGAGGTCAACTGGACCAAGGGCATCGACCAGAAGACCGGCAAGCCGCTCGACTACGACCCCGGCAAGGACATCCAGACCTATGCGGGTGTCGGCAATCTCGCGCCGGGCGCCCCGCTCAAGAAGGTCTGCCCGTCCCATCTAGGCGGCAACAACTACTGGCCGTCGTCCTACAGCCCCAAGACCAAGCTCCTGTACATCCCGGCTTTGTCGAACTGCATCACCGTCAGTATCGACCGCGAAAAACACAACAAGGAACGGGGCTGGAACGGCGGGCTCAGCCAGACCGACGAGCGCTGGGAGAGCAACCTGACCGCCGTCGATCCGCTGAGCGGCGAGATCAAGAAGAACGTGCATCTGCGCTACCCGAACCGCTCCGGCACGCTCGCGACCGGCGGCGGCCTCGTGTTCCTGGCCCTCATGGATGGCACCGTCGCGGCTTACGACGAGGGCTTTTCGGCGCCGCCGATGACGTTCGAGGTCAACGGCAAGCAATACGTCGGGATCGTGTCGGGGCCGAGCCCGGGCTCGAGAGGGCAGCTCGCCAACACGCCGGAACTCAAGGAGCAGCGCCAAGCCCTGGTGCTCTATGTCTTCGGGCTGTGAGCGAAGCTGAACGGCAGGGGGGCAATGCCGGTCGGTCGGGCCGGATCGGCGGGGCGATGCCGGCGGACCGCGCCGGCGCTCGCAAAGTGGATTTTGGCGTCCGGGATGCGCTTCATCGGCCACCTCCCGGTCCAGGGACGAGCGTTGCAGATCGGCCCTCATCGGCGCGCCGGCAGGTCAGGGTGTCGCCGGCGTCGAACGCATCGCGGGAGGCGATCATCATGATCGCAACCCGATTTGCCTCTTGGGGTGTCGCTGCTACCTGGCTGTCGAGGACGTCATCGCCGTTTGAAGGAGATCATGACTGTTCCCCCCTCTGGCTCAGCATGTGGATGAAGACATCTTCCAGGCGCGGCTCGACTTCGCGCCACGACAGCGCCGCGTAGTCGGCGCGGCGGATCGCGGCTTCGAGCGCGACGCGATCGGTCCCGGCCACGTGGAGCGCGCGCCCGAACACGGCGGCGGCCTCGACACCGGACATGCGCCGCAGGCTGCGCGCCGCGTCGTCGACATCCGCGCCCGTCGCCTCGTAGGTGATCAGCCCCGATTGCCGCGAGACCTCGTCGGCGCTCCCCTGCACGACGATCCGTCCTTGGGCGAGATAGACGATACGGTTGCAGCGCTCAGCCTCGTCCATGTAATGGGTCGACACCAGGACGGTGAGGCCCTCGCCCGCCATGTCGTGGATGAGGTCCCAGAACCCGCGGCGCGCCTTGGCGTCGACGCCGGCGGTCGGCTCGTCGAGCAGCAGGAGCTGCGGCTCGTGCAGGATGCAGGCGGCGAACGCGAGGCGCTGCTTCCAGCCGCCGGAAAGTTGCGCCGCAAGCTGGTTGCGGCGATCGGCGAGCCCCATGCGATCCATGATGTCCTGCACGGTCCTGCGGGCGTGCGGCATCTCATAGACGCTCGCCACCAGATCGAGGTTCTCGAACACCGTGAGGTCGTCGTAGAAGCTGAATTTCTGCGTCATGTAGCCGACATGGCGGCGGATCGACGACGCCTGGCGGGTGATATCGAACCCAAGACAAGTGCCGCGCCCGTGATCCGCGGTGAGAAGGCCGCACAGCATGCGGATGGTGGTGGTCTTGCCGCTGCCGTTGGCGCCGAGAAAGCCGCAGATTTCCCCTTTAGCGACTCGCAGGCTGAGGCCGTCGACCACTTTGACGGCGCCAAAGCTCTTGCGCAGGTCGTGGACGTCGATGATGTGGTCGGACATCTAAGGGCCGTTTCGCGCGATCGGTAGCGCCGGCAGCGGCCGCACGGCCATCGGTTGGCCGGGGTTGATGAGAGGGGCGTGCTCGGGCGGCGGCCGCGCTTCCACCATGTAGACGAGCTTGGCGCGGCTCGCTTCGCTGTAGATCACCGGCGGGGTGAATTCTGCTTGCGGCGAGATGAACGAGATGGTGGCGGCAAGATCGGCCGGGCAGCGGTCGCACAAAAGTGCGACCTTATCGCCGCCATGAACCTCCGCAAGGCGCGGCTCGGGGACGAAGAAGCGCACGAAAATATTCTCCGGTGGCAGCAGCGACACCACGGAGCCGCCAGCCGGGATGGTCTCGCCCGGACGGGCGAGCACGTCGGCAACGATGCCGGCCGCCGGCGCCATGACGTGGCGCTGATCGATCCGCCATTGCGCCATGGCGACAGCCGCATGCAAGGATTCCACCAGCTGCTGTTGCGCCTTGATCTCGCCCTCTCGCCCCATCGGGGCGCGCATTTGCGCCAGCGCGGCTTCGAGCCCTTGCACCCTGGCGAGGGCGGAACGCAGGTCGGCGCGCTGGTCTTCGACCAGCTGCCTCGACACGCCTCCGTTCTTTACCAGCTCCTCGTTGCGCTTGAGGTCGGATTGGAGCTTGTCGCGGGCCGCGTGGGCATCAGCCAGGCTGGCTTCTGCCTGCTGGATTTCGGTCGGCTTGCCGCCGGCCTTAAGGTTGGCAAGCTGCTCCTCGGCCTGCCTGAGCTGGCGCGCGGTCTGGTCGTGGGCCGCCCGGTCGTTGGTGTCGTCCTGGTCGAACAGCGGTGCGCCGGCCGCGACCCTGGAGCCGCGCGCCACGTAGAGCGATATGAGAAGACCTTGCTGGGTGGGGCCGACCTTGATGAAATCGGCCTCCGCGTAGCCCTGCCATTCTACGGGCGGCAGCACGCGCGTGGTCCACCACCAGCCGGCGCCGGCTGCGGCCAGGAGAATCACGGTAAGGATAGCAATCACGCGTCGGTTCACCGCACTTGACCTTATGTAACCGAACGGTATCGTTGCATTATCACTATTGCCGCGCCGCGGCAAGGGAACAAACGAATGTCCGATGCGCCATTGGAGCATGGCGAGTTCAAGCGCGGTCCCGGCGGGCGGCCGACCCGGGAGGAAGCCGAGCGACGGCACCGCAGCCTGTTGGCGACTGCCTTTCGCTTGTTCCTGGAAAAAGGCTGGGATGGCGTCTCGGTCGAAGAAATCTCGCGCCAATCGGGCGTCGCCAAGGGCTTCATTTATTCGCGCTATCCCGACAAGGCGGCCTTGTTCGTGGGCGCGATCGAACGCCTCATGGCAGATGCCACGGGCACGTTGCATCTGGCGGAGCCGTTGCCGGAGGATGCCGAGCAGGGGCTTTACGAGTTCGGCCGCAAAATGCTGGACATCGTGCTGCAGCCCGACGCGCTCGCATTCCATCGTCAGTTCATTGCCGAAGCCGGCCGTTTTCCGGACTTGGCCAAACTATTCCTGGCACGCAACCGGGTGCGCGACCTTATTGTGGAAGTGCTGCAGACTTATGCGGACCGTGGCGTGATTGAACTGCGCGATCCCAAGTTGACGGCGGAACATTTCGCCATCCTGGTGGTCGGCGTTCCCCGCATGCTGGCGCTGCTGGTCGGTCGCGAACCGCCTGCGGAGGAAGAACGCCGGCTGCGCGCCGCGGTGCGGCTGTTCCTCGACGGCTGCCGGGCCAATTGACTGCTCCCTTCCCGCCGCGGGAGAAAAAATCGTGGCTCGGACTGAGCGAAGCGACTCCGGGAATGCCCTGACAATAGGCAAAGCCGCCTCAAGCATACCACTGTTGGAATATTTGACAACAGTGGTATGGTGTTGTTATATCCTCCAACATGAAAGCCGAGCTGCTCACCGATGAACGGCACGTGCTTGACCCGCGTGCGTTCGTCGAGATCGTGGTTTGGCGGCTGCCGCGGCCAGTGCGGGGTTCGCGGCATCCGTTCAAGTATCGGCTGGCGCTTGTTGTCGATGGGATTTGCGTGCTGCGCTACGATAACGAGGCGGGCAAGGGCGACCATCGGCACGTGCGGGATGCCGAGGAGCCTTATGACTTCACTGACCCGGACGCGCTGCTTGCTGACTTCTGGCGCGACGTGGAGGCAATGAAATGACGACCGTGACATTGCAGGTTTCGAAGCTCGATGACGTCAAGCGGCGCGCGCAGGATGCCTTCAAGGGTAAGAAACAGGGTTCGCGCATCAGCTTTGCAACCCCGGAACTTCTGTTTCGGCTTTTGACCATAAAGCGGTGGGAATTGATCCGCGCCCTGACCGGTGCGGGACCGCTGACGATCCGCGAGGCGGCGCGCAGGGTGAATCGCGACGTGAAGGCGGTGCACGGCGACGTGCGCGCGCTGCTCAACGCCGGCGTCCTGCGCAAGACGGAGGATGGACTCATTGTCTTCCCCTTCGATGCCATTCACGTCGACGTAATGCTACATGCGGCTTGACGGAAGCCCTTCTCTGCCGATCTGCGTGAGACCACGGTATTTGCGTATTGCCCGAATCGGGTGCTCTCCGCTCTCAATCGCTGCCCACACGGCTGTTGGCAGCGCGACATCTTCGCCCCGGGCGATTTTCGCATCGGTCGCTTCGACGATACGTGCGGTCATCGCGTCTTCGCTTGCCTCGTCGCCGGCACGCGCAAGTAACGCGTCATAATCGCGGCGTGGGATGACGACGAGATCCTCGCCATCGGTGTGGATGATCTGTAGCTTTCCCATCATTGCTCTTTCGTCATTTGTAGATATCGCGTCGATTGCCGACAGCGCGGACTTCGATCGTCGCAGTCGTCTCGACAAAAATCACACGCCAGTCGCCGATCCGCAACCTGGCGCCCGGCCGCCCTGTGAGCCGCTTGACATTGCCCGCTCGACCGACACCGGGACACCGGAGCTGCGGCGGTTGTGCCCGTTGTTTGCGGATCGGACGCAGGAAGGCCGCAAACACACGGGTCTCGGTCGGACGTGGTAATGTCCGGTACCGTCGATAGCAGACGAGAGAGCGGACATAGCCATATCGACGCGAATGACCCTTTGCAGAAGCCCATATGCATCGCAGCACGGCATTCGGCTCAAGGAACCTTGAGCGCATCGCGGATGCGGCGGGCCTCGGGTAAGCGTGATTCGTAATAGGCTGCAAACGGTGCGTGCCCTGCAGCACGCATGGTTTCAAAGGCGGCCTCGAGTTGTCGGACCGCCGTTTCGGCCGTCGCGCCGTCCCTGGTTCGGTCGGCTAGCCGCATAAGGGCAACACCCTGATTGCCGAAACTCATGGCCCATTGCAGCGGAACCCGCTCGCGCGCCCCTTCCTCGATCGCGGCGCGATAGGCCAAAACCGCCTCCTCCAGCCGCGCCGTCCCGCTCTCCCGCTCCCCAAGCCTCGAGAGCGTATTGCCGAGATTGTTCTGCGTCGTCGCCCAAGCGAGCGGAACCCGCTCGCGCGTCCGTTCCTCCAGCGCGGCACGAAAAGCCAAAACCGCCTCCTCCAGCCGCGCCGTCCCGCTCTCCCGCTCCCCAAGCCTCAAGAGCGTATTGCCGAGATTGTTCTGCGTCGTCGCCCAATCGAGCGGAACCCGCTCGCGCGTCATTTCCTCCAGCGCGGCACGAAAAGCCAAAACCGCCTCCTCCAGCCGCGCCGTCCCGCTCTCCCGCTCCCCAAGCATCGAGAGCGTATTGCCGAGACTGTTCTGCGTCGTCGCCCAAGCGGGCGGGTCATCCTTTCGGCTGCAAGACACACTCATTTTCCGAAAATGTTCGATTGCCTCCAACAAAGAGGAGTTGCGGCCAAATTCATTTCCCAACGCGACAAGTGCTGCACCCTGCCTCCACAAATAGTTACGCGCGACACTTCCTTCTGCTTTCGCCACAATGCGGGCAGCCTCCGCATAGTGCATTGCAGCCTCGGCATACGCGTCCGGATTGGTGCGCAACATTGCTGCAGCGGCGCGCTCACCTCGGGTTTGAGCAGCGGAAATACGCTTCTCCTTCGCAAGCGCTTCGATATCTTCCGCCCCGGAAAGATCGCGTGCTTCCGCCGCAGCAAGGCATGCATCCGCCTCCGCAAAACTTCCTTTCCGCAAGGCCGCCGCAGCCGCATGGCGCAGCCGAGAAGTTTCTGGATCGGCATTGGAAAGGCGATTGAGCCTGTCGTTCAGGGAAACGAATTCAGAGGCTTTCACCGTCAGTTTTTGCTCTATTTCAGCCGCGCTATAGGATTCCGCTGCTTCCCCCATTTCGGCAAGAATCCCTCGCAAGGCTTCAAGGGGCACGCTCTCCTTTTGCGAAAGGATTTGAAGAATGTTGTCAAGCTTATCGTCCCGCGTGGGGGGAACGGTAGCAAGTGCGTCCTCCAAGAACCTCAACGTTCCTTCATACACTGGGTCATCGCGATCCAACGGCTTGCAGATTGCTCCATGATCTCTGTCGATCGCGACAGGCCTAACGCCGACTATGCCGGGATCGGCGCTCATTGGAGCGACTGCCTTGGCCACTCCGAACATGGGCCGCTTCTCGTAAAATACGCAGTGGCGAATGCGCCCTTGATTGTCGGCGATGCAATTGCGATACGAATTTGAGAGGTCCAGCAATGCTGCGTCGTTCGCTTTCAGATCGCGCATCGCATCCGACACGAACCATTGCATTTGACTGGGAATGGTCGCCATCATCGATCCGCCATGCGGCGTGGCGAGAAACACGACGCCGCGGATGCGATCGAGGAATTTGCCCTTTTGCGCATCCTGCCCACGGTCTCGATCGGCGACGAGGACGAGTTTCTTGATGATGAGCCCGCCGAGGCTGTGGCACACAAAAACAATTGGCGTATCGCCGGACGCCCGTAATGCGCGGTTGGACATGAGCCGTTCGAGCACCGCGACCGCCGCCTCGGCAATCGGCCAGCCCGAACCCCAGCTTGCCTTATCGGCGGGATAACCCAGGGAATAGACGGCGAGGCCCGCCATGTCCTTGGCCAGCCCACGTGGCCAGAAATAGCCGTCGTCTTCCCCGCCCTCGTAGCACCAGGTGCCGACGGCATCGCCGTCGAGGCCATGCACGAATACGACGTTGAGGCGAGGATTGACACAGTCGCCATTTATCGGCTTGACCTTGAGTTCGGCCATAATGTTTGCGTCTCGCTTTCCGCAGCGTCACGGTCCCGATTCGGGTCTGCACGCATGCGCTCCTGTCAAGCCCCCCTTTTTGAATTCGGGGTAACGGGTGCGAATTTGCCGGTAGGCCGTGGTTACGATGATTTTTGCATTACAAGAGTCCGCAATTGGCCCATCACGTCGATCTTGGGATTGATCGGCGCAGCCGCCATCGAAGGGTAAGCGGACCACGTTGCGATACCGGCAGGACGCCCGCCCACGAGGCGTAGTGCAAGATCGCAGGGCGTCGCAAATCTACCGATTGGAGCGCACGGCGGACTGCGGCATCCTAGAGGCACGGCGAAGGAGTAGTGCCCATCTTCATCGACCGTGGCGCGCCAACTTCGCCACGCTGCAAGAATTCTTCCGGCGACCATCGATACGCTGACAGTCGCAGTGGAAACGCTGAGCCGATGATACGATGCCGTCGGAACGGCAGGGCAGCGAGCGCGGAGGGTCGGCGGGACTTGGCCACGAGCGGGCGTAGACCTCCACCGGTGTCTTGCCCTCCATGCACCAGACGATGCGCGCATAATAAATAATTCATTGACTTATTCCCTCAGAGGTTGTATACTTATATTTGGCCTCTTGCGGCGCGGCCTGTCCGAAGACCTGTTTGAAGCGTGCTCCAAATCACCATCGTTCTTCGATTCTCTCTTCTTTGAACTGTCCCGTCCCTCTTCCCGCGCGAGCCCCCGTCATGACAGCCCTCCAGACGACATCCGCCTCTTATGAGGTCGGCTACCGCAAGCCGCCCCGGCATACGCAATTCCAGAAGGGCCAGTCCGGCAATCCGGGCGGACGGCCGCGCCGGTCGCTGGCCGGACGCCTCGAAGAACTGGCGCTGCACGAGGCCTACCGCACGACCGTCGTGATGGAGGACGGCCATGCCATGCCGATGCCGGTCATCCAGGCCGTCCTGCGCCGCCAGCTAGAGAGCGCCGCCGGCGGCAACGTCCGGGCGCAGCGCGACATCCTGGCGATGATCCGGGACATTGAGCAGGCCCGTAGCATCGCCGCTATGTTCGAGGACGGCGACGCCGATGATGTTGTGAATGACACCGATGATGCCGATGCCATCGACGGCGACGACAACGACGTTGACGACACCGCCGACGCCGATCGTGATGATGCCGGCGGCGCCGATGACGATGAGCCTGCGCGGCAGCAGGCCGACGGGATCGATACCTACGGTGAGAGGAGGGAGGCGGAGCGGGAACCGACTGCACCGCCCGCAGTCGGCCACCAGCAGCCGGAAGACGCCCCGCCGGCCGGGCGGACGCCTTCGCTAACGCCCGCCTCGGAAAGCGGGCAACGGCGAGGCGTTCTGCCCCGCCGCAACAGCCCCGGACGGAGCGCGGACGTCCAGCCTGCACGGCCGCAGCCCGGACGGCGCCGCCGCGGTCCGGCGGTCAACGCCGGCAAAATTCGGGGAGGGCGTTCAGGAGGCTCGCGGCGTTCGCCGGGCCGGACGAAGTCCGGACCCGGCCCGGCCCAGGCTGCAGGCGGGCACGCACGCGCGCCGGCCACCCCTGCCGAACGAGACGAAAAATTGAAAATTCCCTGTTACTTTCCCTGTTTTCAGGGAAATCGGGGGAGCCGCCCGTCACCGCCGCTCCCGCGTCGGCGCCTCGGCGAGCGCCTTCCCCTGCGTGAAGCGCTGCACGAAGCCGCAGGCGAGCCATAGCAGGGCAGAGAGGATGAGCACCGCCGTCGCGCCGCGTATCAGGCTCACGAAGAAGGCGACGTCGCTCCCCATACTATTACCTCCACAGCGTAAATTGTACGCCCCCAATTGGAACTGTCGCCCGCCAGAACCTTAACGTACGATGCGCAGCTCTCGGCGCTCCCCGCCATTGCGATGCATAAACGAGAAGCCAAGTTAAGGATGCAAAACCCGGAAGTGTCGGGTCCACCACGGAGAGCCCAATGGCGGTCAGCCTCAAGGTGAATGGCGCAATGCGCAGCGTGCCGGCTGAACCCGACACGCCGCTGCTTTACGTGCTTCGCAACGATCTCGAACTCAACGGCGCCAAGTTCGGTTGCGGGCTCGCCCAGTGCGGCGCCTGCACGGTGCTGGTCGATGGCAGGCCGGTGCGTTCGTGCGTTACGGAGGTTGGTTCGCTCGGGCAGTCTGAGATAGTCACCTTGGAGGGCCTCGGCACGGCGGCGAAGCCGCATCCCTTGCAGCAGGCCTTTATCGACGAGCAGGCCGCCCAATGCGGCTACTGCATCAACGGCATGATCATGTCGGCGAAGGCGCTGCTCGATCACAATCCGCACGCCACCGCGGCGCAGGTGCGCGAGGGGCTTGCCGGCAACCTGTGCCGCTGCGGCACCCATGGCCGCATTATCCGCGCCGTGCTCAAGGCGAGCCACACCACTGGGAGGATATGATGAACGCGCACATCTCGCGGCGGGACTTTGCCGTTGGCCTCGGCGGCATCGTGGTCGCCTTCACGCTCGCTCCGAAGCTTGCGACTGGACAGCAGCCGGCCGCCCTGCCGGGCAGCCTTAATGGCAACCGCATGCTCGACGCCTGGGTTCGCATCGCCGCCGACGGCAGCGCGACGGTGTGTACCGGCAAGGTCGAGCTCGGCCAGGGCATCGTCACCGCGCTGGCGCAGATCGCCGCCGAGGAACTCGACCTGCCGCTGGCGCGCCTACGCATGATTTCCGGCGACACCGAGAAAACTCCCAACGAAGGCATCACCTCCGGCAGCCAGTCGATCGAGAACGGCGGCGTGGCGCTGCGCCTGGCGGGTGCAGAAGTGCGGGCGATCCTCATCGACCTCGCCGCCAAGCGCCTCGGCGTCGAGGCCTCCGGGCTCACCGTCGCCGACGGCGTCATCAGCGCTGCCGACGGGCGCAAGGTGACCTACGGGGAGTTGGCCCGCGACGCCGACCTGCATCGCGAGGTCACCGCGAAAGCCACGCCGAAATCGCCGTCGGCCCACCGGATCGTCGGCAAGTCGATCGCGCGCTTCGACATCCCGGCCAAGGTGACCGGCGGGGTCGCGTTTGTGCAGGACCTTCGGCTACCCGGCATGCTGCACGGCCGCGTGGTGCGGCCGCCGAACTATGGGGCGAAGCTCGAAGCGATCGACGAGGCGAAGATCAAGGCGATGCCAGGCGTCGTCGCCGTGGTGCGCGACGGCAGCTTCCTCGGCGTGATCGCCGAACGCGAGGAGCAGGCGATCCGGGCGAGCGTGGCGCTTGGCCAGGCCGCCAGATGGGCGGCTGGGCCGCCGCTGCCCGACCAGGCGAGCCTATACGATCATCTGCTGTCGCTGCCGGACGACCCTCATGTGATCAGCGAAAAGCAAGCGGCGCTGCCGGACGGCGCCCGGGTGATGGAGGCGACGTATCACAAGCCTTATATGTGCCATGGCGCGATCGGGCCGTCCTGCGCGGTGGCGCAATTTAAGGACGGCAAGATGACGGTGTGGACCCACAGCCAGGGCGTTTTCCCGCTGCGCGGCAATCTCGTCATGGCGCTCAAGCTGCCGCCCGACAAAGTTCACTGCATCCATGCGGAAGGCTCCGGCTGCTACGGCCATAACGGCGCCGACGACGTGGCGCTCGATGCCGCACTGCTGGCGCGGGGGGCGCCCGGCGGCCGTCCGGTGCGGCTGCAATGGATGCGCGGCGACGAGTTCGGCTGGGAGCCGTTCGGCCCCGCCATGGTGATGAAGACGAAGGCAGCGCTTGGCGCCGACGGCCGCATCGTCGACTGGAATTACGACGTGTGGACCAACACCCATTCGACCCGGCCGGGCCCCGGCGGCAACAATCTCCTGGCGAGCTGGTATCTCAACGAACCGCAAAAGCCGGCGCCGCCGCAAATCCTGCCGCAGCCGGCCGGCGGCGGCGACCGCAATGCGCTGCCGCTCTACGACTTTCCGCGGCAGCGGGTGGTGCATCATTTCATCAAGGAGATGCCGCTGCGCGTATCGGCGCTGCGCACGCTTGGCGCCTATGCGAACGTGTTCGCGATCGAGTCCTTCCTCGACGAACTGGCGCTCGCCGCCGGCGCCGACCCGGTGGCGTTCCGCCTTGCCCATCTCAAGGACCCGCGCGGGCGTGCCGTCATCGAGGCGGTGGCCAAGAAGGCCAAGTGGGCGCCCGGCGAAAAGGGCGGCGGCGGCAAAGGCCGCGGCGTCGGATTTGCGAAGTACAAGAACCTCGCCACCTACGTGGCGGTGATCGCCGACATCGAAGTCGATGCCGCGAGCGGCAAGGTCTCGGTGCCGCGCGCGTGGGCGGCTGCGGATTCCGGGCTCGTTATCAATCCGGACGGCCTTGCCAACCAGATCGAAGGCGGCATCATCCAGTCCGCCAGCTGGACGCTGCACGAGGAGGTCAAGTTCGATCGCAACGGAATCAAATCGCGCGACTGGCTCACCTATCCGATCCTCACCATGCCGGAGGCGCCCACGGTCGAGGTCGAGCTGATCAACCGCCCCGAGGCGCCGTCACTCGGCGCCGGCGAGGCGTCGCAGGGGCCAATGGTGGCGGCCATCGCCAACGCGTTCGCGGCGGCGACGGGGAAACGGATGCGGGAGCTGCCGTTGACGCCGGAGCGGGTGAAGGCGGTGATGCGGGGGTAGGGAGGAGCGGGGTGCCGCGCAACTACTTGGCGAACGGGATGCAGTCGAGGCCTTGAGAGAAGCGTCGACGGCATCCATATCATTTTCTGCCAGAGGGGCAGAGCCGCATGAAAAAACAAAGTATCACGAGATTTAGGCTCGATCCGAAAAAGCCGCCCAAGACCGACTGGCGGGCCTTCGACTCCATGAGCAAGGAGCAGCGCCATCAGGCCGCGCTCTCCGACCCAGACAATCCGCCGGCGACGGCCGCTCGCCCGCGCTCGCCGCGTTCCGACCGCCAGCGCGAGGCGGCTTGCCCAACTGGGCGGTAGCGAACCGGCACTGAAAGCTCCTCCCCGCAGAAGGCAGAAAGTCGAGTAATTTCAACCGTATCGAGAGTCACAATTATGTTCTGGTTCGGAAGTAACAGGACCGGCAGTTAGGGTATAATTGGCCTCAGGCACTTGCCGCGTTCCTGAAAGGGAAAGACCATGGGCATCGCATCGGTCCTGCGTCTATCGCCCGAGGCGAAAATCAAGCTTCCGAATGTCGATGAGGCGCTCAACATCGGCTATGCCATCCACTCGGCCGACGATCCGGCGCTTCGGGACAAGCTCACGCAGGAGAACGCCCGACTCGTAGCCAAGAAATTTCTCGCCCTTGAAGCACAGCCGGGGTCGCCAGACGAGGCGTATCTCAATAGCGTGCGGGCGATCGTGCTTTCGCAGGCGCGCGGCATCTCGCGCCGCAAGGAGCGCTACATCCAGGATCTGAAGGCCGCGCAGCTGCGGCGGCGCCGGCAGCGCAACAGCATCCGCCAATCGCGGCGCAGCAACGATTGGCTCAGTAGCGCCTGGCGGCTGTTGGGTCCGTTGATCCTGGGCCTGAGCGGGTATCTATCCGCGCACCTCCTCGCAGTGTTCGTACCGGAGGAGGTGGCGACTCAAACCGGAAGCCGGGTACCGGCGATTCTCATGGGCCTCGTGTTCGTGGCGATCGGCCGCTCGGTCGGCTACTACCTTAATGAGATGCAGCGCAACAAGATCGAGTCCGAATACAATTCCCGCTGCTACCTCGCGTTCCTCACCTATGAGATCGGCAAACTCAAGGAGTTCCGCCAGTATCGCAAGCAATTGTGCGAGGCCTGGCTGCAATATACCGGCGAGGAATATCCGATCACCGCGTCCTACCAGATGGTGATGGAGAGCGACATCGAAACGAGGCGCCAGCTGGAGCGGCATTTGCAAGTCTATGACACGGGCTACATTCGCTTGCTGGTGCGGATGATCCGCATTCTGCGCGGCAAACGAAAAACCAGCGCGGAAAAGCTGCCCGCGCTTCCTGGCGAACTGGTGGCGGAGAAGGAGTAGCGGAATCCCCCTTGGCCCGGCCCCCGAAACGATGGGATGATGCCCATCCCGCCCGGGAAGGAGCGCGACATGAAATTCGGCATCCTGTTCACATCCCATCCGAACACCGATACCGAGCCCTATCCGCACCGCGACGTTCACGCGCGGGTGACGCGCGAAATCCTGCGCGCGGATGAGCTTGGCTACGACTACGCCTGGCTTGCGGAGCATCACTTCAGCAACGAATACGGCATTATGCCGGACGTGTTCGTCTATGCGGGCTATCTTGCGGGCCTGACCAAGCACATCAAGATCGGCACCGCGGTGGTGACGCTCCCGCTGGCAAACCCGCTGCGTGTCGCCGAGAACGCCGCGTTCGTGGACATCCTCAGCGGCGGCCGCTTCGCACTCGGGCTCGGCTCAGGGTATCGCCAATACGAGTTCGACGGCTTCGGCATCGATTTCGAGGCGCGGCGCGACATTCAGGAAGAGGCGCTGCCGCTGCTCGTGGAGTTGCTGGCGACGAAGCGGACCGCCCACAAGGGTAAGCATTTCCAGTTCAAGATCGACGGCGCCTATGAGCTGTTTCCTCATGCGCTCCAGAAGCCGTATCCGCCGGTTTTCCTCGCCGGCGCTACCGAGCGCTCGATTGCGGTCGCCGGCCGCATGGGCTTCGGCCTGATGCTCTCAAGCTGGACGCCGTTTGCGGAGCTCGCGCGCCAGACCGCCAAATACCGCGCCCATCTTGAAGAGACCCCGGCGTCGCTGCGGGCCAACCCGGCACGCGGCCACGTCGATATCGCTCGCCTCGTCTATGTGGCCGAGACCGACGCCATCGCACGGCGCGACAGCGAGCCCGGCATCCTGCGCCACCTCAGCCACTTTGCGAGCGGCCACACCTCCGGCTATCTCGGCACCGTGCAGGAAAAGACGATGGGCAGCCGCGCCGGCTACGAAGCGCTCGCGCACGACATCATTCTGCACGGCTCGCCCGCGACCGTCGCGGAAAAGATTGCGCATCTGCGCGACACCACCGGCGCGACCTCGATCATGCTCCATTATCCGCCTTGGTACGGGCTCGAAAAGGCGCTGGCCTCGCTGGAGCTGTTTGCGTCGGAGGTGGCGCCAAAACTGCGCGCACCCGTGGCGCCCGTAGGGCGGATCAGCGCAGCGTAATCCGCCAGCCACGGCGCAATACCTGTTGCGCCGTACGCGAGTGCACTCAACCCGCGGCAGGGATGTCGCGGATCATTTTGTCCTTCGGCATTCGATGGGTTTGTGGCCCTGGAGCTCCGGCGTCGCTGCACAGTTCGTCAAGCGCCCGTAAGGCCTTCGCAAAGCACACAAAAAAGAGGGTATTTCGTTTTGCCAAAATGCCCAAATCCCATTTTCTCGAAAATGGTATTATCAAACCTTTCCCCTCTATACCCGTTGACGGATATTCATTACACGGATATCAATTACACGGATATTCACTTCGCATGAAGCCCCGGCTCTCAAATCCCTTGGCCCTTGCCGTACTCGCGCTGTTGTTCGAGCGTTCGATGCATCCTTACGAGATGGCTGCGACCCTGAAGAATCGGCACAAGCATGAGAGCATCAAGCTGCGCTATGGCAGCCTCTACACTGTGATCGAGCTGTTGATGGAACGCGGCTTCATCAGCGCCAAGGAGACGTCGCGCGACGGCAAGCGACCGGAGCGCACGGTCTACACGCTCACCGCGGCCGGCCACGATAAGTTGCGGGACTGGATGCGGGAACTCGTGAGCGAGCCCGCTAAGGAATTTCCCCAGTTTGAAGCCGCCTTGTGTCTGTTGCCGGTGTTGTCGCCGGATGAAGCGGTCAAGCTGTTGCGCTGTCGCGCAGTGCACCTGTCGGACAAGGTCGCCAGGTTGGAGACCCACCTGTCGCACATCCTCGGACAAGATTTGTCCGTGATCGCCGGACCTGAAGAAAAGCTGCCGACGCAGCTTGCCGGGGAGAAATTTCCGCCGATTTTCGTCGTCGAGAGCGAATACCGTTTGGCGCTGATCAAGGCCGAGCTCGATTTCGTGTGCGATCTCGTTCGCCGCATTACCGAGGACGGATGGGGACCGGCGGGATTATGGCGCGAGATTCAGGCGTCGATGGAGCGTCGACATCGATCCGCCGGGTCACGAAGCTGCTCACGTTCGCCTGCAGAACCGGAACAAATGTCGTGATGGTGAACATGGGGATTTCCGACGACAAGGCCGCGCTGCTTCGCTCGCTCGCAATCGACAGGATCGTGGCGCGGACAGCGCCACGGCGCTGGCTCGTGCCGACGGCGGTCGGAGGTGGTTCGGCCGCGGTCATCGTCATCGCCGCGCTCTTGCTGCTGCAAGTGCGGGCTGATCGTTTCGCCGATCGTGCGGCGACCTCGCCGCCGCCGGCTTCGGCATCGCTGCAAGCCTCTGCGCCTGCGGCGGAACCGCGCCGAACGGGGGGCCTCGCCGCGTCGGGCTATGTCGTGGCGCGACGCAAGGCGACCGTGGCGGCCGAGATCACCGGCAAGGTGGTGGCCGTGATGGTCGAGGAGGGCATGATCGTCAAGGAGGGGCAGGAACTCGCGCGGCTCGACAGCGTGCTTGCAGAGAAAGACCTGGCGCTTGCGAAGTCGCGCATCGAATCGGCTGAAGCCGCTATCGCGGTGGTCTCGGCCGACCTTGAGGACGCCATGCGCATCGTGGCGCGGGCCAAAACCTTGTCACAGAAAAACGTGATGAGCGAAGCCGATCTGACCAAGGCCGAGGCCCGCGCCGGCGTGCTCAAGGCGCAACTGCGCCAATACCAGGCGCAATTCGAAACCGCCCGCCTCGATGCGCAGCGCACTGCGGCGGTGCTCGACAAGCATAGCATCCGTGCGCCGTTCGACGGCGTCGTGGTCGACAAGAGCGCCCAGCCGGGCGAGATGATTTCGCCCCTGTCCGCCGGCGGCGGCTTCACCCGCACCGGCATCTGCACCCTTGTCGACATGGACTCAATCGAGATCGAAGTAGACGTCAACGAGGCGTTCATCGGCCGCGTCGGCGCCGGCGGCGCCGTCAGCGCCGCGCTCGATGCCTACCCGGACTGGACGATTCCGGCTTACGTGATCGCGATCGTCCCGACCGCCAATCGCGAGAAGGCGACGGTGCGGGTGCGGATTGGATTCCGGCAGAAGGACCCGCGCATCCTTCCGGACATGGCGGTCAAAGTGAAGTTTCTCGACGAAGGCACCGCGGTGACCGGCCGCGATGAAACTGCCGCGGCGAATTGAGCGCGGTACACTTTCAAACGCGATCCAGGAGGTGGAAGTTGACCCCCGACACCCCGATGGTGCATCTCGCCCATGTGAGCAAGCGCTTCACCAAGGGCCGAGAGACGATATCGATCTTCGATCAACTCGACCTTGCAATTCCGCGCAACGATTTCGTCGCCGTGATGGGCCCGTCAGGCTCCGGCAAGACGACGCTGCTCAATCTCCTGGGCGGGATCGATAGCGCCGACGCCGGCGAGATGAACGTCGCCGACCGGCGCATCGATGGGCTTTCCGAAGGCGAGCTCGCGCGGTGGCGCGCCGCCAATATCGGCTTCATCTTCCAGTTCTACAATCTCATGCCGATGCTCACCGCGGCGCAGAACGTCGAGTTGCCGCTGCTCCTCACCGACCTGCGCAGCAGGGAGCGGGCCGCCCGGGTCGAGACGGCGCTTTCGGTCGTCAACCTCGCGGACCGGCTCAGGCACTATCCGCGCGAAATGTCGGGCGGCCAGCAGCAGCGGGTCGCGATCGCACGGGCGATCGTGTCCGACCCCAACCTGCTTCTGTGCGACGAGCCGACCGGCGACCTCGACCGCACTTCGGCCGACGAGATTCTTTCGATTCTCCAGCTCCTCAACAAGGATCTCGGCAAGACCATCGTGATGGTGACTCACGATCCCGCCGCGGCGCGCTATGCCCGGCGCACGCTTCATCTCGACAAGGGCAATTTCATAGAACGTGAGCTTGCCGCATGAACGATTTCACGCTCGTTCGCAAGAACCTGTTCCGCCGCAAGCTGCGCGCCTTCCTGATGATCGCGTCAATCCTCGTCGCGTTCCTGATCTTCGGCGTGCTCGCCGGGGTCTATGCGTCGTTCACGGCGGGAGAGGACCGTGCAGCTGCCGACCGCCTCGTCGTCGTCAACAAGGTCAATTTCACTCAACCATTGCCGATTGCCTACTACAACCGCGTGCGGTCCGTGGCGGGGGTCCGCCAAGTCGCCCATGCCAACTGGTTCGGCGGCTACTACCAGGACCCAAGGAACGTCCTCATCGTGATGGCGGTCGAGCCCGAAACCTACACCGACATCTACTCCCGCGACTTCGATCTTGCGCCGGAGGCGCGACAGGCCTTCATCCGCACCCGCACCGGCGCGCTCGTCGGCGAGGCCATGGCGCGCAAATGGGGATGGAAGGTCGGCGACCGCGTGCCGGTCGCGAGCAACATCTTTTCTCAGCGCAACGGCTCCCATACCTGGGACTTCGACATCGTCGGCATCTTCACGGCCAAGACCCAACAGAACGACACCAATCTCATGTTCTTTCAATACGACTATTTCGACGAGACCCGCTCGTTCGGCAAGGACACGACCGGTTGGCTTGTGTTGCAGACCGCGAATCCGGCTGACAACGACCGCGTTGCGAAAGCGGTCGACGCCATGTTCGCCAACTCGACCGCCGAAACCGCGACCGACACCGAGAAAGCCTTCAACAAGGCATTCGCGGCCCAATTCGGCAACATTGCGCTGATCACCGTCCTCGTGGTCGGCGCCGCCTTCGTCACCATTCTGATGATCGTCGGCAACACCATGGCGCTCACCGTTCGCGAGCGCACGCGCGAGATCGGGGTGCTCAAGACGCTGGGTTTCAGCGGGGGCCGCATTCTCAGCCTCGTTCTCGGCGAGTCGCTCCTGCTCGCCCTGCTGGGAGGCCTCCCGGGGCTTGCGCTCGCCGCGCTTGCGACGGCCTGGCTGCGCCCGAGCGTCTCCAACCTGCTGCCGGGCTTTGCGCTAACGGGCGACATTGTTGTGGAAGCCGTCATTCTGATGCTCGCGCTCGGGCTCATCACCGGCATCGTCCCGGCGCTCAATGCGATGCGTCTCAAGATCGCAACCGCGCTCGGACGAGGCTGATACCTATGCGTTCGCGTCTTCTCCAGTTTCGTAGGGTGGGCAAAGGCGCTCATCGAAATCGGCTGTTGCCGATTTCGACACGTTTTGACTGCCGAAGTCGGGCAAGCCCGACTTCGGTGCGCCGTGCCCACCAGACACTGTACGCCGTGAATGGTGGGCACGCTTCGCTTTGCCCACCCTACGCGTAATTCCGGTTTGATCGAGATAGGCTCTAACAACCCCATGCGCTCGCTTCTGCTCCAAATCGTCGCAGTCACCACCATCAACCTCAAGAGCATTCCCCGACGCATATTGCTGTCGCTGTCGACGGTCGTCGCCGTCGCCCTCGTCGTCATGGTGCTGCTGGCCTTCCTTGCCATGGCGAACGGATTCCAGCGCACCATTGCGGGGTCCGGTGCCGAAGACATCGGCATCGTGCTGCGCGGCGGATCGCGGTCCGAAATCAACAGCACGGTGACACGCGACCAAGTGCGCCTCGTCGAGGACGGACCCGGCGTCGCGCGCGCCGGCGATGGCAAGCCGTTGGTCTCGCCTGAGCTCTACCTCGTGGTCGATGGCATCAAGCGCACCACCAAGACCAAGGCCAACCTGCCGCTGCGCGGTATCGGCGAGCAGGGCTTCGCGCTGCGCAAGGGGATCGTCGTCACGGCTGGCCGCATGTTCAATCGCGGCGCCAACGAGATCGTGGTCGGCAAGGGGCTCGTGCGGGAATTCGACGGCTTCGATCTCGGCAGCACCGTCGCGTTCGGCACCACGCGGTGGACCGTGGTGGGCATTTTCGAGGCGGACGGCAGCGTGTTCGAGTCGGAAATCTGGGCCGACCTGCCGGTGGTGCAAAGCCTGTTCAACCGCAACAATGTCGTCCAGACCGTGCGGGTGCGACTGACGAGACCGGCGACCCTCGACGAGCTGAAGGGTTACAACGACAACGACCCGCGCATGAAGCTCGACGTGAAATCAGAAGCCGCCTATTTCGCCGACCAGTCGTCGCAGACGACGGATCTCATCCAGCAACTGGGGTGGCCGCTCGCCATCGCCATGGCATTCGGCGCCCTCGCCGGCGCGCTCAACACCATGTATTCGTCAGTTGCCGCCCGCGCGACCGAGATTGCCACGCTGCGCGCCATTGGCTTCGGCGGCTTTTCCGCTTTCGTCGGCACATTGATCGAGTCGCTGCTGCTTGCAGCCGTCGGCGGCGCCATCGGAGCGGCGTTGACCTACGCCATCTTCGACGGCCTTAGCGCCTCGACGCTGGGCGGCAATTTCACCCAGGTGGTGTTCAGCTTCAAACTGAGCCCGGCTCTCGTCGGCGAGGGCGTGCTGCTGGCCCTCCTGGTCGGCCTCATCGGCGGCCTGTTTCCGGCGCTGCGCGCCGCCCGGATGCCGATCGTGGCGGGGTTGTATGGCTAGCCCGTAGCCCATCGGGCGGGTTAGCGAGGCGTAACCCGCCAACCGGCGGGCATTATCCGCCGATCCACGGCGCGATACGCTTCGCTATTGCGCCCTACGCCCCCCAACCGCCGTCGTGCCTCGCGGGCGCCCGGTAGCCGTACCGTGCGAACGGCGGATGGCGCTTTGCTCCGGGTTGGACGATAATTTGTAGGCGCTGTGCGACGCCGCGGGGGCGTGACAGGCACGGGAAATGCTTCCAATTTTGAGAACAGGACATCCAGAGAGAGGAACTCACAATGGCTAGCGATTGGAATGACCCCGATGGATCAAATGCGTTCTGGTACAGCGGCAAGGTGACCCGCCGCCGCCTGGTCGGATGGGGGGCGGGCGTGCTGGGCGCAACGATATTGGTGCCGGCGCCGTGGCGAGCCGCTTTCGGCCAGGCCAAGCCATACAAGCTCGGCACCATACAGCCGCTTTCCGGCGCCGGAGCTGCCGGCGGCAAGACCGCGCTGGTCGGCGTCGAGATGGCCGTCGATCGCATCAACAAATCCGGCGGCATCAACGGCCGGCCGGTCGAGCTCGTGGTCGCTGACGATGAGTCCAAGCCCGACGTCGGTCGCCGCAAGGCGCAAAAGCTCGTCGACGACGACAAGATCGACATACAGGTCGGCGGCTTCCTCTCCAACATATGCCTCGCCTGCATGCCGGTCTGGGAAGAGGCCAAGATCGTCAACATGATCAGCGTGTGCCTCGACACGACGCTGACGACGACCAAATGCAATCGCTACAGCTTCCGCCCGTTCGATTACGCGCCGGCGCAGGCGGTGGCGTTCGCGCCTTATCTGGTCAGCAAGATGGGCAAGAAGTGGCACATCGCCTACAACGACTATGCGTGGGGCCAATCGACGCGCGATGCCTATGTGGATCAGATCAAGAAAGCGGGCGGCGAAGTCGTCGGCGCCACCGGCATTCCGCTTGGCACCGCCGACATGACGCCTTTCCTGTCCAGGATTAATGGCAGCTTCGATGGGCTGTTTGGCGTCTTCGTCGGTGCCGACGCCGTGGCCGTGGGCAACCAGGCGTTCGATCTCGGTCTGACCAGAAAATACAAGTGGGCCGGAGACGGCGCGATTGCGGAACCCACCAACCTGCCGGCGCTCGGCAACAAAATCGAGGGCTTCGTCGGCATCAATCGATACGTTCCGGTTCTCGAAGGTCCGCTCGACACGGCGGCGCACAAGAAGTTCCTGGAAGAGGCGCGCGTCCGGCTCAAGAAGATCGATCCCACTGGTCCGCTGCCCGATCGCTACGTGCAGTCGAACTACGAGGCCGTGAATGCGGTGAAGCTCGGCATACAGAAATCGGGCTTCCGCGGCCGCGAGGACACGATGAAGCTCGTCGAGGCGCTCGAAGGCTTAGAGATGAAGGAAGGCGACGACTTCCCGCAGGGCGACAAGGTGCTCCGCAAGGAGGATCACCAGGCGTTCGTGCGCGAATTCATCTTCGAGATCAAGGGCGGCAAGCATCGGATCGTGGAGACGGTCGAGAAGGAGAAGACGTTATTCCCGCCGGCCTGCAAGTTCGCCTCCGCCTAAGTGACCACGGATGCATCGATCAACGCGCGCTCCCCACTGGCCGGGCGGGGAGCGTCAGCTCCTGTTCTCCGGACAGAGCTGTTGACAGTCCGCTTCGGCGGCCTGGCTGCGCTCAATTCTGTCAACTTCGAGGTCGGGCGTGATGAAATCCGCGCAATCATCGGCCCGAACGGGGCGGGCAAAAGCACCTTCTTCAATTGCCTGACCGGCATTCTGCGGCCCTCTTCGGGCCGCATCCTGTTCAAGGACGAGGACATCACCGGGCTGTCGAGCGATCGCATCTCGCGCAAGGGCATCGCGCGTTCCTACCAGATCACCAACATCCTGCCGAACGCCACCACCCTGGAAAATGTCCGCATCGCCGCCCAATCGCGCCGGCACGGCTGGAGCATGCTCACCCATCACGCCGCCTATGGCGACATCATTGCAAAAGCCGAGGCGGTGCTGGAATCGGTCGGCCTGCGCAGCAAGGCCGAGGAGTTGGCCGCAAATCTGTCTCATGGCGAGCAACGCAATCTTGAGATCGGGATTGCGCTCGCCACCGAGCCCGAACTGCTGTGCCTCGACGAACCAACGGCCGGAATGAGCGCGGCCGAGACGCACGATACCATGGAACTGGTGCGCCGGATTGCGAAGAACCTGACGATCCTTATCGTCGAGCACGACATGCAAGTGGTGATGAAGCTGGCAAACCGAATTACCGTGCTTCACTACGGCGAAGTGCTGGCGGAGGGGACGCCGGCGGAAATCCAGCGGAATCCGCGGGTGCTGGAGGTCTACCTCAAGACATGAGCGCGGCGCCCACACCGGCCGAGGCGCTCGTCTCGGTCGACAACATCCACACCTACTATGGCAAGAGCCACATCTTGCACGGCGTGACGTTGCATGTCGGCGCCGGCGAGGTCGTGGGTCTCTTGGGGCGTAACGGCGTCGGCAAAAGCACGACACTCAAGACCATCATGGGCCTTGCCCGCCCGAGCCAGGGCGAGGTGCGGCTCGCCGGCCGCGCCATCACCGGCCTGCCGGCGCATAAGCTGGCGCGGCTCGGAGTAGGTTATGTCCCCGAGGACCGCCGCATCTTTCGCTTCCTCACCGTGATGGAGAATCTGCGTACCGGTCTCGACCGGCACGGCGTCACGTCGGTGAGGAAACAAGAGCTGCTCGATAAGGTCTTTACCTACTTTCCGGTGCTCGCGGAGCGGCGCCAACAGCCCGGCGGCACGCTTTCAGGAGGCGAGCAGCAGATGCTCGCCATCGCGCGGGCGATGATGCTCGAGCCTCGAATCATCCTGCTGGACGAGCCGACGGAAGGCCTGATGCCGCGCATGGTCTCGCAGATCGGAGAGATCATCGGCGCGCTGCACCGGGACGGCGTGGCCATTCTCTTGGTGGAGCAGAACGTGCCGCTCACCCTTGAAGCGAGCGAGCGCATCTACATCATGGAAAAAGGCCTGGTCCGGCATCACTGCGCGGCGTCCGACATCAATGTGAACGACGCGGCCATCCGTCAGTACCTTGGGGTGTGAGTCATTTGGAGTTATGAGTCATGGCCGCCGCCCTCGAAATCCTCGCCGCCATTCCGTACGATCAGATTTTGATCCAAACCGTGAACGGCATCGTCACCGGCATGATCCTGGCGCTGGTTGCCTCCGGTTTGACGCTGATCTTCGGCATCATGGACGTGGTGAATTTTGCCCATGGCGAGCTGTTCATGCTGGGCGCATATGTCGGTGTCGTCGTGCTGGCAGCGACGGGCAGCTTTTGGTTGGCGCTTGCCGTTGCGACGCTTGTCGTCGCGCTCCTCGGCGCGGCGCTCCAGATCGTGACGCTGCGGCCGTTGCTAGGCCGCGATCCGTTGACGACCATCCTCGCCACCTTCGGCATCTCTCTGGTGCTGCAGAATTATGCGCTCTGGCAGTTCGGCCCGGTCGCGCGCAAGATCCAGGAGCCTTTCACCGGCAGCTTCCAGCTCTTTTACCTCGAGTATCCGTGGTACCGGCTCGTCATTGCCGGGCTGTCGGCCGTCATCATCGGCGCTTTCTGGCTGTTTCTCAAATACGGCACCTGGGGAATCTGGATCCGCGCCACCACGCAGGACCGCGTCATGGCGCAGGCCATGGGGATCCCGGTTCCGTGGGTCCATACCGCGGTTTTTGGCATCGGCGCCGGCATGGCTGCGGCCAGCGGCGTGCTGTTCGGCCCGCTGGTCGGCGTCAACCACGCCATGGGACTTGATTGGGTTTTGAAGGCCTTCATCGTGGTCGTGGTCGGCGGGATGGGAAATCTCGGCGGCTCGATTGCCGCCGCCATCTTCATCAGCCTTCTCGAATCCTACGCCTCGATCTGGGTGAGCCCGGCCCAGGCGGTGATTGTCTCGTTCGTCGTCCTGATCTTAACTCTATTGATCCGGCCGACCGGCCTCTTTGTTCCGACACCAAAATGAAAAAACGATCACGCAAGACCTACTGGATCGGATTCGGCATCATTGTGGCGCTCTTGGGCGTGGCGCCGCTCGTGCTGCCGGAATTCTGGCGCCGCTTCCTGACGGAGATCCTGATCTGGGGCCTGCTGGCCATGTCGTCCGACCTCCTGATCGGTTATACCGGCATGATTTCATTCGGCCACTCGGCTTTCTTCGGTCTCGGCATGTACGGCGCCGCGGCCGCGCTGTTGACGGTCAGCCCGCCAAACCTTTGGCTGGCGGTAGGCTACGGGCTCATCGGCGCAGCAGGCGTCGCCTTGTTTGTGGCCTATTTCTCGACGCGCTTGCGCGATATCTATTTCGCCATCACGACCCTGATCTTCTCGCAAATCTTCTACGTCGTCATCTTCACCTGGACCGAGGTCACGGGAGGCCAGAACGGGCTGACGTTCAGGCGCCCGGCGCTGTCGATTCCATGGATTTACGCGACCCCTTTCACGAACGAAACGCTGCACTGGTTCGTACTCGCGGCGGTGACGGCATCCTATCTCATTTTGCGGCGCATCACTCAGTCCCCCTTCGGCATGGTGCTGCAGTCAATACGCGAGAACGAAGGCCGTACCCGCGCGATCGGCTATCCGGTCGAGCGCTACAAAGTCGCCGCGGTCATGCTTTCGGGAGTATTCGCGGGGCTCGCCGGCGTGCTGTACGCTATTCAGAACCGCTTCGCCGCGCCCGACTTCGTCTACTTCCTGGTCTCCGGGGAGACCGTGATCTTCAACGTCATGGGCGGCATTGGAACCTTGGTCGGCCCCATTGTCGGCGCCGGTTTTTTCCTGCTGCTACGCGAGGCCTTCTCGCGCTTTTTCACCGAGTATTACCTCATTCCGGTCGGGATCATCTTTATTGCGATGGTCATCTTCATGCCGCGGGGACTGCTCGGCTTCGGGCGGAGTTGGCTTAATCGTTGAATGACCAAGTCGACGCGGGCATCAGTGTTGCAGACCGTAGCCCGGATGGAGCGCAGCGACATCCGGGAACGGCCTCACCCCGGATTTCGCTGCGCTCAATCCGGGCTACGAGGCTGAGCGGGCATCAGCATTTCAGGATCGAACCCGCTATCGCCCGGCCCTCACTCACCCTGAACCACCTTGCCATTGGTCTTGCGCAATTCCTTCAGTTCGGCCTCCAACATCTCGATGCGCTGGTCGCGCTCGGCGAGTGCGGCTGCCACGTCGGGGGCCTCGAAACGCTGGGGAATATGCTGCGAGCAGTTCTCGTTCCAGGCGGAAACGGTGAACAGGAGGATTTGTTCGGCTCGCGCCCTGTAACCGTCGGGCATCAGCTTTGCGATCAACTCCGCGTCGTTTTCGACAATGCGCGCTTCGCCCCAAATCTTCACGCGCTGCCGCTGCATATAGTCGATAAGAAAAAGATGGGCCTTGGGATTATCCCCAAGATTGCCCTGCGTTATGTACTGTCGGTTGCCGGAAAAATCGACAAATCCGACCGTCTTCTCGTCGAGTACCCGCAAGAATCCTGGCGGGCCGCCGCGGTGCTGGATATAGGGCTGCCCTGCCGCATTAACGGTCGCAATGAAGATGCTTGTCTGCGCTTCGATGAAGAGAGCAAGATCCGCCGTGATACGGGTTTGCCACGAGCGCTTTCTCTCCATGCATTCGTAGGCGCGGCGCGAGCCCTTGCGGGCCTGCGCCGCTTTGACGGATGGCGTAAACGCGATGTCGCTTGGATAACTGCCGTTGCCGTCCATCATCGCCTACTTGTTCTTGGGGTCGTCCGCAGGATTGACGTAGGTGACCGACCACGGTCCGATGCTGTGGACCTGCCCGATGGTCTCCTCGCTGGTCCACACGAAGTGGTGCGTCCGTGGAGGCATGATAGCGACGCTGCCGGGAGACAACGCTCGGGTCTTGGCTGTGTCGAATTCATCTCCGATGCCCATGTTCAACGTGCCGGAGATGACCGTAACGTGCTCGATCCCGGGGTGCCAATGTGGCGGCACCTTGTAGTTCGGCGGGAACTTGAGCCGGAACATGATGGGGACAGCCTCCGTCAGCGGCCCCTCGATGACGGCGATTTTCACGCCGGGTAGCGCCGGCAGGTCAGTCCAGTTGAGCTCCGTCGGGGCCATCATTGTGTGGGTCCCGGCGTGCTGTCCAAAGCCTTCGGAAACCGCGAACGCACCGAAGCCTGCCATGAGGGTTATCAAAGCCACGCGTTTCATTGTGTACTCCTTGTCTGGTGCACGGACCTTACGTCCAGGTCACGCGATGTGGGCTTGATTCACGAAGCCTGGCACGCCTGAGATAAATGTCAGTGCACATCCGCGATGCTTACGGGCTGCATGACGTTCCGCACGACCAACTGGCCGATTTTCCGCCCCATATCCTGCCCGACTCGGGTCGAGAACCGATAGTGGAATCCGGCCCAGATGCGAGCTAACGACACTTCGTCGGCATAGGCCCAGAGATTGGTCCAGCGGTGGGAGGCTCCTGGTGCGGTCGAACTCGTCATCACGATTTCCGGCACCTCGGGGCTTCCCAAGACCGTTTCGGCCACCATCGCGACGGCGGCGCTAGTGATGCAGTGCGCGCACGGATATTCCGGATGCATGGGCGTATTGTCGATCGGCTGCCACGTCGCCTCGAGCTCGGTGGCCGGGTTGCCATCGATATCGCCGTTGCGAATAGCCGTAATTGGCCGCCAGAAATCGTAGTGGTACTTGGCGTCGAACACCGCAATGTAGGCGTCGGCCGCCGCGACCGACACCAGCGCCATGAATCGCGCGCTGTCGATGAGGGGCATGTTCTTCGCCGCAACGACCTGACGAACGATCGGGTAGTAGCTCTGCGGACCGGTTATGAGCCAGAAATGGCCGTCTTCCGTCTGTCGTGCCGATCGTGTCGTGCTGTTTTTGGCGCCGAGCATCTTGATTTCGTTGTAATCGGCGGCCCATTGCTTGCCGTTGAGCGCGATCGGTGGCTCCGGCCGAAACTGGGAGGGGCTCATCATTGCAAATGGGGTCACGTTCGGCCACATCGATGAGACAGTAATCGGGGTTGGGACATAGACGCCAGGCCTTGTCTTCGGCCGATAGGCGTCAGCCGCGTCCGAGCCATCCGTGGCGCGTTGGGCAACAATCTTCGCCGCTATCGCCCGCCCTAGCTTGATCCCATCTTCTTTGGCAGGTCCCGGCGGCATTGCCGCCAGATAAGCCGTCAGGGCTGCGTTCATCTCCTCGGTTGCGTTCGGATGCAATCCCGCCAATGCGGCGGCGGCGGCGGCGGCAGCAGCGGCCTCTTTCGACGTTCCCTTCGCGGCGGGGAGTTGCAGTAGATAGGGCCGGTAGCGATGCTCGATAGAGTTGACGGCATCGAACATAGCAACGTGCACTGTCGCCATCACCCGCTCCGCCTGGGGCGGCAGCATTCTTCGCATGGTGACGAATGCGACACTATTTTCATTCCAGTCCGAGATGACATCGGCGGAAGCAGAGCCCGCCAAACCGGTCAGGATCACGACCGGGACGATCAAGCGCAGGTTCAACAACATGGTGACCTCCATCGTCGACACGCTAGGCAGCTGCGGGTCAACGGCACGGCCCATCGTCAGAGAAGCTGAAAAAGCTTGCGCGGCCTTAACCCAACGATGGCAAGCTTGCTGAAGATTGCGCAGATGATAAATGGGGCGAAAGGCAATAGACTACTTCAAAATATGAAGCAATAATTCGCGCCGTGGACAAGCTGGTTGCAATGACGACGTTCGTGCGGATCGTGGAGGCTGGCAGCCTCACAGCCGCTGCGGATACCCTTGATGCCTCACTGCCGACCGTGGTCCGGACACTGGCATCGCTGGAGCGGCACCTCGGGGTCTCGCTCCTCAAACGCACGACCCGCCGCATGAGCCTGACAGAAGAGGGCGCGCAATATTTTGAGCGCTGTCGCGTTATCCTGTCCGCCCTGCAGGAGGCGGAGGAAACCGTAGTCTCCCGCCGCACCGAGCCCATGGGCAAGCTCACGGTTACCGCTTCGGCGGCGTTCGGCCGCTATTATGTTGCCCCGATCGTCCACGATTTCGTTCGGCGCCATCCGAAGGTTACCGCAGACATGCTGTTTGTCGATCGCGTCGTCAATCTGATCGAGGAAGGCGTAGATGTCGCCGTTCGGATCGCGCATCTCAAGGATTCGTCGATGGTGGCGATTCCGGTCGGCCGGACGAGGCGAGTCGTATGCGCGAGCGAATCGTACCTGCGCCATCACGGCGTGCCGCAACTGCCGAACGACGTCCGCAAGCACATGTGCGTGAGGCACATCGGGTTGGTCCCGCGGAGCGAGTGGCAGTTTAGAACCGGCAATCGGCAGGTGTTCGTCCCGATCAATAGCGTAGTTACCTGCAATGAGATCACTAGCGCGGTGAACGCGTGCGTCGACGGCCTGGGCCTCGGCATGTTCCTGTCCTACATGGTTGCGCAGCACAGGAAACAAGGACAGCTAAGGTATGTGCTGGAGAAATTCGAAACCGAGCCGACGCCCGTGCAAGTGATCTATCCGCAGACGAAGCTGCTGTCCAACAAAGTCCGTCTTTTTGTCGATGAATGCGTCAGCAAACTTCGAAGCCTCAAGTTTGATTGACGAGAAAGTTCCCTGGCCAATGGCGCACATTGAACATCGTCCTTGCCTGCCTCTTGCCCGCCTGGTCCCGGCCGCATGCGCGTCTCGCCGATGAGGCGTGTGTGGCGGGACGGGTCCGTCACTCACCCCTGAACCGCATCGACGCGGTCCTCGGCGGCGCGCAACTCGGCGATCATCTCGATCGACGGCGGCGGCCGACCGGCCTGGGGCGGCGGCTTGATCAGCAGCCGCACCGTAAAGCGCGACCCCTGGCCTTCCTGGCTTTCGACCGTGATGTCGCCGCCGTGCAGGTCGACAACCATCTTCACGAGATTGAGCCCGACGCCGGTGCCGACGATTCCAGACACGTTGCTGCCGCGGAAGTAGCGCTCGAACAGCCGGCCGACGTCTGCGGGCGGAATGCCGATGCCGTGGTCCTCGACGGCTACCACCAGCCATCCATCCTCGGCCCGCGACGTGATCCGGGCGACGCCGCCGCCGGGCGAATATTTAATTGCATTGGACAAGAGATTGTCGAACACCTGGGACAGCAACTTCGGATCGCCGACCATGCGCAGGCCGCGGTCGCCCAATTCCTCGACGATGGTCGAGCCAGGGGAGCACTCGCGGTGAAGCTGGCAAACGTCGTGCACCAGCTCGCGCAGATCGACCTCCTGGGGATGGAAATAGAGCCCGGCACCGCTCTCGACGAGGCGCGTCGAGGTCAACAGGTTGTCGATCAGATGGGTCATGCGCAGGACGGCGGCGCGAATCTTGCCGGCGCGGGTGATGATCTCGTCGACGCCGATGCGGTCGCTGAGCTTGTTCAGGCGTTGCGCATGTCCATCGATGATGGTCAACGGCGTGCGGAATTCGTGGGACGCCATCGACACGAAGTTGCGTTGCAATTGAGTGAGGTGCCGCTCGGCGGCGAGCTTCTCCTCCAGCATCGAGGCCTGTTGGGCGAGCCCGCGTTGCGTCACCATGAGCTCGATGGCATTGTTGCGGAAAACCACGGCCGCCCGGGCCATTTCGCCGATCTCGTCCTGGCGCTCCGTGCCGCGAATTTCGATGTCGGTGTCGTTGGCGGCAAGGCGATGCATATAGCCGGCGAGATGGAGCAGGGGACTTGAGATCGAGCGGCTGATATAGATGAGCGCGCCCACCACCAGCACGCCGGCGAACATCATTGCGATGCCGATCAGCCATCTCGCGTCCTGATAGGCCACCGCAACTCGTCCGGCGGCCTCTTGCGCATTTGCGACCACGTGATTGGTAAGCTGCCCGAGCACGTCGCTGGCCGCGTTGTAAGCCGCGCGCGATGTTGTCATGTAGGTCGAGACCGCCTCCGCTTTGCGGCCGCTCCGCGATAGCTCCAGCATCTGGTTGACGATGGCCCGATAGTCGTTCCAGCGCTCGCGGAATTGGGTATACAGCGCCTGCTCTTCGGCGTCGTGGCGGATGCGCTCGTAGCTCCCCTGCGCCTGCGAAATGGCGCGATCGAGCTCGATCATTTCCCGTTCGATCGCATCGCTTTCGGTCGCGTTCGACGACAACAGGTTGTTGCCCTCGGCGGCGCGGAAGTCCGACGTATAGTTGTTGAGATCGCCGAGTACACGCGTATTGGGCAGCCACACATCCGCGATATCGGCGGATACGTTGTTGAAGTCGCGAAGCCGCGCAATGCTCAACATGCCGAGGAAAAAGATCAGCAGGAAGAAAAAGATGAACACCGACGACAGGTGAAATCTGATGGAGCGGGGTTGCCTCATTGGGGCGGACCGTGTTGGGTGCAAGATGCGTCGCCCCCCGGTGGGCGAATTCGAACTCCTTATAGAGTCGGTCGGCCCTCATTATGACATTTTTTTCCTCATTCCGAGGCTAAAAATATCCTAGGATTGTCGCAGCCGGCGACTCTGCCGGTTGCACGGCCAAAACACGCCAATGTCGGAAACGCGAAAAAAAATCCTTTGCATCGAAGACGACCGGGAAACCGCGACCCTGATCGCCGAGGAACTGGCGGAGCGCGGCTACGACGTCCACGTCGCCCATGACGGTCGCGAGGGTATCGCTGCCATCCTCAAGTTTCGGCCCGACCTCGTGTTGTCGGATATCAGCATGCCGGTCATGTCCGGCTTCGAGCTGTTGGAATGGCTCACTGGGCTCGCTCCGCGGTTTCGCAACATGCCGTTCGTGTTCCTGACCGCCCTGACGGATCGCGACAACGAACTGCGGGGTCGACAACTTGGCGCCGATGACTATGTTACCAAACCGCTCGATTTCGATCGGCTAGATGCCATCATTGCGGCACGCCTCGCGGGCGTCGCCCGCAACGAGCTTTGGTCAAGACAGGTCGACCTGAATGACCGCGAGGTCGAAACGCTGACCTGGGCGGCGCGGGGAAAAACGTCGTCCGAGATCGCGCAAATCCTGGGATTGTCGAAGCGGACCGTCGACTTCCATATCGACAACGCGCGCGAAAAGCTCGGCGCCGCCACCCGCGTCGAGGCCGCCATCAAGGCCGCCACCAGCCGCCTGATCGAGCCGTAGTGCATTTCGCGACGACCTTCTGGGAGCGCGGGCGTCCCGCCGCCCCCACCCTACCCTCCCCCGCAAGCGGGGGAGGGTAGGGTGGGGGATGCGGGCGAGACGCCCGCGGTCCCAGGGATGCCTCAAATCTCGGCGAGATCGGGCTCGTCCTCATGAAGGGCCGGCTCGCGGCGGCTTGCCCTCCAGTCCAGGAACAAGGTCTGCAGCGCCGGAACGACCACCAGCATGATGACTGGTCCGATCAGCATGCCGCCCACCACCACGGTCGCCAGCGGCCGCTGGACCTGGCTGCCGATGCCGGTTGAAATTGCGGCTGGCAAGAGGCCGATGCAGGCCGACAAGGCCGTCATCAACATCGGCCGCATCCGTTGCTCGGCGGCCTGGTACATCGCCTCGACCGTGCCCATTCCGGCGCTGCGTGTCTGATTGTAATAGGTGATGATCAGGATGCCGTTCATCACCGAGACGCCGAACAGAGACACGAAACCAATCGCGGCGGAGATGCTGAAGTCGAGCCCGGTGACAAACAGCGCGATGACGCCGCCGGCGATCGAAAACGGAATTCCAGCGAGGGCGAGAAGGCTGTCGCGCAGCGAATTGAACAGGCCATAAAGCAGCACCAGGATCATCATGAGGCTGATCGGCACCACCACTGCCAGCCGCGCCTTGGCCTGCTCATGCCGAGCATGTCAAAATCGATCGGCTTGGTCACGTAATCGTCGGCGCCGAGCCGTCGCGCCCGCAATTCGCTGTCGCGATCGGTGAGAGCCGTCAAGAACACAAAAGGGATGCGGCCGAGACGCGGAGCAAGCGCGTTCAGACGCTCGAGCACCTCGAAACCGGACATGAGGGGCACGTTGATGTCGCACAGGATCAGATCGGGCATAATCTTGAGAATCGCCACGAAGCCTTCATGGCCATCATGAGCCACCACCACGTCGAAGCCGCGGGCGGCAAGCTCCTCGGCGATCATCGCGGCGACACTGCCGTCGTCCTCGATGCAAAGAATTTTCTTTCGCGCTTCCGCCATCCCTCGCCACCGCCGACAAGTGCGATGGAACTGCCCCCGGCAGGCGCGCACCTTTCTCGCGATTTCTCAGGACTTTCATGTCGGGCCGATGCGCCGTCGTAAACTGTGAAAAAACCGCGATGAATCTGGGATAAATAACAGTTGCGAGGACGCGTCGACGTCGCGGCATCCAGCCTCTTCGGCGTCATGCCCGCGCTTGTCGCGGGCATCCACGTCTTTCGTGCGGCTTTCGGCTAAATCGGCTAAAAAGGCGTGGATGGCCGGGACAAGCCCGGCCATGACTCCGAGTAAATGGTTCAATCTGACCGGGACGCGCTCTAATCCTGCAGCACCACGCTCACCAGCGTGTCCAACCAGGTGCGCTCAATGCCTCGGTCGCACGGCGGTTCCGTTGATACCGGAACGGTCCTTCGTGGGTCCGCCGATGTAACCGGGGCCGGACGCGATGTGGCCCATCGTGGTGCCGTTAATGCCTGACGTGTGCGCGACCGGACTCGTGACTGGGTTCGGCGGAATCGCCCACCGGCGCGCGTCAGCGCCGCCGACGTTGCCCGCCGCTGTGCCCGCACCCGCTACGCCGCTGCCGGGGCCGCGCACGCCGATCCCCGCCGGAGCGATGGAACCCGGAACAGCATGACCGAGACCTTGACCGCCGACCGGCACGACAACGCCGATGGCGTTGCGCACCGGGCCGCCCACCGCGCCGGGAAGCTTGAACGGCGGGATGGCGCCGATATTAGCTGACGGAGCCGCGGGCATATTTGGCGCGGTCGCGATCAGCGATTTTCGGTTGGCGCGGCGCTGCAGGCTAGCCGAGCCGCCTTCAAGCCTGACCGGCTCGGCGCCACGGCCACCGATGATATCACCGCCGCCGCCGATACCGACGCCGCCCATGCGCGAAGCATCACGATCGGAACCGGCGTTCGCGCCGTCCTCTTGGCCGCGTCCCGGGCTCGCCGCGAGCGCAGCGCACAACACCACGGCGACAGCAAGTCCTAAGACTTTCACGCGGCTCTCCATCGACTGACTTAATCCTTATCGGCTCAAGGTATCTTAACCCTCAAACTTCGGCGAGATCCGGTTCGTCCTCCTGAAAGGCCGGCTCACGGCGGCTGCCCCTCCAATCCAGGAACAAGGTCTGCAACGCCGGCACCACCACCAGGAGCAGGATCGGACCGATCAGCATGCCGCCGACCACCACGGTCGCGAGCGGGCGCTGCACCTGGCTGCCGATTCCGGTCGAGATCGCGGCCGGGAACAAGCCGATGCAAGCCGACAACGCCATCATCATAATCGGCCGCATCTGCTGCGCAACCGCCTTCGTCATGGCCTCGATGGTGCCGAGGCCAGTGGCTGCGATTTGATTATAGCACGAGATGATCAGGATGCCGCTCATCACCGACACGCCGAACAACGACACGAAGCCGATTGCCGCGGAGATCGAGAAATTCAGATCGGAGACATAAAGCGCGATTATCCCACCGGCGATGGAGAATGGAATGCCGAGCAGCGCCATAAAACTGTCGCGCCAGGAATTGAACAAGCTGCAGAGCAGCACCAGGATCAGCACGAGACTGATCGGGACGATGACCGAGAGGCGCTTCTTGGCCATTTGCAGGCTTTCGAACTCACCGGCCCAATCGATGCGGTAGCCGGGGGGAAGTTTGACGTTCTTGGCGATGCGCTCCTGCGCCTCGGCGACGGCGCCAGCGAGGTCGCGTCCGCGCACGCTGAACTTGATCGGCACATAACGCTGATTGCGTTCGCGATAGATATAGGAAGATCCGGTATCGAGCGTGATCGAGGCAAGCTCGGACAGCGGTATGTAGGCGCTGCCGTTCGGCGTCTGATAGCCGACCTTGAGATTGCGGACCGCATCGATGCTGTTGCGGTACTGCGGCGCCCCCCGCACCACGACGTTGAACTGCCGGTCGGCCTCCAACAGCGTGGTCGCCGTAGTGCCGCCGAGCGCGGCCTGCACCAGCGTGTTGATGTCGCCGGCATTGAGCCCGTAGCGGGAGGCCTTCGCGCGATCGACCTTGATGTTGAGGTTGGGTTGTCCCAGCACCCAGAATATCCCGAGATCCGTGATCCCTTTGACCTGATCCATCTCGTGCATGGCCTGACGAGCGAAATTCTCCAACGTGACCAGATCCGGACCGATGATCTTGGCGGAGTTGGCGCCGCGCACGCCCGACAGGCCCTCCTCGATATTGTCCTGAATGTATTGCGAGAAGTTAAAGCCGATGCCGGGAAATTCGTTGGTGAATTCGGTCTGCAGCCGGTCGATCAGCTTTTCCTTGTCCAAGCCCTTCGGCCATTCGTCGAACGGTTTAAGCGGTACGAAGAACTCCGCATTGAAGAAGCCCGTCGCGTCGCTGCCATTGTCCGGCCGGCCATGCTGCGACACCACCGTGATGACTTCCGGGTGAGTGAGCAGGATTTCGCGCAACCGGTTGACGACCGGCATTCCGGCCTCCAGCGAAATCGTCGGCGGCATGGTGGCGCGGATCCACAGATTGCCTTCCTCCAACGCCGGCAGGAACTCGCTGCCGAGCTGCGACGCGAGCATGCCGGTCAGGCCAAGGAAAACCGCGCCGATCGTCACGCTGATCTTGCGATAGCCGAGCGACCATTTCAGGACCGGCGTGTAGACCCGCCTGATGCCGCGCACGATGAGGGTTTCGACCTCCGCGACATGGGCGGGCAGCAATAGCGAGGCGAGGCACGGCGTCACCGTGAAGGTCGCGATCAGAGCCCCCACCAGCGCATACGCATAGGTCTTGGCCATCGGGTTGAAGATCTGCCCCTCCACGCCCTGCATGGTGAACAGCGGAATGAACGCCGCCACGATGATCGTGGTGGAAAAGAACACCGCCTTGTCGATCTGCAACGCGCTGATGAAGATGAGGCGCATCCGGTCCGTCCAGGTTTGCGTACCGGACCTATCCATCGTGCGGGTCGGATCGGCGCCCCACCGGCCTTCGGCAAGCTCCTGCAGAACGATTTCCTTTTCCTCCGGCCGTGCCTGGAAATTCCGATAGATGTTTTCCACCAGGATCACGGCGGCGTCGACGATGATGCCGAAGTCAACCGCGCCGACCGACAGCAGGTTGGCATCCTCGCCGCGCAGCACCAGGATGATGATGGTGAAGAACAGCGCGAAAGGGATATTGGTGCCGACGATGATGGCGCTGCGCAGGTCGCCCAGGAACAGCCATTGTATGATGAAGATCAGGATGAAGCCGAAGACCAGGTTATGCGTAACGGTTGCCGTGGTGACGGCGACGAGCGAGGTGCGCTCGTAGAACGGCACCATCTTGACGCCCGGCGGCAGCGAGCCGTCGCTGTTGATCTTCTCGACTTCCGCCTTGATGCGCGCGGCGACGTCGTTGGTGTGAAGCGTGCGGTTCATCACAACGATCGCCGCCACCACGTCGTCCTCGTGGTCGCGGCCGGCCTTGCCGAGCCGCGGCGCGTTGCCGACGTAGACTTTGGCGACGTCCTTCACGGTCACCGGAATGCCGTTCTGTTGGGTCAGAACGATATTTTCGATATCCTCGACGTTATGCCCCTGGGTCAGATCGGTCGAGCCGCCGCTGTCGATGAGGCCGACGCCGCGAATGTTTACCGATTGCTGGCCGATGTTGATGGTGCGGCCGCCCACATTGGTGTTGGCGTTCCCGATCGCGGCCGTGATCTGGGGCAGCGTGATGCCGTAAGCATCGAGCCGGTTCAGATCGAGCTCGACCTCGTACTCCTTGGTGGCGCCGCCCCAGGTATTGACCTGGACGACGCCCGGAACCGACAACAGCCTTCTTTGCAGGACCCAATCCTGCACGGTGCGCAGGTTGGTCAGGCCGAAATGCGGCGGGCCCGTCAGCTGATAGCGGAAGATTTCGCCGACGAGGCTTGATCCGAGAATTTGCGGCGCCACGCCGTTGGGCAAGCTGACGTTCTGCTGGAGACTGATCTCGGCTTGCGTGAGCGCGAAGTAGTAGTCGATGCCGTACGCGAAAGTCACGCGCACGAAAGTCAGGCCGTAGAACGAGGTGGAACGGATGTTCTCCACGCCGGGGGTCGCGGCGAGCCCCACCTCGATCGGGATGGTGTAGTAGCGCTCCATCTCCTCGGCTGAGAGCCCTGGAGTTTGCGCAGTGATTTCCAGAATGACCGGCGCCGGATTGGGATAGGCCTCGATGTTGAGGCGGGTAAATGCGATCAGGCCGCCGCCGACGAACATCATCAGGATGAGAAGGACGATCGGTCGCCGGGTCAATCCGAATATAAGTAGGCCCTTGATCACCGGCGGTCCCTTTTGAGCACTTGGCCTCTCTCCCGGGTCGTGGCCGGGCTTGTCCCGGCCACCCCGATTGTTTTCGCTCGGTGCCTTCCCGTTCGTCGTCGCCGGGACAAGCCCGGCGACGACGCCGGTATGTGATTCAAAGCGATCGAATTTCGCTTTAGTATCTGCGCACTCGTGTCAGCGCGCCGCGATCGCGATCGCGTTGCTCAGAAACAGGGCGCCTTCGGTAGCCACGAGCTCGCCCGACCGCAGACCGTCGAGGATTTGATAATAGCCATCGCGCAGCAGGCCGACTTTCACCGGACGCATGGTAAAGCGGCGGCGATCGGCCGTCACCCAGACCGTCATGGTGCCATCGCCTTCCCGCACCACCCCGTCCAGCGGGACCGCGACCGAGCGCATCGGGTCGCCGGTGCGGATGATGAAATTGGCAAACATCCCGGATCGCAGCTCATGCTTGGGATCGTCGATTTCCGAGCGGACCAGGACCCGATGGGTGATCGGATCGACGGTCGACCCGATGGTGGAAATCCGGCCCTCGAACACGCGGCCAGGATGGGCCATCACGGAGACCCTGACGTCCTGCCCAACCTGGAAGGAGGGGCTGTCGCTCTCCGCAACATTCGCGAGCATCCACATGGTCGAAACGTCGGCGACCGCAAAGGGCGCCGGCGCATTGCCCGGCTGCACCAGCAGTCCCGGAGAAGCATTGCGAGCAGTGATGCGGCCCGAAATCGGACTGGGGACAACCAGGATAGGGTCGACCCGACGCTCGTCGACAATACGGTCCATCTCGGCATCGGTCTTGCCGAAGATGCGCACGGCATCGCGGGCTGCGCGGTGGGCGCCCTGGGCGGTCCGATTGTCGGAAGTTGCCTGCTCAAAATCCTTCTGCGCGGCGGCGCGGGCCGTATAGAGCATCCTCATACGCTCGAGGTTGTGCGTGGTCAGCTCCAGCACCGCGTTGGACGAAATCAGCGTCGAAGACGCCTGCACCAGGTCAGGGCTGTCGATGGTGAACAGGGCTTGGCCCTTCTTCACCTCGTCCCCGATCTTGGCGAACAACTCGACGATCCGGCCCTGATAGGGGGTGAAGACCTGGGTCAGCATCTCTTCGTTAAAGTCGATGCTGCCAACCGCTGACTTCTCGATCGGGAATTCTCGTTCCGAGGCGACTTCCACCTTGACGGCTTTGAGCTGGGTTTCCAGAAGTTCGACGATGTTGGGTGCGGGCGCGGAAGCCGCCTTTGAGCCCGGGATGGCTTCGGGCGCCGCGACCGCATCGCTTACGCCAAACGGACCGCCGCGCGGAGTTCGATATCCGCCCGCCACATAGACCCCGGCCAGAAAGCTCGCAACAATCGCGATTGCTGCCGCGCCGAGCGTGATGGTGCGTCTCTTGGTCTTCATGCGCACAAGCCAGATCCCGGGCAGCCATACGCCGTACTAATGGAAAGATAAGAACTGCCGCGCGGGGCCCGGGAGGTCTACTGTGACAAGTCACAGTCTTTCTTGGCGTCATGGCCTCGGCTTGATTTAGAACGTGTTCCGGTCAGGTTGAAGCGCCCACCATCTCTCCCCACGTCGTGACCGGGCAGCAGCGCGTTGAAGACGCGCGTGAACGCGCTTTTGTCCCGGCCACCCCGATGATTCTCGCGCCCCCACCCTACCCTCCCCCGCAAGCGGGGGAGGGTAGGGTGGGGGAGGTCGCCGGGACAAGCCCGGCGACGACGCTCGTATATGATTTAAAGCGAACGAAATCCGCTCTAATTTACGTCAAGTATGTTGGCGGAAGGGATTGATCCGCCGTCGTGGCGGCGGTTCGCCGGCGGGGCCTCAACCGGCTGAAATCAGCAAGGCACGGTCGCGCAGCGCTGCATCCAATGTTAGCGCAGTTTTTGCGCCAACATCTCGATGCGGCGTGGACCTTCGGGCGAACCCAATTCCCGGGCCTTTTCGTACCACATCCGCGCTTCCTGGGCATCGGCCTCGATACCACGAATGAAGCGTTTCGACAGAATGTCCGGATCGTATGTGGCCCCCATGGCCAGCGCTGCCGCCGCATCGCCCGCATTAGCGGCGCGGCGGAAGAACAGGCGGGCGGCCGCGAGGTCGCCGGAATCGAAAAGCACGCGGCCACGCTCGACCATCAGCGTGATCTCCGCGGCGCTCATCACGGGCTTCTTCGGTGACGCAGCGACCGCCGGCGGCGAAGGACTGCTCGACTGAGCGGCGTTGGCGCCGACGGGGCCGGGCGCCGGGTCAGGTGGCGTCGCCGACACCACAACGGGGGGCTGCTCGGGCGCACCCTTGGGCTCGGCGGCACTGGCATTTGCGGGCCCTTCCGGGCTTGTTTCAACCGGGAGCATCCCGCCCTTGACCGTCGGCTCGGGTTGCGCCGCGCGTGGAATGTCGTCGCCGATTGGTGCGGCCTCGGGCGTCGGACGCCCCAGCCCTGGAACCACGGCCGCAACCCGCTCCTCCGACAGCCCCTGCATCGAACCGGAAATGGCCGCCGAATCGGAGATGGCCGCTGAATCGGAGATGGCCGCTGAATCGGAAGGCGTTGCCGTGCCTGGGAACTGCATCCAGTTGGCAATGAAATACGCCGTCGGCGCCGCAACGGCGGTCACCAGCAGAATTTTTGCCGCGCCGCTGGCCAGGCTTCCCCGGCGCCGCGACGACTGCGGAGCAAACAAGGTTTCGGGGTTGAGCAAGAGCGAATCGTCGTCCTGTAATTCGACCGGCGACAGCCCACGCACCGGCGGCAAAGTTGCCGCCCGCGGAATGTGGCGCACGCCGCTCTCGTTCATCAGCCAGCGAATGCTGTCTTCGAGCCGACGCAACTCATCGGAATCGGCCCCGCCCATATCAAGAAAGTGTCCCCGCCCGCCGCCCTCGTGGCGGGCGCTGCCGTATACGAAGTCGCTCCCAGGCGGCAGCAGCATCTCGGCGCTGGCCCGCGGCGTGACGTCGAACATTTCAAGTTGATTTTCGTCGGGCCCAGAATCTTGGCCCTCGGCGCGATCGTCCCGGCCGGGCGGCTCCTTCCACGCGCTCGTCATGATGGCATGCTCCCCTACCAAGAAAAAAAACACCTACTAAAACTCGTATCGTAACTTGCCGGTACGATCAGCCTATTTTGTGTTGAGATTCAGATTTACTTTTACGGCGTGGCCAAGTTGCCGACCTAGATTTTCCACAATTGAACCCCCCGTTTAGCAAATCATCAATTGTTTCGAAATGTTTCGAAAAGGGATTTGTTCACCGCACAGGCTTTGGATTGCGACGCCACCAATTTTGCGATTGAACATTCGCCGCGTCGGCAGAGATCCGCCCAACGGGGCCGAAGCCTGCCACCCGGCCGGCCCAACGAATCCGGCCTTTGGCCGGCCGCGATCCCTAACCCGCAGCAACCTGCTCCACGTCAACGGCGCGGCCTTCGCGCGCGCTTTGAATGCCCGCTATCACGACGGCCAAGTTTCGCGACGCCCACCATCCGTCGGTTTCAGGCTTGCGGCCGTTGCGGATGCAAGCGGCAAACTCCTCAAGCTCGTCACGGATGGTATCGGTCGCCGCCGTGGCGACAGCGCGCGGTGCCGCCTCGCCCCGGCGCAGATAGCGCAGGCCGCCAAAGAGATCGTAGTAAGCGCTGGCTTCCTTGCCGTAGACGTTCATCATGTAATATTCGGACGCCGACGCATAGGACGCCGTGAGGTTGGAGATGGCGCCGCACCCGTGCTCCAAAATGAGGTTTGCGACGTCCGGATTGTCGCCCGGCAGCACGAGTTGCGCCGACGCGGCGCGGACGCGCCGGACCGGCCCGATCAGCATCTCAAGCACGTCGACGTAATGGATGCCGATCTGGAGCATGACGCCGCCCGGCATGCCGGCCGCCTGATATCGCCATGACGATAGATCGATCTTGCCGAGCCGGTCGCGGCTGATATTGCACTCGGCCTGCACCAGCTTGCCGAAGCGGCCGGCGTCGATCTCGGCCTTGATCCAGCGGAAATGACTCTCCCGCCGGCGCTGATAGCCGAGCGCCAGCACCACGCCGGCGGCCTCGCAGACGCGCGCGATCTCGCGGCCTTCCGCGGCCGTGTTGGCGATCGGCTTATCGAGGAAAACGTGCTTGCCGGCCTCGGCGGCCATGCGGGTGGTGGCGAGATGCACGCTGTTCGGCGTCGTATTGATGACGGCCTCGATGTCGGGGTCGGTGAGAATTTCCTCGTAGCTCGCGGCGGCCCGGCAGCCGTATTTCGCCGCGAACGCAGCCCGCTTGTCGTCGGAACGGGTATAGCAGGCGGCGATGTCGATGGCATCGGAACGCAAGGCCGCGTCCGCGAGCACGTCCGACCACCAGCCGATGCCCACCACCGCGACGCGCAGCTTGCGGGTGTCCGCGGGTCCCGGTTTCGATTGCGTCATGACGTTGCTTGCCTGCTGTGCTTCTATGCTGGCATTACGCGGACCACGCCGCGCCGATCGCCTCGACGGCTTCGCGCGCGATGCGGGCGTCAGTCTCCCAATCGCCGCCGCTAACCCCGATGCCGCCGATGCATTCGCCCTCGACGATCACCGGGAAGCCGCCCTCCATGGCGGTCCACCGCTCGGGGCCCGCAGCGAGCGCCAACCCGATCGCATGGGCGACATCGAGCGGCTGCGCCTGCGCGCCCCGGGCCGAGGTTGCACGCTTGTTCGAGGCCGCGCAGACCGCCTTGGTGGTGGCTGAATGGACGGTGTGAAACCGCCCGCCGTCCATACGTTCGAGCACAACCA
>WNFF01000684.1_pt1 | contig 47099 bp, 40 predicted proteins | sample 5400441 | NCBI WGS metagenome assembly WNFF01 (sample SAMN13153345, study PRJNA577476) | soil metagenome | isolation source: 120 cm saprolite under Douglas fir tree site 2 hole 3 replicate 1 | place: USA:California | collected 2015-04-18 | reverse complement strand
GCCGGCCGGCGCGACTTCCTCGACTCCGGCGTGACGTCCTTGGCCCCCTGCCACGCGTCTGAATAGACGCCCTTCTCCGCAAGCCCGAGCGTGATGCGGCGGCGGGCGGGATCCGCGCCCACCACCTCGACGAGGATCTCGTCGCCCACGCCGTAGCTGAGGCCGCTGTTGCCCACCACCAGGCGCTGCATCTTCTTTTCCAGCTTCACGCCCTCGCCCAGCGACTCGGCGGGCACCAGGCCCTCCACCAGGACGTCCTCCAGTTCACAGAAGAGCCCGAACTCCGCCACGCCGGCGACGATGGCCTTGTGCTTCTCGCCGACGTGCTCCTGCATGTAGAGCGCCGCGTAGAAGGCGGCCACGTCGCGCTCGGCCTTCATCGCCGCGCGCTCGCGATCCGAGCACTGCGCCGCCACGCCGGCCAGGTACGCTTCCTGCTCGTCGCGCTCGTGCGCGCGCAGCGGCTGGCCGCCGCGGGCCCAGTGCTCTTTGAGGAGCCGGTGAACCATCAGATCGGGGTAGCGCCGGATGGGCGAGGTGAAATGCAGGTAATGGGGCGCCGCCAGGCCGTAGTGGCCGATGTTGTCGGGGCTGTATTGCGCCTGCATCATGGCCCGCAAAAGAAGCGCGTTGAGCGCCTTCTGCGCCGGTTTTCCCTCGACGGCCCTGAGGAACTCGTTCAGCACCGCCGGCGTGAGCAATTCCCCGGCGGGCAGGTCGAACCCGTGCGCGCGCGCCAGCGCGGCGAACGCCTCCAGCTTGTCCTCGTCGGGCTGGTCGTGGATTCGATAGACGGTCGGCAATCCCCGCACGTCGAAGAAGCGCGCCACCGCCTCGTTGGCGGCGAGCATGAACTCCTCGATGAGCCGGTGCGCGTCGTTCCGCGGCCGGCGGACGATCTCCGCCACTTTACCCTCGTCGTCGAGGATGATCTTCGACTCGGGCAGATCGAAATCGATCGAGCCGCGCTGCTTGCGCTGCCCGCTGAGTTTCTTCGACAATTCGTGCGCCACGCGCAGGTCGTCGAGGAGCGGCTTCACCTCCGGGTCGGGCCGGCCGTCCAGCGCCGCCGCCACGCGGTCGTAGGTGAGCCGCGCGTGGCTGCGCATCACCGCCTCGTAGATGTCGGCCTGCAGCGGCTTGCCGTTCCCGTCGAGGGCCAGATCGCACACCAGGCAGAGGCGCTCGACGTCGGGGTTCAAGGAGCAGATCCCGTTCGACAGCTTCTCCGGCAGCATGGGCAGCACCATGCCGGGGAAATAGACGCTGGTCGCGCGCCGCAGCGCCTCGCGGTCGAGCGGCCCGCCCGGCCGCACGTAGTGCGCCACGTCGGCGATGGCCACCACCAGCCGATATCCCTCCCCGCTCCGCGAAGCGTGCACGGCGTCGTCGAAGTCGCGCGCATCCTCGCCGTCGATGGTCACGAGCGGCAGGTGGCGCAGGTCGCGGCGGCCGGCGATCTCCTCGGGATGGACGTGGTCGGGAATGCTCTGCGCGGCGATGGCCGTCGCGGGATCGAACTCGTCGGAAAAGCCATCGGCGTAGGCGCTGGCGAGGATCTCGAAGCGCGGATCGCCGCGGTTTCCCAGGACCGCGATCACCTCGCCCCGCAGCGGGCCGCGCTCGTCGCGGTGCAAGCGCACTTTCACCATCTCGCCGTCGCGCGCCTTGGGATGGCGCGGCACGGCGATGTTTTCGGTGAGGCTGCGGTCGTGAGGGATGACCCACGTCCCCGCCGGCCGCGACTGGTAGATGCCGAGCACCAGCTGCCGGCGGCGCTCCACCACCTCGGCCACCTCGCCGGCGAGCCGTCCGTCGCGGCCCTTCATGAGGCGCGCGCGCACCACGTCTCCGTCGAGCGCGCCGTTCACGTGCTGGGGCGGGATGAAGAGATCGTTCTCGCGCCCGCCTTCGCCCAGAAGCGGCGTGACGAACCCGTACCCTTCGGGCTTGAGATGCAGGACGCCGGTCACTTCGGACGAGGCGCTGCGCGCGCTCCCGGTCTGCTTCTCGCGCTGCTGCCGGGACCCTTCCAGAAGCGCCGCCGGCGCGTGCCGGCTGCTGCGAACCTTGTCGGCCGCTGGGGCCGGCTCGGGGGTGCGCGGCCGGGAATTGGTCTCCCGATAAGCCTGGCCGTCGTAGCTCGCGCGCCCTTCCTTGAGCAGGTGCGCGAGCCCGCGGCGGAGATCCTCTTGACGGCTGCGGCCGAGTTGGAGCGCACCGGCGAGCTGCTTGATGCTCAGACCCTTCCCCCGCGCGCGCCGAAGCGCGGAGAGGACTTCCTCTAGATCGACTTTCATGGACTCCGTTTTAGGCTTTCTTTAGTCCAGCGTCGGCAGGCTCCGGCGCGGCGGCCGCCGCGGTGTCCGGCTTTGCGCAACTGAACCCCGGCACGTGCTCGCTGAGGAAGCTCCTCAGCGACGACACCAGCTCGCGCGGCATCTCCGCCACCAACGCTTTGCGGCAGAGTTTGCGCGTCGCCTTGTAGGTGCGGACAAACGTGATGCAAGGTGGGCAGAGACTCAGGTGATCTTCCAGCGCCTTGGCCCGCTCCGCGGACAAGGTCCCCTCGATGTACTCGCCGAGGAGGTCGACGCATTCCTGGCAGTGATGAATGGCGCTCGTCATTCCTGCTCGCTGGGGGTCAGAACGCTGACAAGTGTAACCAACTCGCAACAAAAGATGCACCGCCCCGGGGGCGGATTCGTAAATTGGGCGTCACTTGCCCGATTCCTGGAAAAACTCGCCCAGCTTCTCCCGCAGCGCCAGCCGAGCGCGGTGCAGGCGGCTCTTTACCGCGGGCACCGTCAGATCGAGGGCGCTGGCGATGTCGTCGTTGGAGAGCCCGTCCACGTCCTTGAGGAGGAATACCGTTCGATAATCCTCGGGAAGCTGCGCCACGGCCTTGTTGATGGCCGCTCCCAGCTGCGCCGACATCATGCGTTCGTCTGCGCGCTGCGACCAGTCACTCAGGGGTGGTGGGTCGAGGTAGCCTTCCGCCGCGAACCTGGGGCCCGACAGCTCGAGCGGCTGCTCACTGAGCGAGTCCGGGGCCCGCCGCTTGCGCCGCAGCCGCATTAGCGCGCTGTTGGCGGCGATCCGGTAGAGCCAGCTGGAGAACTGCGCCTCGCCCCGGAAGAGTGGCAGCTTCTGGTAGGCGTTGAGGAATGCCTCTTGCAGCACTTCCTGCGCGTCGGCCTCGGAGCCGGTCATGCGCAGCGCCAGACGGTAGAGCTGGCGCTGGTGCCGCTCGACGAGCGTGGCGAACGCCTCGCCGTCGCCCTTCTGCGCGCGCTCCACCAGCTCGCGGTCGCCCGGCTGGCCGTCGGTGCGGGGCTCCTCCTCGGCGGGGGCAATGGGGGTCCGGCTTTCCAAGGGGCGGGGACCGTAAAGCACCCTGCGGGGGTGGTCAAGGGCGGGGGAGAATCTTGCCGGGGTTGAGCAGGTCGTCGGGGTCGAACGCCTTCTTGATGCGGCGCTGCAGCTCGATCACCTCGCGGGTCTGCTCGCGCGCCAGGAAGGCGCGCTTCGCCAGCCCCACTCCGTGCTCGCCCGTGATGGTGCCGCCCAGATCGATCGCCGCCTGCAGCACGTCCTCGACGGCGGCGTGGCCCTTGTCGCGCTCCTCCGGCGAGCCGAAGAGCAGGTTGACGTGCAGGTTGCCGTCGCCGGCGTGGCCGTAACAGGCGGTGGGCAGGCCGTAGCGCGCGCCGATGGCGCGGACCCGGCGGATCAGCTCGACGAGTTGCCCGCGGGGGACCGCCACGTCCTCGCTGATCTTGAAAGGGCGGACGCTGAGGAGCGCAGTGGAGATCATGCGGCGCGTCTCCCAGACGCGGCGCCGCTGCGCCTCGTCCTGCGCCGCCACCACCTCCAGCGCGCCCGCCTCGGTGCACATCTCGCCGCTGTGGGCCAGCTCTTCGAACACGCTTTCGCCGTGGCCGTCGTGCTCGACGATGAGAGCGCCGCCGACGTTCTCGGGAAACTTGAAGGGAGCGCGCGGGCTCACAGCGCGCATGGTCGGGCCGTCGAGCAGCTCGCAGGCCCGCGGCAGCAGCCCTGCGCCGAAGATCTTCTGCACGGCGAGGGCGGCCGCCTCCTCGTCGGGAAAGAAAGCCAACAGGGTGGCGACCGATCGCGGCAGCGGGATCAACTTGAGCGTCGCTTCGACGATGACGGCCAGCGTCCCCTCGCTGCCGACGAGGAGCTGCGTCAGGTCGTAGCCGGCGACGCCCTTCCAGCTTCGATGGCCGACGCGGATCAGTTCTCCGGTGGGCAGCACGGCTTTCAACCCCAGGACGTAGTCGCGAGTGACTCCGTATTTCACGGCGCGCGGCCCGCCGGCGTTGTGGGCCAGGTTGCCGCCGATGGAGCAGACGGCTTGTGAGTTCGGATCGGGCGGGTAGAAGAGTCCCTCCGCCTCGACCGCCTGTTGCAGCTTCTCGAGGATGACTCCGGGCTCGACCACCGCGACCATGTCGGCGCGCGACACCTCGACGATGCGGTCCATCTTCTCCAAGGAGAGGACGATGCCGCCCCGCTCCGCCAGCGCGCCACCGCTCTTTCCCGACCCGGCGCCGCGCGGCACCACCGGAACGCGCCGCTCGCGCGAATAGCGCAGCACGGCCTGCACGTCGGCCGCATCGCGCGCCACCACCGCCGCCGATGGTGGATACGTGCCGCAGCCGCTCTCGTCCTTTTCGTAGGGAGAGAGGTCGCGCGCGACCTGCAGGCCCAGCGCGGACAGATCTTCGACGAGGCTCATCCGAATACCTCCACCGCGCTCCCCGTCATGGCCAGCGGCGCGTCCGTGGCGAGGAAGCGCACCACCTCCGCCACGTCTTCGGGCTGCATCTGGGCAGCGAAGGACGTCTGCTTGAGCATATCGGTGTCGACCGAGCCGGGCACGACCAGCGCGCAGAAGATGCCATGCTCGCGGCCCTCCTCGGCGATCGACTTGATGAACCCCGTCAGGCCCCACTTGCTCGCGTTGTAGGCGGACGCGCACGGCGTTCCCAGCGTGCCGCTGATCGAGCCGACGGCGATGACGCGGCCGCGCCGCTTGGCGCGCATCGCCGGCCAGGCGGCGCGCGCGCAGAGAAACGCGCCTTTGAGGTTGACGGCGAGCACGCGGTCCCACTGTCGCGCCGACATCTCGTCGATGGCCGCGCGCTCGAACACGCCGGCGTTGATCACCAGCACGTCGGGCGCGCCGAACTCCTTCTCTGCCTCGGCGAAGAAGGTCGCCACCTGCTCCTCGTCGCTCACATCGCAGCGCGCGCAGTACTGCGGCGTGCCCAGGAGCGGCCCGACCGGCACGTCCTGCACCGCGCAGAGGGCGAGCGACGCGCCGGCGTCGGCGAGCGCTTCGGCCACCGCGCGGCCGATGCCGCGTGAGGCGCCGGTGACGACGCAGACCTGGCCCTTCAGCGAGCTCATCCCTCGGCGCGGCGGGCGAGCGAGGCGCGCAGCTCGGCGTCCTTCTCGAAGGCCCCGGCCCACGCCTCGACGGTGACGCGGCTCTGCCGGCGCTTGGGTCCGCGCACCTGCATGCAGCCGTGCTCGGCGGTGATGACCACGCCGGCGCCGAGCGGAGAAAGCGCTTCCACCACCGCGTTGCAGAGGCGGTGCACGAGTTGTTCCTGGAGGATGAGGCGGTGGGCGAGCACGTCGGTCGCCTCGGCGATCTTGCCGAATCCCACCAGCGTCTTGTCGGCCAGGTAGCCGACGGCGGCCATGCCCTTGTAGGGGAGGAGGTGGTGCGGGCACATGGCGTGGAAATCGATCTGCGCCACCACCACCAGCTCGCCCTTGCGCGGCGCGGGCACCAGCGAACTGCGCAACGTCTCCACCGGGTCACGCAGGTACCCGTCGAGAAGATCTTCCGCGAATGCCTTGGCGACGCGTTCGGGCGTCCCGCGCGTCTCGGCGTCCAATTCCGCGCCGCAAGCAACGAGGAGATCTGCCAGCGCCTTCACCATGGCCGCGCGATCCGGCGCGCGCGCCGCTCGGTCGGGGAGCATCCCTCACCACTTTCCGTGCGGGCCGCGGTAGACCACGCCGCTGGTGGGGATCTCCCACAGCCGCACTTCGAAGAGGCCGGGCAGCTTGCCCTCGAGCCGGTGCCACATCCAGTTGGCGATGTTCTCGGCCGTCGGGTTTTCGATGAAGTCGTTCAGGTTGGTGTGGTCGACCTTGTCGAGCACGTGCTCCTTGACGGTCTTGTCTACCTCGCCGAAGTCCACCAGGATGCCCGTGTAGGGATCGGGCTCGCCGCGCAGCACCACCTGGAAGCGGTAGTTGTGCCCGTGCAGGTTGAAGCACTTTCCCTGGTAGCGCGGCAGGCGGTGGGCCGCGGCGAAAGTGAATTCGGCTTCGATCTGATGCATGTCACACTCCGTAGCACGCTGAATCGTTTGAGTACAAAGTGCACCCAAGCGAGCGCCGATGGAGGCTATAGCGTGCCAGCCGCTCTCCTGCACGGAGAGCTGACTTTCTTGCAGCAGAGGACGTCTTTCGGCAGTCTAGCCAAGTGAGGAAGAGCCCCCGGCCTCGGCCGCGCAAGAAGCCCGCGCCGCGTCCGCGCCAGGACGGCGCGATGGTGGTGCGTTTCTGGGGCGTGCGCGGCAGCATTCCCTCGCCGGGCGAAGGCACGCGCAAGACGGGCGGCAACACCGCCTGCGTCGAGGTGCGCTGCGGCGACGAGACCGTCGTTTTCGATCTGGGCACCGGGCTGCGGCCGCTCGGGATCGCCCTCGCCTCGCGCGGGCCCGTGCGGGCCAGCCTCTTCCTCAGCCACTACCACTGGGACCATATCGCCGGCCTGCCGTTTTTCGCGCCGGCCTACGATCCGCGCAGCGAGCTGACCATCCACGGAGCGATGCGGCGCGGGCGCGACGTGCGGCAGATCCTCTCCGGGCAAATGGTCGATCCGTATTTTCCCGTCGACCTGGGCGTGCTCAACGCACACCTGCGTTTCGTCACGCTGCAGGACGGCGGCGAGGCGCACATCGGCCGCGCGGTGATGCGCGCCGCGGAGCTGAACCATCCCGGCGGGGCGCTCGGGTTCCGCCTCGAGCACGAGGGCCGCGCCATGGTCTACGCGACGGACTTCGAGCACGGAACGCCCGCGGACGACCGGCTCGTCGAGCTGGCGCGCGGGGCGGACCTGCTCGTCTTCGACGCGCAGTTCACGCCGGCCGAGTACGAGGCCAATGGCGCCATGTCGAGGAAGGGCTGGGGCCACTCGACGTACGAGGCGGGCGCGCGGCTCGCGCACAAGGCGGGGGTGAAGAGGCTGGCGCTCTACCATCACGCGCCGGAGCGGGACGACGAAGGCATCGAGAAGCTGGTGCAGAGAGCAAAAAAGCTCCACCCGGGAGCCTTCGCGGCGCGAGAAGGTCTGGTGATAGCCCTCTAGCTCGCGCTGCGTCCGCCCGCGACGGCGAGCTGGACGGCGCGGCGGAGGCCGGCGTAGGGCAGGAGCGCGGCGGCTTCCTGCGGAGTGCACCAGCGGTACTCGACGTGCTCGTCGGAGAGCTTCGGCTCGCCGAAGACTTGCAAAGCGAACGCGGTTTCGTGCGCGAAGAGCGGCGGCAACCCGCTGTCGCCCAGCGCGAAGGAGTGAGAATAGTTCAGCTCGCGCAACTCGCCGGAGAAGCCGGTCTCCTCGGAGACTTCGCGCGCCGCGGTTTGCAGCAGGCTCTCACCCGGTTCCATGGTTCCCGTCAGGATCTGCCAGAACCCGCCTCCCGAAGGCGTGCGCTTGAGGAGCAGCACACGGCCGTCGGCGCGTGTGATGGCGACGCTCACGGTGCGCCGCTCCACGGCGAGCTCCGATACTTCGCTCTCCCAGACATCTCCGGCGCGCGCCACGAAGCGCTCCTCGACTGACTTTGGATCGGGCACTTTCCCGAGGAGCGATTCGAGCGACGCCACGCTCGCGTCCTGGATGCCGCAGGGCACGATGGCCGCGAAGTCGCGCAGGTCGGTGCGCACGTTGAAGGCGAATCCGTGCGAGGTGATCCAGCGCGAGATGTGCACTCCGATGGCGCCCAGCTTGCCCCCGTCCGTCCACATGCCGATTCGCCCCGCGATGCGCCGGCCTTCGATGCCGTAGTCGCGCGCCACGCGGATCATCAGCTCCTCGACCGAGGCCACGTACTTGCGCACGTCTTTGCGGTCGGGCTTCAGGTCGAGGATGGGATAGCCGACGATCTGCCCCGGCCCGTGGTACGTCACGTCGCCGCCGCGATCCGTCTCCCAGATCTCGAATCCCTGCCTCTGCAGCTCCTCGCGCGGCGCGAGGATGTTGGCCGCCTTCGCCCCGCGCCCCAGCGTGATCACGCGCGGGTGCTCGACTATTAGGAGTGTGTCGGGGATGAGCCCCCGTGCGCGCGCCTCGACCAGGAGCTTCTGCGCCGCGAGGCCGTCCGCGTACTCGACGAGGCCGAGCCGGCGGACGTGCAGCGCCCTCACTTTTTCGCCGCGGCGGGAGCCGCCAGAAGCTCCTCGCGCTGCTCGCGCAGGCTCCAGGGCAGCACCGAGTAGACGTCGTCGAAGAGGCTCTCGCGCGGCGGGTCGGGCTTCTTCTCCGCCTCGGCGATGGCGGCGTTCACTTCCTCGAGCGCGCGGGCGCGCAGCTCGTCCTCGTCGCGCGCCGTCCACATGTCCCAAGACTGCAGGCGGCTGCGCAGCACGTCGAGCGGGTCGCGCTTCTTCCACTGCTCCACCTCGCGCTCGTCGCGGTAGCGGCTGGGGTCGTCGCTCGAGCTGTGCGCGCCGATGCGGTACGTCTCGCACTCGACCAGCGTGGGCCCGCCGCCGTTGCGCGCGCCATCGACGGCCGCGCGCACCGCCTGGTAGACGGCGATGGCGTCGTTGCCGTCGACCTTCACGCCGGCAAATCCGTATGCATTGGCCTTGACCGCGATCGACTCGCTGGCCGTCTGCCTGGCGGTGGGCACGCTGATGGCCCAGTGGTTGTTCTGGCAGATGAACACGACCGGCGGTTTGAACACGCCGGCGAAGTTCATCGCCACGTGGAAGTCGCCCTCGCTGGTGGCGCCGTCGCCCATGTACGCCGCCACCACGGTGCGGTCGCCCTTGATGCGCGCCGCCATGGCCGCGCCCACGGCCTGGGGGAGCTGCGTGCCGATGCACGACGACCAGCTTACTTGATGAACGCTCTTCGCGGCCATGTGCGAAGGCATCTGCCGCCCCTTGGTCTCGTCGCCCGAATTGCCGAAGATCTGGCAGAGGTACGGCACGAGCGGAAACCCGCGCAGCAGCATGGCGCCGCCCTCGCGCAGCGCGGGGAAGATCCAGTCGCTCTTCTCAAGCGCGATGGCCGAGGCGAGCGTGGCCGCTTCCTGCCCGGTGCACGCGCCGTAGAAGCCGACGCGGCCCTGCCGCTGCAGCGTCATCATGCGCTCATCCACCGTGCGCAGGCGCACCATCTCGCGATAGAGGCGCAGGAGCGTCTCGCGCGGCAGCGGGGGAGAAACGAGCTTGGCGGCAGGCTGCATGGGGGCCGAGTCTCAGTCGATGAGGAGGATCTCGGGGCTTTCCAGCGCCCGGATCACCTCGTAGAGGAAGGCCGCGCCGATGTGCCCGTCGATGACGCGGTGATCGAACGAACACGACAAGTTCATGCGCTCGCCGACCTCGACGTGGCCGTTCTTCACCACCGGCAACTGCTTGATCTTGTGCACCCCGAGGATGGCCACCTCGGGGTGCTTCACCACCGGCGTGGCCATCAGGCCGCCGTCCTTGCCGAGGCTGGTGATGGTGAAGGTCCCGCCCTGCAGATCGTGCAGCTGCAGCTTGTTGTCGCGCGCCGCCTTGGCCAGCCGCTCGATCTCCGCGCCGATCTCCCGGACCGACTTGTGCCGCACGTCGCGCACCACGAACACGGTCAACCCCGCGTCGGTGGCCACGCCGAAGGCGACGTTGACGTCCTTCTTGACGATGAGCGCCTGCTTCTCCTCGTCCATCACCGCGTTCAGCTCGGGGAAGCGCGCGAACCCGCGCAAGAGCGCCTTGGCGATGAACGGCAGGTAGCTGAGCTTCGGCTCGCCGTCGCGCGCGAGCTGCGCGTTGATGCGCTCGCGCAGCGAGGTGAGCGCCGCGGTGTCGCACTCCTCGACGAAGGTGAACGGCACCACGTAGGTGTGGCTCTGCACCATGCTGCGCGCGATGCTCTTGCGCAGCCCGCGCAGCGGGCGCACCTCGTCCTCGGCGAGCGCTTGCGCCGCCGGAGCCGGAGCGGCCGGGCGCGTGCGCTGCTCGGCGTGGGCCAGCACGTCCGCCTTCATCACGCGCCCCTGCGGCCCGGTGCCCTGCAGTTGCCCCAGATCGACGCCCATCTCCCGCGCCATGCGCCTCGTCACCGGCGTGGAGAGCACCTTGTGCCCGTCGCCGTTGCCCGAGGCGGCGGCGCTCTGCGTTACCTGCGACATCGCCCCAGCCGACTTCGGCGGGGCGGCCTGGGCCGGCACTGCCGGCTGGGCCGAGCCGCCCTCGACGTCGAGCACCACCAGCGTCTCGTGCACCTTGGCGATCTCCCCCTCCTTGCCGACGGTGCGGAGCACCTTCCCGCGGCGCGGGCTGGGGATGGTCACCGTGGCCTTGTCGGTCATCACTTCGACCAGCGGCTGGTCCTCGACGATCTCGTCGCCCGCCTTCACCAGCCACTTGACGATCTCGCCCTCCACCACACCTTCGCCGACGTCGGGAAGCTTGAACTCGAACTGGGCCATCGGTGCCTCCGTCCAAACCACAGCCTATGCCTGATACCGGGCCAGCTGGCGCAGGCCTTTGACGATGCGCGGGGCGAGCGGGAGGTAGTCATTCTCCAGCGCGTAGGGGAACGGCGTGTCCCAGCCGGTGATGCGCGCGACGGGCGCTTCCAGCGAGGTGAAGCAGCGCTCCTGCACCAGCGCGCTGATCTCGGCCGCGAATCCGCAGGTGCGCGGCGCTTCCTGCACCACGGCGCAGCGGCCGGTCTTCTGCACGCTGCGGGTGATGGCCTCGATGTCGAGCGGCCAGAGCGTGCGCAGGTCGATCAATTCGGCATCGAGATCGGCCACCTGCTCGCAGGCCGCGGCCGCCTCGTGCAGCATGGCGCCCCAGGCGACCACCGTCAGGCCGCGCCCTTCGCGGACGAGCTTCGCCTCGCCGATGGGAATGGTGTACTCGCCCTCGGGCACGTCGCCCTTGGCCGCGCGATAGACGCGCTTGGGCTCCATGAAGATGACCGGATCGTCGGAGCGGATGGCGCTGATGAGCAATCCCTTGGCGTCGACGGGGTTGGAAGGACATAAGACTTGAAGACCCGGGGTATGGATGAACAACGCCTCGGGCGATTGCGAATGATAATGGCCGCCCTTGATTCCCCCCCCGACCGGAGTGCGGATCACGACCGGCGCCGTATATTGGCCGCCGCTCCGATAACGAAGCTTCGCCATTTCATTCACGATCTGATCGAAAGCCGGAAAGATGAAATCGCTGAATTGAATCTCCGGGACGGGCTTGAGCCCGTACATCGCCATGCCGATGGCCGCCCCGACGATGCCCGCCTCGGCCAGCGGTGTGTCGATGACGCGGTCGGCCCCGAACTCCTCGATGAGCCCCACTGTGGCGCGAAAGACGCCGCCGAACTTCCCCACGTCCTCGCCCATGACGACGACGCGCGGGTCGCGGCGCATCTCCAGGCGCAGGGCGTCGTTCACGGCCTGGATGATGTTCCACTCGGGCATCAGGCGCCGCTCTCGATCCAGCGCTGGATGAAGAACTCGCCCGCCTTGTAGCTCGAGCGCACCAGGGGGCCGGCGGCGACGAAGCGGAAGCCGAGGGCCAGGCCCTCGCGCTCCAGATCGGCGAATACTTCGGGGCGGACGAATTCTTCCACCGGCAAATGCTTTTCACTGGGGCGAAGATATTGACCCAAAGTGAGGATGTCGCAATTGACGCCGCGCAAGTCGCGCATCGCCTGCAGCACCTCGGCGCGGGTCTCGCCCAGGCCGAGCATCAAGGAGCTCTTGGTCTTCATTCCGCCGCGCTTGTAGTGCTCCAGGACCTCGAGCGACTGGCGGTACGTCGCGCGGCGGTCGCGCACGCGCGGCGTGAGGCGCTCGACCGTCTCGACGTTGTGCGCGGCGACGGCCGGCTCGGCGTCGATGATCATCTCCAGCGCCGCGCGCGAGCCCTGGAAATCCGGCGTGAGCACCTCGACCAGCGTCTTGGGCGCGGCCCGGCGCAGCTCGACGATGGCCTGCGCGAAGTGCGACGCTCCCCCGTCGGGCAGCTCGTCGCGGTTGACGCTCGTCACCACCAGGTAGTCGAGGCCGAGCCGCGAGACCGCTTCGGCGAGGTGGCGCGGCTCGAGCGGATCGAGCGGCCCCGGCGTGCCGGAGGCCACGTCGCAGAAGCGGCAGCCGCGCGTGCACACGTCGCCCATCAGCATGACGGTCGCGGTGCCGCCGCCCCAGCACTCGCCCACGTTGGGGCAGCTCGCTTCCTCGCAAACCGTGTGGAGGTTCAGCTCGCGCAGCGTGCGGCGCACGTGCTCGTAGCGGCCCCCGCCGGGCATCCGGACCTTGAGCCACTCCGGCTTGGGCTGCCGGGGGCGCGCCAGCTGAACAAGGGCCATGAGGGCGGTCCTATAACCGAAACCGCCCCCGATCGCGAGGTCTCAGCCCCTGCAATTTTGGAAGACGAGCCCCAGGACAGCCCGGCCGACGCGCTGCGCCAGCCCCGGTGCTCCCAACCGCGGCGCGACACGCTCGATGAGCCGATGCGCGGCCACCGCCTGCTCGTGCTCCGCATAGGGACAGGAGGGCTCGGCCACCGCGCCGGAGATCGCCTCGCCGCCAACCGACAATGAAAGCGCAATGATTCCGCCCGCAAAGCTGCGCCGCCAGCTCTGGGCTTCGAGAGTGCGGTCCATGGGGCCCTCCTCTGCGCGCCCCTTGAACACGCGGGGCCCGAGATCCTTCCCCAATTAGTGACGCTAGATGTGGATCGGTTTCCCGCGCACGCCCAACGATGCTTCGGTGAGCGCTTCGGAAAGCGTCGGGTGCGGCCGCATGACGTGCGACATCTCCTCGCTCGTCGTCTCCAGCCGCAAGAGCGAGCAGGCGTCCGAGATCAGCTCGGTCGCGCGCGGCCCGATGATGTGGACGCCGAGGACCTCGTCATATCGCTCGTCGGCGACGACCTTCACCATGCCCTCGGCCGCGCCGAGGATGCGCGCCTTGCCGTTGGCCGAGAAAGGGAAGGACCCGATCTTCACCTTGTACCCCTTCTCCTTCGCGGCCCGTTCGGTGAGGCCGACGGACGCGACCTCGGGGTCGGAGTACGTCGCGCCGGGAACGAGGTCGTAGTTGACGGAGTGCGGCTTCTTGCCGGCCAGCCGGTCGGCGACGAATTCTCCCTCGACGAAGGCGAGGTGCGCGAGCTGCGGATGCGCCCGCCCCGGAAGCGCCACGAGGTCGCCGATGGCCGAGACCCAACTCTCGCCGGTGAGCAACGTCTTCGGATCGATCATCACGAACCCGCGCTCCACCTTGATGTTGGGGAACTTCTCCAGCCCGACGTTCTCGCTCACGGGGCGGCGGCCGACGGCGCAAAGGAACAGGTCGGCCTCGAGCGTCTCGCTGCCCTTCTGGCTCGCGACCAGCGCCTTCACGGTGTCGCCCTGCACCTCGAGCTTCTCCACCTTGGCGTTGGTGTGCGACTTGATGCCGCGGCGGCGGAACGACTTCTCGAACTCGGCCGAGATGTCCTCGTCCTCGACGGGGAGCAGCCGCGGCAGCATCTCGACGATGGTCACCTCGCTGCCGAAGCGCGCGTAGGCGCTGGCGAACTCGACGCCCACGGCGCCCGCGCCGAGCACCATCAGCCGCTTCGGGACCGCGACGTTCTCGAGCAGCTCGTCGCTGGTCACGACGCGCGGGCCGATCTGCATCCCCGGGAGCAGGCGCGGCGCCGAGCCGGTGGCGAGCACGACATGTTTCGCCTCGACGATCTGCTCCTTGCCGTCGGGGCCGGTGACGGAGACCTTGCCGGGCCCGGCGAGTCGGCCGTGGCCCTGGAGCCTCTCGACCTTGTTCTTGCGAAAGAGGAACTCGATGCCCTTGCTCGACTTGTTGGCGACGTCCTCCTTGAACTTGCGGACCGCGGTCATGTCCATCTCGACGCCGCTGGTCTTCACGCCGATTCCCGCGCCGTGCTTCGCCTCGTCGAAGACGTCGGCGGAGTGGAGCACCGCCTTGGTGGGGATGCACCCGCGCAGCGTGCACGTCCCGCCCACGCGCGGGTCTTTCTCGACGACCACCGTCTTGAGCCCGTTCTGGCCGGCGCGGATGGCACAGACGTAACCGCCGGGTCCGCTGCCGATGATCGCGAGATCGTAGGTCGCCACGCCCGCCTCCTTCGAAAGAGGCGCGCTTGGTAGCGCCCGCGGTGCGCCCTGTCAAGGACGCGGAAACGAAAACCAGAACGACAAACGAGAACGCGAACGAGAACGAAAACGGTCGCCGATCACCGCCGCGGCGGCAGGCCGGCGGCCTCGCGCAGGACCGCGGCGAAGCCGCCCCAGTCCCAGTGGTCGCGGCCCTTGGCGAGCGATTCGACGAGGTGGTCCTTCGCCAGCGAGGCGAGCGGCATCGGGACGCGCAGTTCTTCGGCCGCGCGCAGGACGAGCGAGACGTCCTTGTAGCCGAGCGGCATGGAGAACCCGGCCGGCTCGAACTGCGTCGCGGCGATGCGCGCGCCATAGCCCTTGGGGATGGGCCCGCCGGCGAAGAGGATGGCCGTCAGCGTCTCGGCGAGCCGGGCGGGATCGAGGCCGGCTTTCTCGCCCAGCGCCAGCGCCTCGCCGTACATCTCGATTACCGACGCGATGATGAAGTTCCCGCACAGCTTGGTGAGCGAGGCGTGCGCCGCCGCGCCCACGGGAAAGGTCGCCTGCCCCATGGCGTCGAAGAGCGGCTTGCATTGCGCCACCGCCGCCTCGTCGCCGCCGCAGACGATCGACAGCTTGCGGGCCTCGGCCGCGTCGGGCCGGCCGAAGACCGGCGCGGCGACAAAGTGCTGCCTGGCGGCCTTGTGCGCGTCGTAGAGGCGCTGCGAGAGGGCGACCGAGATGGTGCTCATGCCGCAGTGGACCGCTCCCTCGCGCAACGCCGCGAGGAGCCCGTTCTCACCCAGCACCACGGCCTGCACCGCCACGTCGTCGGCGAGCATGGTGACGACCAGACGCGCGCCGGCGGCCGCCTCGCGCGGCGAGGCGCACTCGACCGCGCCTTTGGGCGCCTTGCCCGGCGTGCGGTTCCAGGCGCGGACCGTGAACCCCGCCGAGACCAGGTTCGCCGCAATGGCCCGGCCCATGCGGCCGAGTCCGATGAAACCGATCGTTTCGCCCATCTCAGTATTTCCCGAACAGGGCCTTCAGCCGGCCCGCGATCCCCCGCCCCAGCATCGTCCGGTAGACGCGCAAGCCGGCCGACCAGGCCTTGCGCGAGTACGGGTAGTACCAGAAGGCCGGGAAGTTCAGCCGCTCGAGGTTCACGTGCCGCACTTCGCACAGTTCCTTGATGCCGTGCTTGCCGTGCACGCGCCCCAGGCCCGACGACTTCACGCCGCCCCACGGCGTCTCCGGCGCGGCGTGCGTGTAGAGCGTGTCGTTGTGCATGACGGTGCCGGCGATCAATTGATTCGCGATCCTCTCGGCCTTGGACTTGTCCTTGGTGAAGACATAGGCGGAGAGCCCGTAAGAAGAATCGTTGGCCAGCCGCACCGCCTCTTCCTCGGTCTTGAAGGTCATGATGGGCAGCACGGGCCCGAAGGTCTCGTCGCGGACGATGGCCATGTCCGGCGTCGTGTCGGTCAGCACGGTGGGCTGCACGAAGCGCGCTCCCTCGGGCGTGACGGTGATCTCGCCGCCCGCGGCGATCTTCGCACCGCGCGCCCGGGCCTCGTCGAGGTGCCGCCTGACGATGTCGACCTGCATCTGCGTGGTCATCGCGCCCACGTCGACGTCATGCTGATTGGGCTCGCCTTGCCGCAGCTTGCGCGCCAACTCGGTCACTTTTTCCGTAAAGCGCCTTGCGATGCTCTCGTGCACGTAGACCCTCTCGACGCTCGCGCAAGTCTGTCCCGAATTTGCAAACGCTCCCCAGGCGATCTTGCTGGCGGCGCTGTCGAGGTCCGCGTCGGAGAGGACGATGGCGGGATCCTTGCCGCCCAGTTCCAGCACGCAGGGGATCATCTGCTCCGCCGCGGCGACGTTGACCTTCTTTCCCGTCGCCACGCTGCCGGTGAAGATGATCATGTTGACGCCGCTGCGGATCAGCTCCGCCCCGACGTCGCCCTTCCCTTGCACCACCGCGAAGAGCCCGCGCGGCAGGCCCGCCTCCTCGAGGAGCGCGCGCGTCTTCTCCATGATGATGGGGGTGAACTCGCTCGGCTTCACCACCACGCCGTTGCCCGCCATCAGGGCAGCGGCCGCGTCGCCGGCGGGGATGGAGAAGGGATAGTTCCAAGGCGAGATGATCCCGATCACCCCGCGCGGGTAGTAGCGCAGGTACGACTTCTTGTGCGGGAACATGTGCAGCGAGATCTTCTCGTCGCGCAGCAGCTTGCGCGCATGGTTCGCGTAGTAGTTTGCCGCGTCCGCGATGGGCAGCACCTCCATGAAGAGCGACTCGTTGCGCGTCTTGCCGTTCTCGCGCGTGATGTGGTCGCAGAATTCGCCCGCGCGGTCGAGCAGCAGCTCCTTGAAGCGCAGGAGCACCTCGCGCCGCTCGGCGAACGACCTGCGCGCCCACTCGGCTTGCGCAACGCGGCTTGCCTGCACCGTCTCGCGCACCTGCGCGGCGGTGGCGACGCGCACCTCGCCCAGCAGCTTGCCGCTGCCGGGCTCGTAGACGGCGAGCGTGCCCTGCGGCGTGACGGCGCCTTGCGGCGGCCTGGCGGCGGCCTGGGGCGGCGGCGCGGGCGGGGCAGGGATGCGATCCTGACGCGGAATGGACTCTGCCATGGTGTTTCCCCTTTGGGTGCACCGGCCTACGCCTCTTTATCGCACCATGTCAATCAACCGGGCGGTCGCCCGATTTGGTCATAGGTCATTGACTTGGCGTGCGCGCGTTGGTCCCCTCGGACCTTTCCCCCGTCGAGCAGGAAGCCGCTCCCCAACCGCCCATGGTGCTGGTGGTGGACGACGATCGCGCCGTGCGCGACGTGCTCAGCGCCGTGCTGCGCGAGGAGGGCTACCCGGTCCGGCAGGCGCCCAGCGCCGACGAGGCCCTCGAGCTCTTGCGCGGCGACGGCACCGTGCCGCTCGTCCTCTGCGACATGAAGATGCCGGAGCACGACGGGCTCTGGCTGCTCGACCAGATCATCCAGAGGCATCCCCAGGCGGCCGTGGTCATGCTCACCGGCTACGGCGATACCGAGAGCGCGGTCGAGTGCCTCAAGCGCGGCGCGGCCGACTATCTGCTCAAGCCTCCGCGGGTGACCGAGTTGATCCGCGCCATCGAGCGCGCCTGGAGCCGCAGCAAGCTGACCGCGGCCCGCTCGCGCTACCACCAGGGCCTGGCGCGGAAGGTGCGCGAGAAGACCGCCGAGTTGACGGCGGCGCTGCAGGGCGTGGCCTCGGCGTACTCGAGCACGCTCGTCGCGCTGGTGCACGCGCTCGACGCGCGCGAGCACGAGACCAGCGATCACTCGCAGCGCGTGCAGCGCTACACCTGCGCCATCGCCATGAAGATGGGGCTCTCGGGGGAAGTGCTCGACCACATCGGCCGCGGCGCGCTCTTGCACGACATCGGGAAGATCGGCGTCCCCGACAGCATCCTCCTCAAGCCGGGGCCGCTCACGACGGCCGAATGGGTGGAAATGCGGCGGCACCCCGACGTGGGGTTCCAGATTCTGCAAGGGATCGAGTTCCTCGCTCCGGCGGCGGACATCGTGCTCTCGCACCAGGAGCGCTGGGACGGCGGCGGATATCCGCGCGCGCTCAGGGGAGAGGTGATTCCACTCGGCGCGCGCATCTTCATGATCGCCGACGCGCTGGACGCGATGACGAGCGACCGTCCTTACCGCAAGGCGGCCACCTTCGAGCAGGCGCTGCAGGAGATCGCGCGCTGCGCGGGGACGCAGTTCGACCCGCGCTGCGTCGAGGCGTTCGTGGCCCTGACGGCGGAGGAGCTGGAGGCGGTGCGGCAGAGGCGCTGACGGGCTTGCTCGAGCGGCTGGACTCACCCGCAGCCCGGGGTTAGACCACGCCCGATGCGGCTGACCTTGACTCCCCGCGCGGCGGAAGCAGTGCTGGCGCGCGCCCGCGACGCCGAGGTGGCAGGCTGGCTGTTGCGCGTGGCGGTGGTGGCCGGCGGGTGCAACGGCCTCAGCTACGATCTCTACTTCGTCCCAGAGCCGGGCCTCGAGGACAGCGTCGTCGATGCCGGCCCGCTGCGCATCGCCGTCGACAGCGCCAGCGTCCCGCTCCTCGACGGGACGGTCATCGATTTCCAGGGCAAGCAGAGCTTCACCTTCCAGAACCCGCGCGCGCGCAAATCGTGCTCGTGCGGCGGCAGTTTCGAGGTGTAACCTGCTCCGATGCCGAAGCTCCTCCGCACTGGCGCCGCCCTCCTCACCGTCGCGGTGCTCGTGTGTCTGGGCGGGTTCGTGCACGCGCGCGTCTCGGGCGGTCCGGCTGAGGGCGCGCGGCCGTGGATGTACGGCCTGCTCGTCTGCTTCGGCGTGATGGCTTTGGCCGCCGCGTACATGGCGGCGGTGGGCGCGTACCACACCGTCCTCGCGCTCTTCGGCTGGGACGGCGGGCCGGGCATCCTGCGCAAGAATCCCCACTACGTCCCGGGCAGCGACGAGCCGCTGCCCGACGGCACGCCGCTCGATCCGAAGAGCTGATCATTCATTCGTCGCGGGCGAGCGAGGCGAGCAGCGGCTCGCGCCGCGACTCGAGCAGGTGGGCGGCAAATCCGAGCAGGCCGCCGTACACCATGGCCATCGCCATCAGCTCGCCGGCATAGGCGACCAGCAGGGGCAGCCCGAGCCACTGCGAAAGCAAATATGGCGCCCAGGCCGCTGCCGCGAGGAACGCCAGCGCGAGGAGCCGCGCCCCCACCGGCCCCGCTCCGCGCACGCGCCGCAGCCGCGCGCCGCGCACCGGCACGGGAAAGAGCACGCTGGTGACGTTCCCCAGCGTCGCGAGCAGCGGGAAGATGGCCGCGTGGGCCAGCGCCCCGACCGCGACCTGCATGGGCGTGACGCGCGACGACACCGCCGCGACGCCCGCGAGCAACGCGAAGATGGCCAGTGAAAAGCAGTAGGCGACGGCGTTTTTCGCCGCGAGCAGCTGGCGGCGCGGAACCGGCCAGAGGAAATACCCGCGCGCCGCCGCCAGGTCGCGGCCGAACGCGTTGGTGGCGATCTCCAGCACGCCGAGGTGCGCGTACACCGAGGCGATGAGCAGCGGCTGGGGGCCGGAGAACATCGTCCGCACCAGGAGAAGGTAGGCGACGGGCACGATGACGAGCTGAAGCCACCCGACGCGCACGATGGTCTTCGCTTCTTTTTCCAGGAGCGCCGAGAACGAGGCGGGCAATCCAGGCAAGAGCCATCCTTGCGCGCGCGCCGCCGAGGCGGGCGCGCGCGACGGCTCGGGCGGCCGCAGCATCTCGCGCAGCGACAGCTCGTGCGCCCCCAGGCTGCAGACGAGCCCGAGCAAGAAGAGCAGGAGCGCCGGCGTGAGCGCGTGCAGCGGCCGCGCGTCGGAGAGGGCCTGCGCAAGCAGCGCCGCCCACCCCGGCGGCGTCCAGGCGATGTGGCCGGCGAAGAGCGCGGCGAGGCCGGGCCGGTCAGGCAGCCCGACGGAGAACTGGAATCCGGCGAATCCGACCAGCACCAGCGCGACGGTGACCCCGCGCCGCAGCATCGGCCGCGCGTCGAAAACAGCGCCCACCGCCCCGCCGAAATACAAGAGCCCCGCGGTGGCCCAGATGGCGAACGCCTCGGCGACGACCAGCGCCCACGCCGCGGGCGCGCCCGGCAGCCGCGACACCGCGACGGCGATGGCGACGAGGGGCGGATAGAGGGGCAGCCAGACCGGCTCGAGGAAGACCGCGACCAGATTCATGAAGCTGATGAGCCGCGCTGGCACGGGAAAGATGCGGAAGCGCCGCGGCTCGAGAAACTCCGAGCGCTGCACCGACGCCGCCAGCGCCAGCCAGACGCGGCCGATGAGCACCATTGCCAGCCAGGTGGCGAAGAGCGCCAATGGCCCGCCTCGCTCTATGAGCCGTTCGGGCTTCTTGCCCAGCTCGTCGGCCGCCGTGAAAACCAGCGCGCAGATGGCCAGGCTGAAGAGCGCCGCCGCCGTCCCCGACACGGCCGCGACCAGGATCCGTCCCCACTGCCGCTCGCGCACCAGCCGCCGGTGCCAGAGCGTGAAGCGCAGCCAGAGGAGCGCGCGCGACTGATCGAGGGCGGAGATCACGAGAGGAAAGAGAGAGCGCGCGTCCCGCCCCGCCCTTCGCCGACCAGGGCGACGAAGGCGTCGGTCAGCGTCTGGGCGGCGGGCACCGCGTGCACCACGTCGGCGAGCGAGCCCTGCGCGACGAGCCGGCCGCGGTGGATGATGCCCACGTGATCGCAGAGCCGCTCCACCACCTCCAGCACGTGCGAGGTGAGGAAGACCGTCAGCCCGCGACGCTTGACCAGATCGGCCAGCAGCGCGGTGAGCGAGGCCTTGGCCACCGCGTCGATGCCTTCGAAGGGCTCGTCGAGGAAGAGAAGCTCCGGCCCGTGGATGAGCGCGGCGGCGAGCGCGAGCTTCTTGCGCATGCCGAACGAGTAGTCGGCGACCAGCTTGCGCGCGTCGTCGGCCAGCTCCATGACGCCGAGCAGCTCGTCGGCGCGGCCGGCTGCCTCGGCGCGCGAGAGCCCGTAGAGGCGCGCCACGAAGACGAGGTGCTCGCGGCCGTTGAGGCGATCGAAGAGGAGCAGCCCGTCCGGCACGACGCCGATGCGGCGCTTGAGCTCGGCGTCCTCGAGCGCGGCGGGGCGGCCGAGGACGCGCATCGAACCGGCGCTGGGCACGAGCAGGCCCGTGAGCATCGAGATGGTGGTGCTCTTCCCGGCCCCGTTCTCGCCGAGAAAGCCGTAGAAGCTGCCGCGCGCGACCCGCAAGTCGATGCCGTCGACGGCCATCTGCTCGCCGAACCGCCGGGTCAACCCATGCGTCTCAATCGCCCACTCGGGCTCAGTCTGCTTTGGCAAGCGCGGCCTGCGCGGGGGCTCCGCCGGCGGACTTCTTCAGGCCGACCGGCTGCGGCTGGGCCACGCTTCCCGTGCGCGGGAGGGCAGATCGGCGGGCGAAGGCGAACGACTCCTGCACCAGCTGCTCGGGGGCGCGCTCGATCACCGGCGCCTGCGCCTTGTCGTCGAGGTGCGTGTGCGTCTTCATCGAGCAGAACTTCGGCCCGCACATGGCGCAGAACTCGGCGGTCTTGAAGGCCTCATGGGGGAGCGTCTCGTCGTGCTTGGCCTTGGCCGCCTCGGGGTCGAGCGAGAGGCGGAACTGCTCGTTCCAGTCGAAGGCGTAGCGGGCGCGGCTCAAGGCGTCGTCGTGGTCGCGCGCGCCGGGACGGTGTCGCGCCACGTCGGCGGCGTGGGCGGCGATCTTGTACGCGATGATGCCGGCGCGCACGTCGTCGGCGTTGGGGAGGCTGAGGTGCTCGGCGGGCGTGACGTAGCAGAGCATCGAGGCGCCGTGCCAACCGGCCAGCGCCGCGCCGATGGCCGAGGTGATGTGATCGTAGCCCGGCGCGACGTCGGTGGTGAGCGGCCCCAGCACGTAGAAGGGCGCCTCGAAGCAGGCCTCCTGCTCGATGCGCATGTTCATCTCGATCTCGTCCATCGGGACGTGGCCGGGGCCTTCGATCATCACCTGCACGTCGTGCTTCCATGCCTGCTGCGTCAGGTGACCCAGCACTTTCAGCTCGGCGAACTGCGCCTGGTCGGAGGCGTCAGCGAGGCAGCCGGGCCGCAGCGAGTCGCCCAGGCTGAAGGTGATGTCGTACTTCTTGAAAATTTCGCAAAGCTCGTCGAAATGCGTGAACCACGGGTTCTCGCGGCCGGTGGCCATCATCCACTGCGCCATGATGGCCCCGCCGCGGCTGACGATGCCGGTGATGCGGTGCTGGGCCAGCGGAAGGAAGTCGCGCAGCACGCCCGCGTGGATGGTCATGTAGTCCACACCCTGCTCCGCCTGCTCCTCGACGATATCGAGCAGGTCCTGCGGCGTGAGGCTCTCGATGCGCTTGACGCGCTCGACCGCCTCGTAGATGGGCACCGTGCCGAGCGGGACGGTGCTGGCGCGCAAGAGCACGTCGCGGATGTGGGGAATGTCGCCGCCGGTGGAGAGATCCATGACGGTATCGGCGCCGTACTTGAGGCAGCGGCGCAGCTTTTCCAGCTCGCCCTCGACGTCGCTGACGATCTGGCTGTTGCCGATGTTCGCGTTGATCTTGCACTTCGCCGCGATGCCGATGCACATCGGCTCCAACTCGGGATGATTGACGTTGGCGGGGATGATCATGCGGCCCCGCGCCACCTCGTCGCGGATCAATTCGGCGGGAAGGTTCTCGCGGCGCGCGACGTGCGCCATCTCCTCGGTGATGACGCCCTGCTTGGCAAAATGCATCTGCGAGACGTTTCGCAAACCGCGTCGCTTTTCCGTCCAGGCTGCCCGCATGGCGTCCTCCGAGGGGGATTGGACCTTAGCGACGCACCGCCATAGCGTCAATGCCTCGGTTACTGGCCGGCCGCCGTCGCTCCGCCGCGCAGCTCGCCGACGATGCGCTTCGCTCCGTAGATGTGGTCGAGCGCCTCGATGAGCGCGGCGCTGTGCACGGCGACGGCGCGGTTGAGCGTCTCGTCGAAGCCGTAGTCGCCGCCGAGCGAGTAGATGTTGCCGTCGAAGATGAGCCCGACGATCTGCCGGTCCTTGTCGAACACCGGCGAGCCCGAGTTGCCGCCGATGATGTCGTTGGTCGTGCAGAAGTTGAAGGGCGTGGCGAGGTTGATGAGCTTCTTCTCGTTGGCCACCACCCAACTCTCCGGCAGCTTGAACGGGTCGCGGCCGGTGGCGCGGTCGAACGCTCCGGCGAAGGTGGTGATGGGAGTGATGTGCTTCCCCTTCTCCTGGTATCCCTTCACCGCGCCGTACGAGAGCCGCAGCGTGAAGGTCGCGTCGGGATAATTGCTCTTGCCCTCGATCTCGAATTTCGCCGCGGCGATGCGCTCCTGGGCGCTGGTGTGCAGCGGATCGATCTGCTCGTCGTGCCACTTGCGGAGGGCGCGCGCGTCGGGCTCCACCAGCCGCGCCAGCAGGATCATCGGGTCGGTCGAGGCCGCCACCGCCTCGCGCCCGCCCTCCCACAACTTCTTGCGCAGCTCGGGGTCGTAGAGCTTGCTCTTGGCCAGCTCCAGCGCCAGCTCCTCGGGAGACTTCTTGCCCAGCACCTTCTTGACGAAGGGGTGGTCCGCGCCCAGGTCCTCGCGCAGCTTGGTGAGCCAGTAGCCGAGCTTGAACACTTCCAGGTCTTCGTAGACGGGCGCCTTGGAAAAGAGCTGCTGCTTGAGCTGTGGCAGCTTCGAGTCGGTGTACTCGCGCAGCCGCAGGTTGTCGGGCTTGGTCACTTCCTCGGTCCCGCGCACCAGCGCCTTGGCGACACGGTAGAGGCGCGAGCTGAAGCCCTGCCCGCCCTCGATGTACTCGTACTCCTGGTGGCGCGCCTTGTACTGCGCCACGGCCCTGGCCACGTCGTCCCAGGCGCTGCCGTACTTCTTCTGCATGGCCGGGTTCGACTTCACCTTGGCGCGCAGCGCCTTCTCGCGGTCGGCGAGCTTGTTCCACAGCGTCGGAGCGACCAGCGCCTGGAAGCGGCCCTTGAAGGCCTTGAGACTGTTCTCGATGCCGAAGAGCTCCGCCTCGGCGATCCGGTGATGCTCGGGGGTCGTCCTGGCGAACATCGTCAGCGCGCCGCGGTACTCGGCGTACCGCAAGAGCCGCTCGGGGAGCGACACGTCGCGCTGGTACTGCAGCTCGGCCATCGTCAGCTCGCGTTCCGTCCCGCCGGGGTGGCCCGACACGAAGGTGAGATCGCCGTCCTTCGCCCCCTGCGGCGACCACTTGAAGTGATGCTCGGTGCGGGCCGGCTTGCCGTCCTCGTAGGCGCGGATGAACGAGACGTCGAGGTCGTAGCGGGGGAAGTTGAAGTTGTCGGGATCGCCGCCGAAGAAGGCGATGGCGAACTCGGGCGCGAACACCAGCCGCACGTCCTGGAAGCGCCGGTAGCGATAGAGGCTGTACTGCCCGCCGTGGTAGAGCTCGACCACGTCGCAGCGCAATTTCTCGTTGCCGCCGTCGCACTCCTTCTCGATGGCGGCCATCACTGCCTTGCGCTTGTCGTTGAATTCCTTGCCCGGCGCGAGGCCCTTGGTGGCGCCCTGCACGCGCGCGGTCACGTCGGTGATCTGCACCAGCTCGTTCAGCTCGATCTCCGGGCATTTGACCTCGGCGGTCAGCTCGGGCGCGTAGAAGCCCTCCTTGACGAAGTCCTTATCCTTGGTCGAGAGCTGCTCGACGCACGAGTGGGCGCAGTGGTGGTTGGTCATCACCAGGCCGTCGGACGAGACGAAGCTTCCCGAGCAGCCGCCGGCCAGTCGCACCGAGGAGAGCCGCGCCTCGTCGAGCCATTTCTGGTCGGGGGCGAAGCCGTACTTCTCGGCCACCTTGGCGGAGGGGAAATTGTCGTAGGTCCACATGCCCTCGTCGGCGCGGGCGCCGAAGGCCAAGGCGAGGGCGAAGACGGGCGCGATTCTCTTCATGCTGTTTCCTCGGCTGCGGAAGGGGGCGCCTTTCTGCTCCACGGCGCGCCCCTCGTCAAGCTCGGCTGACGACGCTACAGGGAGTGTGACGGTCGTCACACTCAGTGCCGCACCGGCCCCTATCTCCGCGCAATCACAAGCCCCTTCTAGTTTTCCGCGGGGGCCAAAAAAAAATAATTATTTTTTTTGCGGCCGCCTAAGGGGGGGCGATGCCGGCGAGGAGGGTGCCGAAGCGCTCGATTTCGAGCGGGACCTCCGGGTCGTGCAGCCAGTCCGCCGGAAAGTGGCGCTGGGAGCGGAGATACGCATCGAGTTGGATGTCGCGTCCATAGAGGGCCGAGGCGGCGCGGACGGCGCCGGCCAGCTCCTTCCGGGACACCTCGGGGGTCCCCATGTTGAACTGGGCCGCCTCGAGGTGGCGGCCTGCCTTGGCGAGCTGGGCGCGGTCATGCAGGCGCAGGTTCTCGCGGCGCGACACGACCGACATCGAGTCGAGGAAGCGCGCCAGGTTCTCGACGGCGTTCTTGATGTCCCGCCCGCGCGGCGGGGCGGTTTTCACCAACTTGTACAGCTGCGCGCGCGTCTCGAGAAAGATGCGCTTGTCGCTCGTGCGCAGAGCCGGGAGCGCCCTCGTGCGCGAGAAAGCGTGCAGGTCCTTGAGACAGTCCTGAAGCGCCGCGAGGATGCGCTCGTCGGAGGAAGCGCCGATGCGCTTGGTGTGCCCGCGAAAGAGAAAAGCCAGGTTGGAAGCGGCCTGCCGTACCATGATCCCCGAATCCAACTCGGCCACATACCCCGGCACCACGTCCTGCCGATCGACTTCCGCAACGAAGCTGCACACCTGGTAGATCATCTCGCCAAGGCCGGCGCGCACGCGCCCGCGGAACTCGAGCAGGTCGCTGATGAGCATCCACGCGTCCTGCAACACCGCCGGGTTGCGCAGGCGCTCGCCGAGGTGCGCCACGTCGCGCCGCAAGCCCGAAGTGACGGCCGCGACCAGCCCGGCGATCTCGACGTCCATGCCCACGGGCGCTTCTACGACCTCGGCGCTCTCGTGGGAGCCCGGGCCGAAGGCAGCGTCGAGGTTGTCGAGATTGGCTTTCTCGGGGGGCGGGAGGAACTGCGCGCTGGCGTTGGCGATCAGATCGTTGACGTGCTGGACCGTCTCTCCCATGACCGGCGCAAGCTCTTCCCAGAGGGCCAAGGTGTGCCCACCGCGCTCCTCATCGGCCTCGTGCCGCACCAGGTCGAGATCGGCCAGCTTGATGATGGCCTCCGCCGAGGCGAGCAGCAGGCGCGTCACGCGCTCGCGCAGCTTCTCATCGAACTTCTGGGCCACCTCCAGCAGACGGCCCTCGGCGGCCAAGGCGGCTTGGTCGTCCAGGGAGAGCACCGGCTGGAACTGCTTGGGCATCGCATGAATTCTAGTATCCGATCTGTTTCCAGAGGGACACCATGGAGCGCCGCCAGCCCTATAACTTCATCGGTGCTCGCGAGCCGCAGTGAAGTCCAGCTCCCCCCGCCACCGGATCGCGACCGGCTTTCCCGCGCGCGTGGCCGGCGCATAGGTGCAACTCGAGATGTAGGCTCGAATGGCCTTGAGCGCGCCCGCGGAGGCGCGGCCCCTCGCGGTCACGTCGCTGACGGAGCCATCCGCACCGATGAGGTAACTGACCTGGATGGTTCCATCGATCGACTCGCCAGCGGGAAGCTGCGGGCCGTTCAGCTTGCAGCCCTGGCGCACCGGAGCGGTCTGATTGTCGGCCAGTTCGAGCGGCGCAGGCCGCTTCCTGGCGGCACGCTCCTGGTCCGGCGCGTGGGCGCAAGCGCAGAGCGCCAGCAGCGCGAACGCTCCGAGCCGCATCACTTGCGCCCGCGCCTCACGGACTTGATCTCCGCGGAAGTCTTCACGGCCACGGCGAGAAACGGGCAGAGGCGGCGCACCCGCCTACGTTAGGACGTGTGCGGGGCGCCGCCCAAGCATTTTCGCGAAAGCTGTTACGCGGCCTCGTCGAAGTCCGAGAGGTACCGGCTGAGGAAGTTGCGCGTGCTCTTTTCCACCTGCCGGACACGCTCGCGCGAAAGGCCCCACTGCTTGCCCAGCTCCTCCAGCGTGCGCGGATCGTCCTGCGTCAGGCGGTCGCTGAGGATGTCCCAGGCCAGTTCGCCCATGCGCTTGCGCACCTTGCCCAGCGCCGTGCGCACGTTCTCGTTCTGCTGCGCGCGCATGAGCTGGGCATCCGGGCCCGGTCCTTCGTCGGCCAGCCGATCGAGGTGCGTGGCGTCGCTGTCGCCGTCGGAACCGAGCGTCTCTTCGAGAGAAATGTCGCGCGGCGGCAAGCCGCCGTTGGGCATGGTGCGACGCACCGCGCTAGGCCCGTCCTTCAGGCAGCGCGTGATGTACGCCCGGATCCACCACACCGCGTAGGTCGAGAAGCGGTTGCCCTTTTCCGGGTCGAAGTGCTCGATGGCTTTGAGAAGGCCGTAATTGCCCTCCTGCACCAAGTCCTCGAGTCTCACACCGCGCCCCATAAACTTGCGCGCGACCGAGATGACGAGGCTCAGGTTGTGCACCACGAGCTTTTCCTGCGCGCGCTTATCGCCCTTGCGGGCCTTCCGCGTAACCACCAGTTCGGTCTCGCGATCGAACGGCGGATGCGCGCGGATCAGCTTGATCAGCGGCGCAAGATCGTCGAATTCACTGCGGTCGCGCATCGTCTTTCCTTCCTGTACTCCCCCCAGCCCAAACGCTCGTCCTTCCTCTTCGATCTGACTGTCCAACCCACAATCGGTTCACACATTCCTTTGATGCACAACGCACCGCAGTGTTGCGCATTTCCTTCCGCGTCGTTATGACGCACAATTCGCCCATCGTAGGCTTAGACGCCTCTGGACGCGATTCGGTGCAAAAACGCGTCCGATTCCATGATCCCGTGCGCCAGTGGTTCGAGGCGTCCTTTCCCGCCCCCACGCGCGCGCAAACCCTTGGATGGCCGCCCATCCTTGGCGGCCACTCCACACTTCTCCTCGCTCCAACCGGTTCTGGCAAGACACTGGCTGCCTTTTTGACGGCCGTAGACCGGCTGATGTTCACACCGCCCCCTGACAAGGGGGCCAGGTGTCGTGTTCTGTACGTCTCGCCCTTGAAGGCGCTGGCTGTGGACGTGGAGCGGAACCTGCACGCCCCCTTGGCCGGCATCGCCCAGCAGGGCGGCCACCTGCACGTCCCCCAGGTGGGCATCCGCACGGGCGACACGCCGGCCTCCGAGCGGGCGCGGATGCAGCGAACGCCCCCCGACATCCTCATCACCACGCCCGAGTCGCTTTTCTTGCTGCTCACGTCGCAGGCGCGGGAGATTCTGCGATCTGTAGAAACGGTCATCATCGACGAGATCCACTCACTGGTTCCGACCAAGCGAGGCGCCCATTTGTTCCTCTCGTTGGAGCGATTGCAGGCTTCGTGCCGCGAGCCGCTCCAGCGCATCGGGCTCTCCGCGACGCAGCGCCCGCTCGACGAGGTGGCCCGGCTACTCGGCGGCGGCGAGCCGGGAGCGTCGGTAAAGAAGTGGAAGCCGCGCCCGGTGACCATCGTCGACGCCGGGTCGCGCAAGGAGCTGGAGATCCGCGTCGAGGTGCCGGTCGAGGACCTCTCGAAGCTCGACGAGATGGAAGAGCTGCCCTCGGGCGAGGGGTCGCAAGGGCCGCGGCGGCGGAGCATCTGGCCGTCGATCCACCCGCGGCTGCTCGAGCTGATCCGGGCGCATCGCTCGACGATGATCTTCGTCAACTCGCGCCGGCTGGCGGAGCGGCTGGCGGGCGCGCTGAACGAGTTGGCCGGGACCGAGGTGGCCCTGGCGCACCACGGGTCGGTGGCGCGCGACAAGCGGCAGGAGATGGAGGATCGCTTGAAGCGCGGCGTCCTGCCGGCCATCGTCGCGACCAGCTCCCTGGAACTGGGCATCGACATGGGCGCGGTCGACCTGGTCGTGCAGATCGAGGCGCCGCCTTCGATCGCTTCGGGGCTGCAGCGCATCGGGCGCGCCAGCCACCAGGTCGGCGCGCTGTCGCGAGGGATCGTCTTTCCCAAGCACCGCGGCGATCTCCTCTGCAGCGCGGCGGCGGCGGCGGGGATGCAGGCCGGGCAGGTCGAGGAGACGTTTTACCCGCGCAACCCGCTCGACGTGCTGGCGCAGCAGATGGTCGCCATCTGCAGCGAGCGCCTGTACAAAATTGACGATTTGTACAATCTGCTCCGCAGCGCGGCCCCCTTCGCCGACCTGCCGCGCAGCTCGTTCGAGGGTGTGCTCGACATGCTCTCGGGCCGCTACCCCTCCGACGAATTCGCCGAGCTGCGCCCGCGACTCACCTGGGACCGCATCGCCGGAACCGTCAAAGCGCGCGAGGGTGCCGCGCGCGTCGCGGTGGCCAACGCGGGAACCATTCCCGACCGCGGCTTGTACGGTGTCTTCTACGCCACGGCCGACGGGGAGCAGCGGCGCGTCGGCGAGCTGGACGAGGAAATGGTCTTCGAGAGCCGGCACGGGGACGTCTTCGTGCTGGGCGCGTCGTCGTGGCGCATCGAGGAGATCACGCAGGACAAGGTGATGGTCAGCCCCGCGCCGGGCGAGCCGGGAAAGATGCCCTTCTGGCACGGCGACCGCCCGGGCCGGCCGCTCGAGTTCGGCATGCAGGTGGGGCGGCTCTCGCGCGAGCTGGTCAAGGCGCCTCGCGAGAAAGCGCTCAAGCGCCTCCAGCACGACCACGGTCTCGATGAGAGAGCCGCGCGCAACTTGATGGCGTACCTGCACGACCAGGCCGAGGCGACCGGCGAGGTGCCCAGCGACGAGACGGTCATCGTCGAGCGCTACCTCGACGAGGTAGGCGATTTTCGCGTCTGCGTCCTGACGCCCTTCGGCGCGCGCGTGCACGCGCCGTGGACCACGGCGGTGGCGCGCCGGCTCCAGCAGGACCGGGGTGTGGACGTCGAGACGATGTGGAGCGACGACGGGATGGTCTTCCGCATCCCCGAGACGGACGCGCCGCCCGAGGCGGAGCTGTTCTTTCCCGCGGCCGACGAGGTGGAGGACCTGGTCGTGCAGTCGCTCGGCACCACTTCGCTCTTCGCGGCGCGCTTTCGCGAGAACGCGGGGCGCGCGCTCTTGCTCCCGCGCCGCCATCCCGGCCGGCGCTCGCCGCTCTGGGCGCAGCGCAAGCGCGCGCGCGATCTCTTGCAAGTCGCGTCCCGTTACGGAAGCTTCCCGCTCCTTTTGGAGACTTACCGGGAGTGCCTGCGCGACGTCTTCGACCTTCCGGCCTTGCAGGAGGTGATGAAGCGCGTGGAGCAGCGGCAGCTGCGCGTCATCACGGTCGACACGCGCACGCCCTCGCCCTTCGCCGGCTCGCTGCTCTTCTCCTACGTCGCCAACTTCATCTACGACGGCGACGCGCCCCTCGCCGAGCGGCGCGCGCAGGCCCTGAGCGTCGACCAGGCCCAGCTGCGGGAGCTGCTCGGCGAAGCGGAGATGCGCGAGCTGCTCGACCGCGAGTCGATCGAGCAGCACGAGCGCAGCGCGCAGCGCCTCGATCGGCCGGCGAAGAGCGCCGACGGTCTGCACGACCTTCTCTTGCAGTTGGGCGATCTTTCCCTGGTCGAAATTCGCGCGCGCCATGAAGGCGAGCCGCCTTTGCAAGAGCTGGTCGAGCAGCGGCGCATCTTCTCCATCACCCTCGCCGGCGAGCAGCGCTGGGTCGCCGCCGAGGACGCCGCGCGAGTGCGCGACGCTCTCGGCCTGCCGCCTCCGCCGGGGCTGCCGGGCGAGTTGCTCGAGCCGGTGCGCGACCCGCTGGGCGATCTCGTCTCGCGCTGGGCGCGCACGCACGGGCCCTTCCGCGCCGAGGAACTTGCCGCGCGCTGGGGGCTGGGCGCGGCGGTCGTGCGCGAGGCCTTGGAGCGGCTCGGGGAGGAGCGCGTGCTGGAAGGCGAGTTCCTCCCCGGCGGGCGCGGACGCGAATGGATCGACGCGGAAGTCCTCAAGGCGCTCAAGCGGCGCTCGCTGGCGCGGCTGCGCAAGCAGGTCGAACCGGTCGATCCCGCTGCGCTGGCCCGCTTCCTCGCCGGCTGGCAGGGGCTGGCGCGGCCCCGGCGCGGCCTCGACGCGCTCCTCTCCGCGGTGGAGCAACTGCAGGGAGCGCCGCTGGTCGCCTCCGCGCTCGAGCGAGAAGTGCTCGCGGCGCGCATCCAGCCGCTGCGGCCCGGCGACCTGGACGTGCTCTTCTCGGCCGGCGAGCTGATCTGGCGCGGCATCGAACCCGTCGGCTCGCGCGACGGGCGCATCGCGCTCTACCTGACCGATCATTACCGATTGCTCGCTCCGCCCCCGCGAAAAGCGCCGGGCGACCTCTGCGAAAAGCTGCGCGTCGAGCTGCGCAGGCGCGGCGCGAGCTTTTTTGCCGATCTGCAAACCGCCTCCGGCGCGTTCCCCTCCGATCTGTTGAAAGCGCTCTGGGAGCTGGTCTGGGCGGGCGAAGCGACCAACGACACGCTCACGCCGCTGCGCAGCTACCTGCGCGGCGAGCCGCGCGAGGACCGGCGCGACCGGCGCTTCGGGCTGTCGTTCCGTTCGCGGCGCATCGCCCCGCCGGGCAGCGAAGGCCGCTGGTCGCTGCTCCCCGAGCCCGCCGGTACCGCGACCGAGCGCGCCGCGGCGCTGGCGCAAACGCTGCTCGCGCGCCACGGCGTGCTCACGCGCGAAGCAGCGCACGCCGAGGACGTCGCCGGCGGCTTCTCGGCCGTCTATCCGGTGCTCAAGGCGATGGAGGACGCGGGCCGCGCCCGCCGCGGCTATTTCGTCGCCGGCCTGGGCGGGGCGCAGTTTGCCGTCCCCGGCGCGGAGGAGCGGCTGCGCTCGATGCGCGAGAAGCCCGACGATCCGCTCACGCTGGTGCTGGCCGCGACCGACCCCGCCAACCCGTACGGCGCCACCCTGCCGTGGCCCAAGGCGGACGGTGATTCGCGCGCCCAGCGGGCCGCGGGGGCGCAGGTGGTGCTGCACGCGGGCGAATTGGTCGGATGGTTGGGGCGTGGCGAGCACAATCTGCATACCTTCCTTCCAGGACAGGAGCCGGCGCGAACGCACGCCGCGCGGGCGTTGGCCGGCGCGCTGGCGGGGCTGGTCGACGACGGCCGCCGCAAGGCGCTGCTAGTCGCCCGCGTCGATGGCGTGGACGTGAACGCCTCCCCGCTGGCGCCCTTCCTCAAGGAAGCGGGGTTCACGGCGGGGTTGCGCGGATATTTGAAGCGCGCGCCGAGTGCGCCGCCTTCGCTCGAACTGCCCGACGAGGACGACGCCTGAAAGCTTGTGCCAGCGGGGTGAGGAAGGTTAGATCTCCGCCGCCATGGGATCCGTCGAAGGCTTGCTCAGCTGGGGGGTCGCGCTGCGGTTCGCGGCCATCGGCACGTACGCGGCCGCGTTCGTCAGTTACGCGGCCCGGCTCGCCGTCCACAAGCTGAAGCTCGACCGCGCCGCCACGGCGCTGGCCGCGCTGGGCGTCGTCACGCACACCGCCTACCTGGTCACGCGCTGGATCGCCGCGGGCCAGATCGAGATCCTCGCCCGCGAGCAGAGCGGCGACGTGCTCTCCTCGTACGATCGCTTCTGGTACATGGTCTCGCACCCGCCCTACACCAACCTGTTCGACGCGCTGAACTTCGTCGCCTGGGCGATGATGGTTTGCTACCTGGTCATCGAAAGGAAGTGGGGCCTGCGCGTCGTCGGCGTGCTGGCAGTGGCGCTGGCGCTGGTGGCCATGGGCGAGGCGTCGCTGGTCACCGACAAGCAGATCGAGCCGCTCGTCCCCGCGCTGCAGAGCTACTGGATCCTCATCCACGTCGGCATGCTCTTCGTCAGCTACTCGCTCTTCACGCTGGGCGCGGTGTGCGCGCTGCTCTACCTCGTCCGCACCGGAACGCCGACGGCATGGCTGGGCGGAGTGCAGGCCGCGGCGGCGGCCCTGCTCCTCGCCCTGGTAGGTGGGTTCAAGCTGCTCTTCGGCGCGACGTTCGAGATGGCGCCGGGCTGGCAGCACCAGATCCAGAGCCGCCTCCACCCGGGGAAGCTGCTCGACGTGACCACCGCCGTTCACGTCATGCTCCCCGGCTCGGACAAGGCGGTGAAGTACCTCACGCCGGTGGCGGGCGTGGGACCGTTCCTTCTCGGGGCGATCGCGCTCTTCATCGCCGGCGCGGCGCTCTACTACCGCGACCGCGGCGGGCCCGAGCGGGGCGTGTCGGCGCGCGGCTACAAAATCGTCGCAGCGGGATTTGCCTCATTGACGGTCGGCCTTGCATACCTGATTTACAAAATCGTCAGCAGCGCGGAGATCGTCCTGCCGCTCGACGTCCACCTCGCCCCCGGCGAGCACGGCCCCTTCCGCCTCTCGCTCGCCTCGAACTACGCCTTGGGGCTCATCGCGCTGGTGTGGGGAACGACGCTGGGCTTCCTGCTCACCACGCCGCTGCGCGACCGCATCTCCGAGGGCCTGCCCGACCCACGCAAGCTGGAGGACATCACCTACCGCGTGATCATCGCCGGCTGGCCGCTCCTCACCATCGGCATCGTCATGGGCGGCATGTGGGCCAACGAAGCCTGGGGCCGCTTCTGGGGCTGGGACCCGAAAGAGACGTGGGCGCTCATCACCTGGGTGGTCTACGCCGGCTACCTGCACACGCGCATCACGCTCGGCTGGGCGGGGAAGCGCCCCGCGGCCATCGCGGTGTTCGCCTTCGCGGTGGTGGTCTTCACCTTCATGGGCGTGAACCTCGGCCTCACCGGCGAAGGCCTGCACACGTACGGCGCCGGCTAAAGCAATTCACGCTCGACGAACTCGAGGCGGTCGTTGCCCCAGAAGCTGCGCTCGCCCACGAAGATGGTCGGCACGCCGAAAACGCCGCGCGCCAGCGCCAGCTCGGTGTTGCGGCGCAGCAGGTCCTTGATCTCCTGCTCCTCGGTGGCCGCCGCCAGCGCCTTGCCGTCGAGGCCCGCCGCGCCGAGCGAGTTCTCGATGACGCTCGCGTCGGAGATGTCCTGGCCCTCGGCCCAGTAGGTGTGGAAGAGCGCGCGCATCGCCTCGGGCTGGCGGCCGATGCGGTCCGCCGCCACGCACGCGCGCAGCGCCTTGATGGTCGAGATGGGGAAGGCCTGCGGGATCTGCATGCGCACGCCGTACCGCTTCGCCCAGCGCGCCGTGTCCTGCGACATGTACATGAGCTGCATGGGCGGCGGGATCTGGTGGCCCGTCGACTTGCGCAGCCCGCCCAGCGTGATGGGCACCAGGCGCGGCCTGGCCCGGGTGCGCTGCTCGATGCGCGAAAGCTGCGTCGAGGCGAGATAGCTGTAAGGGCTGCCGAGGTCGTAGAAGAAATCGAAGTTCGTCGCCGGCATGGCGCCGATCTATAACGCCATCCGGTGCTGAAGATCTGCCCCGTCTGCCGCCGGACCTGGTCCGGCGGCCGCGACTGTCCCCACTGCGGCCCCGGCCACCCGCTCATCGACGTGGCCGGGCGCCAGGGCCGCAAGACGTTCCTGCGCGACCGCGAGCTGGCCGCCGCCATCCGCGGCTACTACGGCGCGCGCACTGGGATGCTGATCGCCTTCTGGGGAATCCTGCTCGGACTGGTCCTGGCGCTGGCCTTCACGCGCAAGGCGATGATCGCCCCGGGCGGCCACAAGGTGGCGTGGATGGTAGCGGCCGCCGTCTGCGCGGTGGGCCCGTTCCTCGCCGCCGTCGCGCTGGCCGACCGCGTGGTGCGCAGGTTCAGCCGCGGCTGCATCGGCCGCGCGCCGGGCCCAGCCGATATCCGCGTCGCCCGGCCCTCCTCACCTTGATTCGCCGGCCAGCGCTTCCGACAGCGACGCCAGGATCTCCTGCGCCGCCGCCACCTTCTCCGGCTCGCGCACCAGCACGCGGCGCACCGCCTGCTCCACCGTGCCCGTCCGCAGGGTATCCAGCTTGCGGCCCTTGGTGGTGAGGCCGAGCAGCGCCCGGCGCGCGTCGCGCGGATCGCGCTTGCGCTGCAGCACGCCGCGCTGCTCGAGGCGCTTGAGGATGCCCGTCAGCGTGCTGGGATGGACGTGGAGGATGTCGGCCACCCGCCCGGCGGCGATGCCGGGAAAGCGCCCGACGATGCGCACCACCAGGCGCTGCGGCCCCGTGATGCCGTGCTGCGCTTCCATGCGCTTGGAGGCGGACTGCAGCGAGTGGTCCACCGCCCAGAGCAGGCGCATGAAATCGAGTACGGCCCCGAGGGGGGGGCCCTTGTCCTCGTCGTCCAGCGGCTCCATCTCCCCCATGGCCATATCGTTTGACCCGCAACTATTTCGCACGGCCGGCCGTACCCGCGCAACTCACTTGATGAGCGGCGCCAGCTCCTTGAACTCCGGGGTGCCGGCCTTGCCGAGGAGATCGAAGAGGACCGTCTCGGTGCTGGTGACGGTGGCGCCGGCCTTCTCGCACAAGCGCAGCCCGACGGCGCGGTTCGCCTCGGTGCGGGAGAGCACCGCGTCCTGCGGGACGAAGACGGCGAACTCGCCGCTCAAGAGGTCGCGCACCGTCTGGAAGACGCAGACGTGCGTCTCCATCCCCGCCACGATCGCCTGCCGCCGCCCGGTGAGGAGGATGCGCCGCGCCACCGCCTTCGAGTTGCCGCAGGAGAACTCCACCTTTTCCAGCGGCGCCTCGGGGAGCAGGGCGCGCAAGCGCGGCAGCGTGTGACCCAGCCCCTGGGGGTACTGCTCCGAGGCGATCACCGGGAGCTGCAGCCGCACCGCCGTCTTGAGCAGCACTTCGACGTTCTTCTCGAAGGCGGCGCACTCCGCGGCCGGCATGGCGGCCGCCAGGCGCTCCTGCACGTCGATCATCAAGAGGAAAGCTTCTTCGCGGTCGAGCGCGAGCCACGGCTCGCCGTGCCCTTTGTGCAGGTCAGATGGCATAGCCTTGCGCGCCGCTGGCGGATGGCGCGTCCGGATCGAGCATCACGTTCACGCACGCCACCGTCCCCGAGGCGACGGCGCGCTCGAGCGCGGGGCGGATCTGCGCCGGCTCGGTCACGTGCTCGCCGTATCCGCCCACCGCCTCCACCACCTTGTCGTAGCGCGTGGGCGCCAGCAGCGTGGCGGGGCTCTTCTCCGGCCCGAAGAGCTGCACTTGCGGCAGCCGGATCTGTCCCCACGCCGCGTCGTTCCCCACCACGCAGACCATGGGCAGCTTGAAGCGCAGCGCCGTCTCGAAATCGAAGCCGTTGAGCCCGAACGATCCGTCGCCCTGGATGACGAACACCGGCCGGTCGGGATGGAGCAGCTTGGCGGCGATGGCGAAGGGCGCGCCCACCCCGAGGCAGCCCAGCGGGCCGGGGTCGAGCCAGCGGCCCGGCTTGCGCAGCTGGATCACCTTGGCGGCGATGGCCACCCAGTTCCCCCCGTCGGCGACGAACATGCTGTCGCCGGCGGCGCGCGCCACCTCGTCCAGCTCGCGGGCGAGGCGGAAGTGATGGATGGGCACCTGGTCGGAGCGCTCGTACGCCGCCTGGCGCTCGGCCTTGGCCCTCTCGCGCTCGCGCAACCCGCGCAGCCATGCGCCGGTCCGCGGCTTGCCGTCGAGCGCGGTGGTGAGCTGCTGCAGGACGCTGCGCGAGTCGCCGATGATCCCCACTTCGACGGCGCGGTTGCGGCCGATCTCCGTCGGGTCGGAGTCGATTTGCACGATCTGCGCTTTTTCGCCGATGCCCGCGCCGTACCCGAGCCGGAAGTCGAGCGGAGTACCGGCGATGAGCACCACGTCCGCCTCGGCCAGCGCGTCCTTGCGCGTGTGCGAGAAGAAGTGCGGGTGGTCGGCGGAGAGGCTCCCGCGCCCCGCGCCGTTCAGGTAGACCGGCGCGCCCAACCGCTCGGCGAACGCGGCGAGCTGCATGGCGGCGTCGTCCCACCAGGTGGACCCGCCGGCGATGACCACGGGCCGCTCGGCGCGCGAGAGCAGCCGCGCCGCGCGATCGACAAAGTCCGGATCGCCCGGCTGGCGCGCCTGTGTGCGGTACGAGACGGGCAGCTTGCACTCGTCGTCGTCGACGCCGTTGGAGAGCACGTCCCAGGGCAGCTCGAGGAACACCGGCCCCGGCCGCCCTGTCAGCATGGTGCGAAAGGCCTTGGCCAGGTAGGTCGGGACGCGCTCGGGCAAAGGGACGCGGTCGCTCCACTTGGTGATGCGCGTGAAGAGGTCTACCTGCTCCATCTCCTGCAACGAGCCTTTGCCCGCGTTGAAGGTGGGCGCCGCCCCGCCGAGGAGCAGCACGGGGCTGGCGGCGGCGTAAGCGTTGGCGATGCCGGTGAGCGCGTCGGTCACGCCGGGCCCTGCCGTGACGGTGACGACGCCGATGCCGCGCGTCAGGCGCGCCGTGGCGTCGGCGGCGTGGGCGGCGGCCTGCTCGTGGCGCGTGTCGACGAGGCCGATGCCTTCCTCGACGCAGGCAGCGTAGATGGGCGCGATGTGCAGCCCCGAGAGCGTGAACACGTGGCGCACGCCCTCGGCCTTGAGCATCCGCGCCAGAAGCTGCGCGCCGGTGGAGTTACCCATTTACTGCACCTCCAGTTTGCCCACCGCGATAGTGCCCCTGGCTCTGGTGTCGAGCGAGCTTTGAATGGCCGACATGACCTTCGATCCATCGAAAACGACGCCCTTCCCGCCCGCTTGCACGAGGGTTAGATCCACATGCACCACCTCGGTGGTTCCCGAGACGGTGACGTCGGTCGCAGGGGCGCTGCCGTTGCCCTTCCTGGCCGCGCCGATCACCAGCGTGTCCTTGAGCGGACCGCTGCCCAGCACTGCCTTCACGGCCGGCAAGGTATCGGGAAAGAAGGAGTTGACGGCGCCGAACCCGCCGACTGAAACTTTGGAGGCGTCGAGGGGCACGTTGAGTGCGACGCCGTGCAGGGTCGCCGCGCCCGTCCCGCCCAGCGACACAGGCACCGGCTTGAGCTGCAGCGTGATGGCGGTGCAGGGCGAGGAGAGGCACGCGGCGGCCACCAGCATGAGCTGCATCCCTGTCAGGTTGGTGGGAGCGGTGTAGACGAGCTTCGTCCCAAGCATGGGCGCCACGTTGATGGTGAGCGTCTTCGTGTCGGTCCCGCCTACGCCGCTGGCGGTCAGCGTATAGGTCGTGCTCGGCGGGCCGGGGCGCACCAGGGCGCTCGTCGCGGGGCCCAAGGCCGTCGTGGTCGTGCCGTCGGAGAGCGACCAACGCGACGCAGTGCCGGTCCACGAGAGCGTCACCGCCGTGCCTTGGTTCACGTTCGTAGACGAGGCGGTGAACGACACGATGTGCGGCACCGCCGCGACGCGCGCCACCGCCTTGGCGGTGAGTTGCGCGGGCAGGCTGCCGGGCGGTCCCGTCACGGTCAGGGTGTAGACGGTCGTGGCCAAGGGCGCCACCGTCTTCTGGCCCGACGCGACCACGTCCGCGGGCGCCGCGCTGCTGCCGTCGCTCAGTTGTACCGACTGGGCCGCTGTCGTGCTCCACGAGAGCGTGACCGGGTTCCCCGGCCTCACCTGCGAGGGCAGCGCCTCGAAGCTATTGAGGGTCGGCGCGTTGGGCCGCGGCAGGACGCTGATGAGGATGTTCTGCGTCACCTCGCCGGCGTCGTTCTGGGCGTGCAGCGTGTAGGTGACGTTCACGGTGGGCGTGACGGCGACGGGGCTGCTGGTGACCACGCCGGGAAGCGGCGTGATGGTGACGCGCGTCGCGCCCGTGACGGCGAAGGAGAGCTGCACCGTATCGCCGGAGTAGACCGTCGTCTTGTCGGCCGTGAAGCTCTGGATGACAGGTTTGTTCTTCGAGCAGGACCAGCCGGCGAGCGAGAACACGACGGCGAGGAGAAGTCTCTTCACGGCTGGCCTCCAAACTTGGAGAGCATCGCCGTGAGGTCCGCGTCGTCGACCAGGTTGATGCTGCCGACCAGGTCCGCCTGGTAGCGGTACATCGGGCTCGCCTGCGTGCTGGAGAACGCGTCGGCCAGATCGATGAGGTCCAGGCCGTCGATGCGCAGGTCGAAGTTGGTGTCACCGCGGCCCTTCACGCCGGCTGGGTTGGCCGACGCATCCGTGCTGATCTGCCAGAAGCCGCGCCCGAACGTGGCCACCGTCAGGCGCTTGCTGGCGAGCGTGGGGTCTGGGTTGAGCGAGATGCACACGTCCTCGACGTCTACGAGCGGCAGGCTGTCGCCGCCGAATCGCGCCCAGGTCCCGCTGGCCTGCGAGCGATAGAGGCCGACCGACGTGCCGACGTAGAGCGTAGTGGGATCTTTGGGGTCGACCTTGATGACGTTGGCCGGCACGAAAGGCAGCCCCGGGCCGGTCAGCGGCAGCCAGGTGGCCCCGCCGTCGGTGGTCTTGAGGACGTGCCCGAAGCTCTCCGGCACCGGACCCACGAAGTTGCCCAGATCGTCCACCAGCATGGTCGCCGAGAACGTGACGTAGTAGGTGCGGCCGGTCACGTCGCCTGGATCCAGGGCGATGCTGGTCATGCCGTACACGCCCCCCGCCGCGCCGGGCGGTTTGGGCTGCACGGAGACGTTCCAGTTAGCTCCGCCGTCGGGGGTGACGTAGGCGAACTTGTTGGAGACGGCTCCCCACAGGCCCGCCTTGCCCGGGTGCGTGGCGATGTTGCGCAGGCTGATGGCGGCATTGCCGGTGGCGGTGGTGAAGCCCCTGGTGGTGACGGCGGTCGGGTTTTGCCAGTGCAGCATCCCCGACACGTCCTGCCAGATGCCACCGCCGATCGAGCCGATCGAGCGGTACACCGCCGCCGGCTTGGTATAGGTGAGGAACGTCTGCGGATCGCTCGCCGCTTCGTCGCGCGCCAGGCGCACGAAGAAGGGCAGAGGGTTGACGAGCCCGTTCTTGTGGCTGCTGGTGCCGAATTCGCTCCAGTTGTTGCCGCCGTCGGTGCTCTTGTAGATGCCGTACTCCACCGTGGCGAGGAACGCGTCGGGCACGCCGTTCCCCAACGGCGCCGGCAAGAGGTGCGTGCCCGCGCTCACCGCCTGGCCGATGCCGTCGCCGCCGAGGAGCTGGTTGAACACGGTGGTGCCGGCACCGGTGGAGTCAAGGACACGCACGCGCGTGCCGTTGTCCTGCAAGCCGCCTGTCACCCAGCCCTGCATGTTGGCCGGCCATGTGTCGGGCGCGCAGGCGACGTTGTAGACCAGGTGCGTGACGAGCCCGTCGTTGAGCGCGCTGCTGAAGGTGACCGCCGAGACGGCGTCGGTGCGCGCGTTGGCCGAGCGGAAGATGCCGCCGTCGGTGCCGGCAAAGAAGGTGCCGTCGGTCGCGATGGCGAAGGCGTGAAAGTCGGCGTGCACGTAGGGAAGGTTGATGGGCGGCGCGGTCGAGCAGCAAGGAAGCCAGTCGCTGAGCACCGACCAGTTCTGGCCCGCGTCGGTCGAGCGGACCATGGAGAGCATGCCGCCGACGAAGACCACGTCGGGTTTCTCGGGGTCGACGATGATGGCGTGGTTGTAGAACGCCTGGGCGGCGATGACGTCGAGGTTGGGCTGGTCGGTATTGGGGTTGGTGGGCTTGCGCGAGTCATTGACGTTCAGCTTGATCCAGCTCTGGCCACCGTCGTCGCTGCGGTAGACGTCCTTCTGCGCCAGGCCGGCGAGGTTCGAAGCCAGCATGAAGATGCGCGAGGTGGCCGCGTCGTCGACGGTGCTGGCCGCCGCGGCCAGCGTGGCGCGGCCCACGTCGCCGCCTTCCGCGTTGGGGATTGCGCCCGGCAGGTAAGTGAAGTGCCCGCCGTCGTCGGTCGAGCGCCACAGTCCCAGATCGCCGCCCTTGTCGGTCGTCACGCTGGGGTCGCTGTGGCGCTGGCCGGTGACGACCCACGTGTGCGGCCCCGCGTAGGCGATGCTCCAGATGAAGTAAGGGCCGTCGGCCACCGAGGCGCCGTTTCCATCGACGCCGGGGAGCGCGACGTGCGCGTAACTGTCGCCGGCATTGATGCTGCGGAAGAGGCCCTCATTGGTGGCGACGAGGACGAGGAGACTGTTGAGGGGGTCGATCTTGATGTCCATCACGCGGTCGGCCACCAGAGCGCGCGACACGCCCGCGATGGTGTAGGTGGCCGTGAGCGTCTGCGCCGCCGTCCACGTCGCGCCGCCGTCGAGGCTCTTGACCATGCCCGGCTGCGCGTCGTCGACGAAGTCGCCGAAGCCGAGGTAGAGCACCTCGGGCGAGGCGGGGTCCATCGCCAGGGTTCCGATGCTCAGCGCGCCCAGCTTGTCACCGAGCGGTTCCCAGGACGCACCCGCATCATATGTCTTCCAGACGCCGCCACCCGACGCGCTCAGGTAGAGGATCCTTGGGTCGACGGGATGGGGAATGATCTGCCGGACGCGGCCCGAATCCGTCTCGTGGTAGATGCCGCCGTTGTATTCCAAGTCGGCGTGCGTCGGCCCCAGGTTGACGAAAACGCTGCCCTGCACTGGCGTCAGGGCGGCGCGGACGACGTTCGACGTGCCCGAGTAGCGGTCGCGCTCCTTGAGGGCTTCCTGCAAGATGCGCCACTTCGCCTCGGGCGATGGCGGCGGGTGCAACTCGCGCCAGGCGCGCAGGCGCTCGGCGGGATCGTCGCGCTCGACCGCGGCGCGCGAGGGCAGCGCGGCCAGCAGCGGAAGGCCCAACAGGGCGAGCGCAGAGCGAGCGAGAAAACGTCTGCCCTTGGCCACGAGCTCTCCCTCTACTGAAGGGCCAAGGAGCGTACACCAAAGTCGCGGTCGGTAAATCGCTCAGGCCGCAGGGCGACGAAAGCGAGACAGATGCGCCGGCAGCTCCACCAAGGGCGGAAACGCCTTCTCGGGGTGCAGCTTCTGGGCGCGCTGGAGCAGGACCTCTTCCGATTCCGGGATGTTCGGATCGGGGATGCAGCAGTCGACCGGACAGACGGCCGCGCAGGCTTCCTCGTCGTGGAAACCGACGCACTCGGTGCAGAGCAGCGGATCGATGACGAAGATGTCCTCGCCCTGCGTGATGGCCTGGTTGGGGCACTCCGGCTCGCAGGCGCCGCAGTTGATGCACTCCTCGGTGATCATCGTCGCCATCGGGTGTCTTTCATAACCCGGAGCGGTCAGCCGATCCACACCGCCTTGGTGTTGGTGAACTCGCGGATTCCCTCGACGGACAATTCGCGGCCATGGCCCGAGGCCTTGATGCCGCCGAAGGGGAGGCGCGGGTCGCTCTTGACCATGCCGTTGATGAAGACCATGCCGGCCTGCAGCTCGTCGGCGAGGCGGTCCTGCTCCTTGGGGTCGGTGGTGAAGGCGGCGGCCCCCAGCCCGAAAGGCGTGTCGTTGGCGAGGGCGATGGCGTGATCGAGATCGCGCGCGGATGTGACCGGCGCGACGGGCCCGAAGACTTCCTCGCGCCACGCCGCGGTCTTCTCCACTTCTCCCGTGAGGACGGTGGGCGCGTAGAAGAAGCCGGGCCGGTCGAGGCGTTTCCCGCCGCAGGCCACTTTTGCGCCCTGCTCGATGGAGCGGCGCACCTGCTTGTCCACGTCGTCGAGGACCTGCTTCGAGGCGAGCGGGCCCACCTCCGTCGCATCGTCCTGTGGATCGCCGGTGCGCAGCGCCGCGGTGGCCTGGACGAAGCGCTTTTCGAACTCGCGCGCGATCCGCTCGTGCACGATGAAGCGCTTGGCGGCGATGCAGCTCTGGCCGGCGTTCTGCACCCGCGCCGTGACGGCCGTGGCGACGGCCTTGTCGAGATCGGCGCTGGGCAGCACGATGAACGGGTCGCTCCCGCCCAGCTCGAGCACCATCTTCTTGAGCTGCTTTCCGGCGATGGTGCCCAGGCTGCGGCCCGCGCCTTCGCTGCCCGTCAAGGTGGCGGCGGCGATGCGTTGGTCCTCGACCACCTTCTGCACGCGCTCGGCGCCGATGAGGAGCGTGTGAAAAGGGAGGCCGGCATTCTGCAGCAGCTCCTCGATGGCGAGCGCGCATTGAGGGACGTTGGAGGCGTGCTTGAGCACGCCGGCGTTTCCCGCCATCAGCGCCGGCGCGGCGAAGCGGAACACCTGCCAGAAAGGAAAGTTCCACGGCATGACCGCGAGGATGACCCCCAGCGGCTGGTGCTTCTTCAGGCTGCGTTTGGCGTCGGTCTGCACCGGCTCGTCGGCGAGGAACCGTTCGGCGTTCTCGGCGTAGTAGCGACAAGCCCAGGCGCACTTTTCCAGCTCGCCGATGGCCGCCTTGCGCAGCTTGCCCATCTCCAGCGTCATCAGACGCCGTCGGCCGCCTGATGACGCTGGAGGCCGCGACTTGCTGAAGCTTTTGCGCGCGCTCGGCAAAGGAAGTGCGGCGCCAGGCGGCTTGGGCCCTGGCGGCCTTCTCGAGCTTCTCCTCGATCTGTGCGTCGCTGTGTGGCTGGAAGGTCTGGATCGTTTCGCCCGTGGCGGGATTCGTGCTCGCGATGGTCATGGTGCCGTGAGCGTAGCCAGCTCCAGCGAAATGCGCACTACCTCCGGAAACGTATGTGCGATCCACGTCGGCGAGGCGCTGCGGAGCGCCATTTCGGACTGCGCGCCGTAGGTGACGGCGATCGAGCGCAGGCCCGCCGCGTGGGCCATCCGCACGTCGTGCGTCGTGTCGCCCACCACGAGCGCGTTCTTCGTGCCCAGCCTCTTGAGCGCCTCGAGCGCGATGTCGGGCGCGGGCTTCGGGTTGGCCACGGCCGTATAGCCGAGCACCACGTCGAAGAACGGCCGCAGCCCCGCTGCGTCGACGGTGGAGTCGGCGCCCTCCTGCGCCTTGCCGGTCACCACGGCCAGCTTGAGGCCCCGCTCGCGCAGGCGCTCGAGACCGTCGCGTACCCCGGGATAGAGAAGCCGCGGGATGCGCGGAGTGACGTGCGTGCGCCACAGGACGCGGTAGATCTCCACCGCCTCGGACGCGGCGGCAGGGCTGGTCCCGAGCAGCGTGCCGAGCGCGACGGGCAGCGGCAGCCCGATGGTGTCGCGGATGGCCTGTGGCTCGACCGGCTTTTGCCCCAGGGCGGCCAAGGTAGACTGGGCCACGTCGACGATGGCCTGCGGGGTATCGACCAGCGTCCCGTCGAGATCGAGGAGCAGCGCGTCCAGCACGCCGGCCCCTCTCCCATGCGGCTGGCCTCAGCGCAACTGCTAGTGGAAGTCGCGCGAGTGGACGTTTTCGGCGAGGGCTTCGGCGAGGCTCCAGAAGCGGTCGCCCTTCACGCTGATCACGCCGTCGTACTTCTCCAGCCGCCCTTCCACCACCATGAGCCCGCTGGCGAGGATGGGGCGGCGGTTTTGCTCGAAGGTGTCGGGGTCGATGACGATGTTGGCGATGCCCGTCTCGTCCTCGAGTGAGAGAAAGACGAATCCCTTGGCGGTGCCGGGCCGTTGGCGGACGATGCACACGCCGCCGGCGCGGACGCGCTGACCGCCGCGCAAGTGCGGCAGCTCGCCGGCGGCGTGCACGCCCAGGCAGCGGAGGCGCTCGCGTTCGAGCGCGACGGGGTGCGGACCCACCGTCATGCCGGTGCCGCGCAGGTCGGCGGCGATGCGCTCGCGCAGGTCCATCTCGGGGAGCGGGCTGGCGTCGCCAGAAGAGTCCTCCCGAGGTTCGACGCGGGCGAAGAGCCCCGCCCCGCGACGCGCCGCCGCTTCCGCCTGCCACAGGGCCGCTCGCCGCGTGGGGAGAAGCCCGCCGGGCCGCGCCGGGATGGACGCCAGCGCGCCGATCTCCGCCAGCGCCGCCAGCTCATCGCGCCGCATCGGCGCGCGCGCGGCCAGGTCGGCGATGCTCGCGAACGGCCCTCGGGAGCGCTCCTCGGCCAACTTGCGCCCGACGACCTCGCGCAGCCCGCGCACGTACCGCAGCCCGAGTCGCACGCGCAGCTCTTCCTCAGGCCCGGCGCGCTCCAGCGTGCAGAGCCAGTCGCTGCGGGCCACGTCGATGGGCTTGACGCGCACGCCGCGCCGCTGCGCGTCCTTGACCAGCGTGGCGGGGCTATAGAATCCCATCGGCCAGCAATTGAGCATCGCGGCATAGAAAGCTTCCGCGTGGTGCACCTTGAGATACGCGCTGGCATAGACGATCAATGCGAACGACGCGGCGTGGCTCTCGGGAAATCCATACAAGGCGAATGAAGTGATGCCCTGGACGATCTCGTCCTGCGCCTTTGGCGATATTCCCTTGGCAGTCATTCCCGCGCGCAATCGTTCTTCGATGCGCTTCATTCTTTCCGCGCTGCGCTTGCTCCCCATGGCGCGGCGCAACTCGTCGGCCTCGCCGCCGGTGAAGTTCGCGGCGGCCATGGCGATGCGCATGAGTTGCTCCTGGAAGAGCGGAACTCCCAGCGTGCGCGCGAGCACCGGCTCGAGCGAAGGATGTGGATAGGTCACCTTCTGTCTTTTCGCCCGCCGCTCCAGATAGGGATTGACCATCTGGCCGACGATGGGTCCCGGCCGGATGATGGCCACCTCCACCACGATGTCGTAGAAATTCTCCGGCTTCATGCGCGGCAGCGTGGCCATCTGCGCGCGCGATTCGACCTGGAAGACACCGACGGTATCGGCGGTGCGCAACAGATGGTAGACGCCGGGATCGCCGGGCGGCAATTGCGCCAGATCGACTTCCATGCCTTCGTGCGCGCGGACCAATGGGATGGCCTGCTCCAATACCGCCATCATTCCCAGTCCGAGAAGATCGATCTTGATGATGCCGAGATCGGCGCAATCGTCCTTGTCCCACTGGACGACGGCACGACCCGGCATCGAGGCCGGCTCGATGGGGACGATCTCGTCGAGCCGGCCGCGCGAGACGATCATTCCGCCCGAGTGCTGGCCGAGATGGCGCGGCAGGCCGGCGATCTGCTGGCAGAGGAGCAGGTAGAGCCCGACGCGCCGATCGCCGACCGCCAGGCCCGCCTCGCGGGCGCGGTTCTGCAATGAATCGTGATCGGTGGTGAATTCGAACTGCGGCAATAGTCCGGCAATGCGGTCCAATTCCTCCTCGGGCAACCCCAATACCTTGCCGATTTCGCGCGAGGCGGACCGCGCGCGATAAGTGATGACGTTGGCGGTCATTGCCGCGCTCGCCGCGCCATGACGCTGATAGACGTGCTGGATGACTTTTTCGCGCTGCTCGCCCGAGGGCAGATCGAGATCGATGTCGGGCCAGGTTTTATGTCCGGTCGAATCGGTTCGTTCCTCCGACAGGAACCGCTCGAATAACAATCCCATGCTTACCGGGTCGACCGCGGTGATCCCCAACGAATAGCAGACCGAGCTATTGGCCGCCGATCCGCGCCCCTGCACGAGGATGTTCTGCTCCCTGCAGAAGCGCACCAGATCGTGCACGATGAGAAAATACCCGGCCAGTCCGAGCCTGGAGATGAGCTGCAGCTCGCGCTCGATCTGCGCCAGCGCCTTCGGCCAGCGCGCGCTCTGCGGCCCGCCGTAGCGGTTGCGCGCGCCCTCCAGCGTGCGGTGCCAGAGCTCGCCGTCCAGGTCCTGGGCGTGGAGGCGATGCGGCTCGGGCAATTCGTACCCGAGATCGTCGAGCGTGTAGGCGCAGCGCTCGGCGATCTCGCGCGTGGCGCTGACCGCCTGGGGCAGATCGCGGAAGAGCGCGGCCATCTCGCGCGGGGGGCGGACGTGGCGCTCGGCGTTGCGCGAGAGGCGCCGGCCGGCCTCGTCGAGCGTCGTTTTGAGCCGGATGCAGGTGAGCGCGTCGTAAAGAGGCTTGCCCGAGGGTTTCGCGTGGCGGATCCCGCCCCCCGCGACGAGCCTCAAGCCGCGCGCGCGCGCCGCGTCGATGCGGTGGCGGTTGTCGCGCTCCTCGCGCGGGTCGAGGTGGCGCTGCACCTCGGCGTAGAGGCGCTCGGTCCCGAGATGTTGCGCGAGGACCACCAGCTGCGGCGGCGTTCCGTCGCTGAGCGCGACCAGCCCCTGGCGGAACTCGGCCAGCTGCGCGGGCATGACGCGGCACTCCTCCTTGCCGGCTTTGGCGTGGCCGAGCGTGAGCAGGCGGCAGAGATTCTGGTAGCCGCGCCGGTCCTCGCAGAGGAGCGCCACCGCACCGCCCTCCTCGACTTCGATCTCCGCCCCGACC
>WNFF01001390.1_pt1 | contig 47115 bp, 42 predicted proteins | sample 5400441 | NCBI WGS metagenome assembly WNFF01 (sample SAMN13153345, study PRJNA577476) | soil metagenome | isolation source: 120 cm saprolite under Douglas fir tree site 2 hole 3 replicate 1 | place: USA:California | collected 2015-04-18 | reverse complement strand
ATCGTGGTGTGGAAAGGCAACCAGCGCCCGGACGGCTGGGAATACGGAATCGAGTTGGTAGCCCCAGAGATGGATTTCTGGGGACTGGAGCTTTAAGACCGGTGGCGAACCTAAAACCATCGCCGTACGCGAAACCTGGCGCGATCAGCGGCGTCAGCGGGGTGCGTCCCGCGCTGACGCGGCAACCGACCGCCGAAGAGCGGCGGCGCGCGCAACGCGTGCTCTTGAGGATGCCAGTGCTGGTACATGTGGCCAATAATCCCAAACCCGTCGAGGGATTTACGCATACGGTCAGCGCGACTGGGGCCATGATCATTCTTCGCGAAGGAATTGCCCAGGGTACGAAGTTCACACTCGAAAATCCAAAAACGCAGCAGAAGGTTGAAGTGAATGTTGTCCGCCCGCCGCAAATGAATCAGGGAGGGTCGCTGATTCCTGTAGAGTTCCTTTCTCCGGCGCCGCTGTTCTGGAATATTGTCTTTCCCCCGCAACCCAACTGACCATCGAGGAGTGAAAGAGGTCCTTCGTCGCGATCCTCCTCAGGACAGGAATCCTTACAAGAGAGGTCCTTCACTCCCGATGGTCGCTCAGGATAGACATGCTTCATCGCATGTCTAGTTAACCATAACTGCTACCCCTCCCCCCTGTTTTTCATAAGTGTTGATTCTGAAGGGAGTTAAAGTCCTTTAGAATGAACACTTCCAGAAGTGTTCATACTAAAGATAGTTACGGGTGTTGTTATCGGACGCTCCCACAAGTGTTGCTTCTAAACGGCTTAGATGCCTTGAGCTAGAAACCCGGGAAAAAGGCCCGCCGAATAGCATCGGTTGCGACAAGGTCGAAATGTCCCATTCCGGCGTAGCCAGTCAAAACGACGAAGTGCCGTCCGACTATCAAGAACAATGATACCACGGAAGTATCCTATCCGTCAAGTTAAGATTCAAAGCAATTTGGAAGTCATTGAGCGGGAAGGGATAGTTGAGGAGAGAAGTTCGGAGCGAGACCCCGGGAGCGCAATCCTCCGGGAAGCAGGGCAGGCTACGGGCGCAGCTATCTGCCGGACGGGGCAAGCGGACGTGGGAAGCGGGCGTGGCAAGCCCCACCCTTGAGGGGAAATGGGGGCAAAATAAGAGCGGCCCCGAACTTCGGGGCCGCTCTCATTTACTCGGGCTTGTTAGCTACTGGATCGTCAGACTCACGTTGCCGCTGGCGGTCGTGGAGCCGGATGTTCCCGTAATCGGCAAGTTGGCCGTGCCGGTAACGGTGACGTTTAAGGTTCCCGATGTTGACGCCAGCGTGGTCGAGTCGCCCAGATAATGAGCGCTCAGTGAGTGCGTGCCAATTAATTGAAACAATGGCGGTACGTTGGCCGCGGTCACCATAATATTGCCAGTTGTTCCGCCGCTCACCGGAAACGGGTTTCCCGCCGCAGCGCCATCAGCGAAGAACTGCACGTTTCCGGCTGGTGTCCCGCCCGTGACGGTTGCGCTAATTGTAAGGGTGCCGGTTGCCGCCACCTTGGTGGTGGAAACCGTGAGATGTGTGACGGTCGCCGTCATGCCGCTACCGCCACTGGAGCCTCCGCCGCAGCCGACGGTGAAGCTCAACACGCAAACGAGGCCCAACCCCAGCGCGGCGCGATAGCGCTTCCGCCCAGGGAGCAAGAGCAGGAAGATGGCCGCAAAGCCCGTGCCACCGCTCAGCGTCCACCAGGCGTTTCTCCCTGCAGGTGCGGGGTGGAGATTGGCAGCGCGGAAGCTCCGCGGTTCGGATAAATTCATGGCGGTCGTTGCTGATGATGGCCCAGTTACGCTGATCGCGAGTTGCCCGGTGGCAGTTGCACCACTGGTCACTGGGACGCCGAGAGCCGCGCAAGTTACCCCCGGGAAAGTAGTTGCACAAGTGATGGCCACCGTTCCGGCGAAACTGGTGCTCGTCACCGTAATCGTCGAATTGGTGCTGCTACCCGCAGTCACCGTCGTAGCGGCCCCGCCGACTGTGAACGAGCCGGCACCAGCCGTGATGGTCAAGGTCGGCGGAGTGGGGTTGAGATCCGGCCCGCCACCAGGCTGCGGGTTGAACGTGTCGACGCTTACAGTCTGTGCCGTAGCCAGATTGGCGGCGGGAACCTGGACAGTTAGGGTGGTCGGGCTTGTGACGGTGACAGCATTGGCAGGGAGCGGGAAGGTATTAAACAGCACAAGCGTGGCGCCGGTCAGAAAGTTGCTGCCATTCACGGTTAAAGTCAGCCCGCTCGACCCCGCAACGGCGGTTGTGGGTGAAATCGAGGTGATTCCGGGAATAGGGTTGAGAGCCGTATAGACGAGGGAGTTGCTGGTGCTCGCGCCTTGCCTAACGGTGACCTGGTTCGCAGCTCCAGACGCAACGTCACTTGCCAAAATCGAAGCCGTCAACTGGGTTGCGGACGCAAAGGTAGTTGTCTTGGGAGTGCCATTCCAATTGACGGTTGGGGTGCTTCCGCTGACGAATCCGTTTCCGTTCACGGTCAGGGTGAAGGCAGTTCCTGGAGCGTTTGTGGAGAACGGCGAAATTGAGGTTAGCCCGAATACAGCTTGACCGCCTAAATCGAGGTCCCAAACACCGCGCCCGTGAGTTGCGGCGCGGAGCGTCCGCGACGGGTTATGCAGCGTGAGGCTCAGGATTTGCGCATTGGGAAGAGAGGAAGCCGCACCCAAAGGCGACCAGTTGAGTCCCCCGTCCGTGGTGAAGAAGCCGCCGATGTCGGTACCGACATAGAGGGTATTGTGAGCCACATCATTGGGATCGATCACGATGGCGTTTACGGGGATGTCGGGGAGCTTCGTTGTCGTGCCGCTTATGTCCACCCATGTGGTAGCCGCGCCCGCCGCACCATTCACAGTCTTGAATACGTGGCCGGTCGGAGGTGAGCAGAAAGTCGCGCACGTACCGAAACCCGAAAAGGTGGCGTAGGCAGTGGTGGCAGTCGAGGGGTCCACGGCAACCTGAGTGACGGAACGTGCTGGTAAGGTCGCCGTCGCAATAGTGGCCCATGAGGTTCCGCCGTTGGAAGTGACTTCGATGTCGCCATCGTCGCTGCCAACGTAGATGATACTGGAGTTTCCCGGGGCGACGGCGATGGTACTCAGAGTTCCGGCTGGTTGTCCTTGCACCGTTGGGACAGGGCAAGCCGGAGGATGAGCTGGCGTGGTCACGTCCGGCGAGATAGTGCTCCAGCTGTTGGCGCCATCCGTCGATGCCCAAACGCTGCATGTGCCAAAGTAGAGCGTGGTCGGGGTGTTGGGGTCGATAATGAGCGGTGGAATGAAGCTGCCACGGTCCGCAGGATCGATCCCTGAATTGGCAAGGAAGCCGTTGCCAAGAATGCCGTCGCCGTTAAAAGTAGTGAGAATTACGGGGAAAGGGAAACCAATGTTGGGGACGTATTCGCATTCCCCGAAGCTCGTGCTGGGAGTCTTGAAATCAATCGCGGTAAAGCCGCCATCGCATCCGATCTGGGCGGTCTGCCACAACAGCGCAGGACCAGTGAAGCCCTGATAGACTTGCACATCGTTGTCCTGCGTCCCACCCATGGAGAAGCCGGTGTTCGACGGATGAATAGAAACACCGGGATAGAATTGCGTAATACTCAGGTTCTGGTTCAGATTGGTCCAGAATCCGGCGCCCGGAGTTCCTGTCGAGTTGGCGGCCTTCCAAATGCCGCCGTCATTGCCAACGTACATTGTGCTGCCATTGCCGCTAAAAGCGATGGCGTGCATATCCACGTGGATCGTGTCGGTGGCACCGCTTACATTGTTGCGTGAGATTTCGGTCCAGGTCGCTCCGCCATCGAGCGAACGAATTAGCGTGCCATTGCTCGCTGCGCCGCCGAAAAACACGTCGCCGGGACTGGCCGGGCTTACGGCCAATGGCATGTCATAGAAACATTGCCCATTGCACTCACCACCATTGCCGGAAGATATTCGAAGATCACCGGTCAACTGCGTCCAAGGTGTGGTGCCTCCGTTCGCTGTCTTGATGACCCCTAGCAGATTCGAGGAAGTCGTCGTGCTGTCGGCAATAGCCGCGTACACTGTGGCGTTGGCGCCAGTGCTTGCCGCGCTCGGGAAAATAGCTAGTGTGATGCGGCCGAGGCTTGCCGCGGGCGTACCCGCAGGGAGGCTCTGTTTCGTCCAGTTGGGGCTTGAGCTGGGAGCCGTGCCACTCGCGTCAGTGGTGCACGAGGTAAGCGCTAGCTTCGACTTGTAGATGCCATTATTGGCGGCATCTCCGAACGGGAAGCCGAGTGCAACAAAGGCTGTCCCGTCGCTGGCGAAAGCAACGTCTGTGCCAACAATCCCTGAAATCCCGAATACCGGTTGCCAAGTTACTCCGGAGTCTGCAGAACAATAAATGCCCGATTGAATGGCTGTGCTACGCCCGCGAACGCCAGCGAGAAGAACACTGGGGGTATGGGGATTGACCGCCAAGGCTCCGATCATTGGTCCGCCGCGGAGGTTATCAAGCGGCGCCCCTGTCGAAAGATGGAATGAGTTGTCCTGAGTGCAAGTGGCTGTCGGTGGGGGACCGGCGGCAACAATGCACTTGAGAACGCCCTCGCCGTAAATATTTTCGCCGCCGAAATTGTCTTCGCCGGTTCCCACGTAGACAGTCGTGCAAACAGTTGCGCTACACGTCGTTGGGTCAACCGCAAGCGAGCCAACGGCAATCGAGGGAACCCCAGCGCTCGGCGGGTTCTCGGTTTGGGCGAGAGCGAACCAGGTTGCTCCGCCGTCCGTAGTGACCCATAGGCCGCCATCCGCTCCGCCGAGGTAAACATTACTTGCGTTGAGCGGATTAACGGCTAGCGCGGTTACGCGCCCCGAAGTAAAAGGCGCAAAGAATGGCGTGCTGGTGGCCTGCGGGCCAATCGAAAACCAATTTGAAGTTGGTCCCGTCGGGGGTGTTACAAAACCAAGATCGCCAGGCGCCGCCAGCAGGTTAAAGCGTCCTTCGCGCTGGTACATCTGCCTCTTCTGCTCAAGCGCCCGCTCGCGCGCGCCTTGCGGAATGAAGCCAATCGGAAACGCGCGGGGCTTGAAAAACCAATCTTGACGGCGCTGAAGAAAGTCGGCTCCTTCTTGGAGCGATTCCAGTTTCTCGCCATCGCGAGACAGCGGCTTCAGTCCGGGCTGCGACTTGGATTGTCTTGCTTGAGCGTCAGCACTGGCTTGTGCCGGCGGCGCGGCATCGGGTTTGGATTGCGCGGCGGCGCGAAACGCTGGGAACGCGAGAAGCAAAGTAAGAACAAAGAGGGAATTGCGAAGGACCGAAGATTGGAGTTTCATATTCCGCCCACGTTCGAAGATTTGAATCCCACAGCAACGCGACGCAACCGGCCTGAGGGAGGGGCCATTTGAGGGGAGGGGCAACAGGCACAAATGGCTACTCGCGGACTGGGGCTTGGACCGGAACGAATCGCTGTTGAACGCGTAAAGACTATCACAGGTTATGGAAAGACTCTCTAGTACCTTAACGGCGGGTCCGACGAGCGACTCGCGCTTAAATTGGAGCAGCACTCACGCAGCGAGCCGATGGGCACTGTGATGCGCGGCAGATTCCGCGGGATGCTTTTGCGGCTACGTGGAGGGCGCCGCGCTGGAGGTGAATCGGCGCGGCACCCGCCAACGCTTAAACTTAGCGCTTATTGGAAAGGTACCGATCGGGCGGGGGATCTATTCCCGTGGGAACGCAGTTGGCAGGGCGGATTGGGGTGCGAAGAGGTTCACAGTCGACAGTTGAAAGTTGAAGGAAGAGAAGAGCATCCTGTGGCGGAGTCCGATTGGGCAGGGGATTTATTCCCGCAAGAGCGCAGCAGGCGCGACGGTTTTCCGGGGTCGCTCTCGATGGTCGCGGAAGAACTGATGGTTGTCTCCTGGTGCGACTGCCGAAAGAGCAAGTTGCGCTTTTCCGGCCGGTTCGGAAAAAGCAGATCCCTCGCTGCGCTCGGGATGACAATTGGTGGGCTTTGGCTATAGGGCGATTGAGTTACGGGCTTAGGGTACGGGGCAAGTGTGGCGCGGCTTGGCTAGGAGGCTTTTGCGCTGACTTAGCGACAAAAACTGCGGTGGCGGACCTAGCGGCGAAAACTGCGGTGGCGGACCTAGCGGCGAAAACCGCGGTGGCCGTAGTAGCCGCGGCCCCAGCCCCAGCCATCATAAAATCCGAATCCGACGTAACCGGGATAAGCGTAACCGGGATAACCGTAGCAGGGACCGTAGTAGCCGCAGGGATAGCCGTAGGGACCCGGGTACGCGGTAGCCACGGGGCGCGGGCCGCGGTGGTGCATTCCGCCGCCGTCAATATCCTGCTGGGTGACGGGCAGAAAGGCCTGCTGGCTTTGCGTGGTGTCAACCTTGACGGGATCGACGAGGCGGAAGCTGAGTTGTTCCTCGGGATAGAGAACCGTGGGGCGGCCTCTGGTGAGAAGGACGGCGCCGATTCCGGCGGCCGCGCCGGCTCCTGCGCCGATGGCGGCGCCTCGGCCCCAATCGGCTGCAGCGCCGATTAATGCGCCAACTCCCGTGGTGGTGGCGATGGTGGCGGCGTCCTGGCCGTGGGAAGTTCCGCCAGAACCTTTCCAAAGCTCGGTGAGGATGGGAAGCTGGCGGCCGTCGACGATGGTGATGTCGGTCAGCTCGACGCCCAGTTCAGAAGTGCCCTTGATGCGGCCGGCTTTGCGAACGTCTTTTACTTTGCCGGCGAGCACTTGGCCGCGGCGAGCGACGACCCAGCCATTCACGACCAGCGGCTGGTCCAGCACGGCGGTAAATTGGTCGCCCACCTGGTTCTTGTCGGTGGTGAGGTAGTCATTGGTGCGGATGACGAGTACGGTTCCGGCCGGGATGGTCAATGTATTGGGGAGCGGCTGAGCCGGTGCAGGGGCCTGTGGTTCGGCATACTGGGAGCGGCCTTCGGGTGCGTTTTGCCGTGGGCGGTCGTGGGAATAGGGAGGCCTATCGGCGTCCTGCGGGACGTAGGTGGGTCTGGAGGGTGGGTCTTGCTGGTGCTGCGGATCGGCCTGCGGCCGGTCCTGCGGCGACCCTTGCGGTTGGTCTTGCTGATCCTGCGGCTGGGCGTAGGCCCCGGCGCTGAGGCACAACGCCAAGGTTGCTGCTCCCGCGGCGCGCGAAAATTGCCCAAATCGCGCCAAAATTGCTGGGTGTTTCACCATGTTCTCGTCTCCCTCGACCTGGGATTCCCCTGGGAATCCTCTGGACCTCTCTCCGCCCCTTACTTGATTAGATGGCATCCCTTCTGCCTCAGGATGCCCAAGCGCTTGCGGGCGGTACCCCGAGGTATTAACCCTATGGCGAGCTTTAAGTTGCGCCAGATGCTCTGTCGAAGGCAGGGCGGCCGCATAGTTGCGGCGCGCCGGGAATGGAAACGCATTGTATAATCCAGCGTCAAGTCGATCCAAGAGAGGAGGCGAAATGGCCGAGCCAACGTATGAAGAGCTGAAAGCAAAACTTGCGGAATTGGAAAAACAAGGAGGCGCACGCCGCACCGGCGCGCTGGAGTTTCGTGTGGGCGAAAAAGGGGGCGTAAGCGTGTACGGGCTGGGGCGGTTTCCCGTCACGCTGTATTACGAGCAGTGGATACGGCTGCTGGAGACGGCGCCGCAACTGCGGACGTTCCTGGAAGAGAATAAAGCCGCTGGGAAACTGAAGCTGAAGGAAAAGTAGGCTGCCGAGCGGGATTGGATGCGGGAGGAATCCCCCGGGCACCTGTGGGGAGGCACCCGGGGGAGGGGGGGAGTGAGGAGGAGCTTGGGCAAACTCTTGCGAGGGCCTGCGCTTGGACCTACTTCGAAGACTGCGCGGCAAGCAGGCAGAGCCTCTGCAGCTCGTCGTAGGTGAAGACGACCTGCTCGCCGCAATCCCCTCGTTCCAAGTGGCCCAGGCCGGAAATACTGGAGAAGCGGCGGATCTCTGTGGTCGGGAGGCCGAGGAGAACTGCGGCGCGGTGCTCACCGACTTGTTCTTGGTGAATCAAGCTCATGCGCAAGACCAAACCTTCGGAGTGGATGGAGCATGTGGCTGTCCAAACTTGTGACCTACTAAGTCCTGTGGTTTCTGTGAGAAAGCCGTGGCTGGGCGGGAGGCTTGCGAAAAGTGCCTATTTGCTTACACAAACAGTGCAGAGATTTGGGACAATCACTGATATTGCTGCCAGGGCGGTAAGGGGTTTTCGCGCGCCCGTGGCTGGTACTGGTACATGCGGACCATGCCAGGTTTGATACTTGACCGCAGGGCGGACTCTGTTACGCTTGGAAGCAACCCTCCACCAACTCGAGAGCGTCCGCGCCAGACCTGCCTCGCGCGGCGGAGGACAAGATGAAAGCATCGGAACGCCGCCAACTGACCCGCCTCAACCTACGGACGCCCCTGCGTTTCCGGGCGCTGGGGGTCATCTCGGATAAGACGGAACATTTTACGGAAGCGCTGAATGTTTCGCGCGGGGGATTCTACTTTGCTTCGTCGGCGCCGCTGCAGGTGGGGATGCCCATCGAAGCGACGCTGCGCATGCCGGCGGAAGTGACGGGGAATTCCGCGCAGGAGATGCGTTGCACGGCGCGCGTGGTGCACGTGCGCAACGAGCCTTATGGAGACGGGCGGATCGGGTTCGGGGCGGAGATTGAGAAATTCCAAACGGTTGCGCCGCAAGATCGCTGGGCTAGCTGAAGTAAGAATTTCGGTCCTCAGTTTTCAGCATTAAGTCAAAAGAAAAATAAAAAATGGTTCGAGGGTGGCTTGGCTGTAGTGCGTCTGGGAGTGCGCAGCTTGGCGAAGATGGGAACTTGGGAAGATGTGTAGGTTGAGATCCTTCGCTCCGCAAACCCGTCCGGAGCGCAAACGGCGCGCTTCGTTCAGGATGACACCATCATTCCTGGCGGCTCGCGTTTCGTGGCTGCGGGTTGAAAGTTAAGGCTTTGCCGGCGGAACGGTGAAGGTGGTTTTGGCGCTGCCGACATTTTCGAAGCGGTCGTAGGCGCGCACCGCAATGGTGTGTTCCCCGGCTGCGGGTCCGCTGAGTGTGATTTCGTAACGTTCTTCGGGCGCGTCGCTGATGTGGGTGGTTGGGGCAACCAAGGTCCAATCGCCACCGTCGACGCTGTACTGGGCACGCTCGATGTTGCTTGCCGCGTCCCGCGCGGCGAACTTGACGATGACGGAGACGAATGCGGGACTGCCTCCGCGGGTCAGCGCCACCATCGCTTCGAGCTGCTCGATTATTGGCGGCGTGTTATCGACTTCGAAGCGCTCGCTTTCGCGCTCAGTTTTGAGTGCGATGGCGGGGGGATTCGAGGGCGCGTCGGTGGCGACGATTTTCAGGTAGTAGGCGCCATCGGGCAGTGTGGTGGTGTCCCAGGAATAAAATTTTTGGTCGAGATTGTCCTTCAATAATTTCCATTCACGTTCGCTTTCGCCGCGAAAATAGACGGCGTAGCGAAGGTCGTCGTCGTTGTCGTCATGCGCGGTCCACAATACGGATTGATAGCCCTTCTGCTGCGTGCCCTGAGGCGGCTGTTCGAATCGCGGCGGCGTGCTGCTTTGCGTGATCGTCACTCCGCCAACATTTGGAGCGGGCGGCAGCTTGAGCGTTACCGGCGCCGGCTGGCCCGAGGAGAGGACGGCCTGGCCTTGCGCCCGGACGCCGGGATCTTGAAGAGCGATTCCGTCGATGACCGGCGCGACGTTGCGCGGCAAGTACGCCAGGGTCACCCAATCGATGCCGTCGCCCGGCCGGCCGTCGTGGATGACGGCCTTCCACTGCGCGAAACGCGCGGACGGCGCTTCCATGGCGCCGCCCGATTTCGTGTAGGGGCCGAACCAGCGGGACCACTCGCGGCCGGGGTCTTCGGTATTGCCCGAGCGCACAAAAAATTCCACGCGCGGGTCATTCGAATGCGCGGAAGCTTTTGCGCCCTCGGCCGCCGGAGGACTCCACCATTCCAGGCGTCCCCACTGCGAGAAAAGTTGTGCGTCAAAGGAGCGCGATTCGAAGGTGCCTTCGGCTTCGTACTCCGGGCCGAGGGAATACACTTTTCCCGGATTCGCGGTGCACAGGAAAACTTTACCCGCGGAATTGCGGGCGACGCCGGTGATCTGCGCGGAGCCGGACTTGGCGAGATGGGCGAAGACGCCGTGCCCATCGATGGCGAGGAGCGCGCCGCTGTTGCCGGTGCCGGCAAGAAGGCGGCCGTCGGAAGCGAGCCCGAGGGCGTAAACCACATCTTCGCGCGAAGACCAAAGCTCTTCCGGGACGCCGTCGGCGCTGATCCGGTAGATGCTGCTGGACAGCAAAGGAGGAAAGGGGACGAAAGGTTGCGGCTGCTGGAGCTGGCCTGAAGCGATCATGCCGCTCGTTGTGATGGTGGTGGTGCCTTGCGGCGTGGAGATGATGGTTGTCGGAGCTTGCCCGGTGCGCTGCTTTTCGCCAATCGCGGAGACATAGATGCTGCCGTCGGCGGAAACAGCGAGCGAAGTGACTTCGCGCTTGGCAGTTTCGTAGAGAACGAACGCCTCGGCTTTTGGGGCGGCAGAATCTTTGGAGTCCTTGGCGGAGTTTTTCGAGGAGCTTCGGGAAACGCGCAGAACGCGGCCGCTGGGTTCGGTGCCCGCGATGAGATTTCCTTTTGCGTCGAAAGCCAGGATGCGAATGTGAGCCTCATCGCTGGAGTAGAAGAGTTCGCCTTTGCCGTCCGGCGCGACGGCGAAGACCTGGCCTTTGTCACCGGTGGCGACATAAAGGGTGCCGTCGGGCGAAAAAGCGAGGTCCCAGATGTATTTTGTCTTGGGATCGAAGAAAACAGATTTTTCGCCGGAAGCCGAGACGCGGTAAACCTTGCCGTCCGGCGAAGTGCCGACGTACAGCGCGCCTTTCGAATCGAAGGCGATGGTTTGCGCGGAGAGGTCCGTGGAGTCGAAGACCACAGCAGGCTTGCCGTTCGAATCGAAGCGAAATACTTTCGCCGGCGACCCGCCGGCGGCGTAAAGCGTGCCTTTGGGATCGAGGCGCACGGACCAAAGATAGGAAGCATCCGCGTCGGCAAGCAAAGTGAATTTGGGAGCTAATTCGAGCCGGCCATCGCTGCGCACCGCCACGCCGTGCGCGGTACCTTTCAGGAATTCATCGTAAGTGGATTGGCGCCAGCGGCGGGTGTGCTCGGCGAAGGAAGGAGAGAGGCAAAGGAAGTAAAGGAGGTTAATGAGGCAAAGGATACGGAACAAGCCTGCTCGAGATGACGACTTGGGCATCGTGGTTTTCACCGGATTTGCAGATTCAGGGAGATGACGCCAGAGACGGGGCCTCCGAGCGGGATGGAAGCTTCACTGGCCAGCGATTCGCGCAGCACCTGGACGCTGCCGGGAGCGGGACGGCCGTCGACGACGTTGATCTGCGAGAGCGGAATGTTGGGCAGCTCCTTGTCATCCCAAAGAAGCGTGGGGGAGGGCGCAAAAAGACCAACGTAGAGGCGGTCGTTGCGCCGCTCGCGATTCAAGAGGGCGATGAGTTGATCCAGGCCGTTTGGGCCGCTGCCCGCCCCGGCAAAGGCAAAGCCGCGCGAGGCGCGATTGAGCAGATCGGCGTCGCTGACCAGGATGCGCAGCGTGGTGCCGCGGGCCACCTGTTCCGGGACGCGCAAGGTGGTTTCTTCCACGCGGGCAGCGCCGCGATAGGGGCGGAGGAGCACGCGGACGCGCAGAGTCTCGCCGGGAGCGGCTTCGCCTTTTTCGAGCCAGGCGCTCTCAATGGTGAAGGACTTGCGCCCCGCAACACTTTCGACGCGCAGGGTGATGCGGTCCACCTTGGCGGGTTCGAAGGTATTGACGAACAGGCGCGCAAAAACAGTTTGCATCGTGAGGGCGATGGGGAGGCCATCGGGAGAGAGAGAATCGCCCGGAGCGAAAGTATTTTCAATTTGAACCGGCGCGTGGCCTTGTAGGCGAATCTCACCCGAAAGATGAAGCGTGGTGCCCTCGCCATACAAAGAATTCTGGGTGAGGCCGCTGAAGGTGGTGAGCGCCACGAGAAGCGGCGTGAGCTTGGGGTGATTGACGATCTCGAAGTGCAGCGTCTTTTGCTTGGCAGGCTCGGCGCCGGAGACTTGCAGCGTCAGGTCCATGGGAATCATTGCAGGAGGTGCACCCAGTTTGCCAGTGACAGCGGTGAGATGATCGCCGGTAATCGTGCCGATGGAGCCGCCGACGTTGACGATTTTCGTGGAAGCGAGTTCGGAAGAGAGCGTGGTGACGACGCGGCTCCGCGCCATGGGAATCTGAATGTCGCCCAAGCTCAGAAACGGATGGCCGCAGAGATACACGCGGTCGGCTTGCACCGCGGTGACCGTGCACGCGGAGTTGATGGATGCATCGCCTTGCACGAGAACCATACCGGCCATGTCTCCGGCGGCGAGATGCCCGTCATCGGGACGCGGCGCAGCCGTGCCGCCTTGCGCCGCAACGAAGCCATAGCCTTGCAGCTGATTCGCGAATTGTTGGAGCGCGGCCGGCGGAAAGCCGGAGAAAACGAGGGGCGTTTCGATGGGCGCGAGCGCGGAGCCGGAAGGCAGCCCCGTGCGGGTGGAGGCTTCGCTGGGAAGCCCGAGTTGTTGCGTGGCAGCCTGCGCCGTGGCTGCGGCAGGTTGCGAGGGCGGGTTCAGCACGTCTTGAATGGGCGTGACTCCGGCGATGGGCTCTTTGGTAAAGACGCCCAGCTTCAGCGAAAGCGCGCCGGCAAGCTTGCCGTCCAGATAGACGGGACTGCCGCTCATTCCCGCGACGACACCAGTGTGTTCGACCTTCGGCCCTTTCAACTGCACCAGGATTATGGATTGCCGGGGACCAAGAAAATTGTCCAGCACGCCGATGACTTCGAGGTCGAACTTTTCCACCTGATCGCCCGCAAAGATCGTGTAGGCATATCCTTGCATCCCCGCGCGCACTTGGCTGAGGGGAAGGGTTTCGTTCGATTCTTGCGCGCTGGCGATGCCGGGTCTCAGGCAAAGAGCGGCCGGGAACGCTAAGAGTGCGAGGATTAGAGTGCGACGAGACTTCAACAGATGACGCCGGGCGGTGAGCATGAATCGGTAATGATACTTCGCGGAGTACCGCGAAGCAATCAAACCTAAGATGCTCGAAATGTAGGACGAGTTAGCCAGGCGTTCTAGAACTCAGCAAAGCTTTATCCAGCATTGCTCTTGGGAACCGAATGAGCTTCCTGCCTCAGTCGTGGTGGTGCATGGCGAAGACTTTGTCGGCGGAGCCTTCGTACGGATAGACGTGGACCATCCAGCCGAAGATGACGGGCTGGAAGCGCCCATTCACGGCTTCGCAAGCTTCTGGCGTGGCGATCGAACCCCTCAATCCAAACTTAGTCCAATCCGCGTTGCGGAACTGCCCTTTTTGCGGCATGCACAGGTTGGTGTGCAGATGCCACATGGCCACGCTGAGAGGCACGCGGGCATTGAGCTGCTCTTCGGTCGCGCGCTTGGGCATGGTGTACATGGCGCCGACAAGTTCGTATCCGCCGGAAGTCTTTCTATAGAGCAGGGAAGTGGGGCGCGCGGGATCGAAGGTGAACGCTTCCAGGAAGCCGTTCACGTAATTCGTGAAGTGATATTCGGGCTGCGGCAGGTTCGGCAGGAAAATTTTGTACCCGTCGTTCAGCGCGACGTGATAGTCCTTGTATTTCTCAATGCCGGAGCGAAGCTGCGCGCTGATTTCGCTGGCGCGCGCGGCGTCCTCCGGTGTCCGGGGGCGCATCGCCGTCATGTGCATGTGCAGGCTGTGCGCGTCCATGTGGCCGGGCGTCATCTCGTGAACGGCGTGGGCTTCGTTGGCCTTGGCATCGTCCATATCCATTCCGGGCATACTGCTGTGATCCATCGGCCGGGATTCTTGCGACGGTGAAGTGGACGATTGCCCCGCTTCCTGCACGGGCGCGGCGGGCGCGCGATGGCCGGGCACGGCAGCAAGTAGAATAGTTACTACAAAAAGTGCGCCGAACAAGATGCCGGCTCTTCCGGCGAGATGAATAAGAGTGCTGCGGGCGGGCATGACGATTCTCCTCACCTAATAATACGTATCCCGAGGCGGCGGGATTTCAGCGTGTGGTACAGGGCGTGCCTTGGAAAAAACTGGCCGGCGGTACAGGAGGTAAAGGACGTAAATGAGGTAAAGGAGGTAAAGGAGAACGCACCGAATTTGAACTGAGGCGACGCGTTGTGAGACACAAAGACTCGGCGTGCTAAAATCCTGGAGTGAAAAAAGAGACCATTCAGCCTGCGAAGCACCTGACCGGCGGACTGGACCTGCCGGGGGATAAATCCGTTTCCCATCGGTACGCGATGCTCGCCGCGCTGGCCGAGGGCACCAGTGAACTGCGGCATTTTTCCGCGGCCGCGGATTGCCACAGCACCCTGGGATGCATGCGCGCGCTCGGCGCCGAAGTCAAAACCGACAAGGATACGGTTCGCGTAACCGGCCGCGGGCTGGCGGGCCTGAAGAGCAGTTGGCGCGCGCTGGACGCTGGCAATTCCGGCACGACTATGCGGCTGCTCTCAGGAATTCTGGCCGGGCAGCCCTTTTCCTCGAAGCTCACGGGCGACGGCTCTCTGCAGAAGCGGCCAATGAAGCGTGTAATCGGGCCCTTGCGGGAAATGGGCGCGGAAATTCGCGCGCGAGAGGACAACTTTGCGCCGCTGGAAATTCGCGGAGCGAAGCTCAAGGCCATCGACTACCAGATGCCCATGGCCAGCGCGCAGGTAAAATCCGCGGTGCTGCTTGCGGGACTGTTCGCCGATGGCGTGACCAGCGTGACGGAGCCGGCGCGAACGCGCGATCACACCGAGCTGGCGCTCGAAGAATTTGGCGCCGCCATCGAGAAGGACGGGCGGACGATTCGAATTCAAGGATTCGGAGGTGGAAATGGCGGCGGCAAATTGCTCGCCAAGTCGCTTGATGTACCCGGTGATTTGTCTTCCGCGGTGTTTTTTATCGCCGCGGCGTCCTTGTTCCCCGATTCGAACCTGCTGCTTCACAATGTCGGCTTAAATCCAACGAGGACAGCCATTCTGGACGTATTCGCCTCGATGGGAGCGGCAATTCAAATTCACGGGCTTAAAGGCGCCCACGGGGAAATCGTCGGCGACCTGTCTGTGAAAGGCGCCTCCCTGAAAGGCGGCGTGATCGCGGGCGCGCAAATCCCGCTGGTCATCGATGAACTTCCCATGCTCGCGGCGCTCGGCCCGTACACCGAAGAAGGGATCGAAATTCGCGGCGCCGCGGAATTGCGCGTGAAAGAGAGCGACCGCATCGCCGCGCTCGCGGAAAATCTGCGGCGCATGGGCGCGTCCGTGGAAGAGCGGCCGGACGGGTTGAAGGTGGAAGGGCGCCGCGCGGGAAAGTTGCGCGGAGCGGAAATTGATCCGCGCGGGGATCATCGCATCGCCATGGCGTTCGCCGTCGCGGGTCTGGCCGCTGAGGGCAACACCGTGATTCGCGACGCGGATTGCGCTGGCGTTTCGTTCCCCACGTTTTTTCAGGAATTGAACCGCCTCGCGGAACGTTAGCCAGCCGGGAGCATCAGGCGCGCCCCTCGCGTCGAACGCGAACTGCCTAATCGGTCCGCTGCCAGCGCGCTCAGTTTTCTTCCGGCTTCTCCGGCGGCGGAGGCGCCTTCACGCGCGGCGGCTTGGCTGGCGCCGGCGGCAAGGGAATGTCGGAACTCGTGCGGCGCAGCGAAATCGACCCATAGCTGGTCTTCAAAATAATCTTCGGCCCGCGCCCGCTTCCGTACTTTCCTTCCAGGTGCGAATCGCCCGACCCGGTGCCGGAAGTCAGCTTCAGCGAATCCGCCTGAAACTCGCTGTCGATGTCGCCCGAATGGCAGTCGGCGACAATCTCGAAACTCGAGGATTCCGGCAGGCTCAAAGTAATCCCCGCCGAGGAATTATTGATTTCGATGTCGTCTTTCGGCGGCGCCGAGAAGCGCACTTCCACATTGCCTCTGCGATTGTCGACTTTGACCTTGCCGCCGGGGTTTTCCAGTGTGATGTCGTCCTGTGTGCGCACGCTGAGATTTCCGGGAGCGTCGAAAATTTCCAGGTGGCCCGGGCCAGCCTCGAGATGCCCGCTGAGTTGCGAAAGCGTCAAATCGGTGCGCTGCGAAAGGAAACGCACGCCCTTCGCGATCTTGTCCGCCCGGATGGCCCCGTAGAATTCGCCGTCGACCGTAAGCACGCCAGTGGCCCCCGATACATTGATATCCCCGCCGTGGCCGGCAATCTTGATATTGCCCTTGGTGTCGGAAACCTTGATGTCGCCTTTGCGCGTATCGATGCTGACGTCTCCGTCTGTCCCGCGAACCTCTACATCACCGACGCCGTTGGTCACGCTGACAGCCTTCGCCATGTCCGCGACGGTAATGTCGCCCTTCTCGTTGCGAATCGTCAGCGCCGCTTTCTTCGGCACAGCTACTTCGAGGTCCACGCTGATGCGCGAATCGCCGGTGCCAGAGCCGTTAGGATGTATTTCGTAGCCGTCGCCGTTTTTCACGATTTCAACGCCAACATCATCGGTGATCTTCTGGGCGTCCGTCTCGCTCCAGGCTTTGGCATTTTTCTTTCCAGATACTCGAATCTGCGCTTCGTCCGAAGGGCGCACGCTGATGTCGCCGCGGCCGTTGCGGATGGTGATGCGCGCGTCTGCCGGAACCGGCTTGGGCGCAACCTCCAGGTCGAAGTCAAACGAATTTCCCCACTCTCGAATGTGACCGGGAAGATTTTCCTTGCCGTACTCAATGCCAACCACGATGCCAAGAAGACTGAGAAGTCCCAAAACAAGAAAAACCTCGCCAGGAGTAATCTTCGCCGCGCCCGGGTCGCCGGAGCGACTCGCTGCCATGCGCTCATAAAGTTTGATCCCGCCCCAGAAAATCAGAATCAGCGGCCACCAGTGCCCGAGCACGTTGACAATGCCGAGGCCCCGGTAATTGTGAAGCAGCAGCAGTATTCCAACGAAGATCAGGAGCAATCCGGGAAAAAGTGAGCTGCCGCGCCGACGGAGATTCGCCATAGAGTCCTATTGCCCTTGTCCCTGGCCCGGAATTTGATTTTGCGGAACAGGGGGCGCCGAACCCGGCGCAACCGGAGCCGCGGGAGCAATCCGCCCGGAGACGTGACCGTCAGCTGGCGAAGCTGCAGCGGCAAGGCTGATGGCGCCAATCACGATCAAGATGACCGGATAAGTGTTGCCAAAGGAAAAATCGCCTCCACGCACTTGGTCGAGCAGAAAAAGCACGCCAACCGTGATAATGATGGCCGGGCCTATCAGGCCGCGAATTGTGCAGCGGCTGCACGCGCAACGAATGCGGTCACTCATCGAAGGAATCCTCCTACGGCTTGCGCTCGAGCCGGTTGCGCATCATCAAAACGCCCGCGGCAATCAGTACCGCCGGCCAGAAAAACTGTGAAATCCTATACCACGGAAACCAGTCAAAATTGTGGAGCAGCAGCAGCACTCCCGCCCCAATCAGCAGAATCGGCCCAATTGGGCGCTCCTTGGTAAAAGCATCGAGAGGGTCGGACAAAGTTTCGCCCATCTGTCGCGCCTTTGCCGTTCGGTACGCGTCAACGGGCATGTAGATCCACAGCCCCCCGATGCAAATCCACAAGGCCGCTGTGGCGCCACCGCTCATGTTGCTATCGATCCCGGTGATGAAAAGCACCAGGAAGATAGCCAGGTGGATCATGCCTTTTCCAAACTGCTCGTTATAGAAAGCGCCCATCCCCGGCAAAAATCCCAGGAAAAAAGCCAGCACTGGATTCGATCTTGAGTAGCGCGGAGGAGGCGGAGGCAAACCGGCGCCGGGCATCTGATATTGCGATTCCGCTGCAGGCGGAGGCTGAACAGGAATGCCCACAATACCCGCCAGACAGTCTTCACAGTACAGCACGTCTCGCACCGGGCGCACGCACGCCGAGCACATGGCCTTGCCGCAATTACGGCAGTAGCCGGTCGCGTCCACGTCGGAATGGACGGCACACTTCATGGCATTCTCCTCTCACCAGTCAAACCGCTCGCAACGGGAAGTTGCGCCGCCAGTACCCGCAGATTCCCGCCGATTTCATCGGCACGGTTCTGCTGCTTCGGCGCGGACGGATTTGTCTTGTCGCTGCGGCCAGGTTGCTTGCCGGGAGAATCATGCGGAATCGTTTGCTCTCTGCTGCCGGGATTCTGATCGTTGTCGCTCAAGCGCGTTTGAATTTCATACACCACGCGCAGATCGCTGACGAACTTGGTGCTCCGTGCGTAGACCAGATGCACTTGTCGGTCCGCGTTGCGATAGATCGTGGTCGGACGAAGGTCCGCCAGCTTCGGCTTGCTGAACGAAAATCCGGAAGCCGCGAGAATGATGACCATCGTCGCGGCCACTGAAACCATGCTGTAGACAAACCGCGGCGATCGCAAGCTCTTCAGCCAGCGCCTCAGGTTGCGCCAGCTCGGCGCACCCAGCGTGGCCGTCAGGATGGCGTCCTCGAGTTGCGCCGGCGGTTCCACCGCTTCCAGCGCGTACAGCCCGCCCAGCGTATGCGCGACCGCGGCGACCAGCGGCGCGCACTTCTCGCAGGTATTCACGTGCTGGTTAAACGCGGATTGCTCCACGGGCTGCAGCAGCCCGTCCAGGTAATCGCTCAGCCGCGCTTCGGTTTGTTCGCAAGTCCAATTCATAAAGTGCTCTGCGCTCGCTTCGAAAATCCGGTCCCTTTCACGACGGCCGCACTCCCATCTGCTGCAGAAGGCGCGCCAGCTCGATGCGCCCGCGGTTGATTCTCGATTTTACCGTGCCTTCCGGCACCGCCAAAACTTGTTGAATCTCGCTGTACTCTAATTGCTGCAAATCGCGCAGGATCACCGCCTCGCGCAATTCCGGCGAAAGCCGTGTCAGCGCCGTTTGCACCTGCCCGCTTAATTCCCCGAGCAGCGCCTGCTCATCCGGACGCCGCCCCGCGGATTCCTTGTTTTCCACCACCGGCATCTTGTCGTCCAGCGAATCCGTGATGCGGTCCCGCTTCGTTCTACGATAATGGTCAATCAGCAGGTTGCGCGTCACGCTCGTCATCCACGTCGCGAAACCGCCATGGGCCGAACGATAGCTGCCGAGCGTGCGGTACACCCGCAGAAAAACACACAAGTTCCTCCCAGGCCGACCCGTCGCCCTGGAGGCATTGCTGGACCAGTTGGGCATCCTGCTCCAACGTATCTTCAGCCTCATAACCTGCTACGGTGCAAGGCGTGTCTGCGAGTCGGCTTCTCTCTCAAAAGCCGCCGGGCAGTCCATCTCGGCCTGCCAACTATGGAACGTAAAATGCTCCCGAAATGTTCCCGCGGGATCCGCCCCGGACTCCCGACCGCTATAACCGGCATCTTACTCAGCAAGTTCCCGAGACACAAGCGCGTCAATCGCGGCCCGCCAGCAGACACACCTTCGGAAAGCTGTTCCGCTCTCAAAGGCGGTGGCTGGCAGCAAGCCATCCTGAACTTCGCTGCTGGTGACTTGTTTTGGCTGCACCTTCTGAAGGCGTCCGAGTGAAATGCGCCAAAAGACAAGCACAAGGCCGCAGACCATTCAATAGAATAGCTTTAGCCAACATTCTGAACCTGTTCGCAAAAGCTGATGGCCGCGCGGCTTGACACCAAGGGATGTGCTGCTCAAGATTGGCACGTCATGGAACAATCGTTAAGCGCCGCGTTGGCTCAGGTCGCTCTTCCGGATTGCGATGGAACGGAAATAGTTCTCGGGTCCTTGTGGTCGAGCCGTCCAGCGGTGCTCGTTTTTCTGCGGCACTACGGCTGAATTTTCTGCGGTGAATACATCGCGCAGTTGCGCGAGCACCAGAAAGCCTTCGAAGAAAAGGGAGCCGGGTTGGCAGCCGTCGGCCTGGGGGACCGCCAGTACGCGCGGTTTTTCCGCCAGAAAACGGGGATCGCGTTTCCTCTGTTGATCGACGAGCAGCGGCTGGCTTATCGAGCCGCAGGGCTGAAATCCGCGAACCTGCTGCACCTGCTTCGCCGCGACAACGCCGCCGCGCGAACGCGTGCGCGGGCAGCCGGCCATCGCCAGCACAAAACGGGGCAGAATCCGTTTCAGCTGGGCGGGAGCTTTATCTTCGGACCCGGCAACATCGACCGCTTCGCGCACATCAGCGAAACGTTTGGCGACAACGCTTCCGTCGATACCCTGCTTGCGGCACTTGCATGACTAACACAAAAATTTGGCGCGGGGCGCACGTCGCGACTCGTAGCAATTGGCCCCGGTTCTTGCCGTTTTGTCGCTCGCGGCTTTTCAAAGAGCGACGACATTTTTGAACCGCCCGGCTTGACGCAAGTGCCTGCCCCCGTTAGGCTGACCCACGCATGCAATCATCGTCGAGGAAACTTCTTGTCGTCCTGGCCGGGCTGCTCGTGCTGGGGTTTGTCCTCTACCGATCCAGCGGGATGATCCATCTTGGAGATTTCAGCGGGACCAAGTTGGTTCATGCGGTTCGCCATGCGAATCGATTCCTTCTGGTTCTCTCTATCGTGGCCATCTATGCGTGTTACGCGCTGCGCGCGCTCCGCTGGAAAGTGTTTCAACAAAACCTGGGTCCGTCTCGTTTTGGACCGATTTACGCCATGACTCTCGCTGGCTTCGCGGCTGTTTTTCTCTTGGGCCGCGCCGGCGAGCCCGTGCGGCCGTTGATTCTCTCGCGTAAGGAAAAGCTGCCCATCGCGGACCTATTCGGAATTTATGCGCTCGAACGGCTTTTCGATTTGGCAAGCACTGCCGTCATTGCCGCGATCGGATTGCTGCTGTTTCAATCGCGCGCTCATGTGGGCGAGACGGCCGGCAAGTTGGAAACCGCCGCGAGGACCACCGGCTCGTTGCTTTTCGTCGGCGTGGCCGCCGCGACCGTTTTCTTGTTGTATCTACGGCTGCACGGATCCGCTTTGCTCGAGCGCCGCTTGCAAGGCTGGGTGATCGCTCACGGCTGGCGCGGCAAGATGGCCGCAATCCTCCTCGGTTTTGCGCGCGGCGTGCAGGCCATTCGAACTTGGAGCGACCTCGCACTCTCAGTCTTTTATTCCGCGATTCATTGGTTCCTCGTTGTGCTCATCTACCTCTGGGTCTCGCATAGTTTTGGCGGCGCGCTCACGAGTCTCTCTCTTGGCGACGCCATGCTGGTGATGGCCTTCACGCTGGTGGGATCGGCGGTGCAGCTGCCGGGAGTGGGCGGAGGCTCGCAGGTGGCATGTTTCCTTGCGTACACGGCAGTGTTTGGAGTAGAAACAGAGGCCGCCGCGGCTGCGTCGATTGTCATGTGGCTGATTACTTTTGCGGCGTGCAGTTTGGCGGGGGTGCCGTTGTTGATCCATGAGGGATTTTCGCTGGGGGAATTGCGGGAGCTGGCGGAGCACGAAAAAGAGGCGGCGGGCGAAAGCGCGGCGCGGCAAGGAGACTCAGCCCTGTGAAGTGTCCTTTTTGCGCGCACGTGGACGACAAGGTGATCGATTCGCGCGAGGGCCGCTTGGGCGACACCATCCGCCGGCGGCGCGAGTGCCTGAAGTGCGGGCGGCGCTTCACCACGTACGAGCGCATTGACGAAATTCCGTACATGGTCATCAAGAAGGACGGGCGGCGCGAGCGCTTCGAGCGGCAAAAGATTTTGCAGGGACTTTTGAAAGCTTGCGAAAAGCGTCCGGTGCCCACGCCCAAGCTGGAAGCCATCGTTGATGAAATCGAAGGCGTGGTGCAGGAGTCGACCGAGCGCGAGCTGACTACCACGGAGATCGGTGAAATGATCATGCGCGGGCTGAAGAAGCTGGACAAGGTGGCGTACGTGCGCTTTGCCTCGGTGTACATGGACTTCAAGGACGTGCAGGAATTCATGAGCGAGCTGAAGAACCTGCTGAAGGATCGCGTCAAAAAGTAATTCCTTTTTCTTGAGGAGTCTCCATGAAGAAATATGCGGTTATTTTTTCGCGCGCCCTGCTGGCGTTCGCGTGCGTGTTCGCCGGAGGGAATCGCGCGGCCGGGCAGGGGACGAAGGCAGCGCAGGCGAAGAAGAAAGTTCCCGCTGTGGATGCGCCGTTGCCGCAGATTGACAAGGAAAAAATTCGCGCGCACGTGAAATATCTTTCGAGCGACGAGCTGGAAGGGCGGGGAACGGGGCAACGCGGCGGCGACCTGGCCGCGGATTACATCGGAAAACAGTTTGCGTCGTACGGGCTGAAGCCGGCAGGGGACAACGGAACGTTTTTCCAGGAAGTGCCGATGGTGGGGGTGAAGACGCTGCCGGAGACCACCTTCCAATTCGTGGAAGCAAGCGGGAAGGCTTTTGAAGCGAAAAACCTGGCCGAGTTTGTGACCAACAACGAAAGCCAGGCGGAAAGCGCGGACATCGACGCGCCCATCGTGTTCGTGGGGTACGGAATAAAGGCGCCGGAGTACGACTGGGACGATTACAAGACCGTCGATCTGCACGGGAAGGTGGCGCTGGTTTTTGTGAACGAGCCCAACTCGGAGGATCCCGATTTTTTCAAAGGCAAGGCGCTGACGTACTACGGCCGGTGGACGTACAAGTTCGAAGAGACGACGCGGCGCGGTGCGGTGGCGACGCTGATCATTCATCGCACGGACCTGGCGAGTTACAGCTGGGAAGTGGTGCGCAATTCTTGGGGCACGGAGCGGTCGTACTTGAAACGCGACGAAACGCCGAAGCTGCAAGCGGCTTCGTGGATTCAACTGGAGGTGGCAAAAAGAATTGTGGGCTTGGCGGGACTCGATCTCGACAAGATGTTTCAACGGGCGCAAATGAAGGACTTCAAGCCGCTGCAACTGCCGATCCGCTTGAAAGCGCACGTGGCGAGCCGGTTGAAACCGTTCGTCTCCCGAAATGTTTTGGCCATGCTTCCAGGGACCGATCCCGTTCTTGGCAAGGAGGCGGTGCTGTACACCGCGCACTACGACCATTTGGGAATCGATCCGAGCCTGCCGGGCGACAAAATTTATAACGGCGCGAGCGACAACGCGACGGGTTGCGGAATCCTGTTGGAACTGGCGCGCGTGTGGGGCGCGATGCCGGTGGCGGCGCCGCGATCGATTTTGTTCGCTTCGGTCACCGCGGAGGAGCAGGGACTTCTCGGGTCCGAGTACCTGAGAAAACATTCGCCGGTGCCGCCGGGAAAAATCTCGGTGGATTTGAATTTTGACGATGTGCCGCCGCTGGGGACGCCGGAAGAAGTGGAAGTCAGCGGCGCGGAGCGGACGACGTTTTATCCGGTGGTGCAGGCGACGGCGCGAGATTTTCGGCTGGCGATCCGGCCCGATCCCCGGCCGGAGGCCGGGCATTATTACCGCTCGGATCATTTCAGCCTGGCGCGCGTGGGCGTGCCGTCGTTTTCGATCAATGAAGGGATGAAGTACGCGGGCCATCCGGTGGAATGGGGCGAGGAGCAGGCCAAAGATTTTACGGAGCACCGTTACCACCAGCCAAGCGACGAGTACAGCCCGGACATGGATTTTACGGGCGATGCGGTGATTGCCCGATTTGGGTTCGTGCTCGGGTCGAAGGCGGCGTGGCTGCCCGCGCTGGCCGGCTGGTTGCCCGGCGACGAATTCGAGGCGGCACGGAAAAAGAGCATGCAATAGGCTGGCATACAGGAATCGCTCGAATTGGGGGTACGCCTCGTGACAGGAATCCTCTCCTGGAATCCTGGTTAACCCAATCGGGACCCCTGCCCCCTGTTTTTTGTAAGTGTTGCATCTAAAGGGTTTAGCCTGGTCGTAAGTCTTTTGTTTGCAACATTTGCGGGGTGGTCCATAAGTGTTGCAGCTAAAGGACTTATGGCAAGAGTGGGACGTGACCCCGGCAGGGTCCCCGACCGGATAGGGGCAGGCGGGGTAGATCAATTCCGGATAGGCCCTCCCTCCCCTGTTTTTGTAAAAGATTGAGGCGACAGGGTTTAGGGGGTGGGGGTCGGCAAAAAGATTGAAGGGTAAGGACTTAGGGGAAAGTGGATAGGGAATAGAGGTTAGGCCATGAAAAGAGGCAAGAGATCGACGAGGGTGGGATTCGACAAACACAGATGAGAATAGCACACCTTAATGAAGATGTTAAGTGCTTTGCATTGAAAGGTCGAAATTGAGGGTTAAACGGCTATTAGGGTGGGTGAATGGTTTTTGTGGATGCGAGACGGACAAGAAAAAAGCAAGTCAAAACCCGCAGCCTTAAAACCGAAGGCTGCGGCACCCGGCCAAGCGCCTTCGTACGGGAAAGGGCGAGGACATCTGGATGATGGGCGGCGGCGAGATCATTGCTTCTTTCCTTGACGAAGGGGCCATCGACGATTTCATCATCAGTGTGATCCCGGCGTTCATCGGCGAGGGTATACCGCTAATCGCTCGCCGGCATCGGCATGTGCCGCTCCGCCTGCAGTCCGTGCGACGGTTCTCGGACGGGGTCGTCCAAGTTCACTACCAGGTGCAACAAACGGCTGGCTGACGTGAACAAGACCCATTTGACGGAGAACGCACTTTCGCCACCGGCTGCTAGGCGGCCGGTGCTTGACGCTACAGGTCTATCGTCGGCGGCTGGTTGGGCTGCCCGCGAAGGAAAGACCTTCAGCGCGATCGGGCGGCATTTTTTTAGAACTCGGAAGGCCGAAGACTAAAACGCCACGGAGGAAGAGAGTAGCTCCCCCTGTTATCCTTCGCTTATGTTTCTCTCTATCCGGCTTGTGCTATATTCGACTAACTGGGGCGTATCTAGCCTCACGTCGGAAAAGAGGACAGGGGACGATGCCATCCATCCCGATCGGTACTACATTTTCTGGACCCGATAACGAGACATTCAAGACCACTGATTTCTTGGGCCAAGGTGCGTTCGGCGAAGTGTACCGTGCGGCTGGGGAAACGTCGGGCCGAGTCGTTGCCGTCAAACTGCTACCGCTCGGTGCGCTTGCCGATGCGGATTCCAAGATTGCGTTGCTCAACGAAATAAACACGGCCCAAAAAATCAGGCACCCGAACGTAGTCCAAGTACTCTTTGTGAATGATGGGAATTCTTCAACAATCGGCCCATACGCGGTTATGGAATATGTTTCAGGCGGGAGCTTGGCAAGTGTACTGCGTGCGGGAACGCGCATCCCGCTCGAACGAGCCATCGAAATGATGATCGACATTACTCAAGGAACTAAAGCGATCAACGAAAAGCTAATACACCGAGATATCAAACCGGACAATATTCTGATTGAAGGCAGCAAACTTAAGATTGGAGATTTCGGCATCTCAAAATTCGTGGATGAGAGCACACGCCATTACACATTCAAGGGTGGCCAACACAGAGCCTACATGGCACCGGAGGGTTGGGAGAATCAAGCAAACACAATCAAGATCGATGTGTACTCGGTTGGTTTAGTTTTTTACGAGGTGCTGACGCTAAGACACCCGCTATTGCCGCATGTAAAGGACCCAAATAACGATCTTGATTGGCGAGCGGCGCACCTCTACCAGCAATGTTCTGATGTTCGCACCTCGCGGAATGATGTGCCATTGTCCATCGCCCAACTCTTATCTCGTATGGTCAGCAAAAGACCGGGCGACCGCCCGTATTGGGATGAAGTATTGAACGTACTGAGTCAACCGAGCGGGGTCAACGCCACCAAAAATCCAACCGTCACAGCGGCGGTAGAAGCTGCCGTTGCTCGTAAAGAACAGGAGAAAAGGAAAGAGTTGGAATTGCTGGCACAACGGGACAAACGACAAACGCAACTTGATTTATATCGATATTCGTGGGCCGCTCTGCTCGCTGAATTGGACCCGGTCGTAGAGCAATTCAATCAGGAATTCCAATACGGTCAAATAACACGGCACGAGGAATTAGGGACAATCTATCACATTCCTCAAGGTCACAGTATTATGCTCAGTTGTTTCCGCCCGCCAGACTCGCCAATCAAGATTCGGAACGGTGAATTGATTGGAGGAGGCTGGATCGGGCTATCACAAGGCATAAGCGCCAACCTCGTGCTCCTCAAACATAGCGGGGATGACTTATACGGGCGGTGGAGCCTCTGCGAAATCAAAATTGCGGGTAACGTACACCCCGCTTCTTTAATCGGGAAATTCGGCATAACTAAGCACACGGTTGAACCCTTTGGATTCAAGGCTGAATACTTCTACGAGCAGATGCAATACGTAGGCATGGGCCACGTTTTTAACTACTTTTTCAGTGACGACGTTAGGGGATTCTTTGCGAAATTGATTCACGAATCGTGCAAAATCGGGAATCCTGTAGGCTAAACCCAATGAGCGCCAATATCGGCGGGTGGCCGCGTCTCAATTCCAAAAAACGCCGTTGGGGTGGGTGTATACTTCAGACCGTTTCTTGAACAAAAAAGAGATTCTGGCCTAGATAGGGCACGCGAGCTTACGCCAGGCATCCACATGCACACAACCATTCTCGCCACATTTTTTGAGATCTCTCGCACGGTGGTTTCGATGTGCAGCGCCGGCATCCTACTTTTCCTTGTTGCGCTGTGGGCTGCGAAGACCGATATCGCGCGGGCCAGCGGCCTGGACAAGATCGTAGTCTTGAGCAATTTGTGTTTCGCCATCCCATTGGCGGTCTTCGGCGCGGAGCATCTCTCGGGCGCAAGATTCATCATGCTCAGCGTGCCCTCGTACATGCCATGGCGTTTGTTTTGGGCGTATTTCGTCGGCTTTGCGTTGCTGTCCGCGTCCTTGAGCATTGCCACAAAAATTCAGGTGCGCTGGTCCGGCCTGCTGTTCGGGATCATGATGTTTCTTTTTGTGGCGATGGTGCATATCCCGCGTGTTCTCGCCAACCCCAGAGACAGGTTTGCATGGGTGATTGTCATCCGCGAAATGTCATTCGCGGGCGGAGGCTGGATTCTTGCCGGAAACGCGATGCGCGGGGAAGGCAAGAGCAAGCTCATAACCGTGGGCCGCGCGTTGCTCGCGATCGCCGCACTATTTTTTGGCGTTGAGCATTTTTTGCATCCAGCAGCATGCCCCGTAGTCCCGCTCGAAAAACTGATGCCCGCGTGGATTCCGGGGCGCTTGCTCATTGGCTATCTGACGGGCGCAATTCTTCTCGTTGCTGGTGCGAGTATTCTGCTGGCCAAGAAGACGCGGATGGCGGCAACTTATCTCGGTACCTGGATTGTGCTGCTGGTCTTGTTCATCTATGGGCCGATCCTGATCGCGCAGATGTTCGACCCAAGCACCGCGGCCAAGGTTGAGGGGATCAACTACTTTGCAGACACGCTGCTGTTTGCCGGAGCGATTCTCGCGCTCGCCAGCGCCACGCCACGCACCGATTAAAATGCCGGCGGGTCGGTAACCTTCACGCAACGAGAGGGGGTGCCGCACCTTAACACCGAAGGGTTCGGCACGCCGGTCGTGCTCAGCGGCTAAGGGTCTGCCACCGGGCAGGAGCCGCGGGGAAGCGTCAGCGGGCCCGGAGAGGTGATCGAGAATTCCGAGGAAGAGCTAGCGGGGCCAGACGCCGGCGGTGAAGGATTTGACGGTGTGGAAGCCGAGGCGTTCGTAGAGCTGGACGGCGGTGCGGTTATCCGAAGTTACCGTGAGCGTTAGTTCGCGGAATTTCATGGAGCGCAGGGCTTCGGCGGAAGTTTGCATGAGCATGCGGCCGAGGCCGTGTCCCTGGTAACCGGGGAGCACGCAGATTTGCGTGGTGTGGCCGACGCCGGAGGAAACTTCGCTGGTGAGCACGGCGGCGATCAGTTCGTCGCTGCCAGGCTCGTGAAGCACATAGGAGGCGCCGGGGACGAACTGGCCGCAGCCGGGAAGCAGAATAATGTTTTTCAGGAATTTCAGGGCGCCGTTGCGGCTGCGGTACTGGTCGTTGATTTCGCCATCGACGTGATTAGCGTAAGCCAGAAAAATCAATTTGGCGCAAGGCTCGAAATAGCGGTCCGGGCCCCGGACTTTGTTTCGTGGACCTTTTGCAGATCGAGAAGCATGAACTGCCGGGTGAAGAGGTGGAATCCCTGGTCGAGGAGCGGGGTGTCCACGGGGCCGCTGAAGGGCATGAGCTGGGCTTCGATGCGCTCGAGGAGCGGAATGGCGCGCATGGAGTAGAGCATCTCCTCGAGCAGGCGCCGGGCGATGGAGTCCTGCGGGAATTTGGAGGAGACATACAAGCCGCCAATGAGGCCTTTCTGATCTTCGAGGACGTAAAAGGAATATCCGGCGGCGACGCCGTTTTCGAAGGCCACGCAGCCGGCCAGGGCGTGGGCGTCCAGGAAGCGTTTGATGAGCTCGAGCGCTCCGCGGTAGTCCCAATGCAATTCGTCGCGCCAGTGGCGCGCTTCTTCTTCGAGCAGCGGCTCAATCTGGCGGACGGTGGTCTGTCGCAAATCGACAATGTTCATGGATGAGGGGAAAGCAGCGCGGCCCCTGCCGCACGAATCCATCATAAAGGAGGTGAAGGAAGTAAAGGAAGCAAAGGAGGTAAGGGAGGGGACACAGGGGAGTTTGCCGGCTCGAGGAGCGGTGGAAAAGGTGTGCTACGATGCAATTCGTCGCATTTGTAATGTGAGGTAGAGAAACGCGGCGTCCGCCGCCAGCCTAGTTGCGCAGACAACGAATGCAGATCCTTCACGAACTCCGCTATCCCTCCAGGTGGTATACCAAGCTGCTGATGGCGTTGCTGGCGCTGGCCTTTTTTGCGGTGCTGGCCACCATGGCCATCGCGGGGTTTCTCGTCTATCGTATCGTGAAGCCGCAGCGCAGCGGCAGCGAAATCAGCATGGCGAGCTTTCCCGGTCGGCCGGAGGTGCTGGAGTTTGACGTTCCGGGTGGCCTAGGAAAACGGGAAGGGTGGTACTTTCCCGGGCTGCGAGGCGCGCCCGTGATTATCCTGTGCCATGGCTACGAGTCCAGCCGCGGCGAACTGCTGACGCTGGAATCGGCGCTGCAGGACCACCAATACAACGTTTTCGTTTTTGATTTCGCGGGGCATGGGGTGAACGGAGGAATCAGCACGCTGGGCTATCGCGAAGCGGACGAAGTGCGCGGGGCCGTGGAGATGCTGGCCAAGCGGGACGACGTGGACGCGGCGCGCTTCGGGCTGTGGGGCTACAACCTGGGCGCTTACGCGGCGCTGCGTGAAGCGGAAAACGACAAGCGCATTCGCGCGCTGGTGCTGGATTCGGTGTATGACGAGCCGAAGCAGATGGTTAAAGTGGGCGTGGAGCGCAACGGGCTGGGTGGATTTCCGTTCATGGTGCGCGCAGCGGAGATTAGCTTTGAATATTTGAACTATGCGCACCGCGATGATCCACCGGTCTCGAGGAGATTGGCCTCGCTGACCGGCGTTCCGACGCTCTATATTCAGGCGGTGGACGATCCGGAGCTCGCGGAAACCACGCGGCAGATGTTTTTGAAGGCCCCGGAGCCGCGCGAGCAGGCCATCATTCCGCGGGGGAATTTTGTGAGTTTTAACGACGAAGAGAAGCGGACTTATGAAAACCGCGTGGTGACGTTTTTTCTAGTGCGGCTGCCGCCGGTTGGGAAGGCTGTCCGCTGAACTTGGATCTTCACACAAAATCACGGCACTATGGAAACCGGGGGACACGCACTTTAGGCCGAAACCTTGTAACTCGCTGCTTTCTTTGCGTGAAGTAAAAACCCAACCTGGCTGAACACGGCCCGGGGACCATTCTGGAAGTTCCCTGTGAAAATAAAAGTTTAAGCTGTATTGGAATGAGCGCTGAAGTTTGTACGTTGAAGCGTGCTCGGGAGAGTAGTTACTCCAAATTCCTCTTGCGGCTTGCAGGGCGAAGCGTGGCGAAACAGAATGGTCTAGCGTCGGTCCTGCATATCCCAGGAACGCCAGAGCGATCGCCACGATGACCGTGAGCACGCTAATAGCGAGAGCCTGGGAAAGACGCCACAGATTTCCAGGAAATAAGATTGCAAACCCACCCGTCGCGAGAACCAAGGCCGCCCAGCGAAAATCTTCTATGCGCACCGATTTCACCAAGGTGAAAAGGCTTAGGGTTATCAGCGTCACTCCGCTTGTGATAGCAATCCAACGATCTCCGGGGAGAGTCTTGCATACGCGCAGCGAAACGCGCTGCGCAGCAAGCATTTGCAGCGGAGGGATTATGGGCAAAACGTACCCCGGCAGTTTTGACTTGGATAGACTAAAGAAAACCACGGGGAAAATTGCCCAGCAGGCGAAGAGCAGCCCGGGCGAATTTAGCCAGTCACCTTCTCTCCACGAACGCACTGCGTCTTTCAGATAAATAAAGGAGCTCACGGTCCACGGCAAGAGACCCAGCCCGAGAATCGGGATGTAATACCAGAAGGGCTGGATGTGCTGGAATTCAGGGGTGAGGTAGCGCTTGAAATTGTGCTCGATGATGAAGATGCGGAAGAAATCGGGATTACGGCGGGCGCAGAGGATGTACCAGGGGAGAGCGATGAGGCAGAAGGAAGCGACAGCGACGGGATGAAAGAGGCGGAAGGCGTCGCGCCAGCGCTTGCTGAAGAGCGCCCAGAAAAAGATGGTGCCGCCGGAGAGAATAATGGCGGCGGGGCCTTTGGCGAGAACGGCGAGGCCGAGGAAGAAACCGAAGAGAATTAACGCTAACCAAGGTGTTCGAGAAAGAATCGGCGTGTTTTCGTTGCGCGTGAGGCCCAGAACAACGGCGGCGCAGACCATCGCGACGGTCAGCATGGCGCTAAAGGGCATGTCCGTGGCGGCGGCGTGTGAGAAGCCGATCATGCCGACGGTGGTCGGAAGCAGAAGCAGAAGCCAACGAGCGGTTTCCGCGCCGTAGAGACGCAGCGCGAGCCACGCCAGCGCAAGCGTGGCGAGCAGCGCGGAGATGGCGCTTGGCAGCCGCGCAGCAGCTTCGCTCACGCCGAAGAGCTTGAAGCTGAGTGCCGCACCCCAATAAAAGAGCGGAGGCTTTTCGAACCACGGTTTTCCGTAAAGACGCGGGGTGACCCAGTCGCCGGTTTCCGCCATGTCTCGCGCGATCCAGGCATAGCGCGGCTCGTCCGGCCCGACGAAGCCGATGGCGCCGAGATGGCTGAAGTAGCAGACGTAAAGCGTTGCGAGGATAAGGATGGCCCAGCCGATGCGTGCGGCGGTCCTGGTGCGCGGGGTGTCAGCGATGGGAGCAGTTGTTTCGGTCACGGAAAATTGAGTCTAACATCGAACCACTATCTTCTAGCGACGGACCTCTTGCATACTGTCGCCCGGCGGGAAACTCGCGCGAACTTGAGTAAGCTATGAAGGAATGGGTCGAATACACCGCGGTGTGGATGATTTTGAAGGGGCTAGGCACGTTGCCGCGGCCGATCGCGCGAAGTTTTGCGGTAGGAGTAGTGCGGGTTTTCTATGCGCTTCTGCCAGGATTGAAAAGGACAGCGGAAGTGAATCTGCGGATTGCGTTCCCGGAATGGACTGAAGCGCGGCGCAAGGCGGTTGTGCGCGGGATGCTGCGCAACTTAGGCTGGATGGCGGCGGAGTTTGCGCGGTTCCCGAGATATTCGAAAGAGAATATCGAGCAGATTGTGGCGCTCGATGGGCATGAAAATTTCCTGGAAGGGCAGCGGCAGGGGAAAGGCGTGCTGTACCTGACGGGGCATATCGGCGCGTGGGAGCTGTCTTCCTTCGCGCACGCGCTTTATGGATTTCCGCTGCACTACATGGCGCGACGAATCGACAATCCGCGGATCGATGCGCTAGTAAACGAATACCGGTGTTTGCAGGGGAATCGCCCGATTTTCAAGGACGATTCGGCGCGCGTGATGCTGAAGGTTTTGAAAGAGGCGGGCACGGTTGGCATTTTGGCGGACCAGAACACCATGCCGCAAGAAGCGGCGTTCGTGGATTTTTTCGGAAAGAAGGCCAGCACGACCACGGGGATCGCGCGCGTGGCGCTGCATACCGGCGCGGCGGTCGTGCCGGGATATGCCGTTTGGGATGAGGGCAGCGGGAAGTACCGATTGCGTTTTGAGCCGCCCGTGGAGTTGATTCGAACGGGCGACGCGGAGCGGGACGTTTTGGTGAATACGCAAAAATTCACCAATGTGCTCGAGCAGATTATCCGCAAATATCCGGAGCAATGGGTTTGGGTACACGGGCGGTGGAACACCAGGCCGGAAGGCGAGCCATCGCTCTACGATTTCCAGTGAGGCCGATGATGAGACGAACTGCTAAGGAATTGGCCGAAGCAATTGGCGCGAGACTGGAAGGCGACGGCGCAGCCGAACTCGCCGGCGTGGCCGCGCCGGAGCGCGCCGGAACGCGCGATTTGATCTATGTGGAATCCATGAAACACGCGCAGCGGGCAGTGGCTTCGGGCGCGGTCTGCGTTGTTGCGGCGGAAGGGATCGTGTTGGCGGGCAAAACGGTTTTGCGGAGCGCGCAGCCAAAGATGGCGTTCGCGCGGGCGGCGGAGTTGCTGCTCGGGCGCGCGCCGATTGCTTCGGGGATTCATCCGGCGGCGATCCTCGCGCAGCTTGCGCGGATCGGCGCGGGGGTGGGCATCGGGCCGTACGCCGTGATTGGCGAAGATGCGCACGTCGGCGCGGGCACGCAGATCGGCGCGCACTCCGTGATTGGCGCGGGCTGCTGGATCGGGGAGAATTGCCGGATTCACCCGCGGGTCACGCTGTACGCGGGCGTGCGCCTGGGGAGCCGCGTGGAGATACATTCCGGCGCCGTGATTGGGGCGGACGGTTTTGGGTATGCCTTCGGTGAAGGGAAGTACTGGAAATTTCCGCAGGCGGGAATTGTGGAGATTGCCGACGACGTGGAAATCGGGGCGAACAGCACGATCGACCGCGGTTCACTCGACGACACCCGCATCGCCGAAGGCGCGAAGCTGGACAATCTTGTCCATGTGGGGCACAACTGTCAAATCGGGGCGCACACCGTGATTGCCGCGCAGACCGGCATTTCCGGTTCGAGCGTCCTGGGGCGCCACGTGGTGGTGGGCGGACAAGTGGGCATCGCAGATCACTGCAGATTAGAGGATGGAGCCGTCGCTGGCGCCCAAGCGGGCATTCCGACGGGCAAAACCATTCGTGGTGGGCAAACCGTTTGGGGGACACCGGCACGGGAGATTGGTAAATTCAAAGAGGTATATGTTTGGTACGCCAGGCTTCCGGAACTGGCGGAGCGCATCAAAGACTTAGAGGCCAAGCTTGCCGCGAAGTGACAAAAATCCGCGTTTGCACTGGCGCGTGGTCGTTGTTGGCGGGCACACGCGCAGCATTGGCAAGACGCAACTGGTGTGCGACGTGATCACCGCATTTCGCTCCGCGAACTGGATCGCGGGAAAAATCACCCAGTATGGGCACGGCGTCTGCGCGCAAAATGGAGAGAATTGCGATTGCGCGCCGGATGAACATGTGTGCGCGATCAATTGGGAAACGCTGGCGGACACCGGAACGGACAGCGCGCGGTTTCTGGCGGCCGGGGCGCGGCGTTCCTTCTGGCTCAGAACCAAGCAAGGATTTCTCGCGGAAGGCCTGCCCCTTCTGAGGAATGCGCTGGAAGAAACGAGGGAAGCGGGCGTGGCGGAATTGCCGCCGGTCATCGTGGAGAGCAACTCCTTGCTGCAATTTCTCAAGCCCAGCTTGTATTTTGCGGTGGTCGATCCGGCGAAGGAGGATTTCAAGGATTCGGCCCGCGCGGCTCTCGACCGTGCCGACGCCCTGGTGCTGCGCGGAACTGCGGACGAGTTAGCTGCGGCAGGACCTTCCTGGACAAAACTTCCGGCGCGCTTGCTGAAGGAAAAGCCTTCCGTGTCGCAGCGCGAGGGCGACCCCCTGCCGGAGCCGCTGCACACGCTCGTCCAGCGCTTGTTGGATGGGCCAGCAAATGTTTCGATTTGACAACGCGCAGTTATGAATCGCGCATCTTAACCGTTGACCGTCAAGGCGAACGCGGCGATAATTTAATGGTACCCGTATTGCCAGAACCCTAACCGCTGCGTTGCCTTTGTGGGGAAGTGTTACGCAATCGGCGGTTAAACTGATTCCCATAGTGGCTGCGCAGGCCTGCTGGACTTGCCAGCTTGAAGTTCCGCTCCAGGGGGAGCACTGATGGCCTCATTCGTCCGAATGGGAGAAGAGATATCCGTCGCGCCCGTGCCTCTGCCTTCGCACGAGCAGGAGTGGGCGGAGCGTCTCGAAAAAACCATCGAGCGCGGCGCCAATCACCTTCTTTCCTTGCAAGCTGAAGAAGGATACTGGCAGGGCGAACTGGAAGCGGACACCACCCTCGAATCGGATTACATCTATTACTTGCACGTCCTCGGGAAGGCCGATCCGGAGCGCATCGCCAAACTGGCGAACTACGTGCGCCGCCGGCAGCTCGCTGATGGCGGATGGTCTATCTATCCTGGCGGCCCTTCGGAACTGAACGCCACTTGCAAAGCGTATTTCGCGTTGAAGCTGGCGGGCGATTCCCCAGCAGCAGGCCACATGGCGCAAGCGCGCGAGACCGTTCATCGTCTCGGCGGCTTGGAGCACTCGAATTCGTATGTGCGATTTTACCTGGCGCTGGTTGGCGCCGTCGGCTGGGAGCTGGTTCCCTCGATCCCGCCGGAGTTCATGCTGCTGCCGAATTGGTCTCTCATGAGCATTTACGAGATGTCCTCATGGACGCGCGGCATCGTGATTCCCATGGCCATCTTGTGCACCCTGCGGCCCGATTGGCGCTTGCCGGAGCGTGCTTCTGTCGAGGAATTGTTTGCGGATCCTGCACGAAAGGACGCGGCATTTGAATGGAGCGATCGGCTCATTTCCTGGAAAAACGTTTTCCTGGCCTTGGACCGCGGGTTGAAGCTCTATGAGAAATTGCCGTGGAAGCCGCTGCGCCAGCGCGCACTCCGCGAAGCGAAATCCTGGATGCTGAATCATATCGAGCGGACCGAAGGGCTGGCCGCGATCTACCCGGCGATGATGAATTCGATTTTCGCGCTGATGGCTTTGGGGCATGGCCCGGACGATCCGCTGACCTGGCGGGAAATCAAGGAGTTTTCGCGGTTTGAAATCGAAGACGGCGACACCATTCGCATGCAGCCGTGTGTTTCGCCGGTTTGGGATACCTGCATCGCCATGGTCGCGCTGGAAGAAGCGGGCTTGCCCGCGGATCATCCCGCGCTGGTGAAGGCCGCGGACTGGATGCTCTCGAAGCAAGTTCTCGGGCCGGGTGACTGGCAGGTGAAGAACAGGGACGCTGAACCGGGCGGCTGGGCCTTCGAGTTTCGCAATGATTTTTATCCCGACGTCGACGACACCGCATTCGTTTTGATGGCGCTCCAGCGCGTGAAGTACCCCGATCCCAAGCGCATGGAAGGCGCCATGCGCCGCGGCATCCAATGGCTGCTCAGCATGCAGAACCGCGACGGAGGCTGGGGCGCGTTTGACCGCGACAACGATCGGAGATTTCTCTGCAACATTCCTTTTGCGGACCACAACGCGATGATCGATCCCTCGACCGCCGATGTTACCGCCCGCGTGGTGGAATGCCTTGGGCGGTTTGGGTGGCCGGCGGAACATCCCGCAATCCAGCGCGCCGTCAAATTTTTGTTGAAGGATCAATCGGACGACGGTTCCTGGTTTGGCCGCTGGGGCGTCAATTATGTCTACGGGACCAGCGGTGTGCTGCGTGCTTTGGAAACCGTTTCGCTGACCGCGCTGGAGTACTGTCAGCGCGCCGTGATTTGGCTGCGTACCGTGCAGAAGGCTGACGGCAGCTTCGGCGAGTCGCTGGCCAGCTACGAAACGCCCTCGACCAAAGGCCAGGGGCCCAGCACGGCGTCGCAAACCGCCTGGGGATTAATCGGTTTGCTCGCAGGCGCCGAGCACAGCGATCCTGCCATCTTCAAGGCGGTTTCTTACCTCGTGCACCAGCAGAAAGACGATGGTTCATGGAGCGAGCCGGATTTCACCGGCACGGGATTCCCTGGCGTGTTTTACCTGAAATACCACCTCTACCGGAATTCCTTTCCGGTCTATGCGCTGGCGCGCTATTCCAACCAGTCGCGTCGCGCGGACGAATATGTGGCGCTGAAATTCCAGCCCGGCGAATTCCGGCTGCGCAGCGGGTTTTAAAGCGCATGATGCGCTCTCCCCTGCGACTGACTGCGGACCTCGTCCTGGCCCGCATCGCGCGGAAACTGCGTCCGGCGCGTGGTGCCTGCCCCGTCCAATTCGTCGATGCGGCCGAAGTTTTGCATCACGATTCCAGCCATCCGGTTTCCCACGAAAAGATCCGCGAAATTATCGGCAGCCGCTCGCCGGTCGTTTGGATTGGGGGAAGCGAGCCGTTGCTTCATCCCGGCATCGCGCATCTGGTTCGTGCCATCACGCAGAACGGGCATTTTGTTTTTCTCGAAACCGACGGAACGCTTCTTCGGCGCCGCATTCATGAGTTTCAACCGGTGCCACGGCTCTTTCTAGCCGTTCGTCTGGATCCCGTGCGTCTGGAAGCTGGCCCCCCGCCATTGGCCGTCGAGGGCATCCGTGCCGCAAGGCTCTCGGGCTTTTTGATCTGCGCCCAAGTGCGCGTCACTTCGGAGATCGGAATGAGCGAAGCGGCAAAATTGTTCGATTTGGCGCATTCTCTGGATGTGGATGGCTGTGTGCTTTCACTCGCGCGCGGCGAATCCAACTCCGCGAATCCGGACCCAGCGGCCTCGTTGCAGAGAACGAGGGAAGCGCGGAAGCTGATTGGCAGCGCGTGGTGGGAAGCTCTTTCGCGTTTGATTGAGCCGATTGTGAGCCGTGAAGGGCGTGCTACCCAAAGCGCCGAAGAGAAGTCCAGAGTGCCGGTCGAACAAGAATCGCATGCCACCGAGGAAGGCGTGAAAGTCGCATGACCACGCTGGTCACGGGAGCGGCGGGATTTCTTGGCAGCCACGTGGCGCGGCAGTTGGTGGCCCGCGGCGATGAAGTGCGCGTGCTGCTGCGCGCGTCCAGCACCAATCGCGCGATCGCGGATTTGTCGCTCGAATATGTGACCGGTGATTTGCGCGACCCCGCCTCGCTTGATCGCGCGATGAAGGGCGTCAAGCGCGTCTTTCATGCGGCCGCCGATTACCGCTTGTGGGCCAAGCGCAAGCAAGACATTTACGATTCGAACGTCGGCGGAACGAAAAATCTTCTGGACGCCGCGAAGCGGGCTGGTGTCGAGCAGTTGATCTACACCAGCACGGTCGCAACCATCGCCGTCGATCGCCCGCAGCTTCCGAATGAATTCACCGATGCTCGGCTGGAAGAAATGGTCGGCCACTACAAGCGCTCCAAGTGGATGGCGGAAAGGGAAGCGCTCAACGCCGCAAAAAGCGGTTTGCCGGTCATCGTGGCCATGCCCACGACGCCAGTCGGGCCATGGGACTGGAAGCCGACGCCCACCGGGAAAATCATCTTGGATTTTCTGAATGGCAAGATGCCCGGCTACGTCGAGACCGGCTTGAATTTTGTCGGCGTCGAAGAATGCGCGGCCGGCCACTTGCTGGTCGCCGAAAAAGGCAAAGTCGGCGAGCGCTATCTGTTGGGCGGAGAGAATCTGACGCTCAAGGCCATGCTGGACACGCTCGCGAAGATTACCGGCCTGCGCGCGCCCAAGCTGAAGATTCCTCATGGCCTCGCCCTAGGTGTAGCCTATGCCAATACGGTGTTTTCGCGGCTGGTCGGGCGCCAGCCGGGCATTCCTATTGAAGGCGTGAAGATCGCGCGCCACATGATGTTCGTGGACTGCTCGCGTGCCAAACGCGAATTAGGTTTTCAAGCGGGGCCGGTATCCGCAGCGCTGGAGCGCGCCGTGCGCTGGTACGAAGCGAACGGCTACATCGCCAAAAGCCGCGCCAAACGCATGGCTCACGCCGCCGCCTAGGTTTTGTAGTGGCCGGTCTTCAGACCGGTGCGTTTGTTTTTGTATCGCCGCCCTTTAGGGCGGCATCTGAACATAGCTGATGCGCATCCTCGTCACATTCGCGGTCGAAGCCGAGTTCGCCCCCTGGAGGGCGCGCCGCAAGTTTGATCGCCAGAACGCTTCTGGGCTTAAACTCTGGAAGAGCGTTATCGGAGACTCGGAAATCTTGGTGGCTCTAACAGGTATTGGAGACAACTCGGCTAATGTCCTGGATCTTATGATGCGCGTTGCCGCCTACAACCGATATTTTGACGTTTGCATCTCCAGCGGCCTCGCCGGAGCTCTGCGCCCCGATTACCGGCCGAGTGATATTGTTGTGGCGAAGCTCCTTAAGTCGAATTTTGTGCATGCGGACCTCGGTCGAGACTGGCTGGAAACGGACAAACAACTCGTCGAACTGGCGGTCGCGCACGGTGCGAAGCCGGTCGATGCGTTTTACACCGCCGAAAAGGTGGTGACAACGACGGAGCAAAAATCACAACTTGCCGCTAAAGCGGGTGTGGTCGAGATGGAGAGTTTTGACGTAGTGAAAGAGAGCCTTGCATGGGGTGCTCGCGGCGTCGCTATTCGATCCATCAGCGATCGGGCTGACGAGGATTTGCCGATCGATTTCAACCGGACGATGTCCTCAAAAAGCCGCGTGAGCATTCCTCGCGTTCTAGCAGAAGTGGCGAAGAACCCAAGCACTTTGCGTCCGTTAATTCGTTTCGGAAAGCAGAGCCGCAACGCTGCCGAAGCTCTCGCGCGATTTCTTGAGACTTATGTCAATGAAATGGTCCAACTTGTGGCGAGACAGGATTCGCTGAAGGTAGCGGCGCGATGAGCCGGACCGGAACAACGCTGGAGGCCGTGAAGACGCTCGGTCCCATCCCCAAGACCATGCGCGCAGGCGTCTACCGCGAAAAGGGAATCGTCCGCGTCGAGGAAGTCCCCGTCCCCGAACTCGCCGACGGCGAAGTCCTCATCAAAGTCGGCGCCTGCGGCATTTGCGGCACCGACATCAAAAAGATTTACTACGCCTACGTGCCGCCGCCGCAAATTCTAGGCCACGAGGTAGCCGGCACGGTCGTAGCCATCGGCCGCGGCGTGACGAAGTGGAAACTCGGCGACCGCGTGATGAGTTTTCATCACATTCCCTGCGGCACGTGTTTCTATTGCGAACGCCGCCTCTTCTCCCAATGCAAGCAATACAAGACCACGGGCCTCACCGGCGGGTTCACGCCGAACGGCGGCGGCTTCGGCGAATACGTAAAAGCCATGCCCTGGGTGGCCGAGCGCGGAATCATCGCCTTGCCGGACAACGTCAGCTTCGAGGAAGCCACCTTCATCGAGCCGATCAACACGATCTTGAAAGCCGTGCAGAGAGCCCGCATAGCCGCCGGAGAAACCGTGTTGATCGCCGGCTGCGGCCCCATCGGTCTGCAATTGCTGATGGTTGCGAATCTGCAAGGCGCAAAACTCTATACCAGCGACCCCATGGACGTGCGCCGTGCCAAAAGTTTAACTTTAGGAGCATTAGAGTCCTTTAACCCCAGTGATGGTAAGCTTGTGGAACAGGTGAAGGCCCGGACGGAAGGCCGAGGAGCCGACGCCGTTTTGGTCGCAGTGGGTCACCCGTCCGTAGTGGTGGAAGCGTTGGCAGCGGCGAGACCTGGGGGGCGTATACTCTTGTTCGCGGCAAACGACCCGGTAACCAGAATTGAGTTTCCCGCCGCAGCCGTGGGGATCGACGAAAAAGAAATCCTGGGCAGCTACAGCGCCGCCGTCGACATCCAAGAAGCAGGAGCCGATCTGGTGCTGCAAAAGAGACTGCCGGTCATGGAGATTGTGACGCACCGGTTTCCGTTGGCCAGAATCCAGGAGGGGTTGGATCTGGCCGCCAAGCCGACCGCGGAATCTCTGAAAATTTTGATCACACACGCATGAGCACGACAACGCCAAAGAAGATGGAAGTAGGCGAAGAAGTGAAAGCTGCCGTAACCCCCGTCACGGTGCCCTCCAAAATGACCGCGGCCGTGCTGTATGGCAGCGAGGACCTGCGCATTGAAAAAATTGACGTGCCCTCTGTGGCCGCCGACGAAGTCCTTGTGCGCGTCCGGCTGGCGCTTACCGACGGCACGGACCTCAAAGTATGGAAGCGCGGCTATCACGCTAAAATGATTCAGCCGCCGGCCGTTTTCGGCCATGAATTGGTTGGCGAAATCGTGGCGGTGGGCAAGCGCGTGGATCCCCGCTGGCGCATCGGCATGCGCGTCATCGCCGCGAATTCCGCGCCCTGCTTGCGCTGCTACCACTGCCGCCGCGGCCAGGAAAATCTTTGCGACGATTTGTTATTCAACAACGGCGCTTACGCCGACTACATGCGCATTCCCGGCCGCATCGTCGTGGAAAACATGCTGGAAGTGCCGCACTCCGTGGACGATCAGAGCGCCGCGCTGGCGGAACCGCTGGCCTGCGTGCTTCGCGGAATCCATGAGATGGAAGTGCGGACCGGCGATACGACGGCCGTGATTGGCTGTGGCCCCATCGGATTGAAATTTGTCCGCATGCTTTCGCGGCGCGGTGTGCGCGTCATTGCCCTGGCGCGGCGCGCGGCTCCGCTCGAGATCGCCAAGCGCCTGGGAGCCGTGGCAACTTTCAACGTGACCGAGACGGAAGATGTCGTGGCCGCGGTAAAGGCGCTAACCGAGGACCAGCTTGGACCCGATTCCGTGGTCGAAGCGGCGGGCAATCCAGCCACCTGGCAGCAGGCCCTCGCGATGGTGCGCCGCGGTGGCGTCGTGAATTTCTTCAGCGGCTTGCCTTCCGGCACCCGCGTCGAGATTGACCCGGCGGCGATCCACTACTCGGAAATCAAGCTGATCTCGCCATTTCATCATACGCCGCGGTTCTTCCGTGAAGCTCTCGAAGCCATCCGTCGTGGCGACATTTCCGCGCGCGATTTCGTCACCGAAGAAATCCGGCTGGCGGACCTGCCGCAGGCCTTTGCGCGCATGAAGTCCCGCAGTGGCGAGATCAAGCTGGCCGTGCGGCCGTAGTTCTCCTGTGCAAGCCATACCCACACGTCATTTGCGTTCTTTGCATCCCGCATGGTTCTGCGGGACCGAGCGAAGTGCGCAATCTGCGCTCCGGACGGTTTTGCGGAACGAGGAATCTCTCTTCTGATGTTGCTCCCCGGCGAAATCGACATCACGCGCCACGCGCCCAACCCTGGCTGCTCGCCCGAAGAAGCACAGCGATACACGCGCTGGCTCGCCACCCATCACTACGAAAATTTCAATGTCGTCTCGTGGCTGCTCCCCAAGGCGCTGCACCAGCATTTCTACAATGTCTATGCCTACTGCCGCTGGGCCGATGACCTCGGCGATGAAGTGCCTGAAGCGGCGCGCGCGCTGGAATTGCTTGCTTGGTGGGAACATGAATTGGACGCCTGCTATGAAGGAAGACCTTCGCATCCGGTCTTCGTGGCATTGCGGCAAACGATCGTCGAGAAAGATATTCCAAAGCAGCCCTTCGCCGATCTTTTGAAAGCCTTTCGTCAGGACCAGACCGTGAAGCGCTATCCAAACTGGGACGCTGTCCTCGGCTATTGCGTCTATTCCGCGAACCCCGTCGGCAGGTTGGTGTTATATCTCTGCGGCTACCCAGATGAAGAGCGCCAGCGTCTGTCCGACGCCACCTGTACCGCGCTGCAGCTCGCAAATTTTTGGCAAGATGTCTCGCGCGACCTCGGCATCGGACGGATTTACATTCCGCTCGATGCTGCCGCGGCGCGGGGGCTCTCCGAGAACGACATCGTCGAACGCCGCTTCGATGAGCGCTACGTTCGTTTGATGAAGGATTTAATCGTGCGCACGAGAACCCTCTTCGCCGAAGGCCGTCCGCTGGCAAAAATGGTGGATGGACGCCTCAGCGTAGAGTTGGAAATGTTCACCCGCGGCGGATTAGCCGTTCTCGACTCCATCGAATCCATGGGCTACGACACTCTTCACCACCGCCCCGCCGTCAGCAAACTCAAGCAGGCAGCTCTACTCGGCCGTGCCCTTGTCGCCCACCTAGCAGGCGGGAATCCGCCTTCAAACGAGGTTGCCACCGAGCCGGCAACTGTAGGGGCGCAGCATGCTGCGCCCCATTTGAGCAAGACGATCGCGCAATCTTACGAAGAATGCCACCGCATCGCCCGCGCCTCCCAAAGCAATTTCTATTACGCCTTCTTTCTCCTGCCCAAGCCCAAGCGGGACGCCCTGGCCGCGCTTTACGCCTTTATGCGGCTGGTGGACGACGTTGCCGACGAAGGCTTGGACCTCACTGCCAAACAGCGCGGCCTCGCGAATTGGCGCGCTGCTCTCGATGACGCCGTCACCGGGCGTGAGCAACATTTCGACGGCAACGCCGCGATGACCTCGCCCGCCGCAACGCTTGGTGTTGCCGCGGAAATTTTACCCGCGCTCGTGGACACCATGCAGCGGTACAAAATGCCCTCGCGCTATCTCCACGACCTCATCAGCGGTGCCGAAATGGATTTGACGGTACAGACCTATCCAACCTTCGACCGTTTGCGCGAATATTGCTATCGCGTAGCCGGCACGGTGGGTCTCACCTGCACCCACGTGTTTGGCTTCAGCGACGCGCGGGCGCTCGACTTGGCGGAGAAGCTTGGGCTGGCATTTCAACTGACAAACATCATTCGCGACGTACACGAGGATTATAAGCTTGGCCGCGTGTATCTCCCGGAAGAAGATCTGCAACGCTACGGAGTTTCACCGCAAGACTTCGGCGGTGGAGAAGGAACCCTCGGCATTCGCGAATTACTCCGTTTCGAGGCCGAGCGCGCCTGGCAACTGTATGAAGAGGGTTCTGCCTTACTTGGCCTCATCGATGCCGACAGCCGCGGCGCGCTCTGGCTGCTCGTTCATACCTACAGCGCGCTTCTCGGCCGCATCGAGATTCTGGATTTCGCCGTCTTCGGCGAGCGCATTCGTCTTTCCAAAGCGGAAAAAATGATGTTCATCGCCAAGGCGCGCTTCGGCCGCCTCACGGAAGAGAATGTCCTTGAAAAGCGTGATCGTGATGGGCGGCGGGCTGGCGGGACTGGCAGCCGGCGTCGCGCTGGCTGAATCCGGCTGGCGCGTGCGTCTGTTTGAACAGCGTCCCTTCCTCGGTGGCCGGGCGACCTCATACGTGTTGCCCGACGGCGAGCACGTGGACAATTGTCAGCACGTCACCCTCGGCTGCTGCACCAATCTTGACGATTTCTACCGCCGCGTCGGCGCCGCCGGCAAAATCAAGTTCTTCGATCGGCTCCTTTTTCTCGATCCGCAAGGCCGCAAAGGCGCAATGCAAGCTGGGTCAATGCCCGCGCCATTTCATCTGACCGGATCATTCGCGTCCTTTGCGCCGCTGTCGCTCCTCGATAAGCTCTCCATCGCTCGCGCCATGTTCGATATCCTCAAGTCACAAGGCAAGCCCCCCGACCTCAACGAAAACGGCGGCATCTCTATGCTCGAGTGGCTCCGCCGCCGCCGCCAGACGAAACGCGCCATCGAGCGGTTTTGGCGCGTTGTACTTGTCAGTGCTCTCGACGAGGAGCTCGACCGTACCGATGCCCGCTTCGGCGTTGACGTTTTCTGGAAAGCCTTCCTTTCGAACAGCACCGGCTATCGCATGGGAGTCCCCGCCGTCCCCCTCGCCAATCTCTACGACGGATGCAAATCTGAAATTGAGCGCCGCGGCGGGGAAGTGGTTCTTCGCGCGCCGGTTCGCGGCTTGAAAATCGAAAATGGCGAACTCGATGGAGTTCGCTTCGACGAAGCGCGCGAAGAATCCGCCGATGCCTACGTCTTCGCCGTGCCCCACTCCACTCTTGCAGACCTGCTTCCAGAAAGCGTGAAGCAAAGCGATTCGTCGCTGGCAAACTTGGGCAAAATCAAGGACGCCCCTATCACCGGCGTACATCTCTGGTTCGACCGTCCGGTTATGGATGAGCCGTTTTTGACCCTTCTGGACACCACCACTCAATGGATCTTCAACAAAACCGCTCTGTACGCCGACTCGGGCGCAAAAGACCAAGTCGCCTTCAACGGGCAGTACCTCCAACTGGTCATCAGCGCATCCCACGACCTCCTGCAGAAGCCGCGCCAGGAAATCATCGACCTCTGCCTCGCGGAAGTCCGCCACGCTCTCCCCGCGGCACGCAACGCCGAGTTGGTAAAGGCCACCGTAATCAAGGAAGCCGCCGCCACCTTTTCCCCAGAGCCCGGTGTCGATCGCTGGCGCCCCAAACAACAAACTGCGATCTCGCGCCTCTTCCTCGCCGGCGATTGGACCGACACCGGCTGGCCCGCCACCATGGAAGGCGCCGTCCGCAGCGGCTATCTCGCTGCCGAAGCCGTCCTGCGCGCCGATGGCGCGCCCCGAAAATTTCTCCAACCCGATCTCCCGCCCGACGGCTTCATCGCCATGTGGCTCGGCAAGCATTAGTCCCACTTTGGAGTGCGGCGGCTTGCCGCCGCTTTTCTGACTAACGCATCCCGAGCACATTATTTGACCACTTCCCCTAAATACGGGAACATGGCCTCATGAAGACGACCGTGGAGATTCCCAATCTCATTTTTCGCCGCGCCAAGACCACCGCCGCCAAGCGCGGAATTCCGCTCCGTAGGTTTGTGACCGAAGCAGTTAAGGATAAGCTGGCCGCGGCTGCCAAGACCTCCGAAAAACCCTGGGTCGAGCATATGGGCAAGCTGAAGCATTTGCGCAAGGAAACCGAGCGCATCAACCGTCTTATTGAAGAGGACTCCGAGAAGGCCCGTCCGCGAAAAGTACGGTAGCTCTGCCGTTAGCCGCAGAAGGGCCATGCAAGCCCTCGTTGGCCTCTGGAAAGATAGAAAGGATTTGCCAGATTCCGAAACTTACGTGCGCCGCCGCCGGAAAAGGAAAGCGGCTCCGGAGACGCGCTCCTTGAAGTCTGTCCTGATCAACTCGGACATCCTCATTGAGGTCACCCGCGCACGCCTTCCACCATCTCAAACCATCCGACCCGCCCCTCTTTCACCGTCAATTGTTCCCCTGCCGCGTCAATCTCCTCATACTCCGCTCGGCGCCTCTCCATGAACTCCTCATACGCCCTGCGTGACTCCCAGAAATCCATCGTCAAATACACGCCGCGACGAAACGCATCTCTCACCAGCCGCGTCTCATGATAGTGGGAGTCGCTCTACAAACATAGAGGTCCCATCTCCTGCTCGTTGGACGTACGCATCTCTGCAAGCAAACTCTAGGGAATGATTGCGCGGTCCGGCCGAGTGTAACAATCCGATTGGATACAAGCCAGGTTGGCAAGCGCGACAGCGCAAGAGTACCAGTTGTAGTTGTGGTTGTCCGTCGAAACGGGCGGACGGAGGTATTTGTGGATCGAAAGTACGGTCACCGCGGTTACCGCGACGCGGAAAAGCAAGATAAGAAGGACAAGTCGCGCGACCGCAAGCCGCCCGCCGGCGGGCCGCGCGGCGCCGATCAATTCGGCCCCCGCACCCCGCGCATGGTCGGAACGGTCACGCGCGCGCGCTGCGCCAATTGCGGCGCCGTCCTCACCCCGGGTTTCGATGCCAATGGCACGTGTCCCAAGTGCCAGTTCGAATTGCACTGCTGCAAACAGTGCCGCTTCTTCGATTCCGGCGCGCAGTTCGAATGCACACAGCCTATTCCGGAACGCATCTCCCCCAAGGACGCCAAGAACTCCTGCACCTTTTACGAATTTCGCATGACCATCGAAAAAGACACCGCTCCAACTTCCTACACGCAACCGTCAGCCGCCGGCTCCGCGCTCCCTTCTGGCCCCCCGCGCCACGCCGACGCCCGCCAAGCCTTCGAAAATCTATTCAAGAAGTAACCGCTGGCGCCCTTAACCCAGCAATTTTTCCAGCGGCTCCCAATAATTCATTTTCCATCCCGCCGCCAGGTGTTCCCCGTCGCCTTTGGGAAATCCGGTGTGGTCAAATACGATCTTCGTCCCCGCTCCCTGCTCTACAAGCTCGAATCTTGCAATCGAATAGATCCCCGGGTCCCAGCCACCCGCTCGCCACGCCTGCACGATTCGTTCGTCTGGCACAAGCTCGATGTGCCGCCCCGTAACATACCCCCCAAAAAGGGAGAATGCCCCGCCCGCTTCGCGGCCGATCTCCGGCGGATTCGGCGCCTTCGCCATTCCCGACTTGACCGCCCCGCTCATCTGGATCACCTTGTCGAACTGTTTCGCGTCCGTCAGTGCCTCATATATGCGTTTCCGGCTCACCTTGAAAACCGGCTCCTGGTGAATTGCCTCCGCCGTATGCGAAATTTCCTCCTCCGCTCCCGCCCAACTCTTCGTCGCACCCAGAGCTAGTCCCCCGCATGCCATCGCCACACCGACGATCGCTTGCCGCCGCGTCGGTATCTCCACAAGCCCATTCGAATCCTTTCTCTCGCTCATCATTTCTCCTCCAGAATTTTGTCGCGCGACCACCCGCATCACACCACCTCGCCAAAATATGTTCAAGATAATCTTTTCCTGGAAACGGTAACCCTTTCGGGGCATACTTCAGCACCTCACGAACAAGGAGCCACCATGCCCTACCCCTCATCCCACCGCCCAGCCGTCAAGAAATCCATCATCGATAGCGCCCGCAAGCTCTTCAATCGCCACGGCTTCGAAAGCGTCTCCATCCAACAGATCATGGCCGGCGCCGGCCTCACCCACGGCGGCTTCTACAGCTATTTCCAAAGCAAAAGCGATCTCTACGCCGAGGTCCTCACCTGCTTCTTCACCGACCCCAACTGGAAAAGTTGCTGGGAAGGTGTGAAAGTGGACCTCTCCTCTGGCGACGTAGGCCCCCAAGTCGTCCGCGCCTATCTCTCCCGCCAGCATTTTGAAAACGTCGAGGATTCCTGCCCCATGGTAGCCTTGCCCACCGACGTCGCCCGCAGCGGCAAATCCGCCAGAAGCGCCTTCGAGACCGTCTTCCGCTCCATGGTCAGCGTCCTCGAGCGCAGCCTCACCCAGAACGGCCGCCCCCGCCGCGCCACCGCCCAAGGCATCG
>WNFF01000341.1_pt1 | contig 47222 bp, 46 predicted proteins | sample 5400441 | NCBI WGS metagenome assembly WNFF01 (sample SAMN13153345, study PRJNA577476) | soil metagenome | isolation source: 120 cm saprolite under Douglas fir tree site 2 hole 3 replicate 1 | place: USA:California | collected 2015-04-18 | reverse complement strand
TGGAGGCGTCCTTTATCTCCGACGGGTTTTACGACCGGTCGTTGAGCACGGACCTCATCACTCGGGAGACGCCCTACACCGAATCGACGGCGGCCCTCTACCGGAGAACGGCGGACAGCTATGCCGGCCTCGATCTGGAGATACGTCAGGACAAGCGATTCCCGAACGGCTTTTTCGACGCCGCCCGGACGACAGAGGACTTCCAGAATGGACACGGGCCGAACCCCCTTCAGCGATTGCCCGAGCTCGTCCTCGATATTCCAGAACGGCGTCTGTCCAGGCTTTTATTCGGCAGCTTTCGCGTCGAATACAGTCGGCTCGCACCCCTGGTGGGCAGAATCGGAGTCGATCCGCTTTCGACTCCATCGGGGTACCTTTCGACTCCTGCCGGGTTCAGCCTGGTTCCTCCTGCGTTCGTGGGAGCGCAGCTCGAAGCAAGGGACCGCATCGACTTCAGGCCGCGCGTCAGCTTGCCCTTGGACCTTGGCCGTTTTGCTCGACTCACGCCCTACGCGTGGTACCGGGAGGATTTCTATGTCGGTGAATTCACCGGATCGACAACCCATCGGGGATATCCGCTGGGCGGCGCACTGCTGGACACCGAGCTCTCCAGGGTATTTCCCACCCAGAGTGGTGGCTGGCGGCACAGCTTCACCCCGTCCATCGAAGTCCGCTACGTGCCCCACGTTTTCGGAGGACCCGGCAATCTGTACGACGAAATCGATCGCGCTGCCCCCGCGGATGGATTTCTCGAAGTCAGCTCAGCCAAAAGCTGGTGCAGTTGGAATCGGGGGCTGTACGCCGGTTCATTCGGTTGGATCTTGGCCAGGGGTTCGACATCAAGGCAGGCACCGCGGCGGATGCATTCGCGCGAATGACCGCGGTCTCAACCCCTTTCACTGCCGGGCTCACTTATCGATATGACCTTCGCGCCAACCGGCTGGCACAGCTTTCGTCGAATTTCGGCTTCGACAACGGTCGAGGCCTCTCGGTCGCGCTCGCGTACGACAATCTGGTTCTGTCCGGACCGGACAATCTACGCCGAGGAATTGATGAGCTGGTGGGGCCAGCGGCGCGGACCGATCAGGAATTAAAACCCTTCCGCGCCCAGACGGTGACCGCGCGTGCGGGAATCAGATTCAATTTCGGCCTGGGTCTTCTGTACGAGGTTACGGTATCCCCGCAAGTCGACTCGCGATGCATGGGCCCCGCGCCACCGGCCTTCTGCCCGGTCGACATCGGGTCGGGCGTTGTCAGCTCGCTTCCGCCCACGCCGTGGACGATCCTCCAGCAGGCGGTGACGCTTTCCATAAATCCGTCATGCGATTGTTTTCGGCTGGATGTCCGCGCTGGTATTCGGCGGGATTTCATCCTCCCCGACTTCCGGGGCAATCCAGCTCTTCCCTTCAGGCCGGATTTCTCCTTCACTTTGACCCTGGCGAAGTTCGGTTCGTTTGGGATCTAGTAGCTGTGCTACCACTGGAAACCGAAAGTTTCGCGACAGCAGTGCCGTTGACGAGAAGCTGTTATAGGTTCACTCTCTGTCGCTGGCAGGCGGAGCCGACTCTGTTACGTATCCCCGCGGGTTGAAGTGTTTTTAATGCAAAGCGATCACAATGAATGTATTGAGGAAACGTGTCTGAAATAGGAAAGCGATTAGGACAGCGGATTCGAGAGCTTCGAACTCAACGAGCCGAGCGGTGGACCCAGGAAGATCTCGCGGAACGAGCCCGGATCAGCGTTTCCTTTCTCTCGATGATAGAGCGCGGCGAGCGGGTTGCCCACGTGGAGACGCTAGCAGCCCTCGCCGATTCGCTGGATGTTCCATTGTCAGAGTTGTTTTCGGGACTGGACAGGGAACCCAGTGGTCCGCCGGACTTGCTGCGTCCACTCTCGGATTTCTGTCGAAGTCGCCGACTCAACTCCCGGGACGTTGAAAAGCTTCTCGGTGTCGCCCGGGCGATGTTCAACGGCAAAGGCTAACAACACAGCCTTTAAATTCTTGAAGTTATTCTGCCCGGGTGGGTGCGCTTGACCATTCGGCGGCCCGGCACTTAGTGTCCTGCGCTTCAGGCGAAGGGTCTAAGGTCTCTTGAGGCGAAACGGAAAATCGACGCCCTCGGCGCGCCGTCAGGACACCGATAGCTATAAGGCGATTCTGCGCGCCGCGATCGAGGTTTTCGCGGACAAGGGTTATCACGGCTGCCGGATTTCCGACGTCGCCCGAACGGCAGGTGTGGCCTACGGGCTCGTCTACCACTATTTCCACGACAAAGAAGCGCTTCTCGAGGCGGTGTTCGAGGTGGGGTGGGGAGGATTTCTCGCTAGAGTGCACGAGGTCGCGGTCAGTACCTCAACCCTCGAGGAAAAGGTCCAGCGAATCGCGCAGATCGCCTTCGAGGCCTACCGCAGGGACCCGAAGGCGGTCAAAGTGATCATCCTGGAGATCGCGCGCAGTCCGGCATTCGAACAGGCCCGCCGTCGCTCGGAGCTGATGGATGTCATCCGGGTGAGCGAGGGGATGTTCGTCGAGGCGAAGCGAAATGGCGACCTCAACCCCAACCTCGACCCATTGCTGTGCGCCGCCCAGTTGTTCGGCGCAATCGAAATGACGTTGACCACTTTTGTCCTCGGGCTGGCCGATTCGCACACCGATCAAGCGCTCGAGCGGGCGCAGGTTCAGCTGACGGAATCCTTTCTTCACGGAGTTCTCGCTGCAGGCGCGGAGCTTTCATGGAAGGAACCCAGGTCCGCCGGCGGGTCGAAGACGACAAAGCAATCCCGACCGGCAAAGCAAGTCTGACCATCAAACGCTAACGGGTTTGAAGACGCGCTGTCCCTGAAGTTATCGTGGAGTTGAGCCAAGGATGACTCAATCCAAGGACCGGGTGATCATCACCTGCGCACTCACCGGCGTGGTCGCCAACCGCGACCAGTGCCCTGACCTCCCCTACACCCCCGCCGAAATCGGCGAAGAGGCGCGCCGCGCCTGCGACGCCGGTGCAGCCATCGTGCACATCCATGCCCGCGATCCGATCACCGGCGAGCAGACCTGGTCAACGGAGATCCATCGCCAGATCAAGGAGGAGGTGCAGAAGCGCTGCCCGGTGATGATCAACTTCTCGACCGGTGGCTTCAACATGGGCGTGGAAGACGACGCGGAAAAGAAAAAGCGAATCGAGTATCTGTGGAAAACGCGCCCCGAAATCGCCGCCCTGAACATGGGATCGATGAACTACGCCAAGTACTCGGAACGCCGGCGAGCCTTCGTCTTCGATTTCGTCTTCCTCAACCCGTTCCACGACATTCTCCTCGTCGCCGCCGCGATGCGAGAGGGCGGGGTGAAACCGGAGCTCGAGTGCTTCGACCTGGGACACGTGCGAAACGCCGAACCGCTGATCTCGATCGGCGCCCTCAAGCCGCCGCTTCAGTACAGCTTCGTCCTCGGGGTTCTCGGAGGGGCTCCGCCGACCGCCGAGACACTGGCGCACATGTCCCGGCAGCTCTCGGACGCGGACGCTTGGGAAGTCATCGGGATTTCCAGAGTGCAGTGGCACCTGCTTGCGACCGCGCTGGTCCTCGGCGGGAATATCCGCGTCGGCCTGGAGGACAACTTCTATCTCGACGCTGCCGGGACCCAGATGGCCAAGGGCAATGGGCCGCTGGTAGAGAAGGCGGCGCGGATGGCGCGCGACGTGGGGCGCGAGCCGATGAGTCCGAACGAAGCCAGGATCGCGCTGAACATTCCGCAGCAATGGTGAGCGGCTAGTCGAACCTCAGCTGCAGAAGGGACTCCGCGTTGACGTAGAGGCTGTTCACTTTCGAGGCCCAGTGCAGATGAGGACCGGTGACCCTCCCGGTTTTTCCGACCAGGCCGATTCGCTGCCCCCGGACCACTTTCATCCCTGGATTCACCTGCATCCTGGACAAGTGGAAATAGGCGGTGAACAGGCCGCCCCCGTGGTGGATGATCACCGTATTCCCGGAGGCGTAGCAGGCGCGGACGAGCACCACCACCCCGTCATTTGCGGCGGCCACCGGATCGCCGACCCTGCCATCGAGGTCGGTTCCAAAGTGCTGGCTTTGCTTCTGTCCATTGAAAAGCCGCAGGTCGCCGAAATGCGCCGTGACCAGGGGATCTCGAGGCCAGGCGAAGCTTTGACGGAAGAGCAGGCCAGTCAGAGGTTGATCGTACGCGCGCCGGAACGCCGCCTGATCCTGGGCCATCCAGCGCTTCGCCTTGGGAGGGGGATTGATGTACTGGTTCGAGACTTGAAGCTCCCGGCTGGGAAACCCCGGTTCGACGACGTCCACGGTGAGAGCGATTTCGCTGCCATCTTGGGTTCCCGCGCCTTCGGGGAGTTGGATTTGCAGGCTCATCTCGCCCGGCGGCTGCTCAACCGGGATGCCGACGAGCGCGCAAAAGCCTCGCGGGCTGCGAACGAAGACGAGAGATTTGTCTCCCACCTGGCCGCCGACGGGAGCCTTCTCACCCCGGACGGTGATCAGCACCACGTCTCCTGGCCGCGCGGTCCCCGGCTGCAGCTCGACCATGGGGCGAGGGCGCAGCGCCGCCGCGGAGCCGGCCCAGAAAAGGGCGAAGGCGGCGGCAGACCGGATCGCGCGTGCGCCCATCATCGGTCGATCTGCCAGGCGGTGAATCATGCGCGAATCTGACGACACCATTCACCCGCCTGCATACCTACGTCAAGAATGCACCCGCGGCCAGGTCGCGAAACCTGCGCCTTTACGTTAAGAGCGAAGCAATGAAAGTTCTGATTGCAGACGATCTCTCGGCCGAAGGCACCGAAATCCTCCGGAAGGGTCCGGGCCTATCGGTGGATGTAAAAACCGGACTCAAGGCCGCCGAGCTGGAAGCGATCATCGGCGACTACGACGCGCTGGCAGTTCGCAGCGCAACGCGCGTCACCTCGGCGGTGATCCGCGCCGGTCGAAAGCTCCGGGTGATCGGCCGCGCGGGCGTGGGTGTGGACAACATCGATCTCGACGAGGCCACCAAGCAGGGCATCGCGGTGATGAACACCCCCGGTGGCAACACGATCACCGTGGCGGAGCTCGCGGTGGCGATGATGATGGCGGTTTCCCGGCACATCCCCCAGGCCACCGCCAGCGTCAAGCAAGGCAAGTGGGAGAAAAAGAAGTTTCAGGGGCGCGAGCTGTTCAACAAGTTTCTCGGCGTGCTCGGGATCGGAAACATTGGATCTGTGGTCGTCGAGCGGTGCCTGGCGATGAAAATGAAGGCGCTGGCTTTTGATCCCTACATCTCGGCGGATGCCGCACGCCGTCTGGGTTGCGAGCTGGTGAGCCTGGAGGAGCTGCTGGCAAGATCGGACTACGTGTCGGTTCACGTCCCCCTGGCCGAGCAGACGCGGAACCTTCTCGGCAAAGAACAGCTGCAGAAGATGAAGAAAGGCGCCTTCTTGATCAACTGCTCGCGCGGCGGGGTGGTCGATGAGCTGGCATTGCACGCGGTGCTCAGCTCGGGCCATCTGGGGGGGGCGGCGTTCGACGTATTCGCCTCGGAGCCAGTCGCGGCCGACCATCCGCTCCTCCGATTGGACAATTTCATTTGCACCCCCCACCTCGGAGCGTCGACCGAGGAGGCGCAGCGCAACGTGGCCATCGCTCTGGCGGAGCAGCTGGTGGACTACCTTTGCAATGGAAATATCCGCAACGCGGTGAACGTGCCTTCCGTTTCGCGCGAGCTGCTCGAGCAGCTCGGCCCCTGGTTGGAGCTGGCGGGCAAGCTCGGCAGCCTTGCCGGGCACTTTTGTCCGGAGGCGTTGACCTCGGTGGAGATCGAGGCAAGAGGGGACATCAACCAGCATCCCCTGAAACCGGTGACGGTGCAGGCCCTCAAGGGCCTTTTCTCGCAGATCTGGGGAGAGGGAGTGAACGAAGTGAGCGCGCCCGCGCTTGCCAAGGAACGGGGGATCGAGGTCATCGAGCAGCGCCGTGGCGAGCACGAGGATTTCGCCTCCAGCCTGACGCTTCGATTGAAGGGCAAGACCGAGCTCTCGATCGAGGGCACCGTCTTCGGCCGGCGCCATCCGCGCATCGTCCGGTTGAACCAGTTCGATGTCGAGGCGGTTCCCTTCGGTCACCTGATCGCCATCCACAATCAGGATGTGCCGGGTGTCGTCGGGCGCGTTGGAACCCTGCTCGGGGATGCGGCGGTGAACATCGGCCGCATTCATTTGTCGCGCGACCGGGTACATGGGGAGGCTTTCTCGCTGATCAACATCGACACTCCGGTGCCGCAATCGGTTCTCGACGGACTCCGCCGTTTGGGCGGGGTGCTGAGCGTTCGCCAGCTCTCCCTCTGACCACAGCCCTCTGCCCGGTCAATGTCCGACCCGTCGCACGGCGAGCTGCGATCGCAGCCGTGCGGCGAGGGGCGACTTAGCTTCGTCAGATGCTGAGACCGCAACGAGTTGCCACCGCCGCGCCCGAACCGGCGAAGACCGAGGGCGGGTTGCACTATGGCAAGCGGCATGCGGAGACAGAGGATCTGGCCAAGGCCCCGGCGGAGAGCGCTCAACACCTACCCCAGTCCCCCGTTTCCCTGACAACCTGCCGGTTGCCGAACACCCGGGCAAGCGGCGAGTTGCTCCCTTTTTCCGCCCTGGATAGGTTCGTGAAGGTGCCGAGGAGACCATGCCTTTAGCGATGAAACCGAACAGCGACGGGAAAATTGCGACGCTGCTGACGAACATAGCGGACGGTCTGGGGCACCTGATCACCGAGCACATCGCCCTGGCCAAAATCGAGATCACCGGGGATGCCACGGCGCTCGCCAGATCGCTGGTCCAGGCCGCCGCTTTCCTCGCGCTGGTTTTGATCGGTTATGGATTCTTGTCCGCGGCGCTGGTTACCTTCCTTGCCCCGGAACGGATGTCCTACTCCGCCGCCCTCCTCATCGTCGGAGGAGGAAACCTGATTGTCGGCGTGATCGGCGCGTACCGCGGGTTGCGCAAGATCTCCGCGCGGCCGATGATGCGCGAAAGCATCCGGGAATTGGACCGCAGCGCCGCGGCACTCTCAGCGGGCATCGGTTCAAACGGCTTGGAGGTCACCCATGACAAGAGATTTTGAACGGCAAACCCACCGGGCTCCGGATGAGGTCCGGGCAGAGATCGAGCGGACTCGCGAGCAAATCGCCTCATCCGCGGAGGCCTTGCGGCACGAGGTGGCAGTGCACACCGATTGGAGGGAATGGGTCAGACGAAAACCTGGCCCCTGTCTCGCCGGAGCTTTTGCGGTCGGGTTTTTCATCGCCAGGCGTTGGAAGTAGGCCCGCAACTCACGCAGCATTTCAGGAGACACGTATGGACGCGACACAGCAACTGCAGCAGAAGGCACGCGAGGTTCAGGAGAAGCTGGGTCCACAACTCGACGAAGCGAAGAAGAACCTGAGCGACTTCAACACCCGCTTCACCTCGTTCGTTCGCGCGCGACCGGGGGTTTGCTTGTTGGGAGCTCTCGCCTTCGGCTTCATCGTCGGTCGCATTGCCTCACGGCACTGATCGATCGAGGCCAACCTTTGCGGAGAAAAAACGGAATGAGCAAGCCCTCAGGTAATGGAACCCACGGCAAAGAGCATCGCGGCTTGGGCGAGCGCGTGGAGCACATCGGTAGCAGCGCGCAGGAGTTGCTGACCGAAGCACGCGATACCGTCAGCGACCTGAGAAAGACGCTGGATCTCACCGCTCGAATGGAGCGCCATCCGTACGCGATGCTCGCGGCGGCGGCGGCGGTGGGCTACGTGCTCGGAGGCGGACTGTTTACCTCGGCCACGGCGCGGTTGGTGCGGCTCGGCATCAAAGTTGCGGCCTTTCCTCTGATCAAAAACGAGCTGTTCAATCTCGCCGAGAGCTCGCTGTCTGGCTTCGGTGCTTCCAGCGGGTCGGAGGCGTCGGGCTCCACTGAGCCATCCTCGGAGACGGGGTCGTCGGGCGCTTAACGCGGCAAACCAATATCAAACGAAGACAAGGGAGAAGCTGATGAATCTGAAAAACTTGAAGGACTTCGACAAAGACGAGTTGCTAAGAAAAATCGGTCTGGAAACCAAGCGCAGCACCGGCGACACGATACTATCCGTGCTCGCGATTTTCGGAGTCGGTATCGTGGTGGGCGCGGGTGTCGGAATGCTGCTGGCTCCCAAAGCCGGTCGAGACTTGCGAGAGGACCTGCGACACCGGCTGCAAGGAGCAACCAATTCAATGGGCGAGACCTTCTCAGATGAAGGATTCTCCTCGGCTGATCGCCCCCGCGCCACCTGACCGACCGTCGTCCGGATGACGCCCGGTAGGGCGCGACCTTTTTCGAGCGCCGTGCATCTGGAATGCACGGCGTTCGTTTGCGGCGCTCCGCCAGCGAATCCGGTGCGGAGGTTTTCAGGTGCGAGCATGGGTCATCGCTGCGCTGCTGCTCGGTGCCATCTGGCTTGAAGCCCTGGCCGAGCGGCGATGTGACTGGAGCGGGCTCGCCGAAATGCCCCGGAATGCGCGAGGACCTGAGTCCTTGCGACCCTCTTCCAGGCTGGTGCATCTAGGCTGCGTGACCTTGTCGCCGATCTTCGCCGAGAAGCAGTGAGACTATTCCTGAGGTGAGCAGAGCCCGTCTTCGAGCCGGCCAAGCAGCTCCTCTGGAACCCGTCCTTGCGCCACGTGCTCCTCGACCACCCGAACCATCTTGGGCACCGTCATCGCCGGATAGTGAAACTCGCCGGCCAGCCCGGTGAGCTGAAAGTCCTCGCGCCGGAGCGGATCCTTCGGGCGCGGATTTTCCCGCAGCACGATGTTCGGCCCCAGATGACACAGCCCGTAGCAACCGGCGCGGTAGACCTCGCAAAGCCCGGTCATCCCACCCTTGGAAACGAGGTCGCGACAGGCGGCAAAGACTTGATCCGCGCCGCCTTCACGGCAGTTCGGACCCTTGCAGACGGCAAGGCGATAGGTCTTCACTACAGCAACGCTACGGGCTTTGCGCTTCGCTGAGAAGGGTCGTCGCCGACCTGCTGGAGACGGTTTCCGCGTGCTGGAGGGAATGGTCGTACCTACGCAGAAACGGCCAGTAGATCGCGAGTGCGAGAAGCAGGTTGGCCATCTGCAGAATCAAGGCTCGAGGGTCGCCCCCGGTGGAGAGGAACGCGCCCGCTGGAGCGGGCAGCGTCCACGGTACTTCAAGGTATGGTCGAGTCACCCAGTTGAGATGAAAAGCCAGATACGCCGAGGACGCGGAGGCGAGCGGTGCGAGAAAGAACGGAATCGCCAGTTGCGGATTGAGCACTACCGGCACCCCGAAAAGGACCGGTTCGCTGATGTTGCAGAGGGCGGGCACGATCCCCAGCCGGCCCACGGCTTTGAGCTGAGTCGAGCGGGAGCGCAGCAAGAGCAAGGCAAGCGGCAGCGCCGCGCCCGAACCTCCCTGCCATACGAACCAGAGATAGAAGTGCAGGGACGCGACATGGGGCAGCGCGATTCCCTGGCTGGCTGCCTCCATGTTCTGCAGCAGCATTGCCTCCCACAGGGGCTTCATCGTCCCCAGCGCCGCGGTGGCGTGCACCCCTACGAGCCACAGGCCGCTGTCCACCAACACCACCGCGAGCGCAGCCGGGAAGCTGCCGGTTACCCGCAGCAGCGGAAGCGCGAGCGCGGCCGCGAGGTAAACCAGATCGAATCGCAGAACATGGGTGACGACGAAAATGACCAGGATCGCAGCGAATCCAGGAATCAACGCGAGGAAGGACCGGATCACCATTTCCGGCGCGGTCTTCGGCATCCGGATGATCCAGCCGCGGCGCACAAACAGACGACCCAGCTCCACCGTGCCCAGGGCGATGAGCAGCCCGGCGAAAATACCCTGGGCGCCGAGCCGCTGGAGGGGAAGCATTGACGCCAGGGCCGGCTCCGCCGGGTTCGGCGTGGGCATTGCCGCGACGAGGTACGACGCCATCGCGATCAGACCGGAAGCCGCGGCATCCAAGTCGTATGACTTCGCCAGCGAATGCGCCGCGCTGAAGGTCACGTAGAGACTGATCATCCCCCCCAGAGCGCGATAGGGCACGAGCAGCGCGGGGCTGAAGGGAGCGACCCAGCGCTGAAGGGCCGCGGAAGGAGGTTGCGCGGCCAGAAGGAAGACCGAACCGATCAGCACCAGCGGCAGCGCACCGACGATTCCGTCCCGCACCGCGACCAGATGTCGCTGGGTCGAAAAAAATTCGCCGATCGCTTGCAACGCGCCGCGAGCGCCGGAGAGTGGGGTGCGGGACGGGTCGCCAGCGTTTCGCACCCGCCGACTCTAGCTCCGAACCTCGGGCGGGCTCCAGATTCCGGCTTTGGATTAGGTCTCGCCGATTCGAGTGTGCGGCTCGAGGGCCTGGTGCTCCGGTGCTTCGGAGCTTTCTCTGCGCTTCCACGGGTCGGAGGAATGAGAGACCGGCGGTCCGTTGAGAAGCTTGGGGATGTCGTAAACGAAGCCCTGGCGCGTGTACTCCGACGGAGCGTGGGTCGCGGTATCCATCCGGATCGCGTCCTTGGGACAGGCTTCGACGCATAGGCCGCAGACGATGCAACGCAGCTCATCGATCACGAAGGTGGTTGGAAATTTCTCGATCACCCGCGACGCAGCCGAAGAATCAGCCGGGTCGTACTCTCCCGCCTCGATGTAGATGCACTGCGCCGGACAGACGGTGGCGCACATGTAACAAGCGACGCAGCGCGGCTTTCCGTCCTCTCGAGGAACCAGTCGGTGGAGGCCGCGATACCCTGGGGGATAAGCGACGCGCTCCTCGGGGTACTGAACCGTGGTGACGAGGCTCCTTCCCTTCCGGTTGAGCACGCTCGCGTTGGTATCCCGCTGGCCAAAGAGGTTTCGCAGAAAGTGGCGGGTGGTCACTGCCAGACCACGCAAAAGCTCCGGGAGGTAGATTCGTTCCCGCACGTCCTGGCTGGGGTTGCGGCTCGCGTCGTAGGCCATGGGCGAAGCTTAGTCGTGTCCCGTGGTGGATGCACCGGTTAGCGCGGGTACGCTCGGCGAGGAACCCGCTGGGGAGTCAATCTTCGACGGGTGTCCTTCGCCTCGAACGGTCAGCGCTGCGACGATCCCGATCTCAAGCAGGCCCACCACCGCCAGCGCCCGCAGGGAGGGATCCCAAAGAACCAGGGCGCCGCTGATGAACACGTTGAGCAAGCCGAGCGGCAGGAGCATCTTCCACCCGAGCGCCTGCACCTGGTCGTACCGGAAGCGGGGGAAGGTCCAGCGAATCGCCAGCTGCAACCAGCAAAGGACGACTACCTTGATCCAGAACACGGTGCTGAGGATCACCCCGAGGATCCATGGATGATTCGCGATCAATCCCCGTCGTGCGAGCCATCCTTCCCCGATGGGCAGGTGATAGCCGCCGAAGAAAATCGCGGTGGATACTGCCGACAGCACCACCACCTCGATGAATTCGGAGATCATGAACATCCCGAACTTCATTCCCGAGTACTCGACGAAGTAGCCGATGATCTCCGAATCCCCCTCCGGCAGGTCGAAGGGAGTCCGCTTCGTTTCCGCGAAGGCCGCGGTGAAGAAGAGCACGAAGCCCACCGGCTGCAGGAAAATGCCCCAGGCCGGGAGCCCCAAATCGAAACGCGGGGAGAATAGCCAGAGGTAGCGCGCCTGACCGTCGATCAGCTCGGGAAGTTGCACGGTGGAGAAGGCGACCATCATCCCCACCAGGGAGAGTCCGAGCGCCACCTCGTAGCTGATCATCTGGGACGCGGCTCGGACCCCGCCGAGGAGCGCAAGCTTGTTGTTCGACGACCAGCCGGCCAGAGACGTGCCATAGACCGCCAGCGAGGCGATCGCGAACAGGAAAAGCACGCCGAAGTCGGGGGTGGCGATCACCATCGGGACTACGCGGTCGAGGACGCGGACCGAGGGTCCCACCGGGACGATGGCGAACAGAGCGAAGACCGGTCCGAAGGCGAGGATCGGAGCGAGATTGAAGAGGAAGCCGTTGGCCGCCTTGGGGACGAAGTCCTCCTTGAAGAGCATCTTCAGCGCGTCCGCGGCGAGATGGGGGACGCCCATGAGAGCGGAATCCCTCAGAATCGGCAGGTCGATTCGCGCCCGATTCGGGCCAATGCGATCCTGCATCATCGCGCTCCACTTTCGCTCGGCGATCGTGAGCAGTGAGGCAATGACCATCACGAACACGAGCATCAGGATGACGATCTGAACCAAACGACCTGCGCTCGGAAGCAGGGCGGCAAGAAAGTAGGCCACCCCCATCAAGGATGCGATTGCGCCCAGGATGAACAGCATCGCGCCAACGATGGTGAGAGGGCGGGCCACTTCAGATCCCCCTGACCCGGGGAACTCCCCACTCGCGGTATCCCGGCGGTCGTCCGTCTGCGCCGGCGGGCGCCGGGCTTAAGCCGGGAACGGGCTGTGCCGGTGGAGCCGCCTTGTCCCAGTCGAAGGTGGAGAGCTCTTTGACTTCCACCGCCAGCTTTCGGAAGACCTCGCGGGCCGAGCCATGGGTGTCGGTCAAGCCCAGCTCCCGGGAAAGGTGCGAGGCCCAGGCCCAGTGCGGCTGGCTCTCGCCAATCGGCGGATATGCGGGCCGGAATCGCTGAATGATCCGGTCGACATTGGCGAAGCTGCCCTCGTCCTCCACGTGCGTGCACGCCGGCAGCAGCACGTCCGCGAGCGCAGTGAGCGGCCCGTGATTCGTTGCCTGCGCTACCAGGAGCTCGGCCTCTTTCAAGGCGTCGGTCAGGGACAGGACGTCGTTCGGGACCTCGGCTCCAATCGCGTACAGCGCGTGGAGAGAGCCATTCTTGAGCCCCTCGAGGAGCGCGGAAAACGGCTGGAGCTTGAGGCCCAGGCCCTCGGCGATCCAGGTGAGCCCGGTCCGATTTGGATTCTTGTCCGCCGTCATCAGCAGTTGATCGGCTTCCCCTTCTGGCCGACCCCCGACGTAGACCACCTTGGCGCCCAGCGCATCCCGGGCGAAGGCCAGACAGGCGAGCAGATCCTCATTGGAGGCGACCGGTGAAGCGAGCACCGCCAACTCGGGTCGCTGGAAGAAGGCCTTGAGCTTCCGCGCGGCGAAAGCGAGGGCCTCGGCGCGGGTCGCTTCTCGCGAATCGCTGCCCTTCCCCAGCTGCGGCGTGACGACGCGCTCCTTGTTCACGTATTTGTAGGAGAGCCGCCCCTGATCGCACATCCAGCTCTTGTTGACCTGCTCGTTCTCGCGAGGGCGGTATCGGTGGGTCTCCTCGCCGAAGAAATCGACGAAGATGCTGCAACCGCGCGAGCAGCCGGTGCAGATGCTGGGCGCTTCCGACAAAAACCACGCGCGGGCCCGAAATCTGAAGTCCCGATTGAGCAGAGCGCCGACCGGGCAGATGTCCACCGTGTTCCCGGAGTAATTGGAATCGAGCGCGCTGCCGGGAAAGACGTCGATCCGCTCGGCGGAGCCCCGGCCGAACATCCCCAGCTGCGGCTCCTGCGGGACCTCGCTCATGAACCGGACGCAGCGCGTGCAGAGGATGCACCGCTCCTGGTCCAGGACCACCATCGGGCCGAGGACCCTCCGCTTCTCTTTGAGGATCTTCGGTCCGCCCGCCCGCGCAGGCATGAAGTCGTAGCGGGCGTAATAGTCTTGGAGTTTGCATTCGCCCGCCTGATCGCAGATCGCGCAATCCACCGGGTGATTGAGCAGGATGAACTCGAGAACCGAGCGCTGGCTGTCCTTCACCACGCCGGTATTCGTCTTCACCGCCAGACCTTCGCTCAGAGGCGTCTGACAGGCGGGAACGAGCTTGGGGCTCGAGGAGACCTCGACCAGGCACATCCGGCAGTTCGCGGCGATCGAAAGCCGCGGGTGGTAGCAGTAGTAGGGAATGTCCGCGCCCGCCTGTCGGGCGGCCTCGATCATGTTTGTCCCGGGCCGGGCAACGACTTCCTTGCCGTCGACGGTGCAGGTCACAAAGCCGGGGTTTTTCGGGGGTGCCTTCTGCGGTCCCGCCGGGGACGGTGGCTTGACACCCGTGGACCCCGGCGCGTTGGTCGGCGCCCCCGAAACGGGCTTGCCTTGACCCTCCAACGTTCCCTTGCCGTCTTTCTCGCTCACTGCTCGACCTCGCCGCCGATCATATTGATGGTGTCAAACGTAGGGATCAGGTCTCCCAGGAGTCGGCCCTCCACCATTCGCGAGATGCCGGACAGAATGGCGAAGCCGGGCGCCCGAACGTGAACCTTGTACGGCCGTCCACTGCCATCGCTCACCAGGTACCATCCAAGCTCTCCATTGGCCGCCTCGGTGGAATCATAGATCTCGCCGGCAGGCACCTGGATTCCCTCCATGATCAACTTGAAGTGCGCCATCACCCCTTCGATCGTCCCGTAGACCTCGGGTTTGGGCGGCAGCGAAATACGCCAGTCATCCACAATCACCGGGCCCGGTTTGATCAGCTCGATTGCCTGACGCACGATCCGATTCGATTGTTTGATTTCCTCGACACGCATCAGGTAGCGATCGAAATTGTCGCCGTTGCGTGCAATGGGCACATCGAACTTGATCCGGTCATAGATCCAATAGGGCTTGGTCTTGCGAACATCGTAGTTGATCCCACAAGCGCGAAGGCATGGCCCGGTAAAACCGAAGTCGAGCGCATCCTGCGCGGTAATCACTCCTGTCCCCTTCATCCGATCGACAAAGATCCGATTGTTGGTGAGCAGAGTGTCGACCTCGGCCGCCAGCACTTCAACCTTCTCCAGCGTCTTGAGCACAGACTCGAGCCAGCCCGCGGGCAGGTCCCGATTGAGGCCTCCGACCCGGCCGAAAGTAGTTGTCAACCGGGCTCCGGTGAGCTCCGTGACCCGGTCCACGAGCAACTCGCGGGCCTCGATGCAGTAGAGGAACGCCGACATTCCGCCAAGCTCCAGCCCGATCGCTCCTACGCAGGTGAGGTGATCAGAAATCCGGTGGAGCTCCGAGCCGATCGTCCGGATGAACTGGGCGCGCTCGGGAATCTCAAGACCGATCAGCTTTTCGACGGCGTTGAGGAAACCAAAGTTGTTCATCAGCGCCGAGACGTAGTTGAGCCGGTCGGTGTAGGGCAGGCACTGAGTCCAGGTCACGTTCTCGCAGCTTTTTTGGAATCCACGGTGCAGGAATCCGATTTCCGGATCCGCTCGGGCGATGGTCTCGCCGTCCAGCTCGACCTTCATCCTCACCGTGCCATGCATCGCCGGGTGCGAGGGCCCCAGGTTGAGCTCCATCCGCTTGGTCGGAAGGTGCGCTTCCAGTTCCGAGTCTGCGGGGATCAGCTGCGCATCGGCAGGGCCCTTGGAAGGAGTCGAAGGTTTCGCCATGGTGGTTGGAGGTTCGAAGTAACGGCTCAAGGGCGGTTGGTGCCCGGGCCCCGGAAGATGTCCTGAATGGGACGCTCGGGAACCAACGGTTGCCTTTGTCGAAGTGGATAGTCCTTCCGCAGCGGATGACCTCGGAACTCCTCGTACATCAAGATCCGGCGAAGATCCGGGTGACCCCGGAAGCGGATTCCATAGAAGTCCCAAACGAAACGCTCGAACCAGTTGGCGCCCTGGTACACCGAGCTGATCGAGGGGAGCTCGGGATTGTCTTCCGAGACGCGGCACTTGAGGCGGACGTGCTCCCCCCGCTTGAGGCTGTAAAGGAAGTAGACGACCTCGAACCTGGGCTCTCGCTCCGGCAGCATCAGGCGGTCGACGGCGTCGATGGAGAGGAAGAGCTTGAAGTCGAGCTCCGGGTTGTCCTTCAGCTCACTGGCGACGTTTCGAATCGCTTCGGCGTCGACGATTCCCCACTCCCCGCCGCTCCGGTCGACGTAGCGGTCGAGCAGCGCTCGCGGAAACGTTGTTGCCACCTTGTCCAGCGCGAACGTACTCAAAGGGATTCCCTGATAGGAGCTCGAGACCTTATAAGTATCGAAGTAGCCTCAGTCAACGCGAGATAGGTCTTTCGGACTTGATCTGGAACGGTGGTTCGACAAAGTCTTGGCCGGTACCAACCCGGCGGGAAGCTGAACTGGAGGAGAAACCATGAAGGCAGTTCGCGTGCATGCTCCCGGTGGTCCGGAGGCGATGCGCTACGAGGACATTCCCCAGCCGACGCCAAAAGAGGGCGAGGCCCTCGTCAAAATCGAGGCGGCGGGCTTGAACTTCATCGACGTGTATTACCGCGCCGGGCACTACAAGGCGCCGATGCCCCTGACGCTGGGGGTAGAAGGAAGCGGAACGGTGGCCGCGATCGGTTCTGCGGTGAAGGATGTCAAGGTCGGCGACAAGGTGGCCTATACCGGCGTCCTGGGTTCTTACGCGGAGTATGCCGCGGTTCCGGCGGAGCGGCTGGTGGTGCTTCCCAGCGGCACCAGCACTCGCCAAGGAGCGGCGGCGATGCTCCAGGGAATGACCGCCCACTACCTGACAACGTCCACCTACCCCTTGAAGGCGGGGGACACCTGCCTCATCCAGGCCGCCGCGGGCGGAGTGGGTTTGTTGCTTTGCCAGATCGCGAAGCTTCGAGGCGCCCGTGTCTTCGGAACCGTCTCCACGGAGGAAAAGGCAAAGCTCGCCCGGGATGCGGGCGCCGATGAGGTGATCCTCTACACGCGAGAGGATTTCGAAGCCGGGGTCAAAAAGCTCACCGGTGGAAAGGGCGTTCAGGTTGTGTACGAGTCGGTGGGCGAGGCTACCTTCGAGAAAAGCCTCAATTGCCTGGCGGTTCGCGGAATGTTGGCCCTCTTCGGTCAATCCAGTGGGCCGGTGAAGCCGGTCGACCCGCAGATCCTCAACCAGAAGGGCTCGCTATTCCTCACCCGGCCGAGCCTGGGTCACCACATCGTAACGAAGGCGGAGTTGGCACAGCGATCGAGCGAGGTGCTGGGCTGGGTGGCGCAGGGTCGGTTGAAGCTTCGCATCGGCGCCGAGTTTGCGCTCAAGGATGCAGCCGAGGCACATCGCGCGCTCGAGGGTCGGAAGACAACCGGAAAAGTTCTCCTCAACCCCTAGGAGTCACGTGGAAAGCTCGCCGCCGAGTCTTCAAGAGCAGTATGCCCCGCAGAACATCTGCTTCGGTTGCGGACCTGCGAATGCGAGCGGATTGCGCATCCGGAGCATGCTTTCCGGGGACGAGCTCGTCGCCGATTGGAAACCCGAGCCTCATCATGCGGCGTTCCCAGGCGTTCTCAACGGTGGAATCATCGGCGCGCTGCTGGACTGTCACTGCAACTGGACCGCGACCATCTTTCTGATGAAGAGCTCGGAAGCCGCCCATCCGCCCTGCACGGTGACCGCGGATTACGCGATCAAACTACACCGCCCAACCCCGATGGATTCCGTTTTGCGCCTGCGCGCCCGACCGCTGTCGATCGAAGGCGACCGGGCGGTGATCGAGGGTACGCTCGAGGCCAACGGGAAGGTGTGCGCCAGCTGCCGGGGAACCTTCGTCGCCGTCAAGCCGGGTCACCCCGCCTATCACCGGTGGTGACCCGACCCTACTTGTTCATCCCCTCCACCAGATCGCGTCGACCTGGAGGGAGTACCGGCGCCCTTTCCAAGGGGCGATGCAGCTGGCGCGAAATCTTGTCCTGGAGCAGCACCAGGGCGTCGAGCACCTGTTCCGGACGCGGAGGACAGCCGGGAACATAAACGTCCACCGGAATGATCCGGTCGATGCCCTGAAGCACGGCGTAATTGTCGTAGAAACCGCCGGAAGAGGCGCAGACGCCAAACGCCATCACCCACTTGGGTTCCACCATCTGCTCGTAGACCCGCTTGAGGATCGGACCCTGCTTCATGTTGACCGTGCCGATCACCATCAAGAGGTCGGCTTGCCGAGGTGAAAAGCGCGGAAACTCCGCCCCGAAGCGGGCGATGTCATAGCGGCTCGCCGCCACGGACATGTATTCCATCCCGCAGCAGGCCGTCGCATAGGGATAGGTGAATAGGGAGTACTTGCGCGCCCAGCCCAAGCCCTTGGAAACCTGCTTCTGTAGCCAACCGATCGCCTCTTCCTTGCGGCTCGTCAGCGCCGGCGCAAAATCCACATCCGCCATTCACGTCTCCCAGTTCAAAGCACCCTTTTTCCAGATATAGATAAGCCCCACCATCAGCGTAGCCGCGAAAACCATCATTTCGGCGTAGCCGAACCACCCGAGCGCTTTGAAGTTCACTGCCCAGGGATAGAGGAAGACGGTTTCCACGTCGAAGACGATGAAGAGCAGCGCCACCACATAGAACTTCACCGCGAAGCGCTCGCGCGCCGAGCCGGTCGATTCAGACCCGCATTCGAAAGGCTCGCTTTTGATCTGGCTTGGTCGCTTAGGTCCCAGGACAGTAGCCAGCGTCGAGATCACAATTGGCAGCAGCGCGGCCAAAGCGAGCACCAGCCCGAGCGGCGCGTATCCATCAAGCGGAGAGTTCATCGAAGGGCAACATAAAGACCGAGGTTCCAACTGTCAAAGCACAAGCGAATGCAACTTTCGGGAAACATTAGCGAAAGCTTAGAGAATTGCCTCGAGAGCGCGTGGTGTGCGATGGCCAGTTGCGACTAGACTTGCTGGCCGGAGCGGAACGGATGGCAATCTTACGTCCCGTCGCTCAGTGGCGCGGCTTGACATGGGATAGCAGTTCTTGCATGGACTTGGTGCGTCGTCGGGCGATGACGCAAACGAGGTGACTTAAGTGCAGTTTGACTTCGCGATGGTACTGGTGTTCGTGGTGTCCGCGGTCGGCTTCGCGCTGACAAACCTCTTGGTCGGCGCACTGCTTCGGCCCCGGTTTCCCAGCGCCGAAAAGGAGATGATCTACGAGTGCGGGGAAACGCCGATTGGAGGCGCCTGGTTCAACTTCAATCCCCGCTTCTACATCATCGCCCTGGTGTTCGTCATATTCGAGGTCGAGATCGCCCTCACCATCCCGGTCGCCCTGGTGTTCCGCGATTGGGTCTTCAGCGGAGTCGGCATGGTCGCGCTGGTTGAAATCGTCGCCTTCGTCGCGATTCTTTTGACCGGTTTGATCTGGATCTGGGTTCGCAAGGACCTCGAGTGGCTCAAGCAGATAGAGCAGGTAGACGGAGCACCGGTTAACCGTTGAAGAGGAACGGCAGGGTGCTAAAAGGAGCTAGACCGTGGCGGAAAGTGATCTCAAAGGATATTCGCATGACCCGGGAGCCTCGACCGCCCTGGTGACCACCAGCACCAGCGTGCTCGAGAATCTGATCAACTGGTCGCGGCGTTCATCGATGTTCTATTTGCTGTTCGGCCTTGCCTGTTGCGGGATCGAGCTGATGCAGACCGGCGGTCCCCGCGCGGACCTGGATCGGTTCGGATCGGTACCTCGGGCGACCCCTCGTCAGAGCGACTTGATGATCGTGGCGGGCACGCTGACCTACAAGATGGCGATTCGCTGCAAGCTGCTTTACCAGCAGATGGCCGAGCCGAAATACGTTATCTCGATGGGCTCCTGCGCAAACTGCGGTGGGCTGTTCCAACTCAGCTACTCGGTGGTCAAAGGGGTGGACAAGATCATTCCAGTCGACGTCTATGTTCCTGGCTGTCCTCCCCGTCCGGAAGCGTTGACCGAAGGCTTTCTGCGCGTGCAGGAGTTGATCAAGCGAGAGAAGCAGAAGAACAAGTTCCGTCCGAAGAGAGACAGCGGCGAAACCGGCGCCGGTTACGATGTTCCAGAAGTCGTCTAGCCGCGGGGCATCCTCCATTCCTCGCCGGACCAGCGCGATCCCACCATGACCGCCTTAAGCTTCGAGCAGGTTCATCAAAAACTCGGCGCCCGATTCGGCGACGCGATCGGTCCGATCCAGCCCGCGAAGAAGGACGCATTCTGCACCTTCGCGCCGGCGCGCCTGCTGGAGATCTGCCGCTCTCTCAAGAGCGAGCCGGACCTCTGGTTCGACTTCCTGGAAGACCTCACCGCGACCGATCATCCGAAGCAGAACCTGATCAAAGTCGTCTATCACTTCTACAGTTACCGGCACCGACACCTGTTCATCGCCAAGGTCGAAGTGAATCGCCAGGACCCCGAATTGGACACCGTCGAGTCGGTGTGGAAGGCGGCGAACTGGATGGAACGCGAGGTGTTCGACCTGTTCGGCGTTCGCTTCAAGGGACACAGCGACCTACGCCGCGTCTTGTTGCCGGACGACTGGATCGGTTCGCCCTTGCGCAAGGACTACAGCGAAGCGGGCGGATACCGGGACATCTCGAACGTGCGGGACAATCCGTTGGATCTCTACCTGACCATGGACCGGCAGCTCAAAGCGGAGCTGGTGACGCCTGAGCTCCCGGCGGACGGGAAAACCCCCGCGGCTGAAAAAGCGCCGGCGAAATCGGGAGCATAGACCATGGCCCTTGACCAGCTGGTGATGACCAAGTTCGGAGAAGGCGCTGGCGAGGAGATGATCCTCAACATGGGGCCGCAGCACCCTTCCACGCACGGAGTGATCAACTTCGTCGTCCATGCCGATGGAGAGGTGATGCACAAGGCCGTCCCGCAGGTCGGCTACCTCCATCGGGCGATTGAGAAGATCGGAGAAATGGTCACCTATCCCGGTTTCATGCCGTACACGGACCGGATCGATTACCTCGCCGCGATGTTCGCCAACGAGGGTTATGCACTGGCGGTCGAGAAACTGCTCGGAGTCGAGGTGCCGCCGCAGGCGCAGTACCTGCGAGCGATCTCCTGCGAGCTCAACCGGATCGCGTCCCACCTGATCTCCCTGGGTTCGATGGCGATGGACATCGGCGCGGTGACGCCCTTCCCCTACGCGCTGCGCGAACGCGAGAGCATCAACGATCTCCTGGAAGCGCTTTGCGGCGCCCGGCTGACCTACAACTATCACCGCATCGGTGGCGTCGCCTTTGGCATGGCGGACGACTGGGCGCCCCTGTGCCGCAAATGGCTGGATCACTTCGATCGCATTCTCGACGAGTGGGACCGGCTGATCTCCTTCAGCGAAATCTTCGTCGAGCGGCTGACCGGACTGGCGGTGATTCCCGTGGAAATGGCGATCGACTACGGCCTGGTGGGCCCGAATCTGCGCGCTTCCGGATTTGAATACGATCTGCGCAAAGCCCACCCCTACGGTGCCTATCCGGACTTCGATTTCAAGATCCCGATCGGCAAGGCGTACGCGGGCGCCCACCGGGGGGGGAAGGTCGGGGACTGTTTCGACCGTTTCTACGTGCGGGTGCTCGAGTGCCGCGAATCGGTGGCGATCGTCCGCCAGGCGCTGGACAAGTTTCCCGCGGGCGAGTTCATGGCGAAGGTGCCCAGAAAAATCAAACCCGAGGCGGGCGAGGCCCAGAGCCGCATCGAATCCGCGCGCGGGGAGATGGCCTACTACGTGGTGTCCGACGGCGGAGAGCGCGCCTATCGGGTCCGCGCTCGAACCGGCTCGTTCCTCGCGATGGGAATCATCGAGGAGCTGTCCAAGGGTCTGATGATCGCAGATCTCGTCGCGTTGATCGCATCCCTCGACGTGGTTGCTCCGGAGATTGACCGCTAAGCCTTCATGAAAGACCTGATCGACAGAATCATCCTTCACCAGCTCGGCCACGATCCACAAACGTGGCCGATGACGCAAGGCCTCTACCTGGTTGCGATGATGGTGGTCGGTGGCGCGCTGACGACGTTCGGGGCCATCTTCGCCGGTCTATTGTCGTGGTGGGAACGCCGCGTCGCCGCCCGCATCCAGTCCCGCGTCGGGCCCAACCGCGTCGGTCCCCAGGGGATATTCCAGTTCGCCGCCGATGCACTGAAGCTGATCTTGAAAGAGGACCTGATCCCAGCCGATTCGGACCACATCCTCTTCAGAATCGCCCCCTACTTCGTGATGACCGGGTTCGTCCTCACCTTCGTGGTGCTGCCTTTCGGCTATCGCCTGTCTCCCACCAACATGAACGTGGGTCTTTTCTACGTCGTCTCGATCACCGCGCTGGTGGTGGTCGGCATCCTCGTTTCGGGTTGGGCCTCGAATTCGAAGTGGTCTCTCTTCGGGGGGATTCGCGCCGCGGCGCAGGTGGTGAGCTACGAAATCCCGGCGGGTATGGCGATCATGGTGCCGATCCTCATGTCCGGGTCGCTCAACATGCACGACATCATCCGGGCGCAGGGTGGCGCGCCCTGGGACTGGTTCATGTTCCAGACCCCTTGGGGTTACGCGGCCTTCTTCATCCTCTTCGTCGCGATGCTGGCGGAAGGCAACCGCACCCCGTTCGACCTGCCCGAGGCGGAATCGGAGATCGTCGCGGGCTACAACACCGAGTACTCCGGGATGAGGTTCGGCTACTTCTTCCTCGCCGAGTGGGGCAACCTCTGGGTGATGAGCGCGGTGCTCAGCACGCTGTTCCTGGGCGGCTGGCAGGTCCCGTTCGTCTCGATGGCCAGGCTCACTTCGTGGGAGGCGGCGGGACACGTCCCGCTTTGGTTCTACCTTGCCTCGGTCGTGATCTTCGTCACCAAGGTGCTGGTGCTGATCAACATCATCGTCTGGATCCGGTGGACCTTCCCGCGCATCCGCGTGGACCAGATGATGAATCTCTGTTGGAAGTACCTGGTGCCCATCGGGCTGGGTCTGGTGATCCTCGCCGCGACGACCGAGCTGCTCTCTTTCAAATGGTTCGGCGAAGCCGCCAAGGGGCAAGCCGCGGTGGGATCGATTCGAGACACGCTGCATTTCGCGTTCTTCCTGATCGCCGGGTTGGTTCCATTGGCCACCTTCGCCCTCAAGACGCGACGCAACATCTATCTGGCCGGCGACCGCGTCGACCTGACCAATTGGTAGCGCACGGAGAACACTGATCTATGCCGGTCACCCAGTACATTGGAAACATCACCGACACGGTGAAAAGCGCCTGGGAGGGCATGAGCGTCACCCTATCCTATATGTTTCGCCGCCCGATGACGGTTCAGTATGCCGGCCCGGAGGCGGCGGCGACCCTGAGCGTCCCCCGCGTTCAGCACACGCTGCCTTCCCGATATCGGGGCTTTCTCGAAGTCGACATGGCCACCTGCACCGCCTGCCAGGCGTGCGAGCGCGCCTGCCCGATCAACGTGATCGCGATCGAGATCGAAAAGGATCCGGCCAACCCGAAAAGCCGGGTGATGACCCGATTCGACATCGACGAGGCGAAGTGCATGTTTTGCGGCCTGTGCGTCGAGCCTTGTCCCACCGGTGCGATCCAGCACACCCGGGAGTTCGAGGGCTCGCAGCGGAGCCTGCACAACATGGTGCTCCGCTTTGTCGATCCGGCCAAACCCGCCGTCCCCTACAAGCCTCCCAAGGGGGCCACCGCCTACCCGCGAGTCATGCTCGGGGATGTGACGCGGGCGCTGGTCAAGAAGTGGGACAGTCCTCCGCCGTCGTTTCCGATTGCAGGCGCGGTCGCTCCGGCAAAGAAAAAGGACACCGCCTCTTCCGCCGCCGCCGCGCTCGAGCTGGCGAAGAAGGCAATCGGCGCCGACAAGGTCAAGCTCGCCGTGGTCCTGGAAGAAGCCCAGGCCGGGACCGATTGCGGCGCCTGTACCTATCCCACCTGCCGCGAGTACTCCGAGGCAATCGCCTCGGGCGGGGAGCAGCGGTTGAATCTGTGCGAGCCGGGCGGCGCCGAGTCGGCGCGCGCGACCGAAATCATCATGGAATCATGGAAGACGGGGAAGGTCGCCGCTCCCGCGCCTTCCGATGGAGCGCCAGTGGCACCTCCGCCGGCCGCCGCCGAAAAACAAGCCTGAAGTCTGCCTTCCCAAATCGGCCAGATTCAGTTAAACGCGTGTTTCTCGGCGGTCGCCCGCACCTCTGATGGTTCGGGCAATTTCGCGTCCGGATCTCGCGACCCTCCGAGAGGAAGCACGAGTGGCTCAAACATCGCAGAACCCATCGCGCCATGCCGAGGTCCTTTTGGGAGTGGTGCTCCTCGTCGTGGTGGTGGCCTTCGTTTTCTGGATGTTCGCGACCCAGGTGTTGCCAGGTCTGGCTCCGGTCGCCGCGCAGGGGGCGGGGCTGGCAAAGCCCTCGGACCTGCTTTTCTATCTCATCGCGGCAATCGCGATCGTCGCCGGTGGGGGAGTCGCGTTCAGTCGGAGCATCATCTACGCCGCGCTGTCGCTCCTCGCGGCGCTGCTCGCGATCGGCGCTCTGTTCATCTTCCTCAATGCCGACTATGTCGCGGTGAGCCAACTGCTCGTCTACGTCGGCGGGGTGCTCGTCCTGATCTTGTTCGCGGTGATGCTCACGAGCAAGATCGGCGACAAGTCGCATACCAATCCTTCGACCGGCATCATCCCCGGGATCGGTCTGACCGTCGCTTTGATCGCGGTGCTGGGGTACGTCGCCGCCAAGTCGCCCTGGATCTCCAAGCCCAACGCGCTCAGCCCTGCCCAAACGGCTCGAACGATCGGCGACCTCTTCTTGAAAGAGTACCTCCTTCCGTTTGAAGTGGCCTCGCTGGTGCTCCTGGCCACGCTGATTGGAGCAGTGGTGATCGCCCGTAAAGAGATGAAGGAGTAAAGCGTGCTGGCACCCGGGTTACCGCATTTCCTCATTGTCGGAGCAGTGCTGTTCGCGTTGGGCACGTACACGGTGATCACCCGGACCAATGCGGTGGGGATTCTCCTCGGCGTCGAGCTGATCCTCAATGCAGCGAACGTGAACTTCGTCGCCTTCCAGCGATTCAACCCCTCGCCGTTGATGACCGGGCAGATGTTCAGCCTGTTCGTCATCGTCCTCGCGGCAGCCGAGGCGGCGGTGGCGCTGGCCATTGTGCTTGCGATCTTCATGACCGTGAAGACGATCGACGTCACCCAGTCGAGCACCCTGAAGGACTAAGGAATGGAGATGCTTTTCCAATTGAGGGAGCTCGTCCTCCTCGCTGCGCAGCACGGAGCCGAAGCGGCCAGCGGGGGCGCCGCCCACGGCGCCGAGCTGGGCCCGCAGAAGATCGTCACCGTCAGCTATCTCTGGCTGATTCCGTTCTTTCCGTTGCTGGGCAGCGCGATCAATGCTTTCGCCGGGCACTGGATCCAACGCCGGTTCGGCAAGAAATACACGTCGTACATCGCGGTCGGCGCGATGGTCCTCGCCTTCGCCGTCGCGGGGGTCGCCTGGTTCCAGATGATCAACCTTCCGGTCTCCGACCGGTACATGGTGAACTTTCTCTGGAACATGTTCACCGCGGGCGATGTCCAGGTGAACCTCTCGTTCGCCCTCGATCCGCTCTCGATGATGATGACCCTGATCATCACCTTCATCGGAACGCTGATCCACATCTACTCGATCGGGTACATGGCGGATGACCCGGCTTACTGGCGATTCTTCTGCTACCTGAACCTGTTCGTCTTCTCGATGCTCCTGCTGGTGATGGGGGACAACTTCGCGTTGATGTTCTTCGGTTGGGAGGGCGTGGGCCTTTGCAGTTATCTGCTGATCGGTTTCTGGTACGAAGACATCGAAAAAGCCAAAGCAGCGGTGAAGGCGTTCGTGACGAACCGGGTTGGCGATTTCGGATTCGTGCTTGGACTCTTTCTGCTCTTTTGGGCCCTGGGCGGAAGCTGGGTGGAGAGCAAGGGCGGCATTCCCCCCCGTGAGTCGCGCTGGGCGATGTCCGATCCAAGCTACAAGCCTCAGGAAGCGTCCGGAACCGTCTATCAAGAGGACTGGAGCCTTTCAGCAACGAAGCCCGCCACCACCTGGGAGAATTACCTGCGAGATCCAGGCTCCGCGGCATCCAAGGACGGCATCCGGGTCGGTCCGACGCTGACGTTCCGGGAGCTACGGGACCAGGTCGCGGTGGATGCCACCGGGATGCGCAAACGCCTCACCGGGATGACCTTCTTTGGAATTCCCTTGCTCGCGCTGGTGGGAATTCTCCTCTTCGTCGGCGCCACGGCGAAGTCGGCGCAGATTCCCCTCTACGTCTGGCTGCCCGATGCGATGGCTGGTCCCACTCCAGTCTCCGCGCTGATTCACGCGGCGACGATGGTGACCGCCGGCGTGTACATGGTCGCGCGCCTCAACTTCCTCTTCGCTCTTTCGACCACGGCGATGACGGTGATTGCGCTCACCGGTGCCGCCACCGCGATGTTCGCGGCGACGATCGGCTTCGTCCAGAACGACATCAAGAAGGTGCTGGCCTATTCAACGGTCTCGCAACTCGGCTTCATGTTCATCGGGGTCGGGGTCGGCGCCTACTGGGCGGGCGTCTACCATCTGCTCACCCACGCCTTTTTCAAGGCCTGCCTCTTCCTCGGTTCCGGTTCCGTCATCCTCGGCTGCCACCACGAGCAGGACATGCGGAAGATGGGCGGCCTCAAGCAGTTCATGCCGATCACCGCGAAGACCTACTGGTACGCCTGCATCGCGATCGCCGGTTTCCCGATTGCAAACGGTTTTTTTTCGAAGGACGAGATCCTCTGGAAGGCGTTCGATTCAGGTTCGAACATGCTCGATCCGTCGATCGGCAAGCTGATCTGGGTGATCGGCTGGCTGACTGCGTGCGGGACGAGCTTCTACATGTGGCGCAGCTACTACATGACGTTTAGTGGGGAATATCGCGGAGCGCAGGGCGACGCGCATCATGGAGCCCAGCCGCTGCAGCCGGCGTTGGTGACCGGCTCGCTCGCCGCACCACCGACGGCGGACGCGCACGGAGTGGTCGCCCATTCTCCAGTTGGCCGCGACATGACGCATCCCGATTCTGGACCCGATCCTCACGCGCTGGGAGTTGCCGGGCATCCGGATCATCCCGATCACAAGGCAGGTGGCGGCCACGGCCATGGTGGAATGCCTCACGAGTCGCCTAAGACGATGACCTATGTCCTGGCGACCCTGGCGATCGGTTGTTTCGTCACTATTGGTTTAGGGTTCTGGGCTCCGCTCGGGCACCTGTGGCACATCGAGTGGATGCAGGAGCCGCTGCTCGAGCGTTGGCTCAGCCCGGCCTTCGCCCCTTCTCGCGAGCTCATCGAGTCCCGCTCAGCCAACTCGGGACCCTTCTGGGAATGGCTGCTGATGTTTGCGTCGGTCGCGGTTGCCTTCGCCGGGTGGCTCGTGGCCCGGGCTTTCTACAAGGACGCCCAGAGCACGGTTCCGGAGAAGATCGCCGCCGCCTTCCCACGCCTGCACCGCCTCGTCTTCAACAAGTACTACGTCGATGAGATCTACCAGGCGACCGTGCTGCGCGGGACGGGCGTTCTGGCCAGAGCGCTGGCGGTCTTCGACAACGTGGTGATCGACGGCATCGTCAACGGCGTCGCGAAGGTCGGTCTTTTCGTCGCCAACATCGAAGGGGCGATCGACAAGTACCTCGTCGATGGCGCGGTGAACTTCGTCGCCGACTCGGTGGTTCATCTGGGGAGCCGGATGCGCCGTCTGCAGACTGGGAGAATCCAGCACTACCTCTATGCCGCGGTGCTGGGAGTGCTCGTGGTGATCGGCATCAACTTCTTGATTCACTAGGCCTCAAGGGAAGACATGAACCTACTGAGCCTCATCATCTTTGCCCCCATCGTCGGGGTTTTGGCGATCGGAGCTTCTCTCGCAGTTCCCCTGGCCAAGCCGGCGCGCGATCAGTTCTGCCGCTGGGTGGCGCTGATCAGCTCGGGCGTGGCCTTCGTTCTGGGATTGTATCTCTGGGTCGTCTACGACGGCAGCACCGCCGGGAAGATCCAGTTCATCGAACGCTTCAACTGGATCCCCAGTTTGCACATCGAGTACTTCGTCGGCGTGGACGGGATCAGCGTCTCGATGGTCATCCTCTCCACCCTGATCTCCTTCATCGCCACGATTGCATCGATGCCGTGGTGGCGCGGGAAGGACGAGCACGACGATCCCGAGCACCCCCATTTCTCGGTGGTGAAGGTGCCGGGCTACATGACGATGCTTTTGATTTTGCAGACCGGAATGTCGGGCACCTTCGCGGCGCTGGACATGTTCCTCTTCTTCGTCTTCTGGGAAGTGATGTTGCTGCCGATGTACTTCCTGATCGGGATCTGGGGCGGTCCGCGAAAGGAGTACGCGGCAATCAAGTTCTTCCTCTTCACCCTGGCCGGGTCCGTTCTCTTGCTGCTGGCGATCATCGCCCTGTACTACCGGACCGGGGATCAGGCACTGCTGCAGCGGCTCGCCAACGTGAATCCGGAGGCGTTCCGACGACTCGTCTCCGCGGGCACGCTGGTGATGGATCCAAAGACTCACGCCTGGGCATATCCGCTGGCCGATGGGACCCTCGGCAGCAACACCTTCAACATGCTGACGATCGCCAAGCTGGGTCAGGCCGGGCTTTTCGACCTCGTCGGCCCGTTCCTCGCCGGCATTCCCTTCGCCAAGATGATTTGGGCGTTCATGTTCATCGCCTTCGCGGTGAAAGTACCGATGGTGCCGCTGCACACCTGGCTACCCGATGCGCACGTCGAAGCGCCGACGCCGATCTCGGTGATCCTGGCGGGCATCCTGCTCAAGATGGGCATCTACGGAATGCTGCGGATGAACTGGGCGATGCTTCCAGCCGCCACGGCTTCGTTCGCGCCTGCGGTCTCGATGTTCGGCGTGATCAACATCGTCTACGCGGCGATGGTTTGTCTGGCGCAGCGCGATTTGAAGAAGCTGATCGCCTACTCCTCCGTTTCGCACATGGGCTTCAGCCTGCTCGGAATGGCCTCGATGACCGAATCCGGGATGGCAGGCGCGGTGCTCAACCTGTTTACCCACGGAATCATCAGTCCGATGCTCTTCCTCATCGTCGGGGTGATCTACGACCGCGCCCACCACCGGGAGATCGAGGGGTTTGGTGGGATCGCCAAGGTCGTTCCCGAGTACACCGCGCTGATGGGCCTGGCGTTCTTTGCATCGCTCGGGCTGCCCGGGTTGGCGGGTTTTGTCTCCGAGTTCCTGGTGCTCAACGGGGCCTTCGCCCATCTGCCCTGGCACACCGCGTTCGCTGCGGTCTCGGTGGTGATCACCGCGGCGTACTATCTGTGGACGATCCAGCGCATCTTTCTTGGCACGCTCAACCCCAAGTACGCCCATCTGCCGGATGTGAACTGGAGAGAGCGGCTGACGCTCTATCCACTCGCCGCGCTGGCCATCCTCTTTGGGTTCTATCCCAACGTCATCCTCAGGCTGATCAACACCGACCTGTTCGCGCTCGTTCGAAGCGTGAAAGGGGTTTGAGCCCACCCTATGCCTCCCGCAGCGCTGACCATTCTCGAGAACGCGCAGAGTCTTCCCTATTTCCTGCCCGAAACTCTGCTCACCCTGGGCGCGATGGCGATCTTCATGGTCGACCTCGCCGTGCCTCGAGGTCGGTGGCGGATTTCGATCATCGCGGGTACGTCGATCGCCATTCTTGCCGCCGCCGCGCTCGCGACCTACTACGCTTCGACGCTCCCCTACCTGGCCAACGGGCAGTACTTCACCCCGATGCAGCGACCGGTCGGCCTGTTCTATGGGTTGATCGTGATCGATCCCTGGAGCGTTCTTTTCAAATACATCTCCTGGACGGCCACCGCTCTGGCGATCTGGATGGCCGCCCCTTCCCTCGAAATCACCTCGGACCGGATGGGAGAGTACTGCGCCCTTCTCCTATCGATCGCGGTGGGCATGTCCTTGATGGCTGCGTCATCGGACATGTTGATGATGGTGATCGCCGTGGAGTTGGTTTCGATGGTCTCATACGCGCTGGCGGGCTTCAGGAAGCACAATCGGAGGTCCTCCGAGGCCGCCCTCAAATACGTGGTGTACGGCGGCGTCGCCTCCGGGATGATGCTCTTTGGGATGAGCTACCTCTACGGATTGCTCGGGTCGACGAACGTGGCGACGATGGGCCCGCTGCTCCAGCAGTACACCGAGCAGGCCTTTTTGATGAAGGAGTCGAGCCAGAGCAACGCCGGACAATTGGCGCTGGTCCTCGCGGTGGTGCTCGTTTTGTCCGGAGTCGGGTACAAGATAGCCTGCGTTCCCTGGCACATGTGGTGTCCCGATGTGTACGAGGGGGCACCGACCCCCTTCACTGCTTTCTTGTCGGTAGGGCCTAAGGCGGCCGGCTTCGCGCTCGCGGTCCGGATCCTCTACGGGGGGATGAGCCACAGCGGCGGACATGACATCGCCACCGTCGTCTCCGACATTCCGTGGCCCGCGGTGATCGGCGTGATTTCTGCGGTGACGATGTCGCTGGGCAATTTTGCTGCGCTCAATCAGACCAACCTCAAGCGGATGCTCGCCTACAGCTCGATCGCCCACGCCGGCTATCTGTTGATGGGGCTCGCGGCCGCCTCGGAGACCGGCAGCAAGTCGATCGCCATCTATCTGATGGTCTACCTGTTCATGAACCTCGGCGCGTTTCTCGTCGTCGGTGCGGTGAGCAGACTCTCCGGATCAGAGTCGATCTTCGAGTACCGGGGACTTTCCTCGCGAGCGCCGTTTGCGGCGATCGCATTCGCCATCTTCCTCTTCAGCCTGACCGGGCTACCGCCTCTGGCTGGTTTCGTCGGGAAATTCCACCTCTTCAAGGCGTTGATCGATCGCGGCGGCTCCTGGCAAATCGCGCTGGCGATCGTCGGCGTGCTCAACAGCGCGGTATCGCTCTACTACTACGCGCGGATCGTCCGAACGATGTTCCTCGATCAGCCGCTTACTTCCGCGCCGATACCGGTTCCGCGCTCCTACAATGTGCTGCTGGGCTTGTTGGTCGTCGGGGTGATCGTCTTCGGGGTGTATTTTGATGCCCTGCGGCGGATCGCCGACGTTTCGATGCCAATGTTCGGACATTCCTGAGCCAGCGTCTATAGGGCTTGAGTCGTGCCGCAGGCATTGGACGAAGCAGCGTTCGGCGAGCTAGCGCGCGAAAGCAGCGCGGCGTTCGAGCTCGCTGAGCAGGCGCATATCCATGTTCGCCGTCCCCAGCTTGCGACCGGGCGCGACCTTCTCGCCGTGAAAGTCGCTCCCCGAGGTAGGGACCAGGTCGAGGTCCTTGGCGATCGCCAGATATTTCGCCTGCATCGCCGGTTTGTGATCGCTGTGGAAGACTTCAATGCCCGCCAAACCAGCATCTCGCAATGAACGCAGCTCCTCCACCTCGACCTGCGAGACGGCGGGGTGGGCGACCGTGGCAGCTCCGCCTGCCTCGCGCACCATGCCGATGGCGCGTTCGCCGCTGATTCTTTGGCGATCGACGAATCCCGGTCGGCCATTGCCCAGAAATCGATCAAACGCATTCTTGGTGCTCGAGCAGATGCCACGCTCAACCAGCGCGCGTGCCAGGTGCGGCCGTCCCAGATGGGCATCTCCGGCAACCGACATTACCTGATCCATCGTCATCGGGACGCCCAGCGCGTTCAGCTTCTGAATCATTCCCTCCATTCGCTGACGGCGTTCGGCGCGGAAGGCGATCGAAAGCTGACTGAGCTCTGGGCAGTCGATGCGAATGAAATGGCCGAGGATGTGAATTTCCCGGTCGCCCACGAACGCGGAGAGCTCGATGCCGGGGATGAGGGTGAGCCCCAAGGCTTTGGCCGCGGTCAGTCCTTCCGGGAGGCCGGACACGGTATCGTGATCGGTGATTGCCAGGTAGGAGACGCCCGCCGCCGAGGCGAGCCGAACCAGGTCGGAGGGGGAGTGTTGCCCGTCGCTTGCAGTGGTGTGCGAATGTAGATCGACCATACTCGGAACCATTCCTATCCCAGAACGGGGAAGGGCAGAAGGCTCTGAGCGGAGGAATCTTTCTCGTTTTCATGCGGCGATGGGCTGCTTTCAGCGCGGGGGAGTTGGGGTATACCTCCCGCGGCGATGGCGAAATCTGCGAAGACGCGAACGAGGGACGTTCGCACGGCGTACGAAAAGTCCCGCCGCGTCGACCCGCGACCGATCACCGGTCGTGAAAGACCGGCCGAGTTGCTCGAGCATGCTTTCCCCGCATACGTCGGACGTCAGGAGCGGATCGCATTCGAGCTGATGCGCCGATCGGTAGAAGAGGACTGCTCGGTCTTTCTGACCCTCTCCGGAGCGATGACCCCGGCGGGATTGCACCAGAGCTGCCTCATTCCACTGATCGAGCGGGGCATCGTGTCGGCGTTGACCACCACCGGCGCCAACCTCTACCACGACGCTCACCGCGTAATCGGACATGCGATTCGGGAAGTGAACCCTGACGCCGGCGATCTGGCGCTGCGGCTGGCGCGGATCATTCGAATCTACGATCTGGGCTTCTGGGAAGAAACGCTGCTCGACACCGACCGCCTGTTCTCGGCGATCATCCGCGGGCCCGAATTCCAGCGGCGGATGACCACGCCGGAGTTCCATTACCTGCTCGGCGGCGCCATCGCGCGGATCGAGCGGTCGCTCGGTGTCAAGCAACCCTCGCTCTTGTCCACCTGCCATCGCTACGGCATACCGATCTTCGTCGGAGCGGTGCAGGATGGATCGATCTTCCTCAACGTGGTGAAGCTAAAAAAGCTCCTCGGCGACGATTTCAAGTTCGAGCTCGACATCAGCGACGACGTCTACGCGATGGCCGCGATCCAGCACTACTGCCGTCATCACTTCGGCCGCAAGCTGGCGATCTGGATCCTCGGCGGCGGGGTACCGAAAAACTACACCTTGCAGGGCGAGCCGTTGCTCGATCAGATTCTCAATGTGCCCACCACCGGTTTCGACATCGACCTTCAATTCTGCGTCGATCCGGTGGACAACGGCGCGCTTTCCAGTTGCCCGGCCGGAGAGGGGCACACCTGGGGCAAGGTCTCGGTGGAGGCCGTCGAGTCAGGCTCGGTCTACGTCCATTGCGATGTGACCGCGGTCTTCCCCTGGTTGACCCACGCCCTCTTGTCGGACCGCGCGATGAAGCGAAAGCCCCGCCGGCTGATGGATTTCCTCGGAGTGGCGAAGCAGTATCTGGATCGCGATGTGGAGAAGAAGCGAAGCGAGTTGATGGAGACGATCGATTGGAAGCCGCAAGATGTACCCCGTCGTGCGCAGGCGGCGCGCCGTTCATAGGATTACCGGAGGTCTAGAAATGACTACCCCCGTCAGTGGCTCTGTACAGATCAGCGCCGAGAGCGCTCCTCGTTTTCAGGTGAAGTTGGTCCATGGCCCATCGAGTACGGTGATCAACACCGAGGCTCCTCGCGACAATGGCGGCACCGGCAGTTCCTTTTCGCCCACCGACCTCGTTGGTGCGGCTCTGGCTTCATGCGCGATGACCACGATGGCCCTGGCGGCGAGCCGCGAGGGACTTCCCTGGGGACAGGTCAGTGCCCGGATCGAGAAGCGGATGTCCTCGGCGCCTCGGCAAATCGCGGAGCTCTCGGTGGAGATCGCGATGCCCGCGGGCCTGGCGCCCCCTCAGCGCGTCCATCTCGAGGAAGTCGGACGAAAGTGCCCGGTTGCCCGAAGCCTTCACCCGGATGTCAAAGTGCCGATGGTCTTCAAGTACCCCGACTGAGGCCAACGTTAGACCGGACCTCGGGCCAACAGAACCTGCGTTGCCCAACCCTGCCTTCCGGTGGGGCGTCGCCCCAAATCTTGGGCGACAGAGTCTGTGTCGCCCCAACCATGCCTTCTGGTGGGGCGACGCCCCAATCTCGCGCTTTTTCAGCCTCGGCAGCCCGGCAGTTTCAGGTGCCGGTAGGGGCGCTCTTCGCGGGCCTCGCCTCGGCCACGGGCACCAGGCGAAGCTGAGCAGATGCCAGCTTGGCGTCGACGTCCCGCTCCAGGTAGGTGTAGCCGGAGAGGCCGTTCTCGTAGACGCGGAGGAGGTGACGCGATTCGTCCAGCGTCAGCCGGCCGGCTCGGAGCGCTGCCTCGGCCAGCTTGCGCAACTTCGCCACCAGATCATCCCGATTGAAGCTGACGTAGTTGAGTACCTCGGTCACGCTATCGCCGGCGACGACGTGGTCGATCAGATATCCGCCGCTCGGCGCGACGGAGACCTGGACCGCGTGGGTATCCCCGAACAGGTTGTGCAGGTCGCCGAGGATCTCCTGGTATGCGCCGATTCACGTCGCGGCGATCGATGAAGTGATCGATCTTTCCATCCGAGTCGCAGGTAATGTCGGCGAGCACCCCGCGGTGGGTCGGCCTTTCGTTCAGCCGATGGATCGGCATCACCGGAAAGAGCTGATCGATCGCCCACGAGTCGGGCAACGATTGGAACACCGAGAAATTGCAGAAGTAGGTATCCGAGAGCTGCCGTTCGAGGGTCTCCAGCTCCTCGGGCATCTCATCCATTTCGCGGGCGATCCGCTGAATCTTCTGACAGAGCGCCCAGAAGATGTTTTCCGCACAGACCCTTTCCGGCAGGGAGAGGTGACCGAGCGAGAACAGGGTCAGGCACTCCTCCTTGTACTCGGTGGCGTCGTGATAGGCCTCGAGGATGTTCTTGCGGGTGACGTCTTTGTAGGTGGAGAACAGGTTCTTCACCACCGTGGCCGCGTTTTCAGGGAGACGATCCGGGACCTGGGAGACGTCGAATTCGCTCACCCCGAGGACTTCGGTGATCAGAACCGCGTGATGCGCGACCACTGCTCGGCCCGACTCGGAGACGAGGATCGGATGCGCGACGTTGGCCAGATCGCACGCCTCCATCACCGAGAAGACGACGTCGTTCGCGTACTCTTCGGTGCTGTAGTTCATCGATGAGGCGAAGTTCGTCTGCGACCCGTCGTAGTCCACCCCCAGGCCACCGCCGACGTCGAGGTACTTGAGCGGCGCACCCTGCCTGACCACCTCGACGTAGAACCGACTTGCCTCGCGAAGCGCGTTCTTCACATTGCCGATGTTCGAGATCTGGCTGCCTAAGTGGAAATGAAGAAGCTCGAAGCTGTCGAGCAATCCGGCCTGGCGCATGAAGCTGATCGCATCCATCAGCTCGGAGCTGGAGAGGCCGAACTTCGAGCGATCGCCACCGGACGCTTCCCACCTGCCCGCGCCGCGCGACGAGAGCTTGACCCGGATGCCGATCCTCGGCTGGATGCCAATCGTCCGGGCCACCTCGGCGATCAAGGACAGCTCGGTCGGCTTTTCGACGACCATCACTACCTTGCGCCCCAGCTTCGAAGCATAGAGCGCGGTCTCGACGTACTCCTCGTCCTTGTACCCGTTGCAGATGATCAGCGCGTCATCGTCTTCTAGCAGCGCCATCACCGCGAGCAGCTCCGGTTTGGAACCGGCCTCCAGGCCGTAGGCGTATTGCTTGCCGGTATCGACGATCGTCTCGACCACGAACCGGTGCTGGTTCACCTTGATCGGGTACACCCCTCGATAAACGTTCCGGTAGTTGTGCTCGGTGATCGCTCGCTTGAAGGCTTCGTTGAGATGGATCACGCGGTGCCGCAGCACATCGGTGAAGCGGATCAGCAGCGGAAGTCCGATCCCGCGGCGCCTGACCTCATCGACCAACTCTTTGAGGTCAACGCTCGTTCCGTTCGGACCCTCGGGATGGATGCAAACGTTGCCCTTCTCGTTGATTCCGTAATATCCGCCGCCCCAACTTTTGATCGAATACATCTCGTTGGCGTCGGTCGACGTCCAGCGAGGCTGAAGCGGGGAAGTCGACATTTCGGGTTGCCCTCTTAAACGAGTGAATGCGCATCATCATAAGGAAACCGCAACGCATTCGACAGGAACTTCTGCGGATTTTCCCGCGATCGGCGTCCGATTGCTCCTTCGAGCGATCGGTGGGAAAGCGTGGGCTCGGCCTCGGCGGTGCCAAGCGGCTTCATCTTCCGGAGGTTCCGGCACGACTTCACCCCTCCCGGACCGTGCAGCGCACGCCGCGTCGCTTCTATTATTGCTGTGCGGCGTCGCTGGCCGCTTTGAGCCGGGCAGCAATCGCGGGTGTTTGAAGCAGCTTGAGCACTTCGTCTCGCCGCAAGAGGGCGCGGGTGTCGCCTGTCTCGATCGCCCGCTGCATGGAATCGTCCTCCAGGGTGTGCTCGAAGCGCGGATCCTGTGCCAGAGCCCGGAAAGCGGGATCCCTCTGGAGCCTTGCCGCTTTGGCCGGATCGCCGAGCGACTGAGCGATGCGAAGGAGATCCTTCACCGGACGGTACTGAACCAACTCGAAAAAGTTGTACTTGCGGACCGCGGTGAAGGTGATCGAGTCCGCGGGGGAGAGCCCCAGTTGCCTCCCGGTTCCGGCCACGTTGTCTTCGACGAAGCTCAAGGCGGAGATCAGCAGATAGGCGATCAGCGCGACCTTGAGCCCGCCGAGGAGGAAGCCGAGGGCGCCATCAATGCGGCGAGGGGTCGGACCGATAAAGCGGTTCACCGCCCCGGTGAATCTTCCCAGGAGCAGTCGAACCGAGACCATCACCCCGATGAAAACGAGGATGGTCCCCACCAGCACCCCAAATAGGATGGGGACTTGCAGGGACTGGGCGAGACTCGGGCCGAGCGCCCGTCCGAGGGGACGGCATAAAAAATAGCCAATCCCCAACGCAGCCAGCTGGACAATCTGTTGGATCGCTCCCCGGCGAGCACCGAGCACGCCGAAGATCACGATCAGCGACAGGATGACGAGATCGAGAACCAGTGAGGACTCCCTAGGTGGGCGAGCGCGGTCGGCTCTTTACCTGATTTTGAACGGGTCGCCGGCCTTCTTCGACTCCTGGTACAGATTCTGTCGCGCCTCTTCGAGTTTTTCCTTGTAGCGGGGATTCGCGGGCTCGAAGGTCAGCGCCATCTTGAAATTTCTCTCGGCCGCCGCCCATCTCTGTGCCTCGAAATCCGTGATGCCCGTTTGGAAGAACTGACGCCCCTTGGGATGCGTTCCAATCTGCTCGTCATGCTCCTTGCGGATGGCCGCCTTGGTTTCCAGCTCGGATGCCTCGGTAAAGCGAAGCCTCTGTACTCTCTCCGGGCCGCTGATGTCCGTCAGGTATGCCTTGCGCTTCCCATCGTCGCGCAGGATGTAATAGGCCTCGGTGATCCGCTTGTAAACCTCGTTGACCCGCAGCTTTAGGTCCTTGTCGTCGAGTTGATAAAAGCGGTCCGGGTGATACGCGCGGCTCCAGCGATGAAAAGCGGTCTTGATCTCCACGGGAGTCGCGGTTTTCTCGATGTTCAGGATCTGAAAGTAGTCGATGGTGTTCAACCGGGCGGCGAGGCCGTTGAGTTTCATCGCCGCTTCCGGATCCAGCCCGGACGCCCCCGGGATAGCCGCGGGCTTTGCCGCCGGCGCTGGGTTGGAAGCCTTTTGGGCAATCACCGGCGGGCGAACCTTCCCAGGCTGGTTGGCGGAAGCAACGGGGGGCACTGGCCCCGGAGATCGCGGGGCGGGAGCCTCGGGCTTGGAAGGGCCCGCCGGTTCCGCTCCGGGTGGTTTGCTTGCGCCTTTGTCAGGATTTTGAGGCATGAGCGAGGCGTTGCGGGGTCGGAAGCGATGGGAGATCGGCGCTCTGTCCACTTCGGCTCGAAAGCTGAATTGCCTTGTTGGCCTCGATTGATTTTTGAATGTCCGCCTCGGAGAGGCCGGAGGAGAGGGTGATCGTGGTCGATGTCTTTTGACCGGTTTCGAGATCGGTAGCCGAGACATTGACCATTCCGTCGGTGTTGATCTCGAAATTGACGTCGATCTTCACATCGCCGCGAAAGCCAATCCGGAAGCCGGAGAACTCGAACTCACCGAGCATCTCGCACTGGTCGGCGCGATTGGATTCGCCCTGGTAGACCCGGATCTTCACCCGTTCTTGCCCGTCGCGGCTGGTGGTGAAGGTCTTTGATTTTTCGATCGGGACCGGCGTGTTCTTCTCGATGATCTTCTCGGTGTACCCGCCCACGATTCCAATCCTCAAGGACAATGGCGTGACATCGACGAGGTAGGTCTTGGAGGCGCGGTCGAGCAGGGCATGCGCCTGCAGCGCGGCCCCCATGGCGACGACCTGGTCCGGGTTGATTCCCTCCAGGGGCTCCTTCTGGAAGTAGTGCTTCACCGAATTGCGGATGATCGGCAACCGCGTCGGCCCACCGACCAGGATGACCGCATCGATGTCGGCGGCGGTGACCCGGGCGCCCTGGAGGGCTTCATCGCAAACTTTGAACGTCCGCTGCACCAGGTCCATCACCATCTTGTTGAATTGGTCCAGCGAGAGTGTCTGCTTGAGGTCCATCACGTTGCCGTTCACATCCTGGCAGATGCCCGGGCAGAGGATCTGGGCGGTCCCGTCCCGGCCGACGTCGATCTTCGCTTTCTCCCCGGCCTCCTTGAGCATCTGGAGGCAGAACTTGTTCTCTCTGAGATCCAGTTGGGTCCGGGCGAGGAAATCCTCCGCCAGCCAGGTCATGATCCGGTCGTCGAAGTCATCGCCACCGAGGTAGGTGTCGCCTGCGGTGGCAAGGACCTCGAATACGTCCTTGCCGATCTCCAGGATCGAAACGTCAAAGGTTCCACCGCCGAGGTCGTAGATCACGACCTTCTGATTGACGTTGCGCCCAAAGCCGTAGGCGAGCGCGGCGGCCGTGGGCTCGTTGATGATCCGCAACACCTCGAGCCCTGCGATTCGCCCGGCGTCTTTAGTCGCCTGCCGTTGATTGTCGTTGAAGTAGGCGGGAACGGTGATCACCGCCTTGTTCACCGCTCGGCCGAGGTAGGACTCGGCGATCGCCTTGATCTCCTTGAGCACCACGGCCGAGATTTCGGGAAGCGAATAGGACCGGTCCTTGATCGATATCCGGACCGCCTTGTTCTCGCCCTCGGTGATTTTATAGGGCATCACCGCCTGCGCCTTTTTGACCTCGTCCGAGAAGTAGTACCGGCCGATCAGTCTTTTGGCCGAGTACACCGTCGATTCGGCGTGGGTGATGATGTTTTTCTTGGCGTTGTTACCGACCAGAGTCGTTCCGTCGTCCAGGAACGAGACCACCGATGCGTGCGTCACCTCACCCCATTCATTTGGGATGACTAAGGGCTGACCATTTTCAACGATCGCGGCGCAGGAATAGGAGGTGCCAAGGTCTATGCCGATCGCAGTTTCGTCCGCCATTCGTTCGCTGGGCCCTCGGAGCAGATCAGAAAGTCTAGTCGGCCCGGAGCGGCAGTGTCAAACTTTGCCTGTCGTAAAATTTAGTAAAATCATACACTTACACCCAGGAATCCCACTTTGAAGCGCCGCGTTTAAGAGGGGATGATTGCCTACCTGGGAAGTGGAGTGTGAGTCCGATGTCAGTAACGTTCGCCGTTTTCACGTCCGATCCAAACCTTTTGCAGTGCGAGTTGCTCCGGCTCGCGGAGGAGATTGCCACCGAAGATTCGTCTGGAGCCAACACCGTGGGACTTGGCTCCTACGCTCAGGACGAGGTGCTGTTCCAGCGGTTTCGGTCTCCGCTCGACCTGAAATTCAACTCGCGAACCGAGACCCGGCACGAGTCAGAGGCTCTTCTGTACCACGCATGCCGGTTGCCGTTGGGCATGACACGGGAGGAGAACACCCAGCCGTTCCGTTATGGGCGCTGGATGTTCTGCCACAGCGGCTCGCTCCCCGAGCCGGCTCGATGGAAGGAGCGTCTCATTCCTCTTCTCCCTGATTTCCTCCGCCGGCAAGTCCGGGGCGATACCGGCGGCGATCTGCTATTTGCGCTTTTCCTGAAGCACATCCGGGAGGCGGGTGGGTTGGACGCTCCTCTGACGGATCCGGCGCGGGGTGCGCAGGGCCTCGGTCGGATGGTTCGGCTGATCGAAGAGGTGTCCGGTGAGATGGGTTCTCCGACCGGAGCGCTCAATTTCATCGCCACCAATGGCTCGATCATGCTGGCGACGCGCCGGGGTCCAGAGCCTCTGTTCTACACCCTCCTCGAGGGGTCGCCGCTGTGCGGTCGATGCGGCATTGAGGCTTCCACGGCCGAGACGCTCCCCTTGGTACGAGCGCACCGGCGCCGAAGGACGGTCGCCGTCGCCTCCCATCCAATCCATGCCGCGAACTGGATCGAGATTCCGGACGGAACGGCGATCGCCATCGGCCGCGATCTGAAACTGCACCGCCTACCGATCTGAGTACCCTGACTACGCCCCGCTGAAGAACGACAGCCGCAAGACCATCTCGTAGATGTTGCATGCGGCGTGAAGCACACCCGAGCCGATCACGGTTCCGGTGCGTTCGCGGAGCCACCCGAAGAGGAGCGCCGGGAAAAAGACCGCCAGTCGCCCGATGTCGAAGATGGCCAGATGTCCCACCGCAAAGAGCGCGGCGGTGAGAAAAAATGCCGGGCCGAGGCGGGCACCCAGAAAGAGGCGGCCCTGCGGCATCGCATCCCGCAATCGCGTCTGAAGGTAGCCGCGATAAAAAAACTCTTCTGGCAATGCCACCACGAAAAGCTGATCGAGCACCCACAGGTCGAGATTGGCCGGAAGCCGCGCCCTGAAGTGTGGCGGCGCGCCGTATGGCCACAAATAGCTGGCGATCGGCCGCGGCAGGTGCGGCAGGACCTGCGCGAAGAGCAGATAAGCGGCGAAATAGAGCGGCACGACGAGGGCGAACAGCAGGGCGGCGAGCCCGAGGTCTTGCCGCCACTTGCGCAGAGTCACCCCGTAGTCCTGATAAGTCTCTTCCCGTCGATTCATCGCGAGCAGGGGCAGGTAGAGGAAGGCGATGGTGGCGATCAGCTTGGCGTGGCGGCGCAAGAAGAGGGTGGCGACCAGGATCGCCAGAAAGCTCGCCAGCCAGATCCAGAGCGCCTCCTGGCTCGCCGTCAAACGAAAGGGTCTGGAAAGGACCTTCATGGTTTCAGGACAGCGGTCAGTCCCGCTTTGATCGTGGACAGGGGCAGGAGAGCGGTTCCGCGCCGCCCTCGCCGCTCCACCGCGAGCGCAATCAGTCGGCCCTGGGCGTCGAAAACGGGACTGCCGGCCGGAAGGGAGAGATCGGTTTGCGCGAACGGCGCGTTGGCCCCGTTCGATCGTACGATGGTGCCCACGACGACGGCGGGCTTTTTCCCGTGCGGTCGCAGAAATCCCACTACCCAGCTTCCCGTCTCGAGCGAGTCGCGAAGCTTGACCGCCACCGCGGAGAAGGATCCCGGCGATGAGATCTCCACCATCGCTACCCCGAGGCGGGCGTCGGTCATGGTTACCCGGGCCGGCAGCTCCTGGCCTTCCCAGAGGACCTTCGCGTCGATCGGGCCAACGTGCTCGAGGGAGGTGAGGACCTCGCCCCCGGTGCCGACGATGATTCCGGCGCCCGAGCGCTTTGGACCGATGACTTGGACGATCGACGAGCGGCTGCTCTCGTAGGTGCGGCGGAGGGCGGCGCTGCTCGGGCGGGCACCGGGCAAACCTGACACCAGAACCAGAAGCGACAGGATGAGCGCGGGCATCCGGAGAAGCTTATCAGTTCGCTTTGCCGGCGCGCCGCCGAGCCTTCAACTCGGAGACGAACGCCTCCGCGGGCAAGGTATTCAAGACGTCGCTCTTGCGCGCCCACCCTTTGCGCGCGGTTCCGACCGCATAACGGAGGTTTCCCAGCTCTCGGGTGCTGTGTGCGTCGGTGCTTGCCACGAGCTTGACCCCGCGCTTCAGCGCCAGACGGACGTATTCCGCCTTGAGATCCAGCCGTTGAGGGTTTCCGTTGACCTCCACGGCGACGCCTTTCTCCGCGGCTCGATCGAGGATTTGCTCCATCTTCATCGGGGATGGATCGCGGCTGTTGATCAAGCGACCGGTGGCGTGACCCAGGATGTGCAGATGGGGGTTTTCAAAGGCGCGGAGCAGGCGACGGGTCATCTGCTCTTCATCCATCTGGAAACGGGTGTGGATCGACCCGATCACGACGTCGAGCTGATCAAGCAACGACTCCGGAAAATCAAGCTCGCCCGACTCGAGGATGTCCACCTCGCTTCCGCGCAAGAGCTGAAAGCCGCTCAGCTCGGAATTGAGCCGATCGATCTCCTCCCACTGCCGCTTGAGGTCGTCCGGCTTGAGGCCACCGGCGTAGGAGGCGCTCTGGCTGTGCTCGGTCACGGTGAGGTACTTCAATCCCAAAGCTTGCGCCGCTCGCGCCATCTCCTCGAGGGAATTCTTTCCGTCCGACCAGATGGAGTGGGTGTGCACGTTTCCCTGGATGTCCGCTTCCCGGAGCAGATCCGGGGGAAGCGCCTGTTCGATCGCGGCTTCGACTTCACCCCAATCCTCCCGCAGCTCCGGCGGAACGTGCTGTAAGCCGAGCAGCGCGTACAATTCCTCCTCGCTTTGCACCGGAAGCTTCTCCTCCCCCCGGTGCACGCCCCATTCTGAAATCTTCAACCCGCGATCCTGGGCTCGCCCTCGGAGCCGGATGTGATGGGCTTTGGAACCGGTGAAGTGATGCAGCGCGGTCGCGAAATCCTCGTCGGGCAGGACGCGCAGGTCCGCTTGCAGATCCGCGGTGAGGAGCCTCACGGAGCATTTGCTCTCCCCGGAGCCGAGCACCTGGGCGACTTCGGGCTGCCGGCTGAAAGCCTCGAGAACGGCCGCGGGCTCGGCCGCCGAGGCGATGAGGTCCACGTCGGCGGCGGTCTCGCAGAATCGGCGCACGCTCCCAGCGATGCTCACCCGGATCACCCCGGGGATAGCCTGGACCCATGTTTGAACATGCTCGGCGACGGGGAGCACGTCTCCTAAGCGTCGCCGGGCGCTGGAGCGGCGGTAGAGGGCGATGCCTCCGAGGATCTTCTCCTCCATCCTCGGCCCAAACCCACGAATCGAGCGGACGCGCTGGTCGTGACAAGCTGCTTCCAGGGCATCGACGTCTCCGACTCCGAGCTCGCGCCAAAGGGCGGCCACCTTCTTGGGGCCGAGATCGGGAAGCTTCATCAGCTCGAGGATGCGGGGTGGAAACTCCGCGCGCAGCTCGTCCAGGAATCGAATCCGACCGGTGGTGGCCAGCTCGGTGATTTTCTCCGCGAGCGCCTGTCCGATTCCGGGCAGGTTCTCCAGCTTGCCCTCGGCAACCAGCGCGCCGAGCTCTTCGGAGAGGCCCGCCAGCCGATCGGCGCCCACGTCATAAGCGCGGCAGCGAAATGCGTTCTCCCCCTTGAGTTGAAGGAGCAACGAGATGTCGCGTAGGGCGCGGACCGCGGCCACTCGGTCGGAAGGGCTCATCAGGAAACAACATATATAGCTTTGTCTGCCCGTTCCTCACCCAATCTGTCCGGCGGCATCTGTCCGGCGGCATGCCTGGTGAGCTCGCCGCGCCACTTTTGGCGTAAGCTCCTGCTCCACGAAACAGAGCAAAGGTGGAAATGACCCTGATCCGGCTCCGACTGGGCCCGGCGGACTTCGCCGAAGGCGAAATGCGTGGCTTTGAAGTCGGAAAATCGAACATCGTGGTCGCGAAGGTGGCAGGGGTCTACCGGGCACTGGACGATTGGTGCAACCATGCCGGCTGCCTTCTTTCCGCGGGGCATTTGGCGAAGAATCTGGTGGTCTGCCCATGCCACGAAGTCGGCTTCGACCTGGCGACCGGGAAAAACATGACTTCGCCCGGCATTTGCGACGACCAGAGGGCATTCAAGATCGCGGTGAATGACGGACAGCTGTTCTTGGAGGAATGGAACCCCGAATGGTAGAGCTTGCAGCGGAGAGACGGGATGGCACACGAAGGGCATGAACACGGCGGGTCGGGTCACGACGGCGATCATCCGGGTGTACCGGGGGACTCGCCCTCCGCCCAGGAGCACAAGTCCCGGGCTCCCAGCCAGGTCTCCACCTACGTGATCACCTGCTCGGACAGCCGGGACGCCAGCCGGGACGAAAGCGGACGAGCGATCCGCTCTGCTCTGGAAAAGGCGGGCCACCCGATCTGTGGCCATCGGGTGGTGACCGATGATCCGGAGGCGATCCGTTCGGCGATCCAGGATGCCGGCGAAGCCGGAGCTCGAGCGGTGATCCTCAATGGAGGCACCGGAATCGGGCGACGCGACAATGCGGTGGAGGTCCTCGAGGGGCTGCTGGAAAAGAGGCTCCCGGGGTTTGGGGAGTTGTTTCGGTACCTGTCCTTCAAGCAGATCGGCAGCGCCGCGATGATGTCCCGGGCGGTCGCCGGGACCTACCGAGGCATGATCCTCTTTGCCCTTCCGGGTTCGCCACAAGCGGCCGGTCTGGCGATGGACGCGCTGATCCTGCCGGAGCTGGGCCATGCGGTCCGCGAGCTCACTCGCTAAAGTCTCCGCGGGCCTGTCGGAGAAATCCGTCCAGCGACTCAAAGCTGACTTGAGCGCGTTTCTCGCCGCGCCTCACGGCGGGCGGATCGCCTTCGACCCGGTCGAGTTTCCGCATCGTTACTCGGATCCAAGGGACATCGAAGTGGTGGCGCTTCTGTCCGCCTCGCTCGCCTACGGCCGAGCAGACCTCTTCAAACCAAAAGTAGATGCCGTGCTACGCCGGATGGGCCCCTCTCCCGCGGCGTTCGTCTCCGAGTTGACCCCGCGAAGGGCGGGCAAGCTGCTTCGCGGATTCGTCTACCGCTTCAACGTTGGAACGGACATCGCCGTGCTGCTGATGGGGATCGGTCGAATTCTGCGACAGCGCGGCAGCTTGGAGGCCTGGTTCGCGGAGCAGCTGCGCGCTCATCCGGATCTGCACGGTGCCTTGAGCGGATTCACCGCCGGCTTGCGCGACGTCCCGATGGCGGCGCTTCGGCGAGAGCTCGGGCCCGAGCGCGGGCTGGACCATCTGATACCCTCTCCCCTGGGGCCGGGGGCGGCGAAGAGGTTGAACCTGTTCCTCCGCTGGATGGTCCGCGGCCCGGATGGAGTGGACTTCGGAATCTGGCCCAGCGTCTCGACGTCGATTCTGCTGATTCCGGTGGATACCCACGTTGGTCGGATCGCCAGATATCTCGGATTGACCCGCCGAATGGATCTGAGCTGGAAGACCGCCGAGGAGATCACCGCCGCGCTCAGGAAAGTAGATTCCCAGGATCCGGTGCGGTTCGATTTTGCCTTGTGTCATCACGGGATGAGCGGCGCCTGCCCGCCCATCCAGCGCCTCGAGAGCTGCTCGTGCTGTTTGTTGCTCCCGTCCTGTAGGCTGGGCCGCCGCCTCCTCGCCCGGAATCGGGGCGCGTGCGCCTGACGGGCAGGGCGCTCCGCGAATCTCGGTTGACCTGTCGGAACCTTCGCATGCATACAACAACCCCATGACCTTGGCCGCGGTCTACGGACAGCAGCGGGCGGTGGACGCCCTCCGGGCCGCTCTCAAAACGAGAACGGTGCATCACGCCTATGTCTTCGCTGGACCCGAAGGCGTGGGGAAGGAGCTGACGGCGATCGGATTCGCCCAGGCGTTGGCTTGCCGCGAAAAGCCCGGCGAGGGATGTGGCGAATGTTCCACCTGCTCCCGGATTTCGCGGCGGGGCCATCCGGACGTGAACTGGGTCATGCCGCAGGAGGAGATGATCGCTCGTGGGCTCGCCTCCCGGTCGGAGTTCTCAGCCACCCCATCGCGCGAGATCCGGGTGGAGCAGATCCGAAAGCTCATGGAAAGGCTCGCCTTGCGCCCGCTGGAGGCAACGGCGAAGGTGGCGATCCTCGTTTGTGCAGATCAAATGAACGTCCAGGCGCAGAACGCGTTCTTGAAAACGCTGGAGGAGCCGCCCTCGGGAAGCGTCCTCATCCTGATTGCGTCGTCACCTGAGCTTCTGCTCCCCACCATTCGAAGCCGATGTTCGAAGATACAGTTCGGCCCGCTGCCGGTGGATTTCATCGCCAGCAAGATCCAGGCTGAGCGCGAGCTCGATCCGGCGACCGCGCACCTGGTCGCGGTGATGTCCGAAGGCAGCCTGTCGCGAGCGCTGGACCTGGACGTGGAAGCCCTGGGCCGCCGAAAGGACGTGATCGCGCTCTTCGAAGCGGCGGTCGGATTGCAGCCCGCTCCGTTGCTGAAATTCGCGGAAATTTTTGGCGCGTCCCGGGAGATGGCCGAAGAGGTGCTTGCCGTCCTGCGCGTCTGGTTCCGGGATCTGCTCAGCATTCGCAGCGGATCGCCGCGCCTCAATTACTCGGACCTCCAGGAGCTCGCCGAGCACAGCGCTGCCGGACAATCGGAGTCGGCGATCCATACAAGGTGGACCCTCCTTGAGCGGGCGATGGAGGCCATTTCCGAAAGGAACGGCTCGCCGCGCCTTCAGCTCGAGCGCATGCTGATCGAGATGGGGGCCGCCAAGTGACGAGCGCGCTCGACGAGGTATTGTCCGAGGTCGAAGAAGGCATTGTCTCCCCGCTCTACCTGATCTGGGGGGAGGAGTTCCTGGTGCGAAAAGGCGCCGACGAGCTGGTTCGTCGACTTCTGCCGCCCAACGCCTTTGACCTGAGTTATTCGGTGCTCGAGGCCGCCTCGCCGGCGGAGGTGGCGCAGGATCTGGCCACGCTGCCGCTCTTTCCCGGCCGCAAGGTGGTGCTGATCCGGGACCCCGAGTTCCTCGCGCCCAAGAAGGGTCGCGCCGACGGCATGGCAAAGGCGCGCGAAGCGTGGAAATCCGGCAAGCGGAAAGAGGCGGCTCGAAAGGTGCTTGGATTGGCCGCGAAGGCTGGGTGGCAAGCCTCGGATCTGTCGTCTTCCAATCCCCAGGCACCCACGCCCGAGCAGTGGAAGCAGGAGCTCGACATTGAGCTGAGCGAACCCGATGTCGCGTTTCTGCGCGAGGTGGTCGCGTTCGCCGAAGAGGAAAAGATCTCCTCGCCAGGCTCCGATGTCTCGCCGCTTCTTGACTTGTTCGAGAAGGGCTTGCCGGAAACCCAAATCCTGGTCGTTGCGGCGACGGACGTCGACCCCAAAAACCCCCTGGTGAAGCTGTTTCGTGAGCAAGGGCGGGTGATCGAGCGAAAGGTCGCGGCGCGCTTGAAGGATCTCGACGTTTCCGATGCGGTGGCGGAAGCGCTGAGGCCTTTCAAAAAGAGACTGGGCAGTGGGGCAGAGGCGCTGCTCAAAGACCTGTGCGGCGGAAACATGCGGCTTTTGGAGATGGAGCTGGAAAAGCTCGCGCTGCACGCCGATGGACCGGTGATCGCCGCGAGCGACGTGGAGCAGTTGGTCGGTCGCTCGCGAGAGGAGGAGTTTCTCGAGCTTTCCAACGCGCTTCAGCAGCGGGATCTCCAAGCCGCCTTGCGCTACGTAAGCGACGGACTCAACCAGGGTGTTCACCCGCTGCAGATTCTGGGCGCGGTCGCCTCGATCCTGCGAACG